>Ga0307406_10000306_pt1 | contig 28672 bp, 21 predicted proteins | sample 322Cmetagenome_3_FD_203706 | JGI IMG/M metagenome (GOLD analysis project Ga0307406, IMG submission 203706) | Maize rhizosphere microbial communities from greenhouse at UC Davis, California, United States - 322HYB-C-2 | ecosystem: Host-associated > Plants > Roots > Rhizosphere > Soil | place...
CTTGTTAGAGGGCCTGGGCCTTTCCCTTCAGGAGGCAATGTTTCACGGCCGCGCCTGCGTGGGTGCCCGCTCCGGTGGCATTCCCGAATTGATCAATGAACCCTCGGTGGGCCTGCTCTACGAGAGGGATCGAGTGGACGAGCTTGCCGACTGCCTCGCGCGATTGATCGCGGACGATGACCTGCGAACAAGCATGGGCACTGCCGCCCGCACCTCGATTCTCGCCCGTGGCATGACCCGTCAGGCCATGGCTGAGAACTATCGATCGCTCTATCAGCAGCAACTCGCTCGCTGAGGTCTCACTTTCCTTCTCCCCTTCCTCCCAATGAGTGATCGTCGTTTCGTCGTGGCCGTTCCGTTTCGTACGGACTACTACACGAATTACGCGAAGATTCTCGAAAGCAGCGGGCGCCTGCGGAGTTGTCTGATGTGGACCCGCAATGGGTTCCCGGGCGTACCGGCAGAGCGTCACCAATTGTTCCCAGCCTTAGGCCTGCTGGCCTACGCATCCGCGAGAACCCTGCCGCCCTATCAAGCCGAGTCATTCCGCTTCATGCTCCATCCCGCCTTCGACGCATGGGCTGCGAGCAAGCTACGACCCGGAGATCACGTCATCTCCAGCTACGGCTATGCGAACCGTTGTTTCCGGAAGGCACGCAAAAACGGCGGCCTCACGTTCCTCGATGGCGGAAACTCCCATCCATCGCATTTCTGGGATCTCCTGACCGAGGAGCACCAGCGATGGAAATGCGCCTATCCGCCGATCGCACCCATGCAGCACCGCAGGTCGGTCGAGATGATGGAGCATGTCGACTACGTGCTCTCACCGAGCACGTTCGTCGCCAACTCCTTCCTCGAACAAGGCTTCCGCGAGGAGCAGATCCTGCCGGTCTTCTATCCGGTGGACCTTTCCAATTTCCGGCCGGCGGAAGAAGAGCGTCCCAAGGAGCGCCCCTTTACCATCGTCAATACAGGCGGGCTTTCGCTGCGGAAGGGAACGCCCTATCTGTTAGAGTCGTTCCGCTTGATTCAAAAGCGCATTCCGAACACTCGCTTTCTGCTCACCCGTTCGGTCTCCTCATCCATCATCGAGGTCCTCAAGAGCTACGAGGATCTCCCCATCGAATGGGCCGAGTATCTGCCGGAGCGTGAACTCGCGGAACGCCTGCGGTCTGCGGATGTCTTCATCTTGCCATCGCTGGAAGAAGGCCTGGTCCGCACCGCGCTTCAGGCGATGGCCTGCGGCCTTCCTTCCATCCTGACTCCCAATACCGGCGCCAACGACTATATCATCCCGGGAGTCAACGGGTCCGTCGTTCCCATCCGCGATGCAGCAGCCATCGCCGATGCCGCCTGCGATTGGTGGGAACGCCTCCAAGGAGGATATCGCGTCGATGTCTCCAGCTTCGCCGATCAGCTTTCGTTCGCACGATTGCAGACCATTTTCACCGATCACCTGTCACGCGTCGCTGATGGCCGCGTCACTTCTGGCACCTAACATCGTCATCCTGTCATTCACCTTCCCATGAGCAACACGAGCACCGACGCGTCCAACCCTTCCTCCACGGGTTTTTCCTGGAACGGCGAGATCCCCCAACGCCCCGAGGATCCTTCCTATGTTTCGCTCATGAAACTGGTGTATCGGGCAAGCCGTCGCCACCCATCGGTGGACCGGTTTCTCAGTTCATTCCTCAAGTATCGCAGCTACCTGCCTGCGGTTGCCGCAGAGAAGGTGATTCCGAATTTCGCGAACAGTCAGGTGACCATTCGTGATCTGCCGCGCGGTCTCTGGGCCACGCCGCTCGTCGATACCTTGTCGGTGGTGAAGGCCGCGCAGGGATTCCAGTCCAAACGCATTCTCGAAATCGGCAGCTACAAGGGCTCCACCGCACGCCTGCTGGCCGAGAATACACCCGACTCCACGGAGATCTGGACGCTGGATGTGGACCCGAATCATGGCGAAGCCTATCGAGGTCTGCCCTTGGCGTCGCGGATTCACCGAATCATCGGCAAGGTCTCCAATGAATTGCTCGATGAACATGGTCCCTTCGACCTGATCTTCGTGGACGCCGACCACGACTATCGCTCCGTTTTCCATCACACTGCCGTCGCTTTCAAGCAACTCGCTCCCGGCGGCGTGATCCTGTGGCACGACTATCAGCAGAACGACTACATGCACGGAGGCTGTGCAGTCCCGGAAGCCCTCTACATGGCGTCACGGCAGTTCGACAAAGCGATCCTTTCCATCGAAGGGACCATGCTCGGCATCTACTCGGAGTTTCCCGGCTGGGAGACCCGCGCGCTGGGGGTGCAGCAAAATGCCAATGAGGCGATCGATCCCTGGGCGGACAACAAGATCCGCAAGATCTGAGACCGCCGACTCCGCTCCGGAAACCTCTCGCGTCGCTATCGATGAAATCCCTTGTTCTCGCGTTGTTGAGAGCGTGCTCCCGGTTCTCGGTGCGCATGAAAGGGTGCGAGCTTGGGGAGAACGTCATCCTGAATGGCACTCCCTATATCCGGCGCAAAGGCAATGGACGCATCCTGCTGGGCGATGGCGTGAACATCAACGCCTCACGCTGGGGCAATTGGCTGGGAACGCCGGGTGCGATGATCTTGTGCGCCGAGCATGGCGCGGTGCTCGAGCTGAAGTCCGGGGCCGGCATTTCTTCATCCCAAGTCATCGCCAATGTCGGCGTTGAAATCGGCGAGAACTCTCTCGTCGGAGCAGGCTGCCTGATCTGTGACTCGGACATGCACGAGCTCCCCTTGGGCTCCGCGCGCCCCATTTCGATGGCTCCCATCCGCATCGGAAAAGGAGTCTTCATCGGAGCACGCTGCATCATCTTGAAAGGAGTCACCATCGGTGATGGTGCGGTGATTGGAGCGGGTTCGGTGATCACCAAAGACATCCCTGCCGGAGCACGAGCTACCGGAAATCCGGGAACTGTGCTAAAAGCGAAGGATACCAGCAGCGGCGCATGAATTTCATCGAAGGCATTTTTCATGCTTCCCGTTCCCTGGCTGGTGCCGGTCTCGGTTTGCTCTTTGTAGCCGTCGCCTCACTAAGCCCCACCAGGGCAACGGCGGAGAGCTTCTATCCTCTGGGATTCGCTTGGGAGCGCAATCTCGACTGGCAAGTCCGCGATGCCACCGACGCGGGGTCTACCGTTGGCAACCCCGTCCCGGACACCCTTGGCAATGACGTCTGGCATTACTCCTCCATCGAAGGAGGTTCAACGCTCAGCAGCGCCAATCCATGGTATCTTCTTCCCTCGGTGCCAATGGTTTGGGAGCCAAGTTCCCTTGGCACTGGAATCGATGGCTCGTGGATCAGAAAAGCACCTGAATTGAGTCCGTCTTCATCACGCTTTTCGCTGTTTCACGAAACCCACACCTCGCAGTACACCCCTGAAGTATCGTGGCGAAATCCCACGGGACGCAATTTGAGTCTCCGAATCACGGGCTCCGTCAAAGTCCAGTGGGACAGCGCACATTTGACGCAGACCCCGGTTGATCTCGCGATAGCACAGAGGAACGGCACCTCCGTCACCGAGACCCTCCTGACGGGAACGATTCCGATGCCCGCTCCCGTGGGAACGACTGTCTCAGTCCAGATTCCCGTCGACCTCTTCGTGGATGTTGGAATCTCCGAGTCGATTCGCATCACGGCTCGCATGCAGTCCGGCGAAGAGGAAACCCGTGTTTCCGTACAGGACTGCCTGACCATCAGCATCGTCGGCGCGGATCTGGACCGGGACGGCCTTTCCAACACCAGCGAGCAACGGATCGGCACGAATCCTCTCGATTTCGATTCGGACAATGATGGTTGGAGTGACACGTGTGAGGATGAGTTCGGTGGAAATCCTGTGGATCAAAACAAGGCGCCGGATTTCCGAGCCTATATCGCTTCGAACCCTTCCGACAACGAGCCCTCGATTCGCTATCCCGCAGCGAAATCCCACAGCTACCGGTTGGAGGAAAGCGGAGACCTGTTTCATTGGACGGCGCCCGCAACTGGAATTCCCGGAGAGGGACAGACCGCCAGCATCCCCGTGCCTCCTCCGTCCGGAGGATCCAAGTTCTTCCGGGTGAAGTCCGCGCCCCCAGTCTCCGATGCCATTGTAGAGAGCTACCGAAACGCAACGGGAATCTCTGAGGATTCGGCGGGGGGAATCAGCAAAATGCTTGCCCAACTCCGATCCGCCGGGATGGATCCGGATTTCTTCTGGGTGGGCGGCTCACGATACAATCAGCCCGACCAATCACGGGCTGTCATCGGAGGATCAGGGACGATTGTGGGAGCCGGCACCACACTTCCTTACGCAGAAACCGAGGATGCATGCCGCTTCAAGCGAGGAAAATACCTTCAATTTGATCAACCGGAAGTGTTGCGCGCGACGGAGGTCGATGACCTTGCCATCGCCGTATGGTTTGAAGAGCTGGACTACACCAGCGATAGCAATGTCGTCTCGACCGACGACCCTGCGGCAAAAGGGATACTCCTCCAGCAGTTGGCCAGCGGTGAAATGCGGCTCTTTACCTACCCTTCGGCCACGGCGGTCTATCCTACGATGACCTTCCCCGTGCCGACGTGGTCGACGAAGATTGGGAAGCGTTCGCAGTACTATCGGATCGAGCGGCTATCGCCGGGCACAACGATCATCCACGGTTTGCTGGATTCAAATTCGATGGAGAACGTCACGGGCGCGGTTCTCAACAATCACACGAAGATCAGCATTGGAGGAAACTCGCTCACTTCAACGTCCACCCACCAGTCCTGGCTACTCGCCAACTGTCGTGTAACCGCTGTCGCAATCGCGAGAAAAGGGCCGACGCCAAAAACCATTCTCACCTACCCCGGGGGCCCGAGTATCACCGTCGCCGATGAAGCGCACAAAATCACGGAAGCTCCCTACCTGGCCGGCATCCTCGCCCGTCAGGACTTCCCCTCCGTCCTGACGCTGGGAGACAGCACCACTACCACCAAGTGGAATACCTATTCATTCGGGACAGCCCCGTTGGCGGGAGCTTGGACGAACAACGCCGTAGCCGAAGACTACTCTGCCGGAGGAACCTCCATGGATTTCCACGTGGCTGTAACCCCTTACGTCGAGCAACTCCTCACGAGTGCCGCGTATGGCCCGAAATACCTGATCTACACCCCCGAAGGACTTCTCGACCAAGCAGCCGGCGATCTTGGACTCCCGGAGGACGATCCAACTGCATGGTACGAATACGCCGAGGCGTGGCTCGAAGGAATACAGCAACGCACCAAATGCATCATGGCATTGGCCTCCTACATCAAGGGAAACACCAGCGACCCGGAGAGCGGCAGGTCCAACCGCGATATCGTGCGAAACATGGCGCTGGCCCATGATTGGTACTACATACCCATGTGGGAAAATCCTCACTCACAGGTTTGGACAGGCTCTGTGCCCGGGTCCTACGGATTCTATGGGGATATGATCCACCAAACTGAGCCAGGCATGCAGGTCGAAGCCGAGATTTTCGCTTCAGCGGTTCCCCATTTGACTGACACCGCGTCTCCACGAGCTGACCTGAACAATCCGCCCCGAGTCTCTGGATTAAACTCGGTTGGCAACTCGCTATCCTGCTCCGCAGGGAAATGGTTTCACTTCCCTTCGGACTTTTCCTACCAGTGGCTTCGAAACCTCGCGGCGATACCGGGGGCGACTTCGGCAGATTACCTGGTCCAACCTGCCGACCAGGGAGCACGGCTTGCGTGCCGGGTAGTCGCAAACAAGCCCGGCTACAAGGCGGCCTCTTTCACCTCGGCTCCCACGGCTCAAATCCAGCCCTGAGATCAGAGGAGACGCCAATCTCCAAGATTGCACTGATTTCCCTCCATCCGCCGATCAGGCACCGAGAGACGGGGTCCTTCGATCACCGCCCGTCCCATGTCGTCAACCTCGTTATCAATGGCTCCAATCCGCGTTGCGATCCTGGCGGACTTCCCTTTGTCCGCATTGGAATCCGGCGCCATGGGGCGCGGCGCTGGCCAAGGCTGCACATGGCTGCCCCAATTGGCCATTGCCCTCGAGAAGGAAACCGACTTCGAGATCCACTGGGTGATTCTGGACAGGAGCATCAGGCAAACCGTCGTTTCCAAATCGCTGGGACAGTGGTTTCACCGCGTTCCAGCCGTAAAGTTCTCGCTGGATGTCGCCCTGAACTACCTGCCCGCACGCCACGTCCTGAAGCAGGAGATCCGTCGTATCCGGCCTCAAGTGGTTCATGCATGGGGCGCCGAACTGATCTATCCTGCGGCACTCGCGGACTTTCCCGGGCCAACGGTTTTTTCCCTGCAGGGCTCCCTGACAGAATACCAGCGGATTGGTGGCCTGCCCAAGGACTGGCGCTGGCGGAAGATGGTTTCCACCGAACCACGGTTCGTGCGATCCGCATCGATCGTCACGGCTGAATCCAAGTGGGCCTCCGAGCGAGTTCGCGAACTCAAGCCGGACGTCGACTGCAGGATCGTGGACTACGGGGTGCATCCCAATTTCTTCGCGACCCCGTGGAACCCTACTCCGGATGATGCGCGGGTGCTTTATGTCGGTGGCGGCGGTTATCGCAAAGGCGTGGACGTTCTGTTAGAAGCGCTCGTGTCGATGCCGGAACGCAGTTGGACGGTCCGATTTGCAGGCGACGCGGAGCTTGAAAGAGAGATTCAAGCGGCCGGTCTTCCCAAGACCGAATACCTCGGGATGCTCAAGTGGCCGGAACTCTTGAAGGAGCTTAGCAAGGCGTGGTGCCTGGTGGTTCCCACCCGCGCCGATACCGGTCCCACCGTGGTAAAAGAGGCGCGCGTGATCGGCCTGCCCGTGATCGGAACAGCCCATGGCGGCCTCCGCGATTATATTCGTCATGGTGAGAACGGTTGGATTGCCAATCCCCTTACTCCCGGCAATCTGGCCACCGGGCTGAGCACCGTGATGAAATCGCATGCAACCGCCGTCCACATGGGACGCCAACACCATGCCAGCGATCTGCAAGCGTTCGACTCCGCGCTGACCGCGACGAAGTTCACAGCCATCTATCGCGAATTGGTGGAGCGCGATTCGGCAGCACTCCCCCTTGGACGCTAAGGCCCGGACTTCCGGTATCATCGAAATGCAAACCGCCGTCACACTCATCCACAAGGGCGCCATGGCCATCGGTGTCCATGCGGTGTCGACATTCCGGCAGCATTTCTCCGCGACTCACCAACTGGACATCCATAACGATGGCTCGTTGGACGAAGGCGATCTGGAGCTCCTGCGCAAGGCCGCCGATGGCATGGAGATCCGCATGATCGGACCCGAGGACCGGAAGCCTATCCTCCAGGAAAGGCTGGCTGCGTTCCCCAAAATCCGCTCGATGCTCGATGGCTGCGGCTACTTCGCCAAGCTAGAGCTGCCGATGTGCATCCCCCGTCCGTTCTTCTACTTCGACTCGGACATCGTCTGGCTGCGTGGAGCCGACAGTCTCGTCCCGCCCGACCATCCTAACGCCTTCTCCACGGAATCCTGGTCATGGTACAATGGTGTGGCCAACGACGGCGAATGGATCCGCGAGCGGATTCCCCGCCGCGTGAACTCGGGCTTCTACTACCTTTCCGAAGAGTTCCCCTTCGCACGAATGGAGTCGATGCTGGAGCGCGGCTTGTTCGACCCCACGCTGCCATACAATACGGATCAGGAGATCATGGCCTACCTGTTTCCCGACATGGCCCTGTATCATCCGGAGGATCTCAAGCGCAGCCGCCGTGGAATCCAGTACGACTTCGCCACCGAGACCTGCGCCGCCCTGCACTTCCCGGGGCAAATGTGGCGTAATCATCTTGACGACATTGCCGGTATTTCCGCTCTGCCCGGAAAGCCACCGCTCGCGATTCGCTATGAACCGCCGGTACCGCTGTCCCGAGCCGAGTTGCTCCGCATGCGGATGGCCGTGAAGATCTCCGATTCCGCCCTGTTAGGAGGCGTGGTGAATCAGCTCAGGGCAATCCGCGCCAAGTTTGCCTGATCAGCAATCCTCCGCGTCTAATTTCCATCGAAGACCATGAAAGAAATCCTCCGCCGACTGGGAGAGCAGCTTGTGTCGCATGACGCGCTCTGGGAGCCGATCCGCAAGACGGTCGTCCGCGGAAGCCAGTTCTTGTGCGCGATGCGCGACAGCTATGAAGCCGAACGCACCGTCATCGACACTCCCAAGCTCCAGCAAGCTCTGAACTCACGGGTGGTTCTCGCAGGTCCCTTCCAAGGGATGAAGTATGGCGACACTGAAGCGCGCTGCAGCGCGCTTTATCCAAAACTGTTAGGCATCTACGAGAATGAACTCGCCAGCATAGTGGCCGAGGCCTTGGCCAAGCGGCCGGGAGTGGTCGTAGATATCGGCGCGGCCGATGGCTACTACGCGGTCGGATTTGCTTTCCGGAATCCCGAAACACGGGTGATCGCGTTTGAACAGAATCCCCGGGCACAAGTGGAGTTGAGGAAGCTAGCCGAACTCAACGGAGTGACCGGTCGCATCGATGTCCGCGGACATTGCGGTCCAGAGGACATCGCATCGCTAGGTTCCGAAAACGGGTTGGTTATCGTCGATTGCGAAGGCTTCGAGGACGTCATCCTCAACGAGGAAAACATCCGCCTTCTCGCGGGATGGGACTTCATCATCGAGACCCATGACGGCTTCACCGCCGAGGTCACCAAGCGCCTCGAGGAGCGCTTCGCGGCCACTCACGATGTGAAGCGGATTGATACGATTCACGACTACGACAAGCTCGACCATGTGAAGGTGCCATTGCTCGACGGCCTGCCGCGCCGCAAGGCGGACCAGCTCGTGGCGGAAGGCCGCGAGCACGCTTGCCTCCGCTGGCTGAGCTGCACGCCTCGCCGCTCCTGATCGCCGTCTTTCCGTCGCCTCCCCGCCGCGATGCTTTTCAATTCCTGGGAGTTCCTCGTTCTCCTCGTCGCGACCTTTGCGCTGTACTATGCGCCTTGGTCACGCGGCGCGCATGGAAAGGCATGGCAGGTCACGCTGGCCTTGGTCGCCAGTGTGATCTTCTACGGCTGGGAAGATCCGAAGCTCATCGGCCTGCTGGCCGTCTCATGTGTCGGGAACAGCCTGGCGACAGGCCGCATCATCCTTCACAAGGTCTCCGGCAACGAAGCCAAGGTAAGGAAATGGATGCAGCTTGCCGTGGTGATGAACCTCGCACTGCTGGGTGTCTTCAAGTACCTCCCCTTTCTCGCGGGCCTCATTCCTTTTCTACCGCCCTCGTGGGTGGAAGCCGCGAAAGACATCCCGCTGCCGATCGGCATCTCCTTCTATACCTTCCACGGCATCAGCATGATCGTGGACGTGGCCCGTGGTGAGGTCACACGTGAAGGCGATGCGTTGATGTCGAAAGGAGGACGCTTTGCAAAAGGAGTCCGCGACATCGGCTTCTACCTGCTCTTCTTTCCACAGCTCGTCGCGGGTCCCATCGTCAAGGCGAAGGAATTCTGGCCGCAGATCGCGGCGAAGCGTTTGGAAGACATCCCGTGGCACCAAGTGGTCCGAGCGTTGATCACCGGCTACTTCCTCAAGGTGTTCGTGGCGGACAATCTTTCCGAACAAACCGCGGGGCTAACCTTGGGGCCGGAAACCTTGATCTCATCAGGGCCGCTCAATTTGGTGCCCTTGCTCTATGGCTACTCGCTGCAGATCTTTGCGGACTTCGCCGGCTACTCGCTGATCGCCATCGGGCTGGCGGCGATGTTCGGCTACCGCTTCCCGATCAACTTCAACTTCCCCTACCTCTCGACCAGCATCACCGAATTCTGGCGCCGCTGGCACATGTCGCTGTCCGCCTGGCTGCGCGACTACCTCTACATCCCGCTCGGCGGCAATCGCAAGGGACCTGGCCGCACTTACGTGAACCTGTTCCTGGTGATGTTCCTCGGCGGCCTCTGGCACGGCGCAGAATGGAAATTCGCGCTATGGGGTTCTCTTCACGGATTGCTGCTCGCCTTGGAACGCCTGGCAGGAAGGAGACAGCGGACGAAAAGCGCGGAGTCAAAACCCAAGGCGGGACTTCTGACCTTGCTGAGGACCTGCTGCGCCTGGTTTTTCACCTTTCACGCCGTCACCCTATTATGGCTGACCTTCCTGATGCCCGACATGACGAGCATCGTAGCCTTTTTCAAGGGCGTGCTCAGCGGCAGAATGGGATTTTCCGGACCGCCGATCTTCTCGCTCTGCTTCTATGGTACGGCAGTCATTCTCTATCATGCGTGGGGATGGCTCAAGGAGCACCGTGAGCTTCTCGCCAACAAGCTGCTCCGGTCGCCACTGGAGCCCATCCTGCACGGAGTGATGCTCTTCCTGATCTTCACCAATCCCGGAGCTCCGCGGGGATTCATCTATTTCCAGTTCTAACGCACCGGAAGCGGTCTCCCGATCGATGCGCTATTTCACCATACTGATGCTTACCCTGGCGGCGTGCTTCGGCGTCCAGGCACTGGCACTGCGCACCGCCGGCGGCAGAACCGCAAAAAGCGAGTCGAACTACTTCTCGTCGCTTGGCCGCATCCAGGCAGGCACGGTCGGCAAGGCGGATGTAATGCTGTTAGGTTCCTCGATCACGGGGCGCCTCCCGGATCGTTCGCAAGCATTCGATGGTTTCGCCAACATGGGCTGTGACGGTGGTAGCGCCGTTGATGCCCTCCGCGCCATGGACCAAGGCATCCTTCCCGTGGCACCGATATTGGTGATCGAAGCGAACACGGTGCACCTGGCGATGCAGCGGAAACCTTCGGAGGTAGGTGCCGCGATGGAGCGTCCATGGTTTCAAGCGGGAATGCGCGTCCCGGCAATCAGTGCCTATGCCCGGCCTTCCGCTTTCGCTTATTCGAAGCTCCTCGCCCGGAAAACCGGTGGCTTCGGGGATCCGACGGCTGACGACGACTTACGGATAACCGACCGGCCAAAGCGACTTGCTTCTCCAAATCCCGAACCATTGGCGGCCTACGAACAAGCACTGGTTGACGAGCTTATACCCTTGCTCCACCGGCTCCAGAACCGCGGCTGCCGAACCGTCTTCGTTTTGCTTCCTCCCGGTCGTCAGCCGGGCACACCGCTGCCTGCATGGCTTACCACCCTGGTCACGGAGTCCAATTCGGAATGGTGGGATTTGGCGACGGGCGTCGATCCATCGCTGATCGTGCTCACCGATCACGTCCACATGTCAGCGCCAAGCGCCGCGCGAACGGTGAGGACGTTGAAAAAAGGCCTTCGCCCCAGTCTCTAACGTCTCTTCCAGATTTCCGCTCATTGAACATGCTTGCCTACATCCTTTCTCAACCTCGCAGCGGCAGCACCGTACTGACCGCCATCCTGGACAAGAGAAAGGGCATCGTCTGTTTGCCAGAGTCCTCCTTTCCCCAGGTGCTCGGGATCATCAGTGACAAGGAGCGAGCAGACCGGCGCTGGATGGCAGCCTTGTATCTCGGCAGTACTTTCCCCCCAACCCCGCTGACGCTTGATGACGCCGAAGCTTGCATGGAGGGCAGCAACGAGGAAATTCTGACCTCCCTCGGCAAAGCCCTCGCACGGAAGCTTGGCAGAGATCCCGCCGCAGTCCAAACCGTGGTTTGGAAGACCACGCGGACCATTGGCATGCACCGGGGACCGTTGACCACCGATGGCAAATTCATTGTCTTGCGACGGCATCCGCACAACGTCTTCGAATCGCAGTTCCGCTTCGAATATGGCGCAAAAAACCGGAAGCCATTTCGCTACGCGGTGTTCGCACAAAGCTACGAACACGCGCTGGCCCGCTGCCCGCGCGATCGGACCTTCATTCTGGACTATGAGGCGATTCCCGAGCAGTTGCCGCGAATGATCAGCTTCCTAGGCGTTGAAGATCTGGGTGAATGGGAAACGGGTGAATCGAGTTTGAACTTGGTCGCCGAGAGTTGCTCATGGCTCACGCAAATCACCGAAGAATTCCAGAGCACGGATGCAGAGAAAAGGAGCCGTCTCGACCCCAAGGTGGTTTCAACCTTGGATACGGCGCTCGCCTTGACCCGTCCCCTCAGGCCCTTCGTCGGACCTTTGCGGGCTCACTTCGACAAGCGGTCGATGGGCCACATCTGGGAATTTGCCCGGAATCACTACGCGGGGAAAAAAGACTGACGGTAGCCCTCAACTGAATGAATTCGACTGGATCAGACAAGCCGCGGTTCTCGCGGCTCGGCCTCGGCACGGGAATGCTTGCTTCATGGCGCGGCGGCCTCTCGGAGGAGCAGGCCAGGCGCTTGCTGTCGACTGCCTCTGAAAACGGCATCACCCTGATTGACACGGCCGATACCTATGCCTCGGGTGAATGCGAGCGTCTGTTAGGGAATCTGCTGAAGAACCAGCGGGAGAAGTTCTCGCTCATGACGAAGGCTGGCTACGTTTGCGCCGACGTGCGCGGGCCGCTGCACCGGCTGAACCCACTCTTCAAGAAGCTCAAGTACAAGCTAGGCCAGAGACAGGACTTCCGGCCCGCGTATATCACTCATTGTCTGAAGCGCTCGCTGCAGCGGCTTCGGACCGACCGGGTCGAAGTCTTCTTGCTGCACGATCCGCCTGCCGAAGTTCTGGCTGACGGCAAGCTCTTCGCGACCCTCTCCCAACTCAAAGCGTCCGGCTTCGCCTTGCGCACCGGCGTCTCCAGTGGCGATGACAAGGTCCTGCGACTCGCGCTCGCCTGGGCGGATTGCGACGTGATCCAGACACCGCTCATTGAGGATGGCGGGATCGCAGCTCCCCTGCGAGAAGCTGGCAGCGGCAGGCCACTCGTCATATTGAATCATGTATCGCTCGGCGGCCAACTCCCCGGTCCGAGCCAAGGCGCTGCTCCTGCGATCCAGAAATGGCAGGAGAAAGTGGCGGCCCGGGCACGTGAACTTGGATCCGGTTCCAATGCGGCATTGTTGCAGGTGGCACTCGAAACCACGGGAGCCGATGCAGTCCTAACAGGCACCCGGAATGTTTCCCATTTGGTCGAGAATTGCCGCGCGGTGCTTCCCCTGAAGTCAGGCGTACTTCCTTGAATAAATCGTGATCGAGGACGCGCGCATCATTCCGCCGGGCACCTGCCTCAAAACCGACCTTTGCGTCATCGGGGGCGGAGCCGCAGCCATTTCGCTGGCGTTGGAATACCTCAAGTCCGGCCGGCAGGTGATCCTCTTGCCGGGCGGAGGCCCCAACCAAACGACCTCTGGGATCGATCTTTACCGCGGCAAAGTCAGCCCTCCTGGAAGTCATGAGCCCTTGGAGGAAAATCGCCTTCGCATGTGGGGCGGAACCACCACGGTATGGGGCGGACGGATCGTCGCGTTCGACCCCGTGGATTTCGCCAAAAGATCCTGGGTCCCTAACAGCGGTTGGCCGATCTCTCTGGAAAGCCTTCAGGATTTCATCACGCGAGCCTGCCAACTTTCGGAGGCCGGGGTCGCTGATTTCGACGCCCGGTCGGCCTTTCCGGGAACCCAGCCGGAGATCCTGAGATCTTTTGACGACGAGGATTTCGCAACATGGCCCCTCGAGCGCTGGAGCGTGCCGACCGATTTCAGCAAGCGTTATCGCCCCGACCTCAACGCGGCACCGAATGTCCGGGTCCTGCTGCACGCACATGCCATCCATCTTCAGATGGACGCGAGCGGTGCAACGTTGCAACATGTGGAAGCGGCGTGCACACCCGGCAGCACGTTCCGCATCGAAGCCCGGAATGTCGTGCTGGCCTGCGGCGCACTGGAGAATGCCCGGCTCCTGCTCGCATCGCGCGATGTCCTTCCTGCTGGTATCGGCAACGGACATGATCTGGTCGGCCGCTATTACCAGTCGCACCGTTTTGGCGTCTGTGGCCATGCCGAGCTGAAGGATCCCACGAAAGACTTCATCTACGACTTCGAGACGGACAAGGAAGGCGTCTACTGCCGGCGGCGCTTCTGGTTGACGCCGGAGGCACAGGAAAAGCATCAGGTGAACAATGTGGTCGGCTTCTTCTTCCGCACGGTGTCCGGGGCATCCGAGCATCGCAATGCGATGGTCTCGACCGTCCTGCTTGCGAAGATGCTGTTAGGGGGTGCTAAGAAAGGACCGCGGAGGCTTGGCCGGATTTTGAAGGACCAACGCCGGGAACTCCTGACCCACATCGGCATCGTGCTCAAGGACGGCCCGAGCATCTTCGGCCAATTGGCCGCAGTGGCCTACACCCGTTATTTCCAAAAGCGACGGCTTCCAATGGTATTGCCGCCGAAGAAGTCCAATCGCTTTCCGCTTTTCTTCCAGACCGAGCACGCCCCCTTGGCGGACAGCCGCGTGGTGCTGGATCCTTCGTCGTTCGATGACTTTGGCATGCCACGACTGGACGTCCGGATCCAATTTTCGGAGATCGATTTCCGGACCATCAGCACCTTCATCCGGCTCTTCAAGCAACGTCTGGAAAGCTCGGGAGCCGGAACCTTCCATCTCACCGAAGACGAAGAGGCATTCCTCAATGAGCCCGCGCGCCAGGAGTTCAACAGCAACTCCCATAACATCGGCACCACGCGCATGGGAGTCACTCCGGATGCGGGCGTTGTGGACGTCAACTGCAAGGTCCATGGCGTGGATAACCTGTATGTGGCCGGTTCCTCGGTGTTTCCCACGAGCAGCCATGCCAATCCCACCCTCATGATCGTGGCACTTTCACTGCGACTGGCAGATCACCTGAAGGCTACCGCCCAGGGAGACGGACGAGCCGCATTTCCATCCTGATGAGAGTCCTCGTTTCCGCGTACGCTTGTGATCCTTCCCTCGGCTCCGAACCCGGAGTCGGCTGGACGGCCGTGTGCCGGATTGCTCGGCAACACGATGTCTGGGTGCTTTCCCATGCCCGCCATGAGGAGGGTTGGGAAAAGGCGCGCACGGAGGGCAAGGTCCCGGCGAATGTGACCGTTCGCTTTCTGGGCGATAACCGGCCGTGGCTTGAGAACCGCTTCCTCGCGCATCTCCAGAGCTGGAAATCCTACTCAGACTTCTCCGGCATTGTCCTTGATGCTGCGCAAGCATGGCATCGCGAGATCGGGTTCGACCTTTGCCATCAAGTGACCATCGCGACGTGGCGAGTTCCCTCCCCGCTCTGGAAACTACCTGTACCTTTCGTGTGGGGACCGATCGGTGGAGGCGGTTATATTCCACCTGCCTTCCGGCCTATGCTCAGCCCCTTGGCCCGTGGCTTCGAACTCGCGAGGGATTTCAACAGCTCCCGCGCTCTCCGGGCCAAGGCATTCCAGGAGTGCATCGCCAACAGCGCCGTGGTCTTCGCCGCCAATGAGGAGACCGAACTTCTGCTGAAACCGCATCGCGGCAACCGGCCGCTCGTCAAATTGCCCATCGCATCGATCCCGCCCGAGAAGGTGGAGAGGTTTCGCGGGCTGGAGACGCGCAAGTCCGAAGGGCCCTTGCGATTGTTTGCTGGCGGGAACATGGAGGGACGCAAAGGCGTCAGCTTGGCCTTGCGCGCCTTGGCGAAAGTGGCAGCCGCCGGGATCGATTTCCGCTACACCGTCGCGGGAGGAGGGCCCGAGGTTCCCGCCTTGGTGAAATTGACCAAGGATCTGGGACTAAGTGATCGGGTCGAGTTTCACCCGGGCTTCAGTGGACAGGCCTATGTCTCCGCGCTCCAAGCCACCGACGTCTATTTCCTCCCCAGTTTCCGCGAAAGCACACCGGTGACCTTGTTGGAGGCCTATCTCGCCGGCTGCTATCCGGTGGTGGCGGACACGAGCGCCCAAGGAGAGATCGTCCGCATGGCGGGAGGTTCCGCCGTCCCGGTCACGACCATGGAGCAGCTGATCGACGGTCTGGCAGCGTCCATCATCGACACTGCCCGCCGCCGGGCCGAACTGCCCGCCATGTCAGCGGAGGCCCTCAAGAAGCTCATCGCTTATTTCGATTCTGCCCGCTACGATCAGGCGATTGCGGATGCCTATCGGATCGCCATGGAATCACGACCCCGTTTAACCTGAAGCCATGTCCTCCGCGCGCTCTATCTCGCGGGTCGCCTCCGGCCAGTCGGAAGCAAATGGTTCGATACCGGAGCGACCGATGCCAGTGCTGGCGCCCCTTTTGCGCCAATTAGAAGGCATGTCGCCAGCGGCCGTCTGGGTGCTTGCTGCCGCCCTGATCGCCGGCATCGGCATCTTCAGCTACCACACGGGACGGCAGCTGAGCGGTTCACTCCTCTACCTGATTCCCGTGCTCTTGGTCAGTCATGTGGCAGGTTTCCGCTCAGGAATGGTGGCTGCGCTGCTGGCGGCGGCGATCTGGTTCACCGCCGACCTGACCGCCGGCGCTTTCAACGGCCACACCTTCACGCCCTATTGGAATTTGCTGATGCGTTTCGGCACCTTCATGGTCGCGGTGATTCTGGTAGCCGCGACCCGTTCGTTGAACTCGCAACTCGAAGAACGAGTCAAAGAACGGACTGCCGCCCTCGAAGCGCAAATGCTCGAGAACCGCGAACTTGAAAAAAGCATCCTGGACATTAGCGATCGCGAGCAGGTCCGGATCGGACAAGACCTTCACGACAGCCTGTGCCAGCAACTGGCGAGCGTCGCATTCAGTGCAAACATGCTGCAGGAGCGCCTCGAGAAGGATGGCATCGCCGCCAATCGGGATGCCTCGCGCATCGCCGATATGATCGACGAGTCGATCAACCAGGCACGCAAGCTTGCCCGCGGGCTCTATCCGGTGCGGCTCGAAACCGAAGGACTGGAACTCGCCGTACGCGAACTCGCGGCCACCATGAGCCGGCGTTTCCAAGTCTCCTGCTCCGTCGAGTGCCCCAGCCCGATACCGCCGTGTAGTCCGGCGATCGGCATCCACTTCTATCGAATCGCCCAAGAGGCGGTCGTGAATTCGGCAAAACATGCCAAGGCCCACAACGTGGTTCTTTCCCTGTGCGCTACGGCAGGGCTGATGAAGCTGACCATCGAGGATGATGGTGAAGGAATCGCACACCTGCCACGCAATCCTGACGGGATGGGACTGCGCATCATGGAATACCGGGCCCGCATGATCGGCGCGGATTTCAGGATCTCCCACCGACTCCCGCAGGGCACCACCGTGTCGTGTGAAATGGGAGAGGCCGCCTTTTCCGCCTGAAGCCATGGCCGAATCCGCATCGGAAAAAACCCGAATCCTGCTCGTGGACGATCATCCGATGATTCGAGAGCGGTTGGTGGAACTGATCGAACGCGAATCCGACTTGGAAGTCTGTGGCGAGGCAGAAGACCGGCACGAAGCGCTGGACCTGGTAGCCGCGACCCAACCGCGGCTCGCCATTGTCGATCTCACCCTGAAGTCCTCCCTTGGAATGGAGCTGATCAAGGACCTCCAGGCCCGCTATCCGGACGTCAAGGTGCTGGTCGTATCCATGCAGGAAGAAATGATCTATGCCGAGCGCTGCATCCACGCCGGTGCCCGCGGCTACATCACCAAGCAACAGGCGAGCCGGCACGTCATGCGGGCGATCCGCCAAGTGCTTGCCGGCGGTATCTACCTGAGCGACTTCATGACCCACCACGTGCTCGAACGCTCGATGGGCCGTCCCGCCCAGCGCGAATCACTTGAGATCGTTTCACAGTTGGCCGACCGAGAACTTCAAGTCTTTGAGCTTGTCGGGAAAGGTTTAAGCACTCGGCAAATTGCCGATCAGCTGACCTTGGATACCAAAACGATCGAAACGTATCGGGCGCGGATCAAGGAAAAGCTTGGATTCAAAGACGGCCCGGAACTTTTGCAACGGGCGATCGCGTGGGTACACCGGAATAACGGCTAGTGAAACGCCGCATAGGGCTTGTAGGGAAAATCCCTACTGGGGAATCAGGTCATGGGAATCTGGACAGGAAACAAATCCTGCGGAAGGGTGACGGTCTGGAGAATGAAACCCAAGTCACTTCCCCTCATTGCTACGCTTCTTCTCACCCCCGTAGGTTGGCTGGCCGCAACCCCTGGCGATACCGACAATGACGGACTCCGCGACGTCGTTGAGACCAATACCGGGGTCTACGTTTCGTCGTCTAACACGGGGAGCAGCCCCACCGTCGCCGATACCGACGGCGACAGCCTTCCGGACGGCTTGGAAGTGGACCTGGGGACGAGCCCCGTCAGCGCTGCCAGCAAGGTCAATCGCCCGAATATCATCTACATCCTGGCCGACGACCTGGGCTACGGCGACGTGGGGTGCTTCTGGCAAAACCAGCGCTCTGGCATTTGGAAGTTCGCCACGCCTGGCTTGGATGCCATGGCAGCAGAGGGTACGAAAATGACCCATACCTACGTGGGTGCTCCCATTTGCGCCTCCTCCCGCTGCTCGTTCCTTCAAGGCCAGCATCAGGGCCATGCAAGCATTCGCGATGCCCAATTCGACTTCGCGATGTCGAACAACCATTCGGTCTCGTCTCTACTGAAGTCGGCGGGCTACCGGACCGTTCACATTGGGAAAGCCGGCATCGCCGGTAAGTTCACGCGACCACTCACCAACGCGGGCGCTCTCGCCCTGCCTGCGCACCCGCTCAAGCGCGGCTTCGACCGGTTCTTCGGCTACCTTTCACACGATGACGGCCACGAGCATTACCCCCGCAACGGCACCACCACCTACCAGTCGCTGATCTGCGACGACTATCAGCCGGTCACCGACGCGTATCAGGACCTTTTCACCAGCGACGCGTTCTGCGCCTTCGCGAAAAAAACGATCGTCGAGGAAACCCAGCAGCATCCCGAGCGGCCGTTCTTCATCTACCTCAGCCTCGATACTCCCCACTTCTACGGTCAGTATTCCCCAACCCCGAATTATCCGACGGGACGAGGCCTGAGCGGTGGCCTCCAGTGGACTGGCGCACCTTCCTACGTCAACACCGCGACCAACGACCCGACAAAGGTCGACAATCCGAATAACTTCCACCCGTCGGTCAATTCCACTTGGTATCCCGCGGCCAAGAAGTACGTGTCGATGGTTCGCCGTCTCGATGACTCCGTCAGCGACATCCTGCAGACGCTCCGGGATCTGGGGATCGACAACAATACCCTGGTCGTTTTCACCTCGGACAATGGCCCTTCCGACACCGAGGTCTATCCTCCATCATTCTCCAGCTACGGTCCTTTCGAAGGCGTCAAAGGCGACATTTGGGAAGGTGGCATCCGTGTACCGACCATCGCATGGTGGCCGGGAACCATCGCGGGCACCAATCAGCTCTCAAACATTCGCGAAATCTCTCGCCCCACCGGAAACTGGGACTGGCTGGCCACCTTCGCCCAATTGGCCCGCGTGCCTGCCCCGTCGTTTACCGACGGGGTAAGTCTCGTTCCCACGCTGAGCGGTCAAGGCACCCAAGCGGATCGCGGCTATCTCTACTTCGAGTTCACGCGCGGCTACAACACGCCTAATTTCCCCGATTTCATCAATCATGGCGGGGAAGCCAAGTGGCAGATGCAAGCGATTCGAATCGGCGATTTCATGGGCGTTCGCCCCAAGATTGAGTCGCCTTCTGATTCCTTTAAAATCTACAACGTCGTCACCGACCCCAAGCAGGGCGTCAATCTGGCTACCAGCCGGCCGGACCTCCAACAGAAGATGCAGCGTCTGGGGGTGGGAGCCCACCGCCAGGCGATCTATGTGACGCGGACCTATGACAACGCCGTGGTTCCCGCGTCGCCCATCGGCACGATGACCAATGGCCTGCTCTGCAAATCCTTCCAAGGCACGTGGCCGTGGCTGCCGGATTTCCGCGACATGACGCCGGCATCCCAGACTATGGTTACCACGGTCTCCGCGGCTCCTCGCTCGAGACCGGACGATGTCGGCCTCTCCTTCGAAGGCTATATCTCGATACCGACCACCGGTGCCTACACGTTCAAAACCGACTCCGACGGCGCGACCTGCGTGTGGTTGGATGAAGCGCGTGTGATCGACAACGACTTCAACTTCTCGGTGTCCAAGACCGCCAGTCCGATTTCCTTGGAAGCAGGGTTTCATCCGATCCGGATCCACTACCGCCATCAGGGAGGGACCGCATCGCTGCAACTGAGCTACTCCGGCCCCGGAATCTCGATGCAAGCCATCCCGGGTTCCGCGCTCTTCATCGAAGGTCCGCCGCCCGAATTGCAGCCAGACGCCGTCAATACTCGCCGCGGTATTGAAGTCACTGCGAACCTGTTCGCCAACGACACCAGCACGCTCCCGCTGACTCTCGTCTCGGCCGGCCCCACCGAACTCGGAACCACCAGCATCGCCTCGAACCAGTTCAAGCTGACGCCCACCACCATCGGCTACGACGAGTTCCCCTACGTGGCGACCAATGGCTTCGCTCAGTACACCTCCGGAGTGGCTGCCACCGTGCTCTTCGACGATGAAATCTGGCTACCTTTCGAAGAGGGAGCGGGTAGCACCGTCAATCGCGTGGGCGGAAATCTGGCAGTCTCCGGCAGCTTGTCGGGCTTCGCTAATCCTGCCTCGGCATGGACTACCGGGCGATTCCACGGGGGACTTACCTTCGACGGAATTGACGATCATGTGGACATCCCTGGTTTGGCACTGCCTACCGGGCAGCAACCGCGGACATTCTCCTGCTGGCTCAGGACGGCGTCGAAATCATCGCCGGAGTTGCAGGCACTTTTCAGCTACGGATCCAACATCACCGGCGGACGGTTCATCGTTCGACTCAACAACGAAGCCAATGTCTCCTCGTTCCAAGCGCTGAAACTCGAAGTTGGCAGCGGCGACGGTCAAATCACCGGCACCACCCCGCTGAACGACGGGGCATGGCACCATGTGGCCGTCGTGGTGGATGATCACAATGGCAGCGGCAACGTCAATGTCAGTGAGACGAAGCTCTGGGTAGACGGCAACCTCGACCCAGTGGCCTCGACGGAGGGCCGCGTGCTCGCCACCGGTGCCAACCTAGTCCCCTGCCTGGGCGGATCGAATCACAACGACGGATACAACTTCACCGGCAAGCTGGACGATGTCCGGCTCTTCAATCGCGCTTTGTCCGATGGGGAGGTGCAGGCTCTCTATGCCAGTCGTCCGGTTTATCTGACCGTGCCGGTGGATCCCAACGGCGCGGGCGATGACGATCATGACGGCATGTCCAATGAGGCGGAGGAAATCGCAGGAACTGACCCCGGAGACGCCTCCTCCATCCTGCGGATCGATCAGTTCACCATTTCAGGTGGAACCACCTTTCTCCAGTGGCTGGCTGTTCCGGAGCGCGACTATCAGGTGGAAGAAAGCACGAATCTCCAATCATGGGCTCCCGTCTCCGGCCAGGGTCCAGTGAGGATCGATCCCGGTAATCCCACACCGGTGCTGTCGGTGACCTTCCCGACCCCGGGCCTAGGCTCCCGTTACTTCCGCTTGAAGGTAACCCGGACTACCCCCTGAGCCAAGGCGGGCTAGCGCGGAGACTTTAGGTTGCAAGGAGCTTGGAGCGTGTGGAACACCGGTGGGGTGTTCCGCCGCTCGTCTCTATTTTCCCGATGACATTCTCGATCATCACCCCCAGCTTGAATCAGGGGCACTTTCTTCCGCAGTGCATCGAAAGTGTGTTGGCTCAAGAGGGCATCGACTTCGAACACATCGTCACTGACGCAGGTTCCACGGACGAAACGCTACAAGTGCTTCAGCGCTATCCTCATCTCCAGTGGACCAGCGAGCCCGACAAGGGCATGAGCGACGGCATCAACAAGGGCTTTCGCAAGGCGACCGGTGACTGGGTGATGTGGCTGAACTGCGATGATTACTTCTTTCCGGGAGCACTGGCGAAGGTCAAGGAGTTCGCCTTGGCTCACCCGGAAGCGGACGTCATCCACGGGGACTGCGTCTACGTGACGGAGGATGGCGAGCCGATGCGTCGGAAATATGACACGCCGGTGGACGAGTGGGACTTCCTGTTCGTCGGATGCTGCATTCCCTCCACGGCGACCTTTTATCATCGCCGGGTGCTAGAAGCCGGCCAGTGGTTGGATACGGACTACCGGAATTGCATGGACTGGGAATACTACCTGCGCCTGATGCGATCGGGTTTCCGCTTCGGTTACGTCCCGGAAGCCTTGGCGGGATTCCGCTGGCACGAGGAAAGCACGACCCAGAAGAACTGGCAGCGGATGATCGACGAAGGCTATCGGCTGCAGCGCGATCACATCGACCAGCGGGATCTCCCGGCGATCCTCGGAAACAAGCTCGCGCTTCAGATTCTTCGGAAGGCGTTCCAAGTCCGGCGCGTCGCCATACGAATGTCAGTTCACCACCGGTTGCACTGATTGCCTGATGGAGCTGGGCCTCGAGGCGAGCAGCAGAAGTCCCTCCTGCAGCAAATCAATTTCCAGCCGTCTCATGCAGACGGCCTCGATCCAGATGAAACCCAGGGTCATATTGTTGGCGCAAACGTCTCCGCCAATTCACGGGCAAGCGGTAATGTGTTCGATCCTCGATCAACACCTCTGCCACCGCGACGGTATTTCCTATCGCAGCATCAACGCCATCTATTCGAAGGAACGCAGCCAGCTTTCGGAGTTCTCGTTGGGAAAGCTCCTTCGGATGTATTGGTACCTCGGGCTGCTTTTTTCCCACCTGCTGACCGAGCGCCGGAAGGTTCTCATCACGACCCCTAGCTTCCTCTATTTTTCCTTCCTGAAGGACTCCTTCAGCATTTGGCTCGGGTCGCTGATGGGTGCCCAAGTGATCGCATGGGTCCACATGGATCCACGAAGAATCGAATTCGGTTCGCATTCGCGAATTTCGAAATGGTGGATCGAGAAGACCCTTGAGCGCATCGATTTGTTCGTGCCGTGCGGGGCCAATTTGGCCCGTCGCTGGCCCGATTGGCTGAACTGGCGCGCCAAGTATGCCATCCCGAACGGCGTCGAAGATCGCTTCCATGAAGTGTCTCCATCGCGTGCCGCGGACGGCTATTCCATTCTCTATTTGTCTTCCATGACCCTTCAAAAGGGATGGAAGGATCTCCTGGGCGTCGCGGCGGAAATCACCAAATCGAGGAAAGACGTCACGTTCATCTTCGCCGGAGGACCAGGCGACGAGGATTCAGAGTCCTCAATCCGTGCACAAATCGAAGCCGTGAACTCATCCGGCAGGATTGTTTGGATCGGGGAGGTCTCCGGAGACAGAAAGACACAAGCATTCCAGAACGCCGACCTCTTTGTCCTCCCGTCATGGACGGAGCAATTCCCGCTCGTCCTGATCGAGGCAATGGCCGCATCGCTGCCGGTCATCGCGACCGACGTCGGTGGAGTATCCGATGCTTTGCTCGATCCAGAGGGAGGACGTTTGGTAGAGCCCCGCAATCCGCAGATGATCGCCGATGCCATCCAGAGTCTCGTTTCGCTCGGGCATGATGGTCTCAGGTCCATGGGGCTTCGAAACCGCGAGCGATTCCTCACCGAGTTCACGACGCCCTCGTTTCTCCGTCATTGGGACACGCTTCTCCATCAGCGTTCGAACGTTGAGGCCGCATCACCGGAGCAGGTCCAAAGCGGGCCAGCGGTCCCTGTCCCGAACCATCCCCTGCACCTTCAAGTCTATCTTGCCGACCAGAATCCCAAGCTCGGACGAAGCCTCGGGATCTCCCGCATGACTCAAGTACTGCTCAAGGAGTTGGCTACTCGCGATGAGTTGGCGCTGAATGGCATCACCTCCAAATCATCCATCCAGATGCCCGACGGAGTGCCCACGGTGGTCGTGCCGTGGACCACTCGTGGACGGTTCTCCCGGGTCATGACCGACCACTTTCATCCCGTCTGGCAGCCGGGCCGGCCGGCCGATGTCTTCTATTTCCCCAAGGGCTTCCTGCCGCGGCTTCATGCGATGTGCTGGCCATCGGTGGTCACCATCCATGACACGATCATTCAGTTCTACGCGGACCACTATCCCGAGTGGCGGACGGAGATCGAGTATCGCTACTGGGCCAGCATGCTGAAGCACACGCTCCGCCACGCCGATGGAATCCTCACCATCTCGGAAGCGGCCCGCGGACAGATTCGCGAGTTCATGGAGCGGCACGGGATTCCTGCCAAGCCGATCACGGTGACCTTCGAGCCATGCATCTACGAGAGCATCCCTCAACCCATCGCTCCGGAGAAAGAGAACTACGTGCTGCACCTGGGGTCACGGGAACCTCACAAACGCACCGCCTGGCTGATCCGCCAATGGGTGGAAGCTTCGCGCATCCGCCCCGACCTTCCCAAGCTTCATGTGGTGGGCAGGGTTCCCGATGAAGTCGTGGAACTCGCCGGCTCCTGCTCCCAAGTCGAGCGGTTGCCATTCCTCGATGATGAAGCGCTCCAGCGCCAGTTCGAGCGCGCGAGAGCGCTGATCTTCCCGTCAGAGATCGAAGGCTTCGGCCTGCCCGCGGTGGAAGCCTACTTCCTTGGCACGCCGGTCTGCTTCACCCGCGGCACCTCGATCGAAGAGGTGCTGGAAGATGCCTCAAGTCGAGGCGGCTTCGATCTCAATGATCCTGCAAGCCTTTTCACCGCACTCGATGAGGTGCTCGCGCTTGCCCCTGGACAGGTCAGGCAATGGGGCCTTCTCCTCCGGGAGAAATATGCGGCCCGGGTCGTGGCGGACCGCATGGTCGAGGTCTTCCAAGAGGTGTCCAAGCACCAAACCTACGCATGATCCGGGCGATCGTCAGGACTGTGGGCTTGGACCTGCGGCGTCTCTCAACCGCTATCTCCGGCTGGCAACGTTTCACCCGTGATCGCGCACGCTTCCTCGGATCACCGGGTGCCCGCACCATGCCTCTCGGAAAGGATCTCCCGATGCTGGGCGAGTTCGGGGAATCCTCTGGTCATCTCGGCGCTTACTTTTTCCAAGACCTCCAAGTCGCCCGCTGGATTCTAACAGATCAACCGCAGCGCCATGTGGATGTCGGGTCCCGGCTCGATGGTTTCATCGGTCACTTGGCCGTGTTCCGTGAGGTGGATGTCCTCGATATCCGTCCACAGCCAGTGTCCGTTCCCAATGTGCGCTTCCATCAGGTCGATCTGGCCGCCGAATTGCCAGTAGAGTGGGTCGCCTGCACGGACTCGCTTTCCTGTCTCCACACCATCGAGCATTTCGGGCTCGGACGCTACGGCGATGCCGTCGATCCCTTGGGCCACCTGAAAGGCCTGGAGCAGCTCAAGCGCATGGTGAAGCCGGGAGGACGCTTCTACCTTTCCACGCCCATCGGCCCCGAGCGCGTGGAGTTCAATGCGCATCGCATCTTCGCTGCATCCACGGTGACCGGATGGTTCGCCGAAGGCTGGACTATCGAACGCTTCGCCGTCGTGGACGATGCACTGCGCCTCCGCTCCGACGTCGACTGGCGCTCCGCTGAAGCGACGAATCACTTCGGCTGCCAAGCCGGTACCGGCATCCTCTCCGCCCGCCGTATGCCGTCGTGAAACATCGCCTGATTGATCGCGCCTGGATCGAAGCCAGCGCTCGGATGACCGTGGACAGCCTGAGCATCACCGGCGAGGCCGCGCGTCGGGATAACGAGGCTCTTGTGTCCGCGTTACGGGTAGCAGGAATCGACGCACAGCTTGATCGATGGAGTGACCTGTCAGGTCCAAGTGACCACCTTTCCAGCGTGGCGCTAGTGACTTGGAGAAAAGCCGACCACTCATGATCCGCATCGTCCTGCTAGGCCGGACCGGGAATCACCTGTTTCAGTATGCCCTGGGCCAGGTTCTTTCCGCCAGGAATGGCGTGCCGCTGGTGCTGGACGGCTCATGGTTTGACTCGCGCGGCTGGGCCGAGGTTTCTCATTTCCTGAAGCTACCCCTGAAGGCCCGGGTGGTGCGGCGCGCGCCACTCGCCATGCGAGCCCTGCTGCGCATCACCGGAAAACACTACTGGGAATACAGCGGCGTGCCGGTGATTCGGGAGCGGACAGACGATCTTTCATTCTCCCCCCACGTGCTCGACGCTCCTTCGGATTGCCTGCTCTTCGGCTACTTCCAAACTCCCCTCTACTTCAACAGCATCGCGGACGCCTACCGGAAGGAACTACGTCAATTGTTGTCGGACGCCGTGCCTGTTCCTCCAGGAATGAGGGAGAAGCTCGCTGATCCGGCCTCGGTCGCGGTGCACGTCCGGCGGACCGATTACCTGAACCATCCCGACCTGATGATCTGCGGCAAGTCCTACTACCGCACGGCAATCGCGAGACTGCGAGATGAGGTTCCTGGCGCGAAGTTCATGATTTTCTCAGACGATCCCACATGGTGCCGCGAGGTCTTTCGCGACCCGGACCAGGAAGTGGCCGGCATCGCATCCGCCAATCCCTTGCATGACCTTTGGCTGATGAGCCAAGCGTCCCACCACATCATCGCGAATAGCACATATTCGTGGTGGGCTGCGTGGATCGGAGACAAGCCGGGGCAGAAGGTGCTCATGCCGGGCCGTTGGAACGCCGGGGCCATGCGGGTGCCGATCGGGGAGAAGAGGCTCGACCACTGGGTCACTGTCGGATGAATCAACGACCTCCCCATGGGTAACGCGCTTCTTACATTCTGGAAGAACACTGGAAACCACGGCGGCCGATGGCTCGTCTTGGCGCTGCCAGCCGTGCTGATGTTTCTCGGTGCGATGCGATGGGCCGGCCCGCCGGAGGTCTTCCGTCCGTGCGCTTTTCGCGCGGGAGCCATGGTCTATTGCGGGACCTTCGCCTTGGGAAGCAATTGGGACCGCGCGTGGCGCCAAACTGGCACTCGCCGGGGAAGCGATCTCCTCCTTGAGATTGGCCATCTGGAATACACTGAAACATCTCCCGGGCGGCAGCCCGGCCAGTGTCGTGCTGGACGAGGGCGCAAATTGGTTCGTCTTCCTCTCCTTGCTGTGGCTTTTCGGGCGGACTCTTCAGGCTTGGATCCCTAGCCTGAAACATATCCGTGAGAACCAATCCGCACCAAGCGCGACCCCAGCGTGAGCCATCCATGCGGCTGAGCATCATCATTCCTGTTTTCAACGAGGTGACACTGGTCACCACCTTGTTAGAAAAGGTCGTAGCCCTTCAGCTCGAAGAAGGCATGGCCAAGGAAATCGTGGTCGTGGACGACGGGTCATCGGACGGCACGTCGGAGGTACTAGGGGCCTTTCACGCCTCCCATCCACAAGTTCGGCTGCTGGTCCATGAAAAGAATCGCGGCAAGGGCGCGGCGGTTCGCACCGGCATGCAAGCGGCACAGGGCGACATCTTCATCATTCAGGATGCCGACCTCGAATACGATCCCGAGGATATTCGCGAAGTGATTCGCCCGATCGTCTCCGGCAAATCCTCCGTCGTATACGGCTCCCGTATCCTCCGCGAAAAAGCCCTCGGACGTTCAGGCGTGCTCGGCCTGGTCACCGGCAAGCATCCGCATTCTTATGCCCTCGCTTACCTCGGTGGTGTGACCATCACCCAGTGGATCAATTTGATCACCGGCGCGAACCTCACCGACGAGCCGACCTGCTACAAAAGCTTCCTCCGCTCAGCGCTTGAGGGCATCGAGATCGACTCCAATGACTTCGCGTGGGAACCGGAGATCACGGTGAAGCTGCTTTTACGGGGCATCGAAATCCAAGAGGTTCCCATCGCCTATCACCCGCGCAAGAACCGCGACGGGAAGAAAATCAACTGGCAGGATGGCGTGAAAGCGCTGTGGACCGCGGCCAAATATCGTTTCCGGAAATCTTCGTGAGTCCTTCGTCCAAGGGAACCCTGCTCGGCCTGGCACTATGCCTCGCCGTGGTGTTCGCATGGTTTTCCCCATGGTGGGCCGGCGGCAAGCAACTCGCGCCGCTCGACCTGCAGAACGAGATGATGGCCCCATGGCGGGAAACGGGGACTTCCGGCCATGCGAAGAATCACATCGTGTCAGACGGGGTGGACCAGTACCTCGTCTATCGCATGGTCGCCGCGGCGAACTACGCCCGTGAGGGTGAAGTCGCGTGGAGCAGCCTCACCTACGGTGGCACCGAGCAGTACGCCAATACCATGGCGCTCTACTATGACTGGACGATGCAGCTTCACCGCTGGTTCGACTTCTGGACCGCGTGGAATCTTGGTCTGCTAGCGCAAGTGCTGCTCGCCGCTTGGGGCATGCTTCTTTTCCTGCGGGGGCGCGGAGCAAGTGTCACCTGGTCGGTTTGCGGCGCGATTGCCTATGCGGCGAATTCGCAGTTCGTCACCTGGATCTATCACCGCTGGGCGCTTGGTGCCTTCTGCTGGGTGCCTTGGATCTTATGGGCCATCGATGCGCAACGTCGCGGCACCAAGGGAACCTGGTCTCTGGTCCCCCTCTTCATCGGGCTCGCCTTTCTCGGCGGCACCCTGCAGCACGCCGCATTGGTGGCGCTCGTCGTTGCCGCGGCCTGGGCTGCCGAAGCGGTGACCACCGGGCGCCAGTGGAAAAAGCAGTCGCGCCTGCTTGGCACTTATGCGGCGTGGGGATTGTTAGGTACCGGACTCGCGGCGATGATGCTCTTGCCCTGTGCCGATGCATTCGTGATCAGCAGCCGCCTTGGCATGCACACCGGCATGCATGGGCATGCCGAGATGGGTGTCTACCCCGAGGGGTGGCTACAGCCGCTCTTCAA
>Ga0307406_10000307_pt1 | contig 28564 bp, 25 predicted proteins | sample 322Cmetagenome_3_FD_203706 | JGI IMG/M metagenome (GOLD analysis project Ga0307406, IMG submission 203706) | Maize rhizosphere microbial communities from greenhouse at UC Davis, California, United States - 322HYB-C-2 | ecosystem: Host-associated > Plants > Roots > Rhizosphere > Soil | place...
AAAAACATCAAGGCGCTCGGGCTGCTTCTGCTGGCCCTCCTGACCGGCCTGGCGGCCGCAGTCTACGCAGCGGGCTGGGTCTCCCGGCAGGGCGGCATTGCATCCAACAAGGTGGTGGTGGCCGCCGTCGACATCGAGCTGGGCAGCAGGGTCAACCCCCAGATGCTGTCGCTGGTCGACTGGCCGAGCGGCTCGCTGCCGCCCGGTTCGTTCAAGGACGCCAAGTCGCTCGAGGACCGCGTGGTCAAGGTCGGCGTGCTGCGCGGCGAGGCCATCCTGGAAGGCAAGCTTGCGCCGGTCGGCACCAAGGGCGGCCTCTCCGCCGTCATTGCCAGCGGCAAGCGCGCCATGACCGTGCGGGTCAACGACGTGGTGGGCGTGGCGGGCTTTGCACTGCCGGGCAACTACGTCGACGTGATGGTCAACGCGCAGCAGGACAAGAACCGCGGCGAGGAGAACCGCCAGATCAGCAAGACCGTGCTCGAGAAGGTGCTGGTGCTGGCGGTGGCGCAGGAAGCCAACCGCGACGACACCAAGCCGAAGGTGGTCAGCGCGGTGACGCTGGAACTGTCGCTCGAAGACTCCGAAAAGCTCGACCTGGCGCGCAGCGTGGGAACCCTCTCGCTGGTGCTGCGCAACCAGATGGACAAGACCACGGTCGCTACCGCGGGCATCACCAAGGGCCAGTTGTTCGGCGAGAAGGAAATCCTGCCGATCTCCACCACCACCGTGGCAGCGCGGCCGGCCCCCGCGCGAGTGGCGCGTACCGCCCCCGTGGTGCTGCGGCAACCAGAGTGCGTGGAAGTGATCCAGCACGCAGCCCGCTCGCTCACCTGCTTCTGATCACCCGCCTGGAGGAACCACAAGTGCAACATCTTTCTTCTTCATCCGCCTGGCTGCTGGCGGCGCTCACGACCCTGGCGGCGCCCGGGTTTGCGGCGGAGCCTGCAGCAGCCCCGGCTCCGGCCCTGACCCCGGTCGCGGCGCCATCGGCACCCGCGCCGGCCGCCGCACCCGCGATGCGCCGCTGCACGGCCATCATTCCGGATGACCAGCCCACCTACGCGGTGCTGGGCAAGTCGGTGGTCATTCCGCTCAAGGCACGCGTGGCGCGCATCGTGGTCAGCGGGCAGCCGCCGAGCAATGCCCCGGCAGCCGCGGCGCATCCGGCACAGGCGCCCGCCGCGGCAAAGGGCGCAGGCGACGGCGTGGCCGATGTCGACGTGATGCTGCTGAGCCCGAACGATCTCTTCTTCCGCGGACGGCAGGCCGGCTCGATGAACGTGGTGCTGCAGAACGCCGAAGGCACCTGCTTCATCAAGGACGTCATCGTCACCATCGACCCGGGCGCGCTGCAGTCCAAGCTCGCCGAGCTCATGCCCGAAGAGAACCGGATTCGCGTGCGCAGCGCGGAAAAATCCATTGTCCTCACGGGTGAGGTGAGCGACGCGCTCAAGCTCGACGACGTGCTGACCCTGGCCTCGGCCTACGGCGCGGACGGCAAGAAGGTGGTGAACCTGCTGCGCGTCACGGCGCCGCAGCAGGTCATGCTCGAAGTGAAGATCGCCGAAGTCAGCAAGACACTGCTGGACCGGCTGGGCGCGCGTGTCGGCCTGCTTCGCACAGCCAGCAGCGGGCTCAACACCTATTCGCTGATCTCCGACTTCCTGAGCGGCGGCTCGGGGCTTGTCGAGGCACTGCGGATCGGCCGGGCCTCGATTGGAATCGACGGCCAGAAGGACGACGGCCTGGTGCGCATCCTGGCCGAGCCCAACATCATGTCCATCAGCGGGCAGCAGGCCAGCTTCCTGTCGGGCGGCAAGATCTTCATCCCCGTTTCGCAGAACTCCAACGGCCGTGCCGGCTCGACGATCACGCTCGAGGAAAAGGAATTCGGCATCGGCGTGAAGTTCACCCCCACCGTGCTGAACGGCGGCCGGGTCAACCTCAAGATGGTGTCGGAAGTGTCGGACCTGTCGCAGACCGGCTCGCCCTTCACCACCGTGGGCGGCGTGACCGCGGTGCTGCCTTCGCTGACGGTGCGCCGCGCGGACACCACCGTGCAGCTCAACGACGGGCAGAGCTTCGTCATTGCGGGGCTCATCAAGAGCAACGTCACGGAGACCATCAAGCGCTACCCCGGCCTCGGCGAGGTTCCGGTGATGGGCGCGCTGTTCCGCAGCTCCGAGTTCCAGAACGACCAGACGGAGCTGATGTTCGTGATCACGCCGCGCCTTGTCCGGCCGCTGAGCGAAACGCCCCGCGTTCCGACCGACAACCACGTCGTTCCAAGCCGCGCCGAGGTCTACCTGAACGGAGCCCTCGAAAGCAGCACCCCGGCCCCGGTCGCACCGGCAAGCAATCCCCTGTAAGGAGCACCACCATGTTCAAGTCGACCATCCTCGCGCTGACGCTGCTCGTGAGCGCTGGCTGCTCCCACGTCACACCCCACTACGACGCGCGCTTTGGCGACGCGGTGCGCGACGCCAGGAAGAAGATGACCATCAATCCCGATGCCGGCAAGGATGGGAATCCGGTTGCAGGCATGGACGGCCGTGCGGCGCGCGAGTCGATGCTGCAGTACCAGGAGTCCTACAAGACGCCGCCGCCTGCGGTGAATGTCATCAACATCGGCGGAGGGCTTGGTGGCAGCACCAAGTGATCGCGGATTGCATTTTCAGCCCCACTTCTGAAAGGAGAACGCCACCAACTGCAACAACCCAATTGCCCTATCCCGTTTGATGAACCAACGAAATCCATTCGTTTATTTGAACCTTGAAAGGAAAGACTCATGAACAACTTTTTCCAGGCCATCGGCCAATCTACCCGCAGTTTTCTTCGCGACGAAGATGGCGCTCAGGTCATCGAGTACGCGCTGATCATTGCTGTCGTCTCGATCGCCCTGATCGTCTTGCTGAAGGGGCTTACGGAAACCGGTGGAGGCTTCACCAGCTTCATTACCCGTGTCACGGAATGCCTTACCGGATCAGCCGCCTGCGACTGAGGAACTGGTGGTGGGGCGGGTAGGGCCACGTCCGGCTCGCTGCCCGCCACCACCATTCCTGATGGTTCTCTTCAAAAAAAACGGGGTAGTCACCATGTTCAAGTCATTCCTGACCGACGAGAGCGGCGCCCAGGTGGTGGAGTATGCGCTGGTCATCGCCGTGGTTTCGATCCTGCTGATCATCGCGCTGCGGCCACTGGCAACAGGCAACAGCCTCAGCGATCTCGTCGATCGCGTCTTCACCTGCCTTGGCGGCGTGGAGTGCGACTGAAGCACAGGGATTTCTCGAACCGCTACCACTGCACAGGAAGCCGATCATGCAAGTCCACACTCCCGGCCACCGCCAGCGCGGCGCGATGATCATCACCGCTGCACTGGTCGTGCTGTTCCTCCTCGGGTTCATGGGTATCGCGCTGGACTTCGGCCACCTGTTCGTCGTAAGGACCGAACTGCAGACCGCTGTGGACAGTTGCGCACTGGGTGCAGCACGCGAACTCGACAAGCAGAGCACGGCGATTGCGCGGGCGCAGAGCGCCGGGCAGACGGCCGGCAACGCGAACCGGGTCAACATGCAGTCGGCCACCTGGAGCGGGCAGGGCCAGCTCGTCTTCGCTGACATCACCTTTCGTGACGCTTCCTACGCCATCACGACCGATCCCGCGGCGGCCGCCTATGCGCAGTGCGTGCACACCCAGCCCAACATCGTCATCTGGCTCATGAAGGCCATGGGGGCCTTCTCCGGAAATGTGGCCGACTATCCCGCGACGAGTAGTGTCGCGGCCAGCGCAGTGGCGACCCGGGCCAGCGCGCAGACCACCTGCCCGATCCCCGTCGCTCTCAAGCCGAAAGCCGGAGGCGTGGCGCCGAACTATGGTTTCAACGTCGGCGACTGGGTGAAGCTGATCCAGGCGCAGAACGCATCTGCCGGTGGCGAAGTCGGCTGGGCCAACCTCGACGGCAGCAACAGCGCCTCGGAAACCGAATCCGAACTGAACAACCATTGCGGAACGAAGGTGGGTGACACGCTCGGTACCCCAGGGGTGCAGACATCGGTGGTCGATGTCTGGAACCAGCGTTTCGGCATCTACAAGAACAGTGGCGACCCGAGCGTGCAGCGGCCCGACTACAGCGGCTATGCCTATACCGCGCTCACCTGGCCTGCGCAGTCCAATGCCTTCGACGACTTCCTGTCCAAGCGCGCGGCGTACGCGTCCTGCATCGATACGGGCAAGGTGAAGGACTGCGAAGACCTCACCGGTCTTTCGCTCAACAGCTTCCAGAAGCTCGCGGCTTCCGGCGACGTCGCCGGCGGCCACAAGCAATATGGCCTGGATCGGCGCATCGTCACGGTGCCGGTGATCGATGGCGGCGGTCACGTGATCGACTACGCCTGCATGCTGATGCTGCAGCCGCTGACCATTCCGATGAGCGACACATGGCTGGAATTCCGCGGCAATGCCGGCGCGGACGACAGCCCCTGCACAACGAGCGGACTCGCTGGTGGCGTGGCAGGACCGCTGGTCCCTGTACTGGTGAGGTGAAGGGAATGAAAAGAACTTCAAATCACAGGCAGCGCGGCGTCGCGCTGGTCGAGCTGGCACTCATTACGCCGCTCCTGCTGCTGCTCACATTCATCACGACCGAGTTCGGCCGCGCCATGTACGAATACAACCTGGTCGTCAAGTCGACGCGCGACGCGGTTCGCTACCTGTCGGTCCAGACGCCGGGCACGCACATCAACGAGGCACGCAACCTGATGGTGTACGGCAACACCGCCGGCGACGGTACGCCGCTCGCGCGCGGACTGAGCCTCGATAACGTGCCCGTGGGCACCTGCTGCACCTGGCAGACGGCGGGGGCGAACCCGCTCATCACCACGGTGACGGTGCGCATCAGCAGCTACAGCTTCCATTCGCTCTTTCCGTCGGTGATGGGCGTCGTGTTTGCCGATGCAAACGGCAACATCGTCTTCAGCGACATCACCGCCACCATGAGGGCTCCGTCATGAGACACCGCACATCAGGGGCGACCACCGTGGAGTTTGCGCTGGGCCTGCTTATCTTCCTCATGCTGCTGCTGGGCATCCTGGACTTCGCGCGCATGCTGTTTACCTGGAGCATGGCCAGCGAGGCGACGCGTGCAGGTGCGCGCTACGCGGTGGTTTGCGACGACACCGGTCAGCAGGCGCTGGTGCTGGCCCGCATGCAGGCATTGCTGCCGCAGATCACCACGGTGAGCGTGGCCTGGACGCCATCGGGCTGCACGGCCGCCACGTGCCAGGGGGTCACGGTCAGCATCACCGGGCTCAACTACCAATGGATCTCGCCCATCGTGGGCGCGGTGGCGCCGCTGATTCCCATGCCCGGCTTTTCCACCTTCCTGCCGCGCGAAGTGATGCGCAAGGACCTCCACAGCCCGACCATCTGCTCGTAGAGACGAAACGGAACCCACCATGAAGATCTCCATCATCTCCCCCAATCCCGGCCACCTGCAGGACATGCGCAAGGTACTGGAGGCCCGCTCCCATGTGGTCTCGGCGTTCGAGGGAGGAAAGAGCCGCATGCAATGGGTGGTCGAACGATCGGCGCCCGAGCTGCTGCTGGTGGATGGCATGTGCTGCGACCCGCATGAACTGGCGATGGTGGAGCAGCTCACGATGCGCCATCCCGCGATCGCGGTGGTGCTGCTCTGTGCCATGCAGACCCCCGAGTTCCTGATTCTTGCCATGCGCTCGGGCGTGCGCGAAGTGCTGCCTTCGCCACCCGAGCCCGCGGCCCTGGAGGCGGCCGTGGAGCGCATTGCGCTCAAGATGGCCGGCACGCAGGCGCGCGAGCCGGGGCAGGTCGTGGCGTTCATGCCGTGCAAGGGTGGCAGCGGAGCCACCTTTCTTGCAACCAACATCGGGCATCAGCTCTCGATGCGCCGCTCGGTGCTGCTGATCGACCTGAACCTGCAGTTCGGCGATGCGCTTTCCTATGTGAGCGACCTGCGGCCGACTTCCACGGTGGCCGACGTGGCCCGCGATATCGGCCGGCTCGATGCCTCGCTGCTTGCCGCCAGCACGGTCAAGGTGGCGCCAGGCTTCAGCATTCTTTCCGCTCCAGAGGACCTCTCGCGCGCCCTGGAGGTCAAGGCCGAGCACGTCGACGCGATCCTGCAAGTGGCCGTGGCGCAGTACGACTTCGTATTGTTCGACCTGGGCTTGCGTGTCGATCCGCTCGCCATCCGCGTTCTGGATCGGGCGGACCGCATCTTTCCGGTGCTGCAGCCGAGCCTTCCGCACATCCGCAACGTGACGCGCCTCATGCAGGTGTTCAAGTCGCTCGGCTATGCGGCGGGCAAGGTCGAACTGCTGGTCAACCGCAGCTCCGGCGGCGGGGAGATCGGCTTGTCCGACATGCGTCGATCGCTGGGCGGTGCCACGCTGCTCAGCGTGCCCGACGGCGGCAAGGATGTGGACGCCTCGATCAACCGCGGCGTGCCCCTGGCGGAAATGTCCCGGGGCAGCGCGCTCTGCAAGCGGCTCGAGGAGATCTCCCACACGCTCAGCCCGCGTCCGAAGGAAGCGCCAGGCTTCATCGGGCGGCTCTTCCGCCGCGCCTGACGTCCGCATTGCGTCCTTCCGAATCTTCTTCTTTCAACAGCAAGGCAGGTCCACATGTCATTCCGAGAACAGCTCAATGCGATCGAGGCCGAGCCGGTCGCGCGTCCGCCGGCACCGCCCTTGGCCAATGCGGCGCTTTCCTCCTATGCCTCGGATTCCTACAAGCTCCTGAAGGAGCGAATGCACCTGAAACTGCTGGACCGTTTCGACCTCGCGGTGCTCGAAACGCTGAAGCCCGAGGTGCTGCGCCATGAGATCTCCACCATGGTCGCGCGGCTGCTGCAGGAAGAGCCCGAGGCGCTGAACGACATCGAGCGGCGCACGCTGATCCGCGACATCCAGCACGAGATGCTCGGCTTCGGCCCGATCGAGCTGTTGATGGCTGACCCGACGGTGTCGGACATCCTGGTCAACTCGCACGACCAGATCTACGTTGAGCGCAAGGGCCGGCTGGAGCTGACGGACGTGAGCTTCACCGACGAGAAGCACCTGCTGCGCATCATCGACAAGATCGTTTCGCTGGTGGGGCGGCGCATCGATGAATCGAGCCCGATGGTCGATGCCCGGCTGCCGGACGGGTCGCGCGTCAATGCGGTGGTCGCGCCGGTGGCGCTGGACGGGCCGATGATGTCGATTCGCCGCTTCGCGAAGATCCCACTGAAGATGGAAAACCTGGTAAACGACCTCAAGACGCTGACGCCGCAGATGGGGCTGATGCTCGAAGGCTTGGCTGGCGCAAAGATCAACATGCTGATCTCCGGCGGCACCGGCGCCGGCAAGACGACGCTGCTGAACATTCTCTCGGGCTTCATTCCCGCCACCGAACGTATCATCACCATCGAGGACGCGGCTGAACTCCAGCTCCAGCAGCCGCACGTGGCCCGGATGGAAACCCGGCCGATGAACATCGAAGGCAAGGGCGAGATCACACAGCGTGCACTGGTGCGCAATGCGCTGCGCATGCGGCCCGACCGCATCGTGATCGGCGAGGTGCGCGGTGCCGAGGCGGTCGACATGCTGCAGGCCATGAACACCGGCCACGAAGGCTCGCTGACCACCATCCACGCCAACAGCCCGCGCGATGCGCTGGCGCGGCTGGAGAACATGATCAGCATGGCCAACCTGAACCTGCCGCACCACTCGGTGCGCCAGCAGATCGCATCGGCCATCACCGTCGTGATCCAGGTCCTGCGCATGGTCGATGGCCGGCGCAAGGTCACCAGCATCCAGGAGATCACCGGCATGGAAGGCGAGGTAGTCACGATGCAGGAGATCTTCGCGTTCCGGCAGACCGGCATGGGCCCCGACGGCCGTGTGCGCGGCTACTTCCATGCCACCGGCGTGCGGCCGAAATTCGTCGAACGCCTGCACTCCTTCGGTGTGGTGCTGCCCGACACCATGTTCGATCCCGACAAGCACTACGAATAGGAGGCCGTCATGTTCGACAACCTGGTTGGCGACACGCTCATCACGCTGTCCGTGCTGGTCTTCGTGACGGTGCTGATGGTGATCGAGGGCCTGTACATGCTGTGGCGTTCGTACCGGGGCCCTGAGGCAAAGAAGATCGGCAAGCGCCTGCAGGCGCTGTCGGCGGCCACCGACCGCATCGCACAGGCGCGGCTCGTGAAGGACCGCGTGCTCAGCGACGCGCCGTGGTTGCAGCGGGTTCTGCTGAAGCTGCCGCGAGCCCAGGGCCTGGACCGGTTCATTCTCCAGGCCGGGCTGGAATGGACGGTGTCCCATGTGCTGCTCGCCTGTGCGCTGTCGGGCATCCTTGTTTTCTTCGCGATGGCGTCGCTTGCGAACCTGCCCGCTTGGATTTCCATGCTGGTGGGGGCCGCCGGCGCGGCCATGCCGCTGTTCTACCTGAATCACCGGCGCAGCCGCCGCCTGGCCCATCTGGAGCGGCAGCTGCCGGACGCGCTGGACCTGGTGACACGCGCCCTGCGCGCGGGCCATTCGTTCGCGAGCAGCGTGCAGATGATCGGCGAGGAAATGTCCGAGCCCATTGCGGGCGAGTTCCGCATGGTGGCCGACGAGGTCAACTTCGGGGTCTCGCTGCAGCAGGCGCTCACGAACATGAGCGAACGCGTGCCGCTCACGGACCTGCGCTATTTCGTGGTGTCGGTGCTGATCCAGCGCGACTCCGGCGGCAACCTGACCGAGGTGCTCGGCAATCTGAGCCGGCTCATCCGCGACCGTCTCAAACTGCTGGCGCGGGTGCGGGTGCTGTCGGCGGAAGGGCGGCTGTCGGCCTGGATCCTCGGGCTGATGCCCTTTGCGCTGGTGGCGCTCTTGAGCGCCTTCAACCCGGAGTTCATGTCGCCGCTGTGGACCGATCCGATCGGCATCACGGTCGTCAAGTACATGCTGGGCCTGATGGTGGTCGGCGTGTTGCTTCTGCGCAAGATCGTGAAGATTCGTGTTTGAAGGAGAAATGCCATGCTGTTCCCCATCCTCGTGTTCGTGACCGTGTCCCTCGCCATCAGCGGATTCGTGATCTGGATGCTGCCCACGCGCACCGAGCAGCGCCTGCGGGCGGTGGCGCCTTCGTCGGCCAAGTCGACTTGGACCGAAACCGCCGTCAAAGTTGTCGGCCCTTTCGCCCAGCTGTCATCGCCCACGGGCGACGGCGAGACTTCGCCGCTGCGATTGAAATTCCTGAACGCGGGCATCCGTCATCCGGATGCGAGCCTCTTCTACTTCGGCCTGAAGACGCTGCTGCCGCTGGGTCTTGCCGGCCTGGCCTTCGTGGCGATGCGCACGGCCGGGGCGGGCGAGGGGCTCACCACCCTGCTGTGGCTGGCCATGGCCGCGCTCTTCGGCTGCTACCTGCCCAACATCGTGCTGCGCATGATGATCAAGGGGCGCCAGCGCGAGATCTTCGAGAATTTTCCCGACGCCGCCGACCTGATGCTTGTGTGCGTCGAGGCGGGCCTCGGGCTCGATGCCGCCCTGGTCAAGGTCACCGAGGAGATCCGCGTCAAGAGCGAGGCGCTGGCGCAGGAGCTGCACTGGACCAATCTCGAGATGCGCGCGGGCGGCACGCGCGAGAAGTCGCTGCACAACCTTGCGCTTCGCACCGGCGTGGAGGAAATCGGAACCTTTGCGACCATGCTGACCCAGGCCGACCGGTTCGGCACCAGCGTCGGCGAATCGCTGCGCGTGTTCTCGGACGACCTGCGCCACAAGCGCCAGGTGCGCGCGGAAGAACTGGCCGCCAAGGTGCCGACCAAGATGCTGCTGCCGCTGGTGCTGTGCATCTTCCCGTGCATCTCGGCGGTCATCCTGACGCCGGCGGCCATCCGCATGGTCCGCGTCATCGCTCCGATGCTCGGCGGCGGGCACTGAGCCCGCCACCCGCGCTCAATGGGGCGCGGCGTCGAGCTGGTGCTTGACGGCGTAGATGTACAGCTCGAGCCGGTTCGCCACGTCGAGCTTCTGGTAGATCGACGTGAGGTGGTTGCGGAAGGTGTGCTCGGTCACGAACAGCCGCGAGGCGAGCGTCTTGTTCGCGGCGCCGCTGCCTTCCACGACGGCACGGATGATCTGCCGCTCCTTCTGCGTCAGGCTCGCGATCTTGGCCGCTTCGGGATTCACCTTTGCGGGCTTCTTCTGCGAAGTCAGCTCGGAGAACACGCGGCCCATGGCCTGCGCGTCGATGCACAGCTCGCCGTTGTGCACGCGCGCGATCGCATCGATCACCTCTTCGGCCGAAGCGTCCTTGCACAGCACGCCCCTGGCGCCGCGCAGCACCGCAAGATCCAGCGTCTGCTGCTTGCGTTCGGCCGTGAGGATGAGCGCGCGCGAGACGTCGTTCGACAGCAGCTTGGGAAGTATGTCGAGAGAGCACCGGCCCCCCAGGTCCAGATCGAGCAGGATGACGTCGGGCACCACGTGCTCGGTCTGTTCCAGCGCCTGCTCGAAGCAGTTGGCAGTGGCCACGACCTTCATGCGCGGCTGCTCGCCGTCGATCAGCTTCGACAGGCCCCACAGCATGGTCTGGTGGTCGTCCACGAGCATGACGCCGATGGGGTGCGTTGTTGTGGCTTGCATCTTGACACCTTCGCCTTCCTAGATGGGTATTTCGATCAGTACTGCCGTGGCGCCGCCCGCGCCTTGGCCGACCTGCGCGCTTCCGCCGAGGGCGGCTGCGCGTTCGCTGATGGAACGTGGGCGGAAATCCGAGAAGTCCATGCCGCAGGATTCGTTCTCGATCCTGATCTGCAGCCTGCCGTCCGTGCAGCCGATGTGGATGCGGCCGCAGTGCGCATGGGTGTGCTTGCAGATGTTGTTCAGTCCTTCGCGCACCAGCTGGAGCACTTCGGCCGTCATGCGGTCATCGAGGTGGACGTCGCCATCGACCAGTATCTCGATGTCGATGCCGTAGAGCGTCTTGATGCGCGCGGCCTGGCGGTGCAGGTGCGGAAGAATGAACTCGCAGTGGGTTTCCCCGCCATGCTTGACGATGCCCGCATAGTGGCGCAGGTCGGCCACCACGCCATCGGCCATGCTGGCCAGCTTGTCCAGGTCATCGACCAGCGGGTTGTCGGCGCCCGCCTTCTTGCGCAGCGCACTCAGCCCCAGCTTCAGGCCGATATAGGGCTGGATCGCGGTGTCGTGCAGGTCCAGCGATATCTTCAGGCGCTCCTTCGAGGCGGCCTCCGACGCCATCCGGTCGAGCACCCCGATCGTCTCGATCACCGGAAAGACCTGCCCCATCATGTGCGCCAGGAACAGCGCGTCCGATTTGCGGAACAGCCCCTCGCTGGATGACACGTAGATGCGTCCCTCTCCCTGGCGCATCGGCAGCGGGGCACTGATGAAGGAGCGGGCCTCCAGCATGGCGGCAACCGCGGTGCTGCGGCGCAGGCCGGGCTCGTCCTGTGCGTGCCAGCGGCGCAGGCGAAGGTCGAAGGCATGGCCCTGCACCCACAGCCGGCTCAGCGGCCAGGGCAGGCGATTGCGCAGCACGATGTGCCCGGGGTGCAGTGCCATCAGCGGCGATTCGAAGGCATCGCCGATCGTCTCGACGTCGACCGCCTCGCCCGCATGGCTTTGCCTGAGCGTGCGCATGACCCAGTTGCTGGTCGCCGTGTCGCGCGTGAGGAGAATGCAGTGGCTTGCCTTGTAGAAGGCCAGCGTCTTTTCCATGGTGCTGGCGATGGTGCGGGCCACGCCGAACCGGGGATTCGACAGCCGGCTCACCTGGCTCAGCAGCGACAGGCGCCGCCGCATCTCGACCTTCGAGCCGCCCCAGTGGCCGATCATGTGGCCGAGCGCCAGCAGGAAGGTGGTGCGCATCAGCAACTGGGGCGTGTCGCTTGCGAGGCCCGTTCCGAGGCCGCAGACGGCAAACGAGGCTACCGAGGCCATGGTTACCCTGGCGCCTTCCTCGTATCCCCACCGGAAGGACGACGTGAGGATGGCAAAGAAGTAGAAGAGGAAATAGAGGCTGCCGATGCCGCCCGTTGCGAAGACGATCTGGGTGAACCACAGCACGTCGAACCAGTGGATGGCCTTGCCCTGGAAGTAGGGCTGGCCCTTTCGCGTGCAGATGTACACGCCGAGGCTGTAGAGCGCGTAGCAGGAGAACGTGAGCCAGACGGCGCTGCCTATGCGCTGCTGCGGGTCGCGAAGGTCAACCGCAACCGCCAGCAGCGCCGACACCGACAGCACCAGCCGCATCCGCGACACCATGAGCGCATCGGCGGTGAGGCTGGAGTCGGTCCCGCAATCCGGGTCGATGGAATGGGCTTGCATGGCGGTTTTTCAAGTGCATGGAACGGCTCATGCCCTGCCAGCCAACCACGGCGAGGCGCCCATGCCCCTGGGAAGGAAGCTCTGCGACGTAACACCTTGGTTCACTTTTGCGCCAAAATTAATAACTGCGAGGATTTCACATTACTACTTTTGTAGTCGAAAGCAATACTTTTTGGTTAACCCCGTTTGCAATGTGTACTTTTGTTACCTAATGATGCAAATTGCGGTTACAGGCCAGCAGATGTATCGGCGCCGGGAGTGCCCTGCGGTCGGGCAAAGAAAAAGGGCTCGGAAAAATCCGAGCCCTTCTGATGGGATGGTGGAGAGGAGGAGGATCGAACTCCCGACCTCCGCATTGCGAACGCGGCGCTCTCCCAGCTGAGCTACCCCCCCAACGCAAGCCGGATTTTAACCAGAACACGCTCGGGAACGCATGGCCCGCATGCCAAGATGCGCGCTTCGAAAAAAGTAGGAAAGCACAACCCGCATGGCCTCGTACGAACCCGCCTGGCTGGAAGGCATGTACAACAATCTTGCGCGCGTGAAGGATCACCCGGCGTACTTCGCCCGCTGGGGCCGCGACTCGCAAGCCGTGCGCGAAACCCTGCCCGGCCGGATCGACGTGCCCTATGGCCGGGGCGTGAACGAGACGCTCGACATCTTTCCGGCACCCGTGCCCGGCGCGCCGGTGCTGGTGTTCATTCACGGCGGCTACTGGCGCGCGATGGACAAGCGGGACCATTCGTTCATTGCGCCCGCGTTCAACGACCGCGGCGTGTGCGTGGTGATGCCCAACTACGCGCTGTGCCCCGGAACGGCAGGGGAACCCGTCACCGTGCCGGGCATCCTCATGCAGATGGTGCGCGCGCTCGAGTGGACCTGGCGCCATGCCGCGAGCTTTGGCGCCGACCCCTCGCGCATCACCGTGGCCGGGCACTCGGCCGGCGGCCACATGGCGGCCGCGCTGCTGGCCTGCGACTGGAAGGCAGTCTCGCCTGATCTGCCGGTGCGCCTGGTGCGCAATGCGCTGTCGATCTCGGGCCTTTACGACCTTCGACCGCTGCAGCGCACACCCTTCCTGGAAAACGTACTGAAGCTCACCGATGCGGATGCGCTGCGCGCCAGCCCGGCGCTGTGGTCCGCCCCCGCGCGCGGCCAGCTGCATGCGCTGGTGGGCGGCGATGAAAGCGAGGAGTTCATCCGCCACAACGCGCTGATCCGCGATGCATGGGGCCGCAACGCCGTGCCCGTGTGCGAGTCGCTGCCGGGGCTGAACCACTTCAGCATCGTCGACGCGCTGGCGGACCCGGCCCACAGGCTGCATCGCGACGCGGTGCAGCTGCTGGAGGCCTGACCCGGCCGGGGGCCTACATCAGCAGGTGCTCGCCCGCGTTGTCGCCCCCGAGCGTGACGTAGTTGACCTTGCGGATGTCCATCAGCGCGCGGCCGCCCGCGTAGCTGATGGAGCTCTGCACGTCCTGCTCCATCTCGATCAGCGTGTCGGCCAGCTTGCCCTTGATGGGCTCGAGGATGCGCTTGCCCTCGACGTGCTTGTACTCGCCCTTGTTGAAGTCGCTGGCGGAGCCGTAGTACTCCTTGAAGAGCGCGCCGTCGACCTCCACGGTCCGGCCGGGCGATTCCTCGTGCCCCGCAAAGAGCGAGCCGATCATCACCATCGAGGCGCCGAAGCGCACGCTCTTGGCAATGTCGCCGTGGTCGCGGATGCCGCCGTCCGCGATGATCGGCTTGGTGGCCACGCGCGCGCACCACTTGAGCGCGCTGAGCTGCCAGCCACCGGTGCCGAAGCCGGTCTTGAGCTTGGTGATGCAGACCTTGCCGGGGCCGATGCCGACCTTGGTGGCGTCGGCGCCCCAGTTCTCCAGGTCGATCACGGCTTCGGGCGTGCCGATGTTGCCGGCGATCACGAAGGAGCCCGGCAGCTTCTGCTTCAGGTAGCCGATCATGTTCTTGACGCTGTCGGCATGCCCGTGCGCGATGTCGATGGTGATGTATTCGGGCACCAGGCCCTCCGCCACCAGCTGGTCGACGGTGTCGTAGTCGGGCTTCTTCACACCCAGCGAGATCGAGGCGAACACGCCCTTGCCGTGCATCTGCTTGACGAACTTGACGTTGTCCAGGTCGAAGCGGTGCATCACGTAGAAGTAGCCGTTCTGCGCCAGCCACAGGCAGATGGGCTCGTCGACCACCGTCTTCATGTTGGCCGGCACCACCGGCAGGCGGAAGCTGCGCGCACCGAGCGTCACGCTGGCGTCGCACTCCGAGCGGCTTTCCACGCGGCACTTGCGCGGCAGCAAAAGAATGTTGTCGTAATCGAAGATTTGCATGAGAAACCAAGCTTCCTGTGAAGGGTGCGCCGCCGAACGATTTCGGCGGCGTGGGCGCTTGGTCCCGGCCCGGTCGATTGGCGCCATGCAGGCGCAAAAAAACCGGGCGACAAGAAACTTGGGCCCGGTGATTGATTATAGGGAGGTGGCGTTCCGCCTTCCTCCACGCTTTCGTATAGACCTTATTGGCCGGCCGGTCTGCCCGGCCGGCAAGGCCGGGCCGCGGCGGCGAAGGGCACCATGCGGCGGCGCCACTTGATGCAGATCAGTGCCGCGCGGCGCCCGCGCCCGACAATGCGGCCACCGCAGCACGCCGTGCGCCGCCTTTCGTTTTGTTGTTTTTCCTGGAGATCGTTCCCATGCTTCGTCACCGCCTTGCTGCCATCGCCGTCCTGGCGCTCGCTTCTTCCTCCGCCTTCGCCGCCGACTGCAGCGTCGAGATCGAAAGCAACGACGCCATGCAGTTCAACAAGCCCGCCCTCGAGGTGAGCAGGAGCTGCAAGGAATTCACCGTCAAGCTCAAGCACGTCGGCAAGCTGCCCAAGCAGGCCATGGGCCACAACTGGGTGCTCGCCAAGACGGCCGACGTGCAGGCGGTCGCCGCCGACGGCATCGCAGCCGGCCTGCCGCAAAATTATGTGAAGGCCGGCGACGCGCGCGTCGTGGCGCACACCAGGATCATCGGCGGCGGCGAAAGCGACAGCGTGAGCTTTCCGGTCGCCAAGCTGGGCGCGGCCGACAGCTACACCTTCTTCTGCTCCTTCCCCGGCCATTCGTCGATCATGAAGGGCACGCTGAAACTCGCGAAGTAAAAAGGGGCGCGGGCAACCCCGCCGCCGCCTCGGGACGCCCCGGCTTCCTACAATGCCGGGATGTCTCTTTTCGGCTCGTACGACGCCACTGCCGGCGCACCCCAATCCCCAGCGGCCGATTCGCCCCTGCTTGCCAACCTCAACCCGGAGCAGCGCGCCGCGGTCACCCTGCCTGCGGGCAATGCCCTGATCCTTGCCGGCGCCGGCTCGGGCAAGACGCGGGTGCTGACCACCCGCATTGCCTGGCTGCTGCAGACCGGCCAGGTCTCCGCCGGCGGCATCCTGGCCGTGACCTTCACCAACAAGGCCGCCAAGGAAATGATGACGCGGCTCACGGCGATGCTGCCCGTCAACGTGCGCGGCATGTGGATCGGCACTTTCCACGGCCTGTGCAACCGCTTCCTGCGCGCGCACTGGAAGCTGGCCAACCTGCCGTCCACCTTCCAGATCCTCGACACGCAGGACCAGCTCTCGGCCATCAAGCGGCTCATGAAGCAGTTCAACGTCGACGACGAACGCTTTCCGGCCAAGCAGACCCAGTGGTTCATTGCCGGCGCCAAGGAAGACGGCCTGCGCCCGAAGGATGTGGAGATCCGCACCGAGGACGACCGCAAGAAGGTCGAGCTCTACCAGCTCTACGAAGAGCAGTGCCAGCGCGAAGGCGTGGTCGACTTCGGCGAGCTCATGCTGCGCAGCTACGAGCTCCTGCGCGACAACGATCCGGTGCGCGAGCACTACCAGCGGCGCTTCCGCCACATCCTGATCGACGAGTTCCAGGACACCAACCGCCTGCAGTACGCGTGGATCAAGATGCTCTCGGGCAGCACCGTGGCAGGAGGCCAGTTCGTGCCGGGCCAGAACAGCGTGATCGCCGTGGGCGACGACGACCAGAGCATCTACGCCTTTCGCGGCGCGCGCGTGGGCAACATGGCCGACTTCGTGCGCGAGTTCGATGTGCAGCACCAGATCAAGCTGGAGCAGAACTACCGCAGCTACAGCAACATCCTCGATTCGGCCAACGAGCTCATCAGCCACAACAGGAAGCGCCTGGGCAAGAACCTGCGCACCGACCAGGGGCCTGGCGAGCCGGTGCGCGTGTACGAGTCGCCCACCGACCTGGCCGAGGCGCAGTGGATGGTCGAGGAAATGCGCCAGCTCGTGCGCGACGGCTTCGACCGCAAGGAAATGGCGGTGCTCTACCGCAGCAATGCGCAGAGCCGGGTGATCGAAACGGCGCTCTTCAACGCCTCGGTGCCGTACCGCGTGTACGGCGGCCTGCGCTTCTTCGAGCGTGCCGAAATCAAGCACGCGCTCGCCTACCTGCGCCTGCTCGAGAACAAGGACGACGACACCAGCTTCCTGCGCGTAGTCAACTTTCCGCCGCGCGGCATCGGCGCGCGCACGCTGGAGCAGCTGCAGGACGCGGCGCGCACGGCAGGCCGCTCGCTGCACGACGCGGTGCATGCCGTCGGCGGCAAGGCGGGCTCGAACCTCACGGCCTTCGTGGCCAAGATCGACGTGCTGCGCGAGCAGACGCAGGGCGCGAGCCTGCGCGAGATCATCGAGCTGGTGCTCGACCACAGCGGCCTCGTCGAACACTACAAGGCCGACCGAGAAGGCGCCGACCGCATCGAGAACCTGGAAGAACTGGTGAACGCGGCCGAGAGCTTCGTCACGCAGGAAGGCTTCGGCCGCGATGCGGTGGCGCTGCCCATCGACGAACTGCGCCAGTCGCCCGCGAGCCAGGGCCTGGATCCGAACCGGCCCGTCATCGACGAGCCGCTCGCGCCCGACGCCGAGACCGGCGAAACGCTGAGCCCGCTGGCTGCGTTCCTCACGCATGCGGCGCTCGAATCGGGCGACAACCAGGCGCAGGCCGGACAGGACGCGGTGCAGCTCATGACCGTTCACGCCGCCAAGGGCCTGGAGTTCGACTGCGTGTTCATCACCGGCATGGAAGAGGGCCTGTTCCCGCACGAGAACTCGATGAGCGACTTCGAGAGCCTCGAGGAAGAGCGCCGCCTGATGTACGTCGCGATCACGCGTGCGCGCAAGCGCCTGTACCTGAGCCACTCGCAGACGCGCATGCTGCACGGCCAGACGCGCTACAACGTGAAGAGCCGCTTCTTCGAAGAGCTGCCCGAAGGCGCGCTCAAGTGGCTCACGCCGAAGAACCAGGCCTTCACGCCCTCGGCCTTCGGCTATGGCGGCGGCTATGCGAGCACGCGCGGCGGTGGAGGCAGCTACAGCGGCGGTGGCGGCTACGGCGGCAGCAAGGACAGCTTCGCGAGCCCGCCGGTGCCGCCGCAGAAGGCCGCGCCCTCGCACGGCCTGCGCTCGGGCATGCAGGTGTTCCACAACAAGTTCGGCGAAGGCACGGTGCTGTCGCTCGAAGGCACCGGCGACGACGCGCGCGCGCAGGTCAAGTTCGCGCGGCATGGCGTGAAGTGGCTCGCGCTGTCGGTGGCCAAGCTCACGCCGGTGTGAAGGTAGGCAGTGCCATTTGCGGGTCGGCGGGGCGGTGCCGGTCGGCGTTGTGGTGCTGAAACTGGGCGCATTGCTGCTGCTGGTGGGCTATTTCGCGCCCGTGCCGCCAAAGAAGAGTGAGTTGGAGAAAGATGTCGTGTTGCCCGAAGGAGGTGCAGCATGAAGCAAAACGCGAAGTCGCCGGCTCTTCTGGCGGGTGTTCGCCTCGCCGTGGCCATGGCCGCGGCCTGGTGGGGCGCGGCCGGGGCGCAGCCCGCCGCCACCGCGCCCATTGCCCTGCAAGGCAGCGGGCCGTACTACCGGCTCGCGCTGCCGCTGGGCATCTACGGCCTGGCCGCGCGCGGCGACCTGCGCGACATCCGGGTGCGCAATGCCAACGGCGATGCCGTCCCCTACGCATGGCTGCGCGATGAGGCCGCGGCCCCGCGCTTCAGCTCGAAGGAGGTGCCGATCTTCGCGCTGCCCGCGAGTGCCGGCCATGCATCGGACGACGCGTCGCCGAGCTTCAGGGTGCGGCCCGACGGCTCACTGGCGCTGGCCCGCAAGCCGGCGCGCAGGCAGGCCGGGGCGGCGCAGTGGCTGATCGATGCGAGCCAGCTCAAGGGCGGCCTGCTGCAGGCGCGCTTCGATGTGGCGCCGGATGCGCGCGGGCTGTTCGCCTTCAGGCTGGAGGCCAGTGACGACCTGCGGCATTGGCGGCCTGTAGGAGGCGAGGAGCAGCTGGTGCGGCTCGCGCATGGCGGGCAGGCCATCGAGCGCCTCGCGGTCGAACTGGGCGGCGTGCATGCGCGCTTCCTGCGCCTGCGCTGGAGCGATCCGCACAATGGCGCGCCGCTGACCGGCGTGGCGATCGACAGCGTGCAGGAGGCCGAACCTGCGGCGCCGCCCCAATGGTCCGGCGCGCTCGGGCCGGAGCGCTGCGGCGCCGACCATTGCGACTACCCGCTGCCGCGCGGCCTGCCGGTGGAAAGCCTGCGCATCGACCTGGCCGACGTCGACACGCTGGCGCAGGTCGGCATCTCGGGCCTGCTCGCCGCCACGCCGACGGTGCCGGCCGACCCGGCACCCGCGCCGCGCAATCCGCTGTATGCGCTGCGGCATCGGCAGCGCCCGCCTGTGGCGCCTACCGGCAGTGCGGGCGAGGTGCCGCTGCTAGACACGGTGGTGTATCGCCTCGCGCAAACGGGCGGCGAGGCGCGCTCGCCGGTGCTGGCGCTGGATGGCGCGCGCTACACGCACCTGCGGCTGCGCACCGCCGGACCGGTGAGCCTGCTGGGCGCGGCGCCGCCGTCGATTGCGGTGGGCGCCACGCCGCGCACGCTGGTGTTCCTGGCACAGGGCGCTGCGCCTTATTCGCTGGCCTGGAATGCGGCGCCGGAAAAGAACGCCGTGCAGGGCGGCCCGTCCGGCGCGGCGCTGGCGCTTGCCACGCTGCTGCCGGGCTACAGCGCGAACAAGCCGGTGGCGGCGGACGAGGCCACCGTCGTGCTGCCGCAGCCGCCGGTGGCCGCCGTCGATGCAGCAGTGGCCGCGGCGGCGCAATTGCCGGTGCCCACGCAGCCGGATCCGGCGCGCAAGTGGTGGCTGTGGGGCGCCCTGGGCATCGGCCTGCTGCTCCTGGCCGGCATGGCCTGGTCGCTGTTCGCGAGCCTGCGCAAGGACAGGGCCGCGGCCGATTGAGAAGAAGGATCAGCTCGGATCGAAGCTGTCGCGGAAGGTGAACCAGGTGGAGCTCAGCGACATGGCCGCGAGCACCAGCGCCGATCCCACGATCAGCACGTTGCCGATGAGGGCCGCGCCGCCGGCCGCCGCCCCCACGCCGATCAGCACGGTGGCGATGAGCCCCATGCCGATGCCCGCGAGCAGGAACACGCCGAACCACGCCAGCACGAAGAGCGCGTAGGCGCCGAAGTTGCGGAACAGCGCCACCACGCTGAAGAAGATGCTCTTCACCGGCTCCACGCCGTGCCAGTGCACGAGCGCCGGGGCGTGCCACATCGCCAGCGAGAGCGGCAGGTTCAGGCACATGAGGAACATGCGCGCCACCTGGAAGTCGCTGCTCGCGATGGTCTCGGCCGACGGCATGTCGTCGAGCAGGTAGGCGCGTGCGAGTTCTCCGCCGTCGATGAAGCTCGTGAGCAGCACCGCCACCACGAAGTACGCCGCCGAGATCACGCCGAGCTTGACCAGCGAGCGCCACTCGGTGCGCATGGCGCCGGCCACCGCCACGAACATGGCCGAGCCGGTGGGCCGCTGTGCGTGGCCGGCAATGCCGGCGCCTTCGGCGTTGTCGGTGTAGGCCACCGAGGTGGCCACCATCAGGCCCAGCGTCATGAAGGGCAGCAGGATCGGCGCCAGCACGCTGCCCACCAGTGGCAGCAGCGACACCGTCGAGATCAGCGCCATCAGCAGGAAAAACAGCGAGATGAAGGCGAGCGGCTGCCGCCAGAAGGTCTTGAGCCCGAGGCGGACCCATACGGCGCCGGTTCGCGCCGGCACGATGTGGAGTTTCATTTTGAAGGGTCAGGCGGGCAGCGGATCGAGCGACTGCGCCATGGCATGCGGATGGGTGGCGCGCTCGCGCAGCACGCGCTCGAAGTGCGCCGGGTCGTGCGGCTTGAGCATGCTGGCTTCGCGCGGCAGGTGGAAGTCCCACAGCCGCGAAATCCAGAAGCGCAGCGCCGCGGCGCGCAGCATCGCGGGCAGCAGCGCGCGCTCGGACGCATTCAGCGGTCGCACGCTTTCGTAGGCCGCGAGCAGCGCGTCGGCGCGTTCGGCGTCGTGCTGGCCGGTCGGGAGATCGACGGCCCAGTCGTTCAGGCACACGGCCAGGTCGAACAGCCAGGTGTCGGTGCCCGCAAAATAGAAGTCGAACACGCCCGTCAGGCGCGGCGCCGTGCCGGCATCTTCACCCGTGGCGAACATCACGTTGTCGCGGAACATGTCGGCATGCACCGGGCCGCGCGGCAGCGCCGCGTAGGCCGACGATTCGGCAATGTGGTTCTGGTAGGCGAGCTCGGCGCGCAACAGCGCCGCCTGCGATTCGTCGACGTAGGGCAGCACCACCGGCACGGTGTCGTTCCACCACGCGAGGCCGCGCAGGTTCGGCTGGATGCGCGGAAAGTCGCGCGCGGCCAGGTGCATGCGCGCCAGCAGGGCGCCCAGTTCGGCGCAATGAGCCGTGCCCGGCGCCAGTTCGCTGCGGCCCGAGAGCCGCTGCACCAGCGCAGCCGGCTTGCCCGCCACCTTGAGCAGCAATTCGCACGGGGCGTTCGCGGGAATCGTCAGCGCATGGCCCGACGGCGGCTGGATGGCCGGGTCGGCCACCGGCTCGGGCACCGGCAGGCCGCGGCCCGCCAGGTGCTTCATGAGACAAAGGTAGTAGGGAAGCTGCTCGGCACTCAGGCGCTCGAACAGCGTCAGCACGAACTCGCCGCTTTCGGTGGTCGCGAAGTAGTTGGTGTTCTCGAGGCCGCCCTCGATGCCGCGCAGCTCGCGCAGGGGGCCGAGGCCCAGGCGCTGCACGAGCGCGTCCGCCTCGCCGAACTCGACTTCGGTAAAAACTGCCATGGCGGTGCTCAGCGGCTTGCTGCAGATGGAGGAAGGCGCGGCACGATCAGAACTTCATCACGTTCCAGACCCGGGCGCCGTTGCCGTTCGAGTTGGCATCGCCGGAACCCGCACGCGCGCCTGGATCGTTGGGCCGCACCTCGTAGCCCGGCACGTTGGCCTTGGGCTTCACGTTGATGCTCTGCGTGCGGCCGCCGTAGCGCACCTCGTCGACCGAGGCGCCGCTGTCTTCCGTGTGGATGTGCTCGACCTTCTGGTTGCGGCGGCCGTCGGCCTGCTCCTGATTTTGTAGCGGCTCGGCCGGCGCAGGCGTTGCGGCGGGTGCAGGCTGCGCCTGGACGGCGGCAACAGGGACGGCAAAGGCCAGCGCCAGCAGGATGCGGCGGGCGACCAGGAGTGTGGGGCTAGGCATGCAGGGATTGTAGGCGCGGGGGCGCTTTCGGCGTGTCGGCGGGCGGCGCTTGCCGGCGTGGTTCGGGATGCCGGTCCGGGCACGGCAAAATGGCCCGATGACCGACAAGAAAACGCTGCTGCTCGTCGATGGCTCGAGCTATCTCTACCGCGCCTTCCATGCCATGCCCGACCTGCGGGCCGTGCCCGGCGACCCGAAGAGCCCGGCGACCGGCGCCATCCGCGGAATGATCAACATGATGACGGCGCTGCGCCGCGAGGTGCGCGCCGACTATGCGGCCTGCGTCTTCGATGCGCCCGGCAAGACCTTCCGCGACGACCTGTACCCCGAATACAAGGCCAACCGCTCCCCGATGCCCGACGACCTGCGCAGCCAGATCGACCCCATCCATGAGGTGGTCAAGCTGATGGGCTGGCCGGTGCTGTGCGTGCCCGACATCGAGGCCGACGACGTGATCGGCACGCTCGCCAAGACTGCGGCGCAGCAGGGCATCGAGGTCATCGTCTCGAGCGGCGACAAGGACCTGAGCCAGCTGGTGGACGAGCACATCACCATCATCGACACGATGAACGGCAAGAAGCGCGACGTGGCGGGGGTCACGGCCGAATTCGGCGTGCCGCCGACCTTGATGATCGACTACCAGACGCTGGTGGGCGATGCCGTCGACAACGTGCCCGGCGTCGAGAAGGTCGGCCCCAAGACAGCAGCCAAATGGCTGCTCGAATACGGTTCCCTCGACGCGCTGATCGAACGCGCCGCCGAGGTGAAAGGCCAGGCCGGCGAGAACCTGCGCAAGGCCTTGGACAGGCTCCCGCTGAGCCGCCAGCTCGTCACCATCCGCACCGACTGCGACCTGGCCGCGCACGTGGTCGGCCTGCCATCGCTCGAAGGCCTGCCGGTGGGCGCGCCGCAGACGGCCGAACTCAAGCCCTTCTACGAGAGGTTCGGCTTCAAGAGCCTGGTCAAGTCGCTGGAGGCGCTGGAAGTGCCGCCCGAGCTGATCGAAGAGAACATCAAGAAGCAGTTGGCGCGCGGCGCCGCGGCGAGCGCCGACCAGGGCGGGCTGTTCGACGAATCGGCGGAGCTTGGCGCGCTGGAGGCTGCATCGCCCGCGAGCAACCTCCAGTACGAAACCGTCACCACCTGGGAGCAGTTCGATGCCTGGCTCGCCAAGCTCGAGGCCGCCGAGCTGGCCGCCATCGACACCGAGACCACCTCGCTCGACGAGATGGTGGCGCGCATCGTCGGCGTGAGCTTCAGCGTCGAGCCCGGCGCGGCGGCCTACGTTCCGCTGGCGCACAACTATCCCGACGCGCCCGCGCAGCTGCCCATCGACGAGGTGCTCGCCAGGCTCAGGCCCTGGCTCGAAAACCCCGCCAGGAAAAAGCTCGGCCAGCACATCAAGTACGACCGCCATGTGTTCGCCAACCACGGCATCGAGGTGCAGGGCTATGCGCACGACACCATGCTGCAAAGCTATGTGCTCGAGGCGCACCGGCCGCACGGGCTCGCGAGCCTGGCCGAACGCCACCTGGGCCGCAGCGGCATCTCGTACGAGGACCTGTGCGGCAAGGGCGCGCACCAGATCCCGTTCAGCCAGGTCGACATCGCCAAGGCCGCCGAATATTCGTGCGAGGACAGCGACCAGACGCTCGACGTCCACCTGGCGCTGTGGCCGCAGATCGAGCGCGACGAGAAGCTGCGCTTCATCTACCAGCTCGAGATGGATTCGAGCGAGGCGCTCTACCGCGTCGAGCGCAACGGCGTGCTGATCGATGCGCCCACGCTCGCCGCGCAGAGCCACGAGCTCGGCACGCGCATCATGGCGCTCGAGCAGGAGGCCTACGAGATCGCGGGCCAGCCCTTCAACCTGGGCTCGCCCAAGCAGATCGGCGAGATCTTCTTCACCAAGCTGGGCCTGCCGGTGGTCAAGAAGACGCCGAGCGGCGCACCCAGCACCGACGAGGAAGTGCTCGAGAAGCTGGCCGAGGACTATCCGCTGCCGGCCAAGATCCTCGAGCACCGCGGCCTGTCCAAGCTCAAGGGCACCTACACCGACAAGCTGGGCCAGCTCGCCAACCCGCGCACCGGCCGCGTCCACACGCACTATGCGCAGGCGGTGGCGGTCACGGGGCGGCTGTCGAGCAACGATCCCAACCTGCAGAACATTCCGATCCGCACGCCCGAAGGCCGCCGCGTGCGCGAGGCCTTCATCGCGCCGCCCGGCAGCGTGATCGCAAGCGCCGACTACTCGCAGATCGAGCTGCGCATCATGGCCCACATCAGCGGCGACGAGTCGCTGCTGCGCGCCTTCAGGGAAGGCATCGACGTGCACCGCGCCACCGCGGCGGAGGTGTTCGGCGCCACGCCCGACGAGGTGTCGAGCGAGCAGCGCCGCTACGCCAAGGTGATCAACTTCGGCCTCATCTACGGCATGAGCAGCTTCGGCCTGGCGCGCAACCTGGGCATCGAGACCAAGGCCGCGGCCTCCTACATCGACCGCTACTTTGCGCGCTATCCGGGCGTGAAGGCGTACATGGACGAGACCAAGGCGCTGGCCAAGGAAAAGGGCTATGTGGAGACCGTGTTCGGCCGGCGCCTCTACCTGCCCGAGATCAATTCGCCCAACGGCCCGCGCCGCGGCGGCGCCGAGCGCGCCGCCATCAACGCGCCGATGCAGGGCACGGCGGCCGACCTGATCAAGCTCAGCATGATCAAGGTACAGAACGTGCTTGACGAAGAAAAGCGCGCCACCCGCATGATCATGCAGGTGCACGACGAACTGGTGTTCGAGGTGCCCGAGGCCGAGATCGAATGGGTGCGCACCGAGATCCCGCGCCTGATGGCCGGCGTGGCCGAACTCAAGGTGCCGCTCCTGGCCGAGATCGGCATCGGTCCCAACTGGGACAAGGCGCATTGACCCACCGACGAAAGAAAGAAGAAGCACGCACATGACATTCCAACCCCGCAAATTCCTGCTCGCCGCCGTTTGCGCCGCATGCCTGGGCACCGCGTTTGCCGCACCCGATGCCCGCATCGCCTCGCTGGCCGCCAAGGAAAAGCCCGCGCTGCTCGAGACGCTGAAGGAACTGGTCTCGATCGAATCGGGCAGCCGCGACCTCGAAGGCCTGGAGAAGATCTCCGATCTCATCGCCGCAAAATTCAAGGCCATGGGCGGCGAGGTGGAACTGGTCGACACCAGCGCCGAGGCCTACCGCATGGAAGACACGCCCGAGAAGATCGGCCGGGCGGTGCGCGCCACCTTCAAGGGCACGGGCAAGAAGAAGATCATGCTGATCGCGCACATGGACACGGTCTACACCGTAGGCATGCTCGACAAGCAGCCGTTCCGCGTGGAAGGCGACAAGGCCTATGGCCTGGGCATTGCCGACGACAAGCAGGGTGTGGCGGTCATCACGCACACGGTCGCGATGCTGCAGGCGCTGAAGTTCAAGGATTACGGCACCCTCACGGTGCTGATCAACGGCGACGAGGAAATCAGCTCGCCGGGTTCGCGCGCGCTCATCACGCGGCTGGGCGGCGAGCATGATGCGGTGCTGTCGTTCGAGGGCGCCTCGGTCAAGGAGGACAAGCTCTCGCTGGCCACCGCGGGCATTGCCTCGGTCTCGCTGAACGTCACCGGCAAGGCCTCGCACGCGGGCTCGGCGCCGGAACTGGGCGTGAACGCGCTCTATGAGCTGTCGCACCAGATCCTGCAGATGCGCGACCTGTCCGACCCGGCCACCGGGCTCAAGATGAACTGGACCATCTCGCGCTCGGGCAGCAACCGCAACGTGATTCCGGCCAGCGCCACCGCGGCCGCCGACGTGCGCGTGCTCAAGGTGAGCGACTACGACCGCATCGAGCAGCAGGTGCAGGAGCGCGTGAAGAAGCAGCTGATTCCCGAGGCCAAGGTCGAAATGAAGTTCGAGCGCCGCCGCCCGCCGCTCGAAGCCACCGGTGCCTCGCTCGCGCTCGCGAAGCACGCGCAGCAGATCTACAAGGACGAGCTCGGCCGGCCACTGGGTGCCGACGACAAGGTGGCCGGCGGCGGCACCGATGCCGCCTTTGCCGCGCTCAAGACCAAGGCGCCGGTGGTGGAGCGCTTCGGCCTGCAGGGCTTCGGCGCGCATTCGGCCGATGCCGAGTACGTGCTGCTCGACTCCATCGAGCCGAGGCTCTATCTTGCGACCCGCATGGTGATGGACCTTTCGCGCAGCAAAGTCGCAGGCAACTGAGCCGGACATGCGGCTGCGCCACATCGAGGTCTTCAACGCGATCATGCTCACGGGCAGCGTGAGCGCGGCGGCGCGGCTCATCAACATCACGCAGCCGGCCGTGAGCCGCACCTTGCAGCATGCCGAGCTGCAGCTGGGCTTTCCGCTGTTCCAGCGCGCCAAGGGCCGGCTCACGCCGACCACCGAGGCGCTCACGCTGTATCCACACATCGAGCGGCTGTTTGCGCAGCTCGACGAGGTGCAGCGCCTCGCGGCCAACCTGCGCGCGGGCAGCGACACCGGCGAGCTGCGCATCCTGAGCGTGCTCGCGCTGAGCTACGAGGTGCTGCCGCGCGCGCTCAAGGCCTTCCGCGAGAAGCACCCGGGCTATGCGATCACGGTCGAATCGCTGCACTCGCCGCAGATCATGTCGGCGCTGCTGTTGCAGGAGGCCGACGTGGGCTTTGTCTTCAGCCCCGCGGTGCATCCCTCGCTCACGCAGGAGACGCTGGCCGACACGCGCATGGTGTGCATCGCGCCCAAGGGCATGCTGCCGCGCGCGCTGGTGCGCAACGGCTCGGTGGCGCTGCACGACCTGGTCGACCGGCCGGTGATCGGCCTGGACAGCCGCGACCCGGTGGGCACCAGCCTGAGCCAGGCCTGCCGCCAGGCGGGCGTCGGCTTCCAGCAGGCGGTGGTCACGGTGCAGACCTACCATGCGGCGTTGTCGATGGCGCACCACGGGTTGGGCGTGGCGCTGGTCGATGGCTGCACGGCCCGCTCGGCGGACGCCGCCAAGGTCGACGTGCTGGCACTGGAGCCGCACATTCCGGTGCCGGTGCGCGCCTTGCGTTTTGCGGGCAAGCCCGATTCGGTGGCGGTGCGAGGCATCACGCGCTGCATGCGCGAGGCGATCGAGCAGGCGGCCTGAGAGCCGCCACGGGGCAACTCAGGAAGCTTCGCTCTCCAGTGCCTCGGCAATCCGCTGCGCCGAGCCGAAGGCCAGCGTGAAGCCCAGCGCGCCGTGCCCGGTGTTGAACAGCATGTTCGCGGGCGCGCTCGGCAGCCGCCCGATGATCGGCAGCCCCTTGGGCGTGGCCGGCCGCATGCCGGTCCACGGATGCAATTGCTCGAGTGCGCTTGCATGCGGGAACACGGCGCGCGTGGCGGCGGCCAGCGTCTCGATGCGCGTGGCCGGAATGCTCGCGTCGTGCCCCACCAGCTCCGCCATGCCCGCCACGCGCAGCCGCGAGCCGATGCGCGCGAACACCACCTTGCGGGCGCTGTCGGTCACGTTCACCGTGGGTGCGGCGCCGGGCGAAGGATCGACCTCCACCGTGATGCTGTAGCCCTTGAGCGGATACACCGGCAGGTAGGCGCCCAGCGCGCGCCCGAGCCTGTGCGAGGCCGAGCCCAGCGCCATCACGAAGGCGTCGGCCTCGATGTCGCCGGCACTGGTGCTCACTGCCGCCACCTGGCCGTTGCTGCGTGCGAAGCCATGCACGTCGGTGCCGATCAGAAAGCGCACGCCGCGTGCGCCGAGCACCCGCTGCAGTTCGGCGCAGACCTTGAGGCAGTCGGCCGCGCATTCGCTCGGCGTGTGGACCGCGCCGGCGATCTGGCCGCGGTAGCCCGCGAGCGCGGGCTCGATGGCGGCGCATTCGTCGGGCGAGACGATGCGCTGCTCGCTGCCCATGGCGCGCTGCAGTTCGAGCTGCGCGCGTGCGCCGTCGAGCGAGGCCGCGCTGGCGTACAGCACCAGCTTGCCGGTGGCGGAAAAGTCGCAGTCGGGTGCCACGTCGGCTTGCATTTCCTCGAAGCCGGTGCGGCTCAGCGCGGCCAGCGCGAGCAATTGCGCGGTGGTGCTGCGCGAGGTCTGCGCATTGCAGGCGGCCATGAAGGCCAGCCCCCAGCGCCACTGCAGCGGATCCAGCTGGGGCCGCAGCTTGAGCGGCGACGTGGGCGAGAGCAGCAGCTTGGGCAGCTGCTTCCAGATCGACGGGTCGGCCAGCGGCTGCACGTACGAGTAGCTGAGCTGCGCACCGTTGCCGCCGCTGGCACCCGCACCGGGCGCTGCGCGGTCGACGACCGTGACTTGGTGGCCCCGGCGTTCGAGCTGCCAGGCGGTGGCCAGGCCCACGATGCCGGCGCCGAGCACACACACATGCATGGAGGCAACTTTCCGGAAAGGAGTGAAGAGGGGACGGCATCGACTGTAGGTGCGCGCCGCGCCGGCCGGAAATGCCAAAAGCGCGGTGGCCCATAGCCAAAGCGCATGCCTTGCCGCCCGGCTTTGCCTAACCCATAACCTTTGGGTATGGCCTAGGGTTCATTTGGAATTGTCGCGCTG
>Ga0307406_10000308_pt1 | contig 28454 bp, 29 predicted proteins | sample 322Cmetagenome_3_FD_203706 | JGI IMG/M metagenome (GOLD analysis project Ga0307406, IMG submission 203706) | Maize rhizosphere microbial communities from greenhouse at UC Davis, California, United States - 322HYB-C-2 | ecosystem: Host-associated > Plants > Roots > Rhizosphere > Soil | place...
GATGTTCGAGAGCTACTATACCGATAGTAGCGGATCGGGGATGGAGACGGCGTTCTTCGACGACAACAAGTTCAACTTCGCGCCGAAGATTAATGCCGAGGCCAATCGTCCCGATGGCTTCACCGTGATCAGCCTGGGCTACACCTCCTCAGGTGAGCCGCCCTCGTTGATCGAGCAGGATTTCATCGAGTCGCAGAAGCAGCAGGGATGGATGCTCTACCGCACCAATCCCGCGCTCAATGCGCTGCCCTTCAACACGCAGGCCGCGACGTGGAATGCCGCGAACCCTGACACTGCGCCGCCTACTTGGGACAGCACCGCTGCGACCGGCTCAGACTCCAACCCCGAGGAATTCGGCAACCAGCCCCCCTCCCCTCGCGTCGGCGTGCAGCAAGTGACCGTCGCCGACGGCCGCGCCACGGTTCGCTGGGATGTCGCCCGCGATCAGCGCGGGCCGGTGAAGTACAACATCTACTTCACGACTGATTCGGTCCTGAACTTCGCAACCGCGACCAAGCTCGCGAACGTCGCAACCACCATTCCTGAATCCTATCAGAGCGGTGCCGGAGCAGGACGCTATCCGTATGAATACACGCTGACCGGCCTGACCAATGGCAGCACTTATCGCTTCGCCGTCCGTGCCGAAGACGCGCTCGCCCATGAAGACACCAATGACGTGGTCATTGCCGCGACGCCTGCACCGAATCCATCGAGCTATCGGGAAATCGCCGTCGATGGCAGCTTCACCGACTGGAATGGCGCGCCGGTGCTCGATGCGGATCCCGCCGACGCCACGCCGGTCGACTTCGCGAATGTGCAGGTCGCGAACGACGCGAACTACCTCTACATCCGCTTCACGCTCCATGCGGATGCCTCCCCCTTCAGCGACTTCAATACCCACCTCTTCCTCGATACCGACAACAATCCCGCCACTGGCCTGCCAGTCTCGGGAGCAGCCATCGGTTCGGAGGTCATGATCGAAACCGGCACTGCCTACGACCAGCGTGGTGGCGGTTTCAACGAGGGCGGCGTCAATGGCGTCGCATGGTCCATTTCCCCCGCCTGGCCGGCCACTGCCTTCGAACTGCGCGTTTCGAGGTCTGCAACGTTCGTTAACGGCGGTGCGCCGGTCTTCGGGGGGAACACCATTCGTCTGGCGCTGCAGGACAACCGCGGCGACACCACCGCGGGCATCCTGGTGGACTTCGCCACCTCACCACCGCCTCCATCGAACTACGCTGCGATCAACGTCGATGGAAACGACGCTGATTGGTCAGCCATCCCGGTCACCGGCACCGATCCAACAGGCGACAGCGTCCCCGACATTGCCTCTGTGAAAGTAGCGAATGACGCGGACTACCTCTACGTCCTCGTCCAATACAATGGCGCGGTCGATACCAACACGTTGAATGGATCGCCCAGCCTCTTCCTCTCGCTCGACAATGACGCGAACTCCGGCACCGGCTTCGATATCTACGGCCTCAACCAAGTCGGGGCGGAGGTGAGTTGGCAGAATGACTTCCCCTTTGCCCAAGATGCCGCGAACTACAATCGCGGTGCCGTCTTCACCAACGGCGCGGCAGGCATCTCGCCTTACTTCGCGAACACGACGTTCCAGGAATACAGGATCGCCCGCAATGCGACGTACTCGATCGGCGGCGGACCGGAGCTGCCCATCTTCCCTAACAACTCGATCAAGCTCGCGCTCTGGAGCGACCACGGAGTGAGCGCGGAATTTGCCGGGGCCGTGAACTACACCTTCGCCGCCTCGCCCACGGCAGGAAACTTCGCGCCCATCTCGGTGGACGGTAGCTTCAGCGATTGGAATGGCATTCCTGTCCGGGCCAGCCGGGCTGCGTCGGGAGCGGAGATGGATTGGGCCACGCTCCAAGTCGCGAATGACGGCCAGTACCTCTACGGGCGCTTCACGCTGCATGCCGCGCCGGCCGCTCCGCCATTCTCCGAGTTCCAGACCAATCTCTTCCTCGATGCCGACAACAACGCCTCCACCGGCTTTCACCCGGGCGGCAGCGCCATCGGTTCATCGCTGATGGTCCAAGGCGGCACGGGCTATGACCAGCGCGGCGGAAATTTCAACGAAGGCACCGCGAGCGATCTCGGCTGGCTGATCGCCGGGGCCGGCACGGAGTGGGAATTCCGCATCTCCCGCAGCGCTGCCTATGCGGGAGCAGTGCCGGTCTTCGCCAACTCGACCATCCGCTTGCTGCTGCAGGACGACCGTCCCACAAGCCCCGGCACCCTGCTGCCGAGTGCCGGCGTGAGCTATACTTTCCAAATCAATCCGGATGCCGTGGCCTACGAAGCCTGGCGCGCTGCGCAGTTCACCGCGGCGGAACTCGCGAACCTGCTGGCCAGCGGCGAAAACGCCGATCCGGACTACGATGGCATCGCCAATTTGTTCGAGTTCGCCCTCGGACTTCCGCCCCAGTCCCGTGACACCGGCGTTCTGCCCAGCACCGCGGTCGAGACGCTCAGCCCCGACCGCTTTCTCACCTTCACCTACATCCGCCCGACTACCGCTGGAGAAGTGACCTTCACGCCGCAGACTTCCTCCAACCTCGCCGCTTGGGACGGCAACCCGGCACAATTCACCACGGTCTCAACCACCGACCTCGGCGGCGGACACACCCAAGTGAAGGTCCGGCTCAATACCCCCCTCCCCACCGGCCCCAACTTCATCCGGCTACAGGCAACCCTCGCTCCGTGAGGGGCGCTGGGCCACGTAGAGACGGCGGAGAGGAACTCGGTCAGTTCTTCTTGGGAATATCCCACGCCGTCAGCCACTCGGTGCCGGTCTTTTGCCAGCCGGCCGCCAGCAGGCGCTTCTCCATGTCGGGGTAGTGCGCGGCGCCGTAGAAGATCCCGAGCTTCTTCTTCCCGCCCAGAACCTCGCGATCAAGCACTTGCAGGCACTTCGCGTTGCGGTCGGAAATGATGACGCTTTCCCCGGCGATCGCGGCGATCTGGTCATCGCCAGCCCCGAGAGTGTGGACGAGTTCGCGCTTCAGGCCGTTCTTGTCGCGGCGGACCAGTGAGGTGAGCAACCGGATCGTGCTGGGTTCCTTCGCGGGCTTGGCCTGCTCCTGAAGACCGGCCTTGAGGACGAAGCCGATCAGCGACTCCTTCCGCTCCGTCTGAAGCGCGGTGAATTCCTCCACGCTCAGGTCGGCGTGGACGAAGTTTGCCTTCCGGTAGTCGATCTCCTTCATCTGGTAGCTCAGTCCCAGCCACTGGGCGCCGGATTCGTAGGCACCATGCAGGCCATCGAGCTTGCCGGGCTTCTTTTCCGGAGCCGGAATCTCAATCTCTGCCGGAGCTTCTCCCCCCACCTCTTCGGCGGGCTCGGCAGGCACAACTTCCTCAGCGTCAGCATCATCGCCAACAGCAGGCGGCGGCGCGGGGGAGCCGATGCCCTCGAAAAGCACCGCATCGTAGCCGGTGAAGCGGGTATTCAGGCCCTCGTAGTATTTCTTGTCCGCGATATGGACCGCTCCGACCAGTTCCACGGCTGCGTTACCCTTGGTGTAGCGGGTGACCGAGGTCTGGAGCTGGGTGGCGGATTCGCTGTCCTCCACTCGGATGAATTCCGGCGCTTCCGCGGCGACCTCGACGGTGGCGGGCTCGGCGCGAAGCCCCGTAAACAGGCAGGTGGCGAGGAGGAACAGGCGCTTTTTCATGATCGCGGGGCAGGTTACGCCGGAATAGCGCCGCCGGAAGGGGAATTCGTCCGCCGTTGCCCGTCGCGGCATCCTCGTGTATTTCCCGCGCAATGAGCGACCACGCGCTGCTGCGATATTGCCCCGACCTGCTGGCCTATAACCGCCGGAAGACCCGCGAAGTCACGGTCGGAAAGGTTGGCATCGGAGGCGGCAACCCGATTCGTGTGCAGTCGATGATCACCTCGGACACCCGCGACACGCCCGCCTGCGTCGCCGAGGTGCTCCAGCTCGCCGAGGCCGGCTGCGAGATCGTCCGCATCACCGCCCAGACGAAAATCTACGCTGCAAATCTGGAAAACATCGCCCGCGAGGTCCGCGCAGCCGGCTGCGACGTCCCGCTCGTGGCGGACATCCATTTCAAGCCGGACGCCGCCCTCGAGGCCGCCAAGTGGGTCGAGAAGGTCCGCGTGAATCCCGGCAACTACGCCGACAAGAAGAAGTTCGAGATCCGCGAGTACAGCGATGAGCAGTACGCCGAGGAGCTGGAGCGCATCCGCGAGGAATTCGCGCCGCTGGTGGACCTCTGCAAGTCGCTCGGCCGGGCGATGCGCATCGGCACCAACCACGGCTCGCTCTCCGACCGCATCATGAACCGCTACGGCGACTCTCCGCTCGGCATGGTGGAAAGCGCGCTCGAGTTCGCCCGCATCGCGCGGGAGATGGACTACCACAACTTCGTCTTCTCGATGAAGGCCTCGAACCCGAAGGTGATGATCGAAGCCTACCGCCTGCTCGTCGCCCGCCTCGATCAGGAAGGCGCGGATTGGAACTACCCGATCCACCTTGGCGTGACCGAAGCCGGCGATGGCGAGGACGGACGTATCAAGAGCGCCATCGGCATCGGCTCTCTGCTCGCGGACGGCATCGGCGACACGATCCGCGTTTCCCTCACGGAAGATGCCGTTTTCGAGGTTCCGGTCGCGAAGGCCCTTGCTGCGCCTTTCCAGGAAATGGCGGACCAGCCCCCTGCCCCGACGCTCGTTCCTTCCTACGATCCTTTCTCCTATGTGCGCCGTAAAACCGAGGCGCTCGAAGTCATGGGCCACAAGCTCGGAGGCGAGAACACCGTGCGTGTCTTCACCAGCCAGGAGAAGTGGAACGCCGTCGCCCACAAGATCGCGAAGATGGGCGACTTCAAGCCGGAGATCATCTTGGAAAAGAGTGACGTCGTAGCAATCGATCCACGCGATGAAGCAGCACTCTCCGAGCTCAATCATTCGCCAACCGCGAAGCTCGTCACGGTGAAGGATGGAATCGATCTCGGTGTGATCCCCGCGTTCCGCATGCTCGCCTTCCGTCTCGATGCGCGACATCCGATCTTGTTGAAGGACACGCTCTCGCCCGCAACCGAAGAAAGCGGTGACTTCGTTGAGACCTTGCTTGTCGCTGCCCGCCGCCTCGGCTCACTGCTCTGCGATGGCATCGGCGATGCGATCCTCGTCCAAGGCGAGCCCGCTCCAGGCCAATCACTACGCCTCTCTTACAACATTCTCCAAGCCGCCGGCACGCGGATCTTCAAGACCGACTACGTCGCCTGTCCGAGCTGCGGCCGCACGCTCTTCAACCTGCAGAGCACCACGCAGAAGATCCGCGCATCGACCGGCCACCTCAAGGGCGTGCGCATCGCGGTGATGGGCTGCATCGTCAATGGTCCCGGCGAGATGGCCGACGCCGACTTCGGCTACGTCGGCGGTGCGCCGGGCAAGATCAACCTCTACGTCGGCAAGCAGCCGGTGAAGTTCAACATCCCCGAGGACGAAGCCGTCGAGCGACTGATCGACCTGATCCGCGAGCACGGCAAGTGGATCGACGCGCCGTCCGGTGAACCCGTCGAGGTTTGATTGCCATGTCCGACACGCTCACCGAGCTCAAGGAAGACGTTTCCCTCGATGTGCCATGGAACGTCGTGGTCTACGATGATCCCGTGAACCTGATGGGCTACGTCACGTGGGTGCTGATGAAGATCTTCGGCTATCCCGAGAACCGTGCGGCCGCGATGATGCTGGAGGTTCACAAGCGCGGCCGCTCGATCGTGTGGAGCGGCGAGCGCGAAAAAGCAGAGTTTTACGCCGAACAGTTGCAAGCGCACCAATTGAAGACATCCTTGGAAAAGGCGGAATGAAAGTCGGACCCACGCTCCAAGGCGGCCTGCGCATCGATGTCGAGAACCCCCTCGACTGGATGGTGCTACGGTGCATCCCGTACGACGCACGTGGCGGGGGCATCGACCTCGCCGACCGGCTGTCCGCACCGATGGCAAAGGACGAGGGCATCGACGATTGGCGCGAGTTCGTGCTACCGGACTTACAAGACGGTTTCAACACACAGGTCGAGATCATCGAAAAGGCGCTTGCTGGCAGCGGCGATGACGACGAGCCGGGCCAGGTCTTCATCATGAAGGAGGATGCCGAGCTGTGGTATGGCGGGCTCAATCAGGCGCGCCTTGCCTTGGAGGAACGCTACGGCTTCTCCGATGAGGATCCCTCCACCATGACGCCCGGCAAACGTTCGGCGTGGTTCCGCTCACAGTTCTACTTGCACGTGCAGAGCGTGCTGCTGGATCACGTGATGCGGTAGCATAAGGAGTGTCGACATTCTGTCGACATGGCGTGGACAGAATGTCCACGCTCCTTACGGGATCGCCCGCAACACCTCCTCCACCTCCAGATCATTCTGACACCGGAGATCCATCCGGCACTTCGGCGCATGGCATGGTGCGCACTCCACCTTTCGCCTCACGATCACGTGCTGCTTGCCGAGGGGACGCATCCATTCAGGCTCGCCGGGGCCGAAAAGTACGACGCACGTCGTACCAACATGCGCCGCCAGATGCGGCACGCTGCCATCAGCCGCGATGCAGACCGGGCAAGACGCCAGCTCCTCGAAGGCCGGCAAGGCAAGCGTCACCACCTCCGACTCGGGTATCGCTCTCGCCAGTGCCGATCCATTCCTGCCGCTGGCGATCCGGAGCTTCCTCCCCTTTTCTAACAAGTCCTTCGCCACCGCCTCCCAACGATCGAGCGGCCATTCGTAATGCGCGCCGAAATCCGAATCCGGAACTAACAGCACGCGCTCCACCGCCTTCGGAACATCGACAGGTACCGCCGCGAAATTCTCCGCCACCATTGGCTCGGCGCCGAGCTTGGCAGCAAGATCCAAGTAGAAGCGCACACGATGCAGAATCGGCCCCGGTGCTTCAACGACGGCCACCGGCTCCGTGAGCCGCTTCACGAGATCCTTCGCCTGAGGACCGATTCGCCGAGAAACACCAGCCTTGGCACAAGCATCCGCGGCCAAGCCAGCTTCCCACAGCAGAACTGCCTTGCGCTCCTTCAAGCGAGCCGACAGTTCGCGGGCCGAAGCACGCTCGCCGTAGCTCATCACCGCCTCAAATCCGGTCGCTTTCCAGAAGCCACTCTGCCGCTCCGGGCAGAGTACCTCCACCGTCACTCCCATACGCCGGATTGCCCGCAACGCTGGCACCGACAGGCAAGCTTCACGCCACTCCACCGGTGCCGCGACGAGCAGCGTATCACCGGAAGAGAGCAAGGGAGCGTCAGGCACGCGAGGAGTTAGAAGGGATTCAACGGCGTGGGCAAGCCGGGGTCATTTCTCTGCGGCATCGATTCGGGCAAGAAGCCGTTCAACGATTGAGGGGTTGAACAGGAGCAAAGTCTTCAACTGCGCGGGATGACAAGCGAGCGCCTGACACTCCAGCATTCCGGCGCCCGGCCACGGCTTGCGCGAGAAGTCCTGTTCGCTTATGAAGGTGAGGATTGATCCTGCCCCATTGATCTCTCCCGGAGCATCGCCTGTGGAAAAATCACCAATCCACGACGAACCCTTCTCCGCATTCCCCAGAAGCATCCTATCACCCAGCCACGGCATATTGGGCTCGTAGGTCAGGCTATCCGGCTCAGCATTCCGCCGGGAATTGATCCAATCGAACCAAGTGAGGTTCAGTTGCCTCTCCTTCAGCTCGCAAAGCTCCCACGGAGCGTATCGCTCGTCGGTCAGCCACTGTTCGGCATCGATGAATTTGCTGATCGCTTGCCCACCGTCCCCTTCGTGGGGTTCGCTCGCTTGTTCGCTGAGGCTCTTCTGAAAATCTGCCACCGCTTCTTCGAACAAACCAGCCAACTTCCCCCTGGCAGTTCGTCTCTGTTCCGGACCAAGACGCAATCCATCCGCCAAGAGATCAAGATACCACGCGTGCTGCGCCCTTCGTTGCCGAGTGAATTCTTGGAGCGACGCCCTCTGGAATCTCGTCTCAAGACCCGCCTTCTGGAAATCCTCGATGATCCAGCGGACCTCCCGCGCGGTCATCCCTTTCTGACAGCGGGCGATGTAGTCTTTCACCACGTCCACGGGCTCCCCGTTTCCCTCCCGCTGCTTGCGGTCGCTGACCTTCGTCGGTAGCACAGGCGGACCCAGCGCCTTTGCGGTGCGGGGCGCGGCTCCAGTGCGCGCCGCCATCCAGACACCGGCCAGCGACAGCACGAAGGCCAGCATTAGCCAGACAGATCCGGGCATGGCTTTTTTGCGGCGCGGCTCCTCCTCCGGCTCGCGAAACAGCTCCAGCAGCTCGTCCAGATCCGGCTCGGGCTTGTCCTCCTCAACCTCAGGCACGTCGGACGAACTACGCCTTCCTGCTCTCCACCGCAAGCAACGGCCTTAAAACGAAGAACCCGCTGACTCCGTTCGGGGGAAAACGAGGGCAGCGGGTCGTCCTTGGGGGACAGCGGGGGGACTTCGTTACCGTCCGGGGGGAGACGGTGGGTGAGCAAGTTGGCCGTTGGGGGGCGCGGCGTGGCTTACGGGAGTCATCATGTCCGATTTTCCCCCTTCCGACATTACGTGATAGCGTGTTGAGGAACGAAATCGTCACGCCTTGGCGAATTTCACCGGCGAAAACCGCTCCGGCCGGTGGAAATCCGGCTCCCCTTCACCGAGGTTCGCGACGCTCAGGAAGCGCTGCTCCGGTGAATCGAGGATGAAGGTGACGTTGAGCTTCGTGCCCTCGCCGAAATTCAGGCGCGCCTCCAGTAGATCGAGCGGGATCGCCATCGCCGCGACCCAGCCGCCATCGGGTGAGAGCTCGGCGTAGGTGGCCACGTCGGGAAAGACGACGTCCGTCTCCTCCGCCCGCTGCCGCGGCGCGGTGAATTCACAGCTCCACCACGCGGCATTCGGGGAAAGATTGAACTCAAAGTACCTGCCGCTGGTCGGATCGGTTAGAAAAAGTTCCGCCACGTCGTACTTCCAAAGCTCCGGCACGAAACGTGCAGGACGCGCGGCCGGATGGAGTTTCGCGGGTTTTCCGTGGCTCGCCACGAACCACAATCTGCGGGGATCTACGGCAACGCAAAACGCGGCTTGCGATGTCAACGCAGTCCCATACCAATCCTTTGAAATGCCAAATAGCGGTAGGTCCAATTCTCCCCAGACCAGCGGGTTCGCACAGCGGATGACCGTCATGCCGTTACGCCTACGAGTCTCTGGCCGGGGGGTCGAGATCGGGATTTTCGGAAAAAATTTACTGCGGTCCGGGGAAATAGGTGGCATTCCGGGGGCCGTTTTGGTTTACTTTTCTTAAAAGATTATGGCTCGTCGCCGGCCCAACAATCAATTTGGAACCATTGAGTACATCGGACCGCGTCCGCAGGCTAAGAAGCCTCAGCGGAAACCGGCGAATTTTCTCGGTGGTTGGGTAGTGCTGATGATCGCAGGCTTCGCGGCCTGGCACTTCGGCAAGCCGCTGGTCCCGCTGCTCCGTGCGCAGCAGTCGGTCGCCTCGCTGGAGTCGGCGGACGTCCTGATCGGCGAACTGGCCCCGTCGCTGGAGTTCGGCGGGCGCCTCGCCTCCGCCGCCCTGCAGCGGACGAAGATGCCGAGCGTCTACGACACCGACTACTACGCGATTTCCTACCCGGGCGGCGACCTTCCCCCCACGCCTGAGGGCAAGTGCCGTGGCAAGGCGGAGGATGTGATCATCCGCAGCTACCGGAACCTCGGCATCGACCTGCAAGAGCTGGTCCACGAGGACATGTCCAAGAACTTCTCCGTCTATCCACAGCTCTGGAAGCGCCGCGAGCCCGATCGGAACATCGATCACCGGATGATCCAGAACCTCCAGCGCTACTTCAAGCATCAGGGCGCGGAGATGAAGCCAACCCGTGAAACCAGCGACTACAAGCCGGGCGACGTGGTGGTCTGGATGCTGGCCAGCGGCGACCTTCACTCTGGCATCGTGGTCCCCGGACCCGGCGAGCGCCGCAGCGAGGCGTGGGTGGTGCATGATCTCGGCAGCGGCCCGAAGTGGGAGAACGTCCTGACCGACTATCAGATCCACGGCCACTACCGCTTCACCGGCGTGAAGCACGAGGTTGTCGAGCAGTGAGGTTTTTCCCGGCCGCGATTGCATGAGCGGCCCGTCGCGATTTCTCCGCCGCTGGAGATTCCCGCGGCTTTCGGGAAATTGGGAGCTACCGGCGGATCCGGCGCGCTTTCCCGTCTTCCTGCTGATGGGCCAGTCGAATATGGCTGGCTATGGCGGGATCCATCCGTCCGATCCTTGGCAGAAGGGCGACTTTCTCCCCGTGCCCCGGGTGCTGGTGCTAGGCGGGCAATGCACGCTCAAGTCGCGCCGCGGTCGCGGTTGGACGCGTTGGCGACCAGCGGCCCATGCGCTGCATTTGAACCAGAAGAGCGCTGGCTTCGGGCTCGCGCTGCCGTTTGCGAGCCGGCTCTTGGCGGAGAAGCCCGCGCTCACGATCGGCCTCATTCCTTGCGCCTGGGGTGGGGCGGGAATCGATCAAATCGGGCCGGGCACACCGCTCTATGACAATGCGATCGCTCGTGCCCGGATGGCGGCGCATCGCGGGACGTTGGCGGGCGTGCTCTGGCATCAGGGTGAGACGGACGCGCTCGACGATTCGCTGGCGAGTTCACACGCAAGAAAGCTGACCGTCTTGATCGCCCGGCTGCGGTCGGATCTGGCGGTGCCGGAACTGCCATTCCTGATCGGCGACCTCGGCACCTTCGGCAATGGAAAGCGCGATCCGGCAGCCTTGGCCCGCCACGATCGGGTTCGCGCCGGCTTGCGACAGGTGGCGGCGGAGACCGATCACGCTGCCTTTGTCGAAAGTGAAGGTCTGACGGGTGTCGACATCGTTCACTTCAGCCGCTCCGCCTTCATAGAGTTCGGGCGGCGTTACGCGGACACCTACCTTGGACTGCGGTGACTCGTCGCCGCACTCCAAGGCTTTACTCGCGAAGGCCTTTCGCCCAGCTTCGCCGCCCCGTGGCCGCGCCTTTCAGCCGCCCGGGAACCCTTTTCCGACCCATGACCGCAGCCGAGATCCGCCAGAGCTTCCTCGATTTCTTCCAAGAGAAGCAGCACACCATCGTGCCTTCCGCCTCGCTGCTGCCGCAGTCGCCCGGCCTGCTGTTCACGAATGCCGGGATGAACCCTTTCGTCCCGTACTTCCTCGGCGTCGAAAAGGCTCCCTACGACCCGCCACGCGCGGCCGACACGCAGAAATGCATCCGTGCCGGCGGCAAACACAACGACCTCGAGGATGTCGGCTACGACACCTATCACCATACCTTCTTCGAGATGCTGGGGAACTGGTCCTTCGGCAACTACTTCAAGAAGGAAGCCATCCAGTGGGCGTGGGAACTCGTCGTCGAGCGCTGGGGCCTGCCTGCGCATCGCTTGCACGCGTCCGTTTACGCGCCGAAGCCGGGCGATCCCGGTGAATTCGACCAGGAAGCCTACGACATCTGGGCAGAGCTCTATCGCTCGAAGGGTTGCGATCCCGCCGTGCAGATCGTGAACGGCAACGTGAAGGACAACTTCTGGATGATGGGCGAAACCGGTCCCTGCGGTCCGTGCTCGGAACTCCACGTGAACCTCACGCCCGAAGGCGACCCAGCCACCGGCCGCCTGCTCGTGAACAACGACTCCGACCTCTGCATCGAGATCTGGAACCTCGTCTTCATCCAATACAACGCCGAGGCCGATGGCAGCTTCCGCGAGCTGCCCGCGAAGCACATTGATACCGGCATGGGCTTCGAGCGCGCGTGCTCGATCATCCAAGGAACCAATCGCTTCACGGATTTCTCTAACAAGCCGTCGAACTACGCAACGGATGTCTTCCAGCCGATCTTCCGCAAGCTCGAGGAGCTGAGCGGCAAGACCTACTCGAACATCTATCCCGCGCTCGGTGCTGACCGCTCCGCCTTCACCGAGGAAATGAAGGACGCGATCGCTTTCCGTGTGATCGCCGACCACCTGCGCACGCTTTCGTTCTCGATCGCCGATGGCATCATGCCCGGCAACAACGGCCGGAACTACGTCCTGCGCCGGATCTTGCGCCGCGCGGTTAGATACGGTCGTCAGCTCGGCTTCTCCGGCGAGAAGCCGTTCTTCGGCGCGCTGGTGGAAACGCTGGTCACGGAGATGGGCGGCGTCTTCCCGGAACTGAAGAATCGCCAGGACACCGTTCGCGCGACGTTGGAGCAGGAAGAAGCAAGCTTCAACCAGACACTGGATCGTGGCCTCAAGCGCTTCGAAGACGCGATGCCCGATGTGAAGGACAACACGCTCTCTGGCGATGTTTCCTTCGAACTCTACGATACCTATGGCTTCCCGGTGGACCTCACCGGACTGCTCTGTGCCGAGCGGGGCCTGAAGGTGGACATGCCACGCTTCGAGGAACTCATGGAGCAGCAGCGTGAACGTGCGCGTGCCGCTCAAAAGAGCACGGTCGTCCGTGCGCTCGATATTTCCACCGAAGCGGTCACCGAGTTCTCCGGCTTCGAACACGACTCGGTCGAAGCCACCGTGCTTGAAGTCCATCCGCAGGATGACGCGCTGTTCGTCATCACGGACAAGACCGTCTTCTACGCCGAGATGGGCGGCCAGACCGGAGATACGGGAACTCTCGTACTTTCCGGCAATGAGATCCCGATCACCGGTGTGCAGCAGGTCGGCAAGGCCCGCGCACATGTCGTCGATGGCTCGGTTGCAGTGAAGCCCGGCGACAAGGTGACGCTGAAGCTCGAAACGCAACGCCGCCGCCCGATCGAAGCGCATCACACCGCGACGCATTTGCTCCACTGGGCGCTGCACGAGGTAGTCTCGAAGGACGCCGCGCAGCAGGGTTCATCGGTCGATGAGAATCGCCTGCGCTTCGACTTCAACAGCGGCGCGGTTTCTCCCGAACAGATCGCTGCGATGGAGGAGAAGGTGAACGCCGCCATCAAGGCGAACGACGCCGTGTCGTGGAAGGAAGTCCCACACGCCTCGATCAAGGGCCGACAGGACATCATGCAGTTCTTCGGCGACAAATATGGCGACCTCGTCCGCGTGGTGCAGATCGGTGGTGGTCGCGGTGACCTTACCGGCTACTCGATGGAACTCTGCGGCGGCACACACGTCCGCAATACCGGAGAGATCGGTCTCTTCAAGATCAAGAGCGAGGGTGCCATCGCTTCCGGCGTGCGCCGAATCGAGGCCGTTTGCGGTGAAGCCGCTTGGGCTTACCTGAACGAAGCCGTCGAGAAGTGGGATGCCGATCTCAAGGCTGCTCGCGAAAAGCTCAAGGCCGCGAACGACAAGCTCGCCTCGCTCGGTGAAGCGCCGGTGACCGTGAACGATTTCCCGCACATCATGGGCGCGATGCTCGTCGAGCGCGCCGACATCTCGCAGCTCAATGCCACCTTCGCCCACGGGGCGCGCACCTTGGAAGAAACCAAGGACGCCGCGATCGAGGCCGAGAAGCGCTTCAAGAAGCTACAGGCCGGTGCCGCTGCGAAGCAGGCCGATGCCGCGCTTGCGAAGCTCATCGCTGCGGGTGGACCCATCGTCGCGACCTTCGAGGCCGATGCCTCGCTGCTCCAGGAGCTGCTCAATGGCATGAAGAAGCAGGGCTTCACCGGCGCGGGCTTCGTCATTGTCGATGACGGCGACAAGCTCCACCTCGGCGCCTACTGCGGTGATGCCGCACAGGCGAGCGGCCACAAGGCAGGGGACCTGTTGCGCGACCTCGCTGCCATCGCCGGCGGCAAGGGCGGCGGCAAGCCCGACCAGGCCCGCGGCGCAGCACCCGAGCGCGGCAAGCTGGCCGAGCTGGAAGCGGCAGCGAAGGCGAAGCTGGCGTGATGGATCTTCTCTCGTAACGGAACGACTTCGTCGTTCCGGCGGGGCGGGATAGGTACAAGATCGCCATCCGCCTCCCAGCTTCGGGACCGCACCTAACGGAACGGCGTAGCCGTTCCGTTACATCGCCGTATCCGTCCTTCCGGGGACAATCTCTGGATGAGCGGTCGTGTGGTTGGCCACCTGCTCCATGATTTCGCGCATCCTTGCCAACTTTTACCCCGTCCGCATAGGCTGGACAGAAAGAGGATAGGAAGATGCGCCTGATCCAAAATGACAGCTCACCCTTGTTGATCTGGGTGGCGATGTTCCTGATGTCATCGATGATCATGGGGCTCGTCATTCTCGCCATCGGAATGGTGATCGCCCTTCCTCACGGCCTCATGATCCTGGCTCCCTATCGCCACTGGATCGAGGTGGCCGCGGTCGTGAGTGGTGCCTATATCGCCACACGCGCTACTCAGGCAGAGATCCGCGAACGCCGGCGGCGCAAGGAAGCCGAAGCCCATATCCCCGGCGAGCACCCGCGACTCGGAGCCTACGAGAGCTGGACTCATCAAGCTCGCTGGACCGCCACCGTGGCGCTCAGTCCGGAAGGCGGGCCGACTGTCGATCTCTTTGGGAAGGGCACCACACCAATCGATGATGAGGTCGCGCTCTGGCTCGACCACATCGCGCCGCGGATGGAGGAGCTGATAGCAGCCGTTGAAAGGAAGCTGGACGCCGAGGGACCAATCAAGGGGATCGGATTCACCATCAGCCTTTCACCCAGGAGAGTGACCTTCTGCGAGCAGGGAGGCATCGAGATCCTGTTCGATGCCGAGCCCGATCCTGATCCAGAGGTGGGGCCTCTTGGCGAGTTCTCACGGAATCTGGAGCTATTGGCGGCTTACTGGGTGCCGTGAGGAACCCAGCAGCTTCCCCGCTTGAAGCCTCCAGCGGATCCGTCATCTAACGAGCATGCCGATCCATTCGCGTGTCGTCTTCATCATGGCAGCCGCCGCCAGCGCCCTGCTCAGCAGCTGCATGACCTACGATCCGCCGCCCCAGGCGTCGAAGCCGATCCCGGCCGATGTCGATACGTGGCAGAAGATCTCGACCCGATCTTGGAAAGCCACCGCTTACGAGAAGCGCGAGGAAGCGCTCCAGATGCTGAAGGGGAAGGATTGGCTGCGGATCGATGCCACGCAGCGCGATTACTTCATGGCGGATCCCACTCCTGTCGTCTCGCCGATCCCGATGAACGTGCCGAAGCACCACCAGATCTACCTCGTGAGAGGCCGCGGCTACGGGGCGTTCGGTGGAAAAGTCCGCTTCCAAGCGAAGACCCGCGAGCTGTCGGTGTTCTTGGCCTCCTACAATGGCGAGATGTTGATCCCGGGGATGCATCGGAAGGTACAAGACATCCCGGTGATCGTGGCGCTGCCGGCGGCACCCACGAAGGTTCACCAGTCCGCCGCGATCGGCGGGGACTCGATTCTGGGCGTGACGGATCGCGACTGATCCGGCGGCCATCAAGGAGCGTGGACATCCTGTCCACGCCGTATCGACGGAACGTCGACACCCTTTATCCTTATCCCAGCAGCGTGCTGCGGGAGTAGAGCGCGATGACCGGCACGCCGCGCTCCTCGATCGCCTGGCGGCCGCCTTCCTCGCGGTCCACCAGCACCAGGGCAAAGGCGACCTTGCCGCCTTCGCGCTCGATCACGTCGATCGCCTTGATCGTGGAGCCGCCGGTGGTGATCACGTCGTCCACCACGATCACGGTCTGGCCTTCGGCGAAGTTTCCCTCGATCTGTTTGCCACGGCCGTGACCTTTCGGCTCCTTGCGCACGGTGAAGACCTGTAGCGCCTCATCTGGATGCTCGATCGCGCTGGCCATGCCGACGGAAAGCGAGATCGGATCCGCACCGAGGGTCATCCCTCCGATGGAGTCGATAGTCAGGTTTTCTTCAGCAATCTTTTTACGAACTGCTGCCCAGCCGAGCTTGCCGATCATGTTCGCGCCGAAGGGATCGAGCGCGGTGACGCGGCAATCGATGTAGAGATCGCTTTCCTTGCCAGAGGCGAGCGTGAAGGTACCGGTGCGGACGGACTTTTTCAGGAGGAGGGCTTTGAGATCGGCGGCGGGGTCGGACATGCGGAAAGGCAGAGACAGAAGACTGGAAGACGCAAGACTCAAGACTTGAAAGGGCAGGGAAGCAGGGATCAGCGTTCCGATCGTGGATGACCTGCCCGCCCGTCTGGAAACCAGTCTCCCGCCACCGCGGGATAATGGAGAGGTTCCGCCCAGGGCGACTGCTGAAGAGCATCAGCGATGGAGGTGGGAGAGCCGTCTCAAGGAATTGGTCGTCGCAGAAACGAAAGCGTGGAAGCGATTCGCGTGGGGCGCCGGGATCTGCTTCGGCCTGCTGCTACTCATCCTTCTCGGGGTCTTCCTCGCGGGCATCGGCTTGGGCAGCCAGGCGCCATCCGCCGGTGCCAGCGCGGCCCGGGTCGTCGGCCTGCTGCTTCAGGTTCTGGGAGTTTTCGCCTTCTGGGCTCTTGGAATTCTCGACGCTCTCCTCTTCGTTCTCTGGATCAACTCGATGTACCAGCGGCGGAGATTCAGTTCGACGCCGGTAGCGGATCCCGGTCAGCTTCCACGGAGATGACGCCCGACGCCCGCAGTCCCAAGGAAAAGCGCTGGTTCAATATCATGCTCGGCTTCTCCGCCGTGGCGGCCATGGACTTCCTCGCAATGACCGGGATGCACTACTGGGCCAAAGGCGCAATCGGTGAGCGCAAAGCAGCCGGCCAGGTCGAAGTCGCCTACGACCTTCTTCAAAACGTCCGGCTCGCCACGCTGATCGGCCAAGGGATCCTCATGATCGCCTGCATCGGATTCTTCATCTGCGGGGCGAGCTGGCTGATCGCGATGAAGAAGCGGAGGGCGGGGGGGCTCGAATGACTGAGAGGGCCGACCAAGACGATTCGAACCGGAGGGAACAAAAGCTGTTCCGGTGGAGCATCGCTTGGATGAGCCTTTCTGCGGCCTGCTGGGCCGGAAACTTCGGGGTGAGGCACTGGTACTTTCAGAAGGCAGTGGCGGCGGTCCGGTCACTTCCGCCCCCGAACTCCAAGGAGAAGGCCACCGAGATCTTTATCCAGGCAATGAACGACACCGTCGGGATTCTGATCCCCCTGATCTGTGTGCTAGTCTTCTCGGCCCTGTGCTTCTTCATCTGCTTCATTCGCTGGCTTCTCGCCATCCGACGCCGCCGTGCAGCCGAGGCAGCAGTCTTCGGAGCGCCACCCCCGCCGGTCTAGGACGTGAACAGGACACGAAAAAGCCGCCGACCCTTGCGGGAAGGCGGCTTTCCGAAAGCTTCGCTTCGCTTAGTTGGCGGATGCGTTGGCACCGACGTTCACGCGGCGGCCATCCTTGTCGAAGAACACGCGGCCTTCGATGACGGCGAAGATCGTGTGATCGCGGCCGATCTGGACACCGGCACCGGGATGCCACTTGGTGCCGCGCTGGCGGATGAGAATGTTGCCCGGGATAACGGCTTGGCCGCCGAACTTCTTGACGCCGAGACGCTTGGAGCGCGAGTCGCGACCGTTCTTGACGGAGCCTTGACCTTTCTTGTGAGCCATGACGAGAGAGTGGTTAGAGAACTGGATTAGCCCGCGATGGAGACGATCTCCAGCTGGGTAAGGTGGCGGCGGAAGCCCTTGGTCTTGTGGAAACCCTTGCGGCGCTTGAACTTGAAGGCAACGCCCTTGGGTCCGCGATGCTGCTGGACCACCTTGGCGGTGACACTGGCGCCATCGACGAGCGGGGCACCCAGCTTGATGCTGCCGCCTTCACCGACCATGAGGACGTCGAAAGTGAGGGTCGCATCGACTTCGGCGTCGAGCTTCTCGACGTCGATCTTGTCGCCCTGTTGGACGCGGTATTGTTTACCGCCGGTTTTGATGACTGCGTACGCCATGACTGAAAAGGGATGGTGACCACCCGGGAGCCGGGCGGGCGGGGAGATCACCACGGCTCCGCGAATCGGGCAAGGGAATTTTTTGAAATCGACGTGGAGAAGTAGATTGGGATTCTCCGGGGCATGGAGCGGGTGGTGCGCGATGAGGCGGAAATGGAAACGCTGGGCGCGGAAATCGCGGCGGAATTGCAGCCCGGCAGCGTGCTCGCGCTGGTCGGGGGGCTGGGAGCGGGGAAAACCCGTTTCGTCAAAGGCCTGGCCAAGGGCGCGGGCTACGCGGGAGAGGTAACCAGCCCGACATTCGCCCTGGTCCATGAATACCGCGGCGGGCGACTGCCGCTCTTCCACTTCGACCTCTACCGGCTGAAGGAGGCCGGGGAGCTGCTCGGGATCGGCTGGGACGAATTCTTCGACGAACCGGGAATCGTCATTGCCGAGTGGGCGGATCTCTTCCCGGAGCTACTGCCGCCGGCTACCCGCTGGCTGCGCTTCGAGGTGATCGCCGAGGGCGGTCGGAAAGTCAGCGGCTAATCCGATCGATCAGCGGATGGAGCGATTCACTGCGCTCAGCGCGCGGCCCACGGAGCTCTGGGTGCGGCTCACAGTGCTCGGTGCGTTATTATAAGTGCGCCGGGCGGTGTCGACGGTGCGGCTCGCGGTCTCGCGGGTACGATTCGCTGCCTGATAGGTGCGGCCAGCTGTGGGAGTGACCTCGCCGTAGGTGCGGTTCGCCGTCTTGATGGAGCGGCCAGCCGTGGCGTTCGCTGCGTTGTAGGCATTGCTGCACGACGCGAGGAGCGCAATGACAGCGGCGGCGGCGAGACGGGTTTTCATGGGCGCGTAACGTAGAGGTCAGGTTGCATCGGTCAATCCGGCATTTTCAGCCAATCCGGCTATCGAGCTGGAAAACCTGGCCGGAGGTGTGGGGCAGGTGGTCGTGAAGATGGACCAGGAACGCGGCGACTGTGTCCGGTGTATTAAACCGCCCGAGCGCGTGATCGCGCCGGACCAGCTCGCGGCGCTGCTCGGAAAGACCCGCCGTCATGGGGGTGTCGAGGAAGCCGGGGAGGATGGTATTCACTCGGATGCCCGCGGGGCCGAGTTCGCGGGCCAGGCTTTTCGAGAGGCCGATGAGGCCGGCTTTCGCAGCCGCGTAAGCGGCCTGCCCGGCAGGTGGGTGGAGGGCGGAGAAGCTGGAAATGAAAACGATCTGACCCTGCCGCGCGCGCAGCATCGAGCGTGAGGCGGCCGCGGCACAAAGGGCGGCGCCGCGGAGATTCACGGCGATGACTTCATCCCACGCCGCTTCCTCCAGACGGGCGAGGGGAGCATCACGGGTGATGCCGGCATTGCAGACCAGCAGCTCCGGCTCGTGGAGGCGGAAGAAATCGCGGACGGCAACAGGGTCGGTCACATCCAGCTCACGATGCCCGGGCGAAAGCACGGGATGGCGCGCTTTCTCAAAAGCAGCGTGCAGGGTCCGGCCAAGTCCGCCTTCGCCGCCGGTAATCACGACAAGTCCGCCCACGCCGTGCAGCGTGGGCGGACTTTCAATCATGAGCAAGTGCCACAGTGGTTACTTGGCAGCCGCTTCGGCGGGAGCTGGTGCTCCTCCGCCAGCGCCGGCCGGCTTGATGATGATCGCGTGCTCTTCGTACTTCACTGTCGCTCCGGCCTGGCTCACCAGCATGTCGAGGACGCCGCTGGCGGGTACCCCTTTCACTTGGACGGTCACGATGGTTTCACCGAGTTTCTTCGAGGGATCTTGAATGACGAAGTTCGGCGAGAACTTCTTCTCGGACTTCTCCTCGACCATGACACCCAGCGCGGCCAGGGCTTCGGAAAGTTCGGCCTTGTTGAAGTCCACCTGGTCGATGGTGTACTGCGACAACTTCTTCGCCCGGCCTCGTGCCACGATCGCGTCACGCTGGTTCTTGAGATTCGAGAGTTGATAACGGGCATCGGCGTACGTCGGCCGCAATCTCAGGGCTTCGCGGAAGGAGTTTTCCGCAGTTTGGATGTCGCCTTCTTTGACGGCGGTCACGCCGGCTTGATACATCTCCGCCGCCTTGTCGGCGTGGGCGGGGATGGCAGTGAGCGCAATGAGCGCGAGGATGAGTTTTTTCATAACGCAGGTTGCAGGTTGGGAAGAGATGGCAATCTGGCGATTACCACTCATCCGGGAAATTGGCGGGAAGTGGCAGCTGCATCAACAGGGATTCCAAGGGCTTGCGCAGATTTCCAGAAAATGCCCTTTCAATGTCCATGCAAGGTGAAGACGCGCAGTGGATGCGGCGGGCGATCGAGGAGGGAAAAAGGGGCATTGGCCGCACTTCACCCAATCCTCCAGTCGGCGCGGTGGTGGTGAAAGGCGGCGTGGAACTCGGCGCGGGATGGCATCACGGCGCGGGTCTTCCGCACGCCGAGCGCGAGGCCATGGCGTCGGTGCGGGCGGCTCATGGTGCTGCCGCTCTGAAAGGCTCCACCGTCTATGTGACGCTGGAGCCCTGCTCTACCCACGGGCGCACGCCGCCCTGCACCGACGGCCTGATCGAAGCCGGCGTGGCCAGGGTGGTATATGCCGCGGAGGATCCGAATCCCGCTCACGCCGGCCGCGCGGACGAGCTGTTAGAAAAAAGCGGGATCGCGGTATCGCGCGGCGTCCTGGCGGAAGAGGCGTCCGAATTGATCCGCGCCTTCACCAAGGTCCAGCGCACCGGCCTGCCGTGGGTGATTCTAAAAACGGCAATGAGTCTGGATGGTCGCATCACGCGACCGCCCGGCGAAGGCATGTGGCTCACCGGCGAAGAAGCACGAGCCGAAGTCCAGCGGCTGCGCGCCGAGGTCGATGCGGTGGCGACCTCAGGCGAAACCGTTCGCAAGGACCGGCCGCGTCTCGACCTGCGCGATCCGCAATTGTTGGAAGGAAGACTTCAGCCGTGGCGGCTAGTGCTCACCGCGGATCCCGCGAGCTTGCCAATGGACGCACCGCTTTTCACCGACGCACATCGCGATCGCACTTTGATCGATGATCGTGCACACCCGGAAGAAGCGCTGCGGAAACTCGCGCGGGAACACGGTGTCTCCTCCGTGCTCGTCGAGTGCGGCGGACGGCTCGCGGCAGGTCTGTTAGAAGCTGGCCTGATCGATGAATGGGTCGCCTTTCTCGCACCGATCGCAAGCGGCGGCCCGCTGCCATCGGTGGCGGGCAACGGCTTTCCGGACGGGCTTGTTTTAAAGGATGCCGAGTTCCGGAGATTCGGGCCGGATGTGATGCTTCGCGCGCGAGTGGTGCGGGAGTGATTTCACAAAGGCCTCATCAAGCATTCACGCAGGCTGCGACCAATCGCGCGGCATGGATGGTGTGTCCCATGAAAAAGCCCGGCCACGGCGTGAGCCGCGGCCGGGCGGTCGTGGTAATGGAAGCGGATTAGCGGCAACCCCGGCTGCGATAGTACGGCGGCGGGCAAGAAGGACGCGAATGGTAGTGACGATGCACCGGGATGATCCGCGTGCGGAACACTGGATGACCGCAGCGATCGTAGAACGCGATGTAGGTCTCGACCCATGCAGGTCCACCACACGAGCGGTGATAGCTGACATAGTTGCGACCGCAGCCACGAGCTTCAGCGGCCGGAGCAGCGAACAGAGAAACCAGGGCGACAGCCAAGAGGATGATCGGCTTTTTCATGATGTTGAATTTCGATTCAGCCACTTCGACGCGACGCCTCGACAACTATTCAAAGTCGATTTGGCAAATGCTGCATCGGGTTGAAATTGACGCCGGAATTCCCATCGCGCGAACCGCGCACTTCATGAATCCTCTACCCGCACGACCACTACTATGAATGCATTTGACGAATCTCCAGATCACTCAGCGGATGCCGGGCCACGGGCACCGCGCTACACGAGTTTCTCCGAGGCGTTTGACACCGCCCGCAACGACGCCAGCTCCATGGCGCGGGAGGCGGCCCCTAAGCTGAAGGACGCTCTTTCCGGGGCGGCTCATGACATTGCTTACGGGGCCGCCTTCGGCGCATGCTTCGCTGCCTGCTTCGCAAAGGAACTGATGCCCTCAAGCGTGCGCGATGCGCTGCGCAAGGGTGCCCGTGCCGGACGCGACGCGGCGGAGAAAGCCGCCGAGCCGTTGGCTCCCGCCTGCGACATGCCGCCACCACTGGCGACCTGATCCAGCTCCATGACAGAAAGCCGGCGGCAGCGGGAAAACCCGGTGCCGCCGGTAGTGCTGTCACACACTTGTACTAGGAAATGGATCAGGCAGCGCGCCGGCGGCGGAAGAGCGCGAGAGAACCGAAGCCGATCAAGCCGAGCGCGGAAGGCTCTGGTACGGCGGCGATATTGAGATTGGTGATCGAGGCAAACTCGGTGCCGAGACTGAGCACGGTCGCTGGCGCCGAGGCGGATCCGGTGAATCGAACACCCGCCGGACCGGAGGCCACCGTAGCGCTGGTTTGGAACTGAACCACGGCGCGTCCCGAACGCGGAGGCGATCCAACGATTCCGAGCAGTTCCAAGCCGATAATGTTCACCAAGGTGCCACCTCCGGCAGCACCGACGGCATTGCCACTTCCATCGAGAAGCTCCACGCCGAATTGGGGAAGGATTCCCAAAGTCGAGTTCAGCAAGCCATTGGTACCGTCGACGTCAAAGCTGAGTTGATAAGTCGTGTTCGGCGCCAGCAGGAGTTGGCTTCCCGTCTTGTTGAAAGTGGCGGTGGCAGACCAATCCAGATCCAGAGCGCCGCCGATACCGAGGGCGCCGAGGATGCTCGACTCGTTGTTGCTGATGTTGAACTGGAGTTCGCCATTATTCAGGGCCACTTGGGCACCGGTCTCGGCCACTCCGATCAGGATCTTCAAGCTCGCGCCGCCTTCGGCCTCGGCTTTCCAATAGGGATTGAGCGAACCGGATTCCGAGCCGCCGAACGTGAGTCCGACGAGTGAATTCGGTGGATCCACGGTCACAGGGCTTCCGCCGGGAGTGAATAGGTCACCGTAATTGGAGCTATCGACGAGCACTTGGCCGCCGGAGATGCCGGGGGAGGAGGCCAATGCAAGAAGAAGCAGTGGGAGGCTGCATTTCATGCGAGAGCTAGCATGCCGGCTTCAGCCGCCGTCCTCAACCCGCCGCAGGGACTTTTTCCTTATTAGCAAATAAGCGCTAATGTATAATCCGAACGGATACACATTCAAGCAGCGCAGCTTTGCTTCGCGTGAAGCTCGCGAACCTTCATCGCCGTCTGGAGCACCAGGGGCAACCGCTCGCCAGCCCGGACGAAGATCGAAAAGCTGTAGGCATCCGGCAGGATGAATTCAAAGGCCTGCACGATTCCCAGTCCCGTCTTTGACAAGCCCATCCGCTGCTCGGCATCGCCCGGGAAGACCATCACGCCAAGGCCAGCGATGCAGGCATCGCGAGCCGATGCCTCGTCGTCAAAGGTCAGCACGTCCGGCGGTAGCAGGCCATAGGACTCCAAGCACCATTTCTCCAAGAAGGGGCGGTATCCCGGAACGAGCGATTCCCCCGGAATCAAGATCGTGGAACGCAGCACCTCGGGGAACTGGAAGGTAACGGGATCAAAGTCAAAATAGTCGCGATTCCACGCCAGGGTGGAGCCGCACTGCCGCTCGAGATCATAGCGCTGGAGCGAGGCTTGGTCGCCGACATTAAGGAAGCTGCCGCCGACCACAATATCGACGGCATGGTCGCGCAGGGCATCGTCCCACGCTTGGCCAGAGCCCGAGCGGATCACCTCGAGCCCCGCCGATGTGTAGCCACCCTTGTCCAAGGTTGCTGCCAGACGGTCGCCGGCCTCGGAGCGGTCCACCATGATCTTCACCGAGCCACGTGCTTCGCGGAGAAAGTGAGCCATGCGGACACCGAGCGCCTGATGCTCTCGCAAGATCTTGCGGGCCTGTTCCAGCAAGGTGACGCCTTCCCGGGTCAGTTGCAGCCCGTCCTGGTGACGCTGGAACAGTCGCAGCCCGATCACCGACTCCAGCTTCGCCACACGGAAGGTCACCGCCGGCTGGGAGATCTCCTGGGCGCGCGCGACTTCGGAAAAGCAACCGCAGTCCGCCAGCCGGACAAAGGTTTCAAGACTGGCCAAGTCGAAGTCCATCGGGGGGAGTTTGCAGTGCCCGGTCCACTTGGCCGACCATGGTTTCCAAAAATTCGTAGGGATGCTGCTTGAGATAGGAAACGTTCAGCGGATAACTCGCCTCCAAGCCCAACGGTAGGAACATCACTTGGGATAGACGATGAAACGATACCGGCCGGACACAGACCATCGCGTCCGTTTCCGCCGATTTCGTGTCTTCCGCCCAACGCATAAAATGATGTTGCGTGCACAACTGACCTTCTCCGCCACCTGACTTCCGGATGTGCTGGAGCGTATTCAAGGCGCGCGGCTTTTCCGTGATCGTCGCCAGCGACCAACTCAGGTTCGCGAGCTCCTCCGGCTGGACCGGTGTAGGGTCGTGACGATCCCGTGAGCAGGCGACATCGAGTGACATAGGCGGCAACTCGCGGGACTCCAGCCGACGGCCTGGCACTCCCTCGATGGAGAACAAAAGATCGCAGGCACCGGCTTCCAAGGCCGCCTTTCCATCATCAGCTCCCACTTCCAGAAAGGAAATGCGGAACCGCGGGTCATGGCGCAAGGTATTGAAAACCCGGCCGAAATGCCCGGTGTTGAAGAGGTTCCGATCCGCGCCCAAGCGCAGGACACGGCCGTTCACGTGAATCTTCCGGACGGTGGCCTCGAAGCGGCGCACCTCTTCCAGTAGCGTGGTCATTTCCCGCTCCAAGCGGCGGGCTGCCACTGTAGGATCGGTATCGCCGTTGTCTCGCGTCACAAACAGGGGCTCGCCCAATTGTTCTTCAAGATTCTGCCATATTCTCCGGACGTTGGAGCGGCTGGTTCGGAGTTCCAGCGAAGCTCGGGAGGTCGAGCCTTCTGTCATCAATGCTGAGAAGACACGCAATTGCTCGGGGTCAAAGTGCATGCATGCGGGGTGGGGTGAATGGGGAGCTTTACTTCTAATACTTATTTAAATTTCAACCGTCAACAACGTCAGAGGGGTAATTTATAATGGGATCGGGGAGATCCTTGTTGTAGCGGGGAAGAGCTAACATGCCCAAAATTCCGCGGAAGGAAGGCTTCTCCAAATAAATTGCAAAACTTTCATAAATGTTGGCAAATCGTCAGGCTTTAGGTAGTATTTCCGCGTTCGCCCCTCTCTCCCCTCATGAACTTTCGTTTGGTTTCCCCCCTCGCGGTAGCGCTTGCCCTCGTCTCAGGTCGTACGGACGCGGCTACGACCACTTTTTCGTTCGTCACGGATACTTGGACCCATGGCCCCACGCCCCAGACGGGTTATCAGGACGGTGCCACCTCGGGTTCCATGTCCAAGAACGGGATCACGCTGACCTTCTCAAGTTCCCTCGTCGGGACCGCCGATCCGGCGACACGCAATTTAACCTACGTGCCGTCTGCGAACCCAACCGGGTTCAACTTCGCTACCCAGGACGACGCGAACAATCTCAACGGATCCCTGCTCCATTATCAGCGCTTTGACTTCTCGTTCTCCCAGCCGGTTCTCCTCATCAATCTAGGAATCGACGACATCGACTCCGACAAGTCCGACCTTTCGGTTGGAGACGGTTTCCGTGACGCGGTCGCCGCAGAAGGGTTCCAAGGCCAGAACTTCGGCGCGATCGGCAGCGGCTACGACGCCGACTTCACCGAGAATCTCGGCTCCAGTCTTGCCCTCGGGACCATCGCCGCCGGCAGCGGCCAGTCGCTGAATTACGTTCTCTCCGGCCCCGCGGGAAATCCGAACAACGCTCCCGATTACCGCGCCTACGTCAACTTCGGCACCCAGCCGATCCAGTCCTTCAGCCTCTACGTTTTCTCCGACCGCGACAACGCCCACCGTGTCTCGATCTTCCAGAGCCTGTTCCAAGTCGAAGGCGTGGAAGTGGTTCCGGAGCCTTCCTCCGCGTTTCTGGGCTTGGCGGCGCTTCCACTGCTGATGCGTCGTCGCCGGAAGGCGTAACGCTGCGGCCTCAGCGGCGCAGATCCCTTTCGGTAAATCCCGGAATCGGCCGGGTAATCCAGATGAGATCACCTTGGTCGAGGGTGATGTGAGGCAAGCCGCCATCGTCGACAAAATTCCCTCCGACCGACCAAACTTGCGGTAAACCATCGGTGCAAAGCTGATACCGTAGCGGGCCAGTGCCGAAGGGATCCGAGGGCACTTCCGGCAGGAAGCGGGGTACCAATGCCTCAAGGGAGGCCGGATAGGTGCCGCTTGCCATTTCGAGCCGGTATCTCTCCAAGGCGATGCCGGTGCGGGTGATCGCGATCACGGATTCCATCCGCAGGGCTGCGGTAGCTAGGAAGCCCAACGGCTGGGCACCATTGGCAAGGTAGGCGGAGTGTGGATTCCACACACCCTCCATCCGCCGGAATTTCGCGAGGTCTTGTGGGGAGTATCTTTCCCGCGTTGCTCCGCCAGAGAGAGCTGCACCTTCCATAAACTCGCGCTGCGCCTTCACGCCGCTCGCAAGTTCAAGTCCGGGCGATCGGAACTGCCGGGCACTATCCTTGGTCGTTTCCCAAAGCTCTTCCAGATCCCATCCGCTCGGCCGGTGAATATCGATTTTTGGAAACACCCTTGTGGAGCAAAGGAACCATTGCGTTTGGGATCGAAGGAGAGCGATCTCCCCGAGATAACTCTTTACCGCCGCCTCCTGGGGTCGGAGCGCGGTTAATGACCGGTCGAAAGCCACCAATTGGCCGTCGTTCCAGCCTCCGCGCATCACGCCTTCCCAGATCACCTGCTGCGTTTTGTAGAGCGCGATGTCAGCAGCCATGATCGAGATCGGCCCGGGCTTTGGCTCCAATTCAAGGCGGACGACGTCGAACATGGCCTGCACGGCTCCTGCCGCCCTGTCGCTATTTCCGGTGGCGAGATGAAACACGGAGATCTCGCCGGCCGCGTCTCCGGTGTATCTGAGTCTCATCATTGGCTCGGCGACGCTGGCCCGATCGTCCAGCTCACCGACCGGCCACACGGCTTCCTTGCTACGGGCCAGGACCGGGCGAAGCTCTTCCAGCCGCTCCACTGCGGCGCGATGTTCCTTCAAGAGGAACTCCGCCGCAGCCCGGTCATCGGCTGCCGGTGGATCAACCCAGTTTGCCAAATCCGTCGGCTTGGCCAGTCTTGGCTCCATGCTCGGTAGCCGCCGCGCCAGCGAGAAGATCTTCGTGTGACCGGGGAAGAGGCGAACCAAGGCCGGATCCTTCCACTCCCGCTGGAATAGGGGATCTTGAAACAAATCATCCCGCGCGTTTGCCGCCGGGTGCCAGTACTTCTCCGGATCGACGATGTGCCCCGCCGCTTCATAGTCGCGCAGCAGTTTCTCAGCCTGCGAGCAGCCCAACCAGTGCGTACCGTAGTAGAACAGCACTACCAGCAGGCAGAGCGCAAATGGGGAGCAGGCCAAGGCGATCTTCGTCTTCCGGCTGGCAAGGAGGTTCCACAGCCATGGGGGCAGTCGCATGAATCAAAGCTGCCAGCGATGTTGTCACGACGAAACGAAAAAGCCCGCACCGGAAACCGGAGCGGGCTTTGAATCTTTCGCTGATCCGCGAGCGGATCGATCAGAGCTTCGGACGGCGCTTGAGGCGGAGCTGGGCCATCGACTTGGCGATGACAGCCTGCAGGTGGGCCACCTCCTCGGCGTCGTGGTCGTGGCCAATGCCCTTCAGCTGCTCTTCGGCACGCCTCATGGCGGCCTCGACCTTGGACTCATCGACCTGCTCTTCGCCGAGGGCCATGTCGGTGAGGACATTGACCTTGTGCTGGGTGACTTCCGCAAAGCCGGTGCCGATCGCCAGGACGACGGTCTTGCCGTCCTTGTCGTAGCGGAGCTCACCGGGCTGCAGCGCCGTCACGAGCGCGGCGTGGCCATCGAGGATGCCAAGCTCGCCGTCGGCCCCGGGCAGATAGACGTTGCCGACGGTGTCGGAGAAAATCTTCTTCTCCGGAGTGACGATTTCGAGGTGAAGGGCCATCAGAAGTTTTCAGTTTTGAAGTTTTCAGTTTTCAGGTCCGGGGTCCAGGGCTCCTCCCTGAAAACTGAACACTGAAAACTAGCAAACTCCGGATCAGTCGCGGGAAACGCTGTCGATACCGGCCTTCATGTAGAAGTTACCTTCCGACACATCGTCCCACTTGCCATCGAGGATCTCGGCGAAGCCCTTCACGGTGTCTTCGATCGAGCAGAGGGCGCCGGGCACGTTGGTGAAGATTTCCGCCACGTGGAAGGGCTGGGTCAGGAAGCGCTGGATCTTGCGGGCGCGGAACACGGTCAGCTTGTCCTCGTCGGACAGCTCGTCCATGCCGAGAATCGCAATGATGTCCTGGAGGTCCTTGTAGCGCTGGAGCACCTGCTGGACGCCGCGGGCGACGCGGTAGTGCTCGGCACCCACGACTTCCGGCGCGAGCGCCTTCGAGGTGGAAGCGAGCGGGTCCACCGCCGGGA
>Ga0307406_10000309_pt1 | contig 28395 bp, 24 predicted proteins | sample 322Cmetagenome_3_FD_203706 | JGI IMG/M metagenome (GOLD analysis project Ga0307406, IMG submission 203706) | Maize rhizosphere microbial communities from greenhouse at UC Davis, California, United States - 322HYB-C-2 | ecosystem: Host-associated > Plants > Roots > Rhizosphere > Soil | place...
ACGTCGCGCCCGCGGAGGTCGGGGAACCCGCGCACGCACGTCGCGGCGACGATCGCCCCGACGATCGCGAACGCGGCGGCCGCCCAGTAGGCGCCGACGTAGCCCACGCCGTCGATGAGGAATCCCGCGACGGCCGAACCGGCGGCCGCGCCGATGAGCTGCCCCGTCCCGATCCAGCCGTACGCCTCGGCGGTCTCGCTGAACTTCACGCTCGCGCTCGTCATGGCGAACATGACGGCGAGGGCGGGAGCGATGCCGATCCCCGCGACGAACAGCGAGGCGCTGAGGCCCCAGAACGAGGCCAGCAGGAACACGCTGGCGATGAGGCCCACGGCGACGACCGTCAGGCGGCGGGCCATGGCCCAGGGGCCGATGGGGATGTGGCCGAACGACAGGCCGCCGGCGAGACTGCCGACCGAGAAGATCGCCAGCACGAGCCCTGCCTCGAGTCCGCCGTGGCCGAAGGTCGCCACGACGCCCGCCTCCACCGCGGCGCACGCCCCGATGAGGAGGAAGCCGGTCACCGTCGCCAGGAGCACGACGGGCTTGCCGAGCACTTTGCCGAAGGCGCGGCGGCTGCGGGGGATGCGCACCCGCCCGACCTCGGGAGAGAGGATGAACCAGGCTCCGCCGCCCACGAGGATCGCCACGATCATGAGGAGGCCGGGCACGGTGCCCGCCTGCGTCGCGACGATCGTGATCAGCACCGGGGCAAGGATCCAGATGATCTCCTGCAGGCTCGCGTCGAGCGAGAACAGCGGCGTCAGCTGGCGGGAGTTCACGATCTTCGGGTAGATCGTGCGGACGGCGGACTGCACCGGCGGCGTCGACAGCCCGGCGATCAGGCCGAACGCCATGTACCCGACGAGGGGCATCGGCACGAGGGCCAGCACGAGGATCGCCGCCGCGCACACCGCGGTGGTCAGTGTCAGCACGCGCCGCATTCCCCAGGCGCCCATCCAGCGGCTCGTGACGGGCCCGGCCACCGCCTGGCCGATCGAGGCGGCCGCCAGGACGAGACCGGCTGCGCCGTAGGAGCCGGTCTGCCGCTCCACGTGCAGCAGGATGGCCAGGCTCGTCATGCCGTTCGGGAAACGGGCGGTCAACTGTGCCGCGATGATGCGCGCGACCCCGGGGGTGCGAAGGAGATCCCGGTAGCCAGCCACCCCACCACGCTACCGACCCGCGCGACACGCCGCGACACGCCGGACCGTGGTTTCCACAGGGCGATCCGGTGTCGGAGGTCGGTCGTACGGTCGCGCCTGTGGACAGTTTCGGAACGGCCGGAGGAAATGCCCGTGATTCAGGGATTTTCCAGGTTGCGAATCGGGGTCCCGGCTGTGGATGAAACGGTGGACAACCTGTGTTGTATCAGGGGAGAGCGGTGGAAAACTACACGGATGTAACTACTATCCCTTGTGGTTGCCCCCAATGTCCGTACCCATATGTAGTATTGGACTCCCGGCGGGGGCACCGCCGACACACACAAGGATTTTGAGAGGGGAAGGCGGATCACCATGGCGATCACGGTCTACACGAAGCCGTCCTGCGTTCAGTGCAATGCGACCTACCGGGCGCTGGACTCGAAGGGCATCGACTACCAGATCCTCGACCTGTCCGAGGACCCGGCGGCGCTCGAGCACGTCAAGTCCCTCGGCTACCTGCAGGCTCCGGTCGTCGTCACCGACGAGGACCACTGGTCGGGCTTCCGTCCCGACAAGATCGACGAGCTGGCCTCGCGGCTGGCGTAATCCTTCGGCATCGCTCAGGAACCGGGCGGAGAGGTGCGTCGCATGCTGACCGCCACACACGCACCCTTGCTCGTCTACTTCTCGAGCGTGTCGGGAAACACGGCGCGCTTCATCGAGAAGCTCGGGATGCCGGCGCTCCGTCTTCCGCTCCACGCCTCCGACCCCGCTCTGGTGGTGGACGAGCCTTTCGTGCTCGTGACCCCCACCTACGGCGGCGGTCAGGGGCGCGGGGAGGAGAAGGGCGCGGTCCCCAAGCAGGTCATCCGCTTCCTCAACGACGAGGCCAACCGATCCCTGCTTCGCGGAGTCATCTCCGCAGGAAACACCAACTTCGGCGACGCCTTCTGCGCCGCCGGGGACATCATCAGCCGCAAGTGCCACGTGCCGCACCTGTACAAGCTGGAACTGTTCGGCACGCAGGACGACGTCGATCGGGTGACCGACGGATTGGAACGATGGTGGAAGCTGCAGTGACCGACACGACCTTCAAGACCGATGAGCGGTTCGAGGGACTCGACTACCACGCGCTGAACGCGATGCTGAACCTCTACGGAGCGGACGGCAAGATCCAGTTCGACGCCGACAAGCGCGCCGCGCGGGAGTACTTCCTGCAGCACGTCAACCAGAACACGGTGTTCTTCCACTCCCTCAAGGAGCGACTGGACTACCTGGTCGAGAAGGAGTACTACGAGGGCGCCGTCCTCGACAAGTACTCGTTCGACTTCATCCAGCGACTGAACGACCGCGCGTACGGCGCGAAGTTCCGCTTCGAGACCTTCCTCGGCGCGTTCAAGTACTACACGAGCTACACGCTCAAGACCTTCGACGGCAAGCGCTACCTCGAGCGCTTCGAGGACCGCGTCGTCATGACCGCCCTCGGCCTGGCCGACGGCGACGAGACGCTCGCCGAGCAGCTCGTCGACGAGATCATCTCCGGCCGGTTCCAGCCGGCCACCCCCACCTTCCTCAATACCGGCAAGGCCCAGCGCGGCGAACTCGTCTCGTGCTTCCTGCTGCGCATCGAGGACAACATGGAGTCGATCGCCCGCGGCATCAACTCCGCCCTGCAGCTGTCCAAGCGCGGCGGCGGCGTGGCGCTCCTGCTCTCGAACATCCGCGAGGCGGGTGCGCCGATCAAGCAGATCGAGAACCAGTCCAGCGGCATCATCCCCGTCATGAAGCTCCTCGAAGACAGCTTCAGCTACGCGAACCAGCTCGGCGCGCGTCAGGGTGCCGGCGCCGTCTACCTCTCGGCCCACCACCCCGACATCATGAAGTTCCTCGACACCAAGCGCGAGAACGCCGACGAGAAGATCCGCATCAAGACGCTGTCGCTCGGCGTCGTGGTGCCCGACATCACGTTCGAGCTCGCCAAGAACGACGAGGACATGTACCTGTTCTCGCCGTACGACGTCGAGAAGGTCTACGGCGTGCCCTTCGGCGACATCTCGGTCACCGAGAAGTACCGCGAGATGGTCGACGACGCGCGCATCAAGAAGACGAAGATCAAGGCGCGCGACTTCTTCCAGACGATCGCCGAGATCCAGTTCGAGTCGGGCTACCCGTACATCATGTTCGAGGACACCGTGAACCGGGCGAACCCCATCAAGGGCCGGATCAACATGTCGAACCTCTGCTCGGAGATCCTCCAGGTCAACACGCCGACCACCTACAACGAGGACCTCTCGTACGGCCAGATCGGCAAGGACATCTCCTGCAACCTCGGCTCGATGAACATCGCCCTCGCGATGGACGGCAAGGACCTCGCCGGCACCGTCGAGACCAGCATCCGCGCCCTGACCGCGGTCAGCGACCAGAGCCACATCCGCTCGGTCCGCTCGATCGAGGACGGCAACGACCGCTCGCACGCCATCGGCCTCGGCCAGATGAACCTGCACGGCTACCTCGCCCGTGAGCACGTCCGGTACGGCTCGGAAGAGGGCCTGGACTTCACGAACATCTACTTCTACACGGTCCTGTTCCACGCGCTGCGCGCCTCGAACAACATCGCGATCGAGCGGAAGACGACCTTCGACGGCTTCGCCGACTCGACCTACGCGTCGGGGGAGTTCTTCGACAAGTACATCGAGCAGGAGTGGGTGCCCCAGACCGAGAAGGTCAAGGAGCTGTTCGCCGGCATCCACATCCCGACGCAGGAGGACTGGACCGCGCTGAAGGCGTCGATCCAGCAGCACGGCATCTACAACCAGAACCTCCAGGCCGTGCCGCCCACCGGGTCGATCTCGTACATCAACAACTCGACGAGCTCGATCCACCCGATCGCGTCGAAGATCGAGATCCGCAAGGAAGGCAAGATCGGCCGCGTCTACTACCCGGCGCCGTTCATGACGAACGACAACCTCGAGTACTACGAGGACGCGTACGAGATCGGCTACGAGAAGGTCATCGACACGTACGCCGCGGCGACGCAGCACGTCGACCAGGGCCTGTCGCTGACGCTGTTCTTCAAGGACACCGCCACCACGCGCGACATCAACCGCGCGCAGATCTACGCCTGGCGCAAGGGCATCAAGACGATCTACTACATCCGCCTGCGTCAGCTGGCGCTCGAGGGCACCGACATGTCCGAGTGCGTCTCCTGCATGCTCTGACATCACCCCGGTCGTCGAGCGAGCGCAGTTCCCGGTCGTTGAGCGAGCGCAGCGAGACGAAACGCAGTGACGAAACCAACTGAAGGAAAGTCATGACCCCCGAACCGCTGAAGCTCGTCGACCACGTGCAGGCGATCAACTGGAACCGCATCCAGGACGACAAGGACCTCGAGGTCTGGAACCGTCTGGTGAACAACTTCTGGCTGCCCGAGAAGGTGCCGCTGTCCAACGACATCCAGTCGTGGGCCACGCTCACCCCCGAGGAGCAGACGCTGACGATGCGGGTGTTCACCGGCCTCACCCTGCTCGACACGATCCAGGGCACCGTCGGCGCCGTCTCGCTCATCCCCGATGCGATCACCCCGCACGAGGAGGCCGTCTACACGAACATCGCGTTCATGGAGTCGGTGCACGCCAAGAGCTACTCGTCGATCTTCTCGACGCTGTGCTCGACGCCGGAGATCGACGACGCCTTCCGTTGGTCGGTCGAGAACCCGAACCTGCAGCGCAAGGCGCAGATCGTCATGGACTACTACCGAGGCGACGAGCCGCTCAAGCGGAAGGTCGCCTCGACGCTGCTCGAGTCGTTCCTCTTCTACTCGGGCTTCTACCTGCCGCTGTACTGGTCGTCGAAGGCGAAGCTGACGAACACGGCGGACATCATCCGCCTCATCATCCGCGACGAGGCCGTGCACGGGTACTACATCGGCTACAAGTTCCAGAAGGGCCTCGAGAAGCTGACGCCCGCGGAGCGCGACGAGATCAAGGACTACACGTTCTCGCTGCTCTACGAGCTCTACGACAACGAGGTGCAGTACACGCAGGACCTCTACGACGGCGTCGGCCTCACCGAGGACGTCAAGAAGTTCCTGCACTACAACGCCAACAAGGCGCTGATGAACCTCGGCTACGAGCCGATGTTCCCCTCGAGCGTCACCAACGTGAACCCGGCGATCCTGTCGGCCCTGTCGCCGAACGCCGACGAGAACCACGACTTCTTCAGCGGGTCGGGCTCGTCGTACGTCATCGGCAAGGCCGTCGCCACCGAAGACGAGGACTGGGACTTCTAGGTCTGAGCGACCTCGAAGGGGATGCCGCGCGCCGAGCGCCGGCATCCCCTTCGTCGTTTCGCGGTGTCGGCCCGCCGAGCCGACACGCTTCGCGCGAGCCGACACCTTGCTCGCGCGCGGGACGTGTCGGCTCGACAGGGACGTGTCGGCTCGACAGGGACGTGTCGGCGGCGGCGACCGCGGATCGGGCTACGCGGCGACGAGGATGTACGCGGCGAAGACGATCCAGACGATGGTGACGCTGATCGGGATGAACAGGTCGAGCTTCAGCCGCGTCTGGCGCATCGTGCGGAAGCGCTGGCCCGCCGGCATGTCGATCTGCGACGCGACCCGGGCGCGCAGCGGGCGGCCGCGCCAGAGGTTGGCGTACGCGCGCTCCGACAGCCGTGAGGCGTCGACCGATCCGCGCAGGGCACCGTCGCGGTCGAACCGCGATCCCAGATCGAACTTGTGGAAGTCGACGATCGCACAGCGGGCGAAGATCACCGGGAAGAACACGTACCAGGTCGTCACCATGGCCAGGATCAGCACCGTGAAGAACGGCAGCCTGTCGCCGACGCCGAGCAGGATCGCGCCGACGGCGAGGTAGAGCGACTGGGCTGACATCGACAGACCCCGGTACGACTGCACGTTCGCCTCGTACGTCGACCACTGACTGTCGGGACTGATGTGTCCCTGATGCTGTTCCACCATGTCTCCGAGCCTACGGGCGCGGGGGCGGCGGCCCGACGCCAGGATCACGGAACGGTCACGGAAATGCGCGTGATCGAGGCTCTCGCGACAGATCGTGCGACGGAAACGACCATTCGTGCGTCCGGCCCGGGACCGGCGACCGCTGCGTGAAAACGTCGATTCAGCACCACCCCCGTCCCCCTGCACGAGCAGACGCACAGTCGCGACGGACCACGGCGGTGTGGCCCCAGAGGCGGGGCCGGCATCCGCGCACATGACGCGTGCGGGTGAACGTCGATGACGAAAGGGATAGGCCAATGAGGGCCCTGCCAAAAAAGGGAATCGCAGCGATCACCGGGATCGGGCTGGCGATCACTCTGACCGGATGCACGTTCGGAGACTCCGAGCCGGCGTCCTACACGACCCGCGAGGTCACGGACGGAACCACGGAGTTCGTGGTCGTCGAGAACCCCAACGGCGGCAAGACGCTGTCGTACTCCGCTGACGGACCGATCGAGCTGCTCGAGGTCGCCGACGGCAATGACACGCTCGCGTTCAAGGACATGAACGCCAACGGCGAGCTCGACACCTGGGAGGACTGGCGCCTGGACTCCAAGGAGCGCGCCGCCGACCTCGCACAGGACATGTCGATCGAGCAGATCGCCGGACTCATGCTGGTGAGCTCGCACGAGCGCTCGCCCGCCGACGGACTGACCGACCCGCAGAAGACGTACCTGGAGGAGTCGAACCTCCGCAACGTCCTGAACGCCGCCGGCAGCAACGTCGAGGACACCGTGCCGTGGGTCAACGAGATGCAGGCCTTCGTCGAGACCCTCGCGACAGCCGACACCCCGTACGTGCCGGTCAACTTCAGCTCCGATCCGCGCTCGACCGCGGGCTCGGGCGGCTACAACGCCGACGGCGAGGACATCTCCCGCTGGCCGTCGAGCCTCGGGCTGGCTGCGACGTTCGACGTCGAGCACACCCGGACCTTCGGCGAGATGGCCTCGGCCGAGTATCGCGCGCTGGGCATCGCCACGGCGCTGAGCCCCCAGATCGACCTCGCGACCGAGCCGCGCTGGCTGCGCGTGGGCGGCACCTTCGGTGAGGACGCCGCGCAGAACGCGGAGCTCGCCGCGGCCTACGTCGACGGCTTCCAGGGCAGCGGCGGCGAGGACGCCTGGGGTCCCGAGTCGGTCAACGCGATGATCAAGCACTGGGCCGGCGACGGCCCCGGCGAAGGCGGCCGCGAGTCGCACACCGAGGCTGGCAAGTACGGCGTGTACCCGGGGGACAACCTCGCGGAGCACACGCAGGCGTTCCTCGGCTCGCTCGACTCGGCCGCGGTGATGACGGCGTACTCGATCGCGCTCGACGCGAACGGCGAGCCGCTGTTCGAGGACCGCACCGGCACCGCCTACGACTCGGGCCGCATGTCGATCCTCCGCGACGAGAACGGCTACGACGGCGTCGTGGTCACCGACTGGGGCGTCATGACCGGCGCGACCGACCCCGACGCCTTCATCGCGATGGCGTGGGGCGCGGAGGACCTGACCCCGGCGGAGCGCTACGTCAAGGTGCTGGGCACGGGCCACGACATGTTCGGCGGCGTCAACGACGCCACCTACATCCTCGAGGCGGCAGAGCTGTGGCAGGAGGAGTTCGAGGCGGGCGACCAGGAGATCGACGCCGAGACGCGCTTCCGCGAGTCCGCGGCGCGCATCCTCACGCTGATGTTCAACCCCGGCCTGTACGAGAACGCGTTCGTGGACCTCGAGGCCTCGAAGGACATCCTGGCCAGCGAGGACAAGGTCGCCGCGGGCTATGCCGCCCAGCTCGACTCGGTCGTCATGCTGAAGAACGACGGCGAGACGGTCACGGCGGCCGAGGCGGCCGACTGGAAGGACAAGACGGTCTACATCCCTCGTTCGTACAACATCGGCATCGCCGGGGCTTTCGGACCCGCCACGTACACCGAGTACGCGGGCCTGGACCTCGAGGTCGCCGAGGAGTACTTCGGCGAGGTGCTGACCGACGAGGTCGTGATGGACGACGACGGCGTGGTCACCAGCTACACCGCTCCCGACCTGAGCGATGTCGACCTGGTGCTCGTCGGGATGAACAGCCCCGACAACGGCGGCACGTTCACCAACGCCGGCCGTGACGCGGAGACCAAGGAGTTCTACCCGCTCTCGCTGCAGTACCGGCCCTACACGGCCGATGGCGACAACGTCCGGAAGACCTCCATCAGCGGCGACATCCTCGAGGACGGCACGAAGGAGAACCGGTCGTACTACGGCAACACCTCCCACGTGCTCAACGAGGCCGACCTCGACGCCTTCGAGCGTGCGGTCGACGCGGTCGAGGCGTCCGGCAAGGACATCCCGGTCGTGACCGTCCTCAAGGCGGCCAACGCGACGATCCCGGCCGAGTTCGAGGCCGACTCCGACGCGATCCTCGTCGGCTTCGGTACGAGCGACAAGGCGCTGCTGGAGGTCGCTCTCGGCCTGTACGAGCCGCAGGGTCGCCTGCCGATCCAGTTCCCCGCCGACATGGACACCGTCGAGGCGCAGCTGGAGGACGTCGCGAAGGACATGACGCCCTACACCGACGCGAACGGCAACGCATACGACTACGGCTTCGGCCTGAACTACGCGGGAGTGATCTCCGAGTAGTCGCCGACCGACCCGCTCGAGGCCGGCAGAGAAGGATCTGCCGGCCTCGACCGGGGAGCGGCATCGCAGGATGCCGTCCCACCGACCGACAGACCCGGGCCCGGAACCTCGAGGCCCGACCCCTAAAGGAGCAGAGATGAACACCAACAAGCTGCGCGCGGCCACGCTCGCCACCCTGATCTTCGCGACCGGGGCCTTCGGCCTGACCGCGTGCTCGACCACCCCCGCCGACAACGGCTCGCAGACCGAGGTCGCCGACGTGGACGTGGCCGCCGACCTGCAGGCCGCGCGACAGGCCGTGGTCGACGCGCTCGCCGAGGACTCCAGCTGGAAGCAGGTCATGCTCGCCGGCGACGTCCAGCAGCCGACCGAGAAGTACGGACTGCTCGTGATGCCCTTCGTGAAGTCCGAGGTCGCCGAGCGCGTGACCGGTACCGTCAACATCGACGGCGGCAAGTACGTCATCGAGGCCGAGTCGGCCGAGACCGGCAAGACCTGGCAGATCGACCAGGACGGGAACATCTCCGAGGTCACCGGCTGACCTCGCGGCGCCGCGCCCCCGCCCGGACCCGATGCCGGGCGGGTGGCGCTCGCCGCCACGCGGAGGGGCGCCGCTCGCGGCATGCCGCTGACTCCCGCCCCTCGTTTTCCCCACCCGCGTTACACCACTGAAGGAGAAGAGCCGTGAACGCACGACCCTCCCCGGGCGCGCCGGCCGTCAAGGCCCGGATGTCCAACAAGAAGTACCTGGCGATCTGGATCCCCGTGATCGCGCTCGTGACGATCGTCACGGTCGTAGCGAACGTCGGCCTGAACGTCGCGACCGGATGGGTCGCCTCGCAGCTGGGGTCGGGCACGTACACGTTCACCAACTCCGAGGAGTCGGCGGACTGGGACACCGAGTACTACCAGGCCGACTACGCCGACATCGACGAGGTCGACGCCGCGTCGCTCGAGCTCGTCGAGGAGATCGGCGCGGGCGGCATCGTCCTCGCCAAGAACGACGCCGCCGCGCTGCCGCTGACTTCCGGCGCGAAGGTGACGATGTTCGGCCGCGCCGCCGCCGATCCGGTGTACGGCGGGTCGGGATCGGGCTCGGTCGACACCAACTCGGCCGTCGACGCGCGCCTCGGGCTCGAGAACGCCGGGTTCGAGGTCAACGACGCGGTGTACGCGTCGATCGAGGCGTTCGCCGCCGAGAACCCGCGCGGCTACATCGAGATGGACAAGCCGGAGATCTCCACGTACAACATCGGCGAGATGCCGGTGGCCGGCTACGAGGCTCAGGAGTCGACGTTCCCGCAGTTCGCCGACGCCGCGGTGGTGTTCATCGGCCGTCCCGGCGGCGAAGGCGGTGACCTGACCCGCGACATGACCGGGTGGGACGAGAACGCCGAGCCGGGCCAGCACCAGCTCGAGCTGAACAAGGACGAGCGCGACATGATCGCCCTCGCGCAGGAGAACTTCGACACGGTCGTGGTCGTGGTCAACGCGTCGACGACCGTCGAGCTCGGCGATCTCCAGGACGACGCCGGCGTCGACGCGATCCTGCTGGCCGGCTCGCCGGGGGCGACCGCGTTCAACGCGCTCGGTCGCATCCTGAGCGGCGACGTCAACCCGTCCGGCCACACCGTCGACCTGTGGGCAGCCGACTTCACGGCCGACCCGACCTTCGCGAACTTCGGCCACTTCCTCTACGACAACGTGTCGCCGTCCTACCCGGTGCCGGTGACCGAGAGCGCCACCTCGAACGCCACCGTCACCGACGAGGCGCCGTTCGTGAACTACGCCGAGGGCATCTACTACGGCTACCGGTACTACGAGACGGCGGCTGCGGAAGGCTTCATCGACTACGACGACGCCGTCGTCTACCCGTTCGGCTACGGCCTGAGCTACACCGACTTCGCGTGGCGGATCACCGGCACCGAGGCGGGGGCCGCCGACGGCACGATCGCCGTGACGGTCGACGTGACCAACACGGGCGAGGTCGCCGGTCGTGACGTCGTGCAGCTGTACTACTCGGCGCCCTACACGCCGGGCGGCATCGAGAAGTCGGCCGTGGTGCTCGGCGGCTTCGCGAAGACCGGGGTCATCCAGCCCGGGGCCTCCGAGTCGGTGACCGTCGAGATCGCCGTCGAGGACATGGCCTCGTACGACTACCTGGGCGAGCGTGCGTACGTGCTCGAGGCGGGGGATTACGCGCTGAGCGTCCGGACCGACTCCCACACGGTCGCCGCGGGCACGGAGCCGTTCACCTACACCGTCGACGCCGACGTGGTCTACGCGGGCGAGCAGCACCGGGCGTCCGACCTGGCGGCCGTCACGAACCAGTTCGACGACGTGTCGGCGCAGTTCACCACCGAGAACGAGGCGGGAAAGATCCCCGTGATGTCTCGTGCCGACTTCGCCGGCACCTTCCCGACCGCGCCGGAGGGTGAGCTCCTGACGGCCGACGAGGCTGTGGCGGCCGGATTCGACGCGTGGGACCACGAGGGCGCGGCTGCCGCGTTCGAGGGGGAGATGCCCACGACCGGCGCCGCCTCGGAGCTCTCGCTGATCGATCTGCGCGGCCTCGCCAAGGACGACCCGAAGTGGGACGAGCTGCTCGATTCGCTGAGCGTCGGAGACATGTCGGCGATGCTGCTCAACGGCGCGTACCAGACCGCGGCGATCGGATCGATCGGTAAGCCGCAGACCCTGGAGCCGGACGGCCCCGCCGGTTTCTCCTCGTTCATCAACTCCGAGATCAACGGAACCGCGTACCCGTCCGAGGTCCTGATCGCGCAGACGTGGGACGTCGAGCTGGGCACGGCGATGGGGGTCATGCTCGGCAACGAGGCGATCTTCAAGGACATCAACGGCTGGTACGCACCCGCCGTCAACCTCCACCGGTCGCCGTTCGGCGGTCGCAACTTCGAGTACTACTCGGAGGACCCGGTGCTCTCGGGTGCGCTCCTGACCGCGGTCGCCAACGGCGTCGGCACCAAGGGCGTCTACACGATGATCAAGCACTTCGCGATGAACGAGCAGGAGACCAACCGCGTCAACAACGGCATCGCGACCTGGGCGACCGAGCAGACGATCCGCGAGATCTACCTGAAGCCCTTCGAGATCGGCGTGAAGAACATCTCGATGGACGTGAAGTACCTGTCGGACGACCAGGGCACCGTCTCGGAGACGACGATCGGGGCGGCGGGCATCATGAGCTCGTTCAACCGGATCGGCGCCACCTGGGCGGGCGGCTCGGTGGCGCTCATGGACACCGTGCTCCGCGGCGAGTGGGGCTTCGAGGGCTTCGCGATCTCGGACTTCAACCTGTACCCGTACATGAACCCCAACGAGGGGATCCACGCGGGGACGGACCTGATGCTCACCTTCCAGCCGTCGAAGTCGTTCAACGACAGCGGCTCGGCCAAGGCGGTCACCGATATCCGCACCGCGACGCACAACATCCTGTTCACCGTCGCGAACTCCAACGCGATGGACGGCCTGGCCCCCGGCGCGACCGTCGAGTACACGCCGCCGGCATGGGTGGTCTGGCAGATCGTCATCACCTCGGTGGTCGGACTGCTCATCGCCGCCGCAATCGTGATGGTCATCCTGCGCGTGCGTCGTCACCGCAGCACCGTCACCGCATGAACGTGGTCGCCGGGTCGGACGTCTGCTCGCCGGCCCGGCGGCCACTCCTGCCCATCTCTACGACGAAAGACCTCTCGTGAAAGACACCTCCACGCTCGTGGCCGGCCTGAGCCTGCTGGAGAAGGCCTCGCTGCTGAGCGGGGCCAACACCTGGCAGACCCGCGCCATCGAGCGCGTCGGACTCCCTGCCGTCTGGCTGGCCGACGGACCGCACGGCGTGCGCAAGCAGGTCGGATCCGCCGACCACCTCGGCATCAACGGCTCGGAGCCGGCGACCTGCTTCCCGACCGCGGCGACCGTGGCGTGCAGCTGGGACGACGCCCTCGCCGAGGAGATCGGCGCCGCGCTCGGGCGCGAGGCGTCCGCACAGGGCGTCGGCGTGCTCCTCGGCCCCGGGCTGAACATCAAGCGGAGCCCGCTCGGCGGCCGCAGCTTCGAGTACTTCTCGGAGGATCCGGAACTGTCCGGGCGGCTGGCCGCGGCGTATGTCCGCGGCATCCAGTCCGAAGGCGTCGCGGCCACGCCTAAGCACTTCGCCGTCAACAGCCAGGAGCTTCGCCGGATGGTCAGCGACTCGGTGGTCGACGAGCGCACCCTCCGCGAGATCTACCTCACCGCGTTCGAGATCGTCGTCCGCGAGGCCGACCCGTGGGCGATCATGTCGTCCTACAACCTCGTCAACGGCGTCTACGCCCACGAGAACGCGCATCTGCTCACCGACATCCTCCGGGACGAGTGGGGGTTCGCCGGCGCGGTCGTCTCGGACTGGGGCGGGGGCAACGACGCGGTCGCGGCCGTCGCCGCCGGCGGAACGCTGGAGATGCCCTCGCCGGGCTTCGACTCGGCGCGGCAGATCGTGGCGGCCGTCGAGGCGGGAACACTGTCGACCGCGGACCTCGACGCCCGCGTGACGGAGCTGGTGGAGCTCGTGCGCCGGGTGACGACGCGGCCCCGCGCGGTCGCCGACCTCGAGGCCCACCACGCCCTGGCGCGCCGCGCAGCCGCGGAGTCCGCGGTCCTGCTGCGCAACGACGACGACCTGCTGCCGCTGGCGGAGAACGCCTCCGTCGCGCTCATCGGCGCCTTCGCGACGGCGCCGCGCTACCAGGGCGCCGGCTCGTCTCTGGTGAACGCGACGCGCGTGCCGACCCTCGCCGACGCGCTGGCCGCGGCGCCGGTGGACATCGTGGGCGTGGCCGAAGGCTTCCGCCGTGACGGGCGTCCCGATGCGGCGCTGCAGGCCGAGGCCGTGGCGCTCGCCGCACGCGCCGACGTCGTCGTCCTCGCGCTGGGCCTCCCCGAGATCGCCGAGTCCGAAGGGCTCGACCGCTCGACGCTGGCCCTGCCCGAGGAGCAGGTGCGACTGCTGCGCGCCATCCGGGGCGTCGCCTCGAAGGTCGTCGTCGTGCTGAGCGCCGGCGGCGTCGTGGAGACCCCGTGGCTCGCCGACGCGACCGCGCTGCTGCACGCCTACCTGGGTGGGCAGGCCGGCGCCGAGGCCATCGCAGACGTCCTCACCGGCGCCGTCGAGCCCGGCGGGCGCCTGGCCGAGACGATGCCGGTGTCGCTGGCCGACACCCCCACGGCATCGCGTTTCCCGAGTGCCGACCGCACCGCCGAGTACCGCGAAGGTCCCTTCGTCGGCTACCGGCACTACGAGACCGCGGGGGTTCCCGTCGCGTTCCCCTTCGGTCACGGGCTCGGCTACACGACCTTCTCGTACAGCGAGCTCGAGGTCGATGACGCGGGCGCGCACGTGACGGTGACGAACACCGGTGCCCGGGCGGGGGCGGACGTCGTGCAGCTGTACGTCGGCCGCACCGGCGACAGCGGCGTGCTCCGCCCGGTGCGCGAGCTCAAGGGCTACGCCAAAGTGCGGCTGGAGCCCGGCGCGTCGGCGCGGGTCAGTCTCCCCTTCGGCGCGCGCACCTTCCGCTTCTTCGACGTCGCGTCCGGAGCGTGGCTGGTGGAGGCGGGCGACTACCAGGTGTCGGTCGGCGCGCATGTCGGTGACCTTCGCCTGAGCGCCGTCGTCTCGCGCGGGGGAGTGTCGCTCATCCCCCGGGACGCGCCGGTGACGGGCGCCGCGACGACCGCCGACGACGACGCGTTCGCGGCGCTGCTGGGCGGCCCGATCCCCGCGCGCGACTGGTCCGAGGGCCCGCTGGGCGAGAACGACCCGATGGATCGCATGGCGGGCGCCCGCAGCGCGCTCGCGCGCATGGCGTTCCGCGTGCTCGATCGGCGGCGGGAGAAGGCCGAGCGTGCCGGGACTCCCGACCTGAACGTCCTGTTCCTCCTCAATGGCCCGTTCCGTGTGATCTCCAAGATGAGCGGAGGGCTTGCCACACGCCGGCTCACCGCCGCCGTCCTCACGCTGGTCAACGGCCAGTCCATCCGTGGCCTGGGTCGCGTCGTGGCCGCGTTCTTCGCGGGTCGGCGCGCCGAGAAGTCCACCCAGAAGGCGTTCGACGCCGCAGCCATGAACAGGAGTGCATGATGTTCGCCGCGATCAAGAAGTGGTGGATCGGGTTCCAGACCGGTCGCCCCGAGCTGTCGAAGTTCGTCATGTTCTTCGTGCTCTCCAACGGCGTCACGGTGCTGCAGCTCGCGCTCATGCCGCTGTTCCGCTGGGGATTCGCGACGTTCACCGGTCTCACCGACGTCGGGTTCCAGGTGCTCCCGGTCGGCTCGAACGTGGACGGCAGCCAGTACTACATGTTCGACTACGCCGCCGGAGCGCTCCCCGACGGCGGCGGCGGGCTCGCGTACTTCCTGGCCGTGCAGATCACGCTGCTCATCGCGCAGGTCATCAACTTCTTCCTTCAGCGCAACATCACCTTCAAATCGAACACCTCGGTGTGGGTCGCCGCGTTCTGGTACACGATCGCCTACGTCGCGATCACGTTCCTGGCCGCCGCCGCGCAGGGCTTCTACAAGGCCGCGATCTACGACTTCTTCATGGTGACCCTCGGCTGGGGCGCCAGCGGGGCCGTGACCGCCGATGTCATCACGATGATCATCAACTCGGCGATCTCGTTCTGGGTCTTCTACCCGATCTTCAAGGTGATCTTCCGCCAGGTCCCCGTATCGGTGGAGGTCGCCGAAAGCACGGTCGAAGGAGCGGGCCGATGAGCGGGTCGTCCGCCACGCTGGAGGGTGTGCCCCTTCTGAGCGTCGTCGTGCCCGCCTACAACGCGGCGGCGTACCTCGGGAGGGCGCTGAGCGGGCTCGCCGCTGTCGACGGGCTGGAGGTCATCGTCGTCGACGACGGCTCGACGGACCGGACGGGAGAGGTCGCCGATGCCTGGGCGGCCGAGGCGCCCGGGCGCCTGCGCGTCATCCACCAGGTCAACCGCGGGCACGGCGGCGCCATCAACGCGGGCGTCGCCGTCGCGGCCGGCACGTTCCTCAAGGTGCTCGACGCCGACGATTGGCTCGATCTCGATGCCCTGCGCACGCTCCTGCGAGCGTTGGCGGAGATGGAGGCCGCCGGCGCCGCCGTGGACGCGGTCTTCACGGATTTCGTGCACGAGCGGCTCGACAAGTCGCCGCGGGTCGCGCGCTTCGATTCCGTCTTCCCCGTGGACCGCGTGTTCTCGTGGGAAGAGACCGAGCGCTTCTCCCGCCGTCAGGTGCTGATGATGCATGCGATCGTCTACCGCACGGAGCTGCTGCGCGAGTGCGGCCTGCGCCTTCCCGAGCACACCTTCTACGTCGACAACCTGTTCGTGATGACGCCACTGCGTCACGTGCGGCGCATGCGCTACCTGGCCGTTCCGCTGTACCGCTACTTCGTCGGGCGGGAGGGGCAGTCCGTCGCGCCCGAGGTCATGCTCCGGCGCGTCGATCAGCAGCTGCGCGTGAACCGGCTCGCCCTGGCCGCGCTCCCGGCGCAGGCCGAGGTCGCTCGCGGCGAGGTGCCGATCCAGCTGCAGCGGGCGCTCCTCCATCACGTCGAAGGCGTGTGCGCGGTCACGAGCGCTACGCTTGCCCGCGGTGGGTCCCCCTCCCACCTGCGCGAGCGCGACCGATTCTGGCGCGAGGTCCGGGCCGAGAACCCGTGGCTCTACACGCGGATGCGGCGCACCCTGCTGGGAGCGGTGAGCAACCTTCCCGGCCAGGCCGGGCGCAGCGCCACGCGGTTCGCGTACCACGTGGCCCGCAGAGTCGTGGGGTTCAGCTGAGAGAGTCGGAGGTGGCGGAGTGATCCGCATCGGGATCGTCGAGGATGACGCGGGGGCCATCGAGCGCCTCCTGTCCCACCTCGACCGTTTCCAACGGGCCCACGGGGAGAAGTTCCACGTGGGCGCCTTCCACGACGGCGCCGACGTGATCGCCGACTACCGGCCGGACTGGGACGTGCTCTTCTTCGACGTGCAGATGCCGAGGGTCGACGGCATGACGGCGGCACGTCGCATCCGCGAGGTGGACTCCGAGGTCATCGTGGTCTTCGTGACCAGCTCGCCGCACTACGCGGTCAGCGGGTACGAGGTCGATGCGCTGAGCTATCTGCTGAAGCCGGTCTCGTACGCGTCGTTCGAGCAGGAGATGGCCCGCGTGCTGACGCGGATCCGCCGGCGTCCGCGGCGCGAGCTGCTGTTCACCGCCACCGACGGAGCCCATCACCGCATCGGTGTCGACGACATCCGCTACATCGAGTCGGTCCGCCACCGCATCGATCTCCACACGCTCGACACCACGTTCAGCATCGCCACGACGGTCAAGTCGATGGAGGCCGAGCTCGCGGACTGCGGCTTCATGCGCTGCCACAGCGGGCTGCTGGTGAACCTCCGCCACGTCACCGGGATCGAGGGCAGCGACTGCCGGATCCGCGGGGGCGGGCGTCTGCCCATCAGCAGGCCCCGCAAGCGCGAGTTCCTGGCCGCCCTGGCGGAGCACATCGGCTCGCGCGGGATCTCGGCGTGAACGACGTCGATGGGCCCGTCCTCGCCGAGATTCCGCGCTACCTGACCGCCATCGCCGAATGGGGCGCGTGCATGGTCTACATCGTGATCGCGCGTCGGCGCTTCCGCACGCCGGCCACGACGGCGATCGCCCTCGGCGGCCTCGCGGCCCTGCTGGCCGTGCAGCTGTGGGCGGGGACCCTGCCGCTGGAGTGGTGGATCCCCGGCATGCTGCTGGCGGCGGCGACGATGTACGCGCTGGTGTTCGCGGGCATCGACGCGTCGGCACGCGGCGCGGGCTTCGTCGTCACGCGCGCGTTCGTGCTGGCCGAGCTCGCCGCCTCGGGCTTCTGGCAGATCGACCGGTTCTACGCGGGGCTGATCGATCCCTACGTCCAGACGGTCGGCGCCCTCCTGGTGTACGGGACGATCTTCGTGGGTGTCGGCGTCGCCGAGCACCGCCAGTTCACCCGCCAGGCGCGCTTCGATGTCGGCGGGACGCAGCTGGCGGGGGCGGTCGCGATCGCCGTGGCGACCTTCGGCATCTCGAACCTCAGCTTCGTGACCACCGACACGCCCTTCAGCGGCCGGTTCGGCACCGAGATCCTCTACATCCGCACGCTCGTGGACCTCTGCGGCTACATCGCCCTCCATGTGCAGCTGCGGGTCCACAACGAGGCCGTGGCCCGCCGCGATGCCGAGGCGATGGCGCAGCTCCTGCGCAGCCAGCACGACCAGTACGAGATCACCCGGCGTTCGATCGACGAAGTCAACCGCAAGCACCACGACATGAAGCACCATCTCGATGCGATCCGGTCGGAGCAGGATGCCTCGACGCGGGCACGGATGATCGACGACCTGGAGGAGTCGATCGACCGGTACGGCGCGGTGGTGCGGACGGGCAGCCACGTGCTCGACGCGATCGTCACCGCCAAGCTCGCCCGCGCCCGCGAGTGGGGGATCGAGGTGTCGGTGGTCGCGGACGGCCGCCTGCTCGCCTTCATGCGGCCGCTCGAGCTCACCTCGCTCGTCGGGAACGCCCTCGACAACGCCATCGACGGTGCCTCCACACTCGCCGTCGAGGAGCAGCGCATGATCCGCCTCGCGGTCTTCGCCCAGGACGACTTCACCATGGTCCGGGTGGAGAACACCTTCGACGGGCTCGTGCTGCGCGACGGCGATCGCATCGTCACCCGTCAGCGCGGGCAGGGGCACGGTTACGGCCTCCGCAACATCGAGACGGCGGCGCTCGCCTACGGCGGCACCGTGTCGGTCATCACCGACGACCGCTGGTTCTCGCTGCGCGTGCTGTTCCCCGCCGCCCACGAGTCGGCCGGGTGATCCCCCCCTCACGCCATCGAATCGGCCCATCCGGCGATGTCGACCCCGTGGTTGTCGGGTGACGCGATCGTGTACCACTTCGGCGCCTGTGAGTCGTCGACGATGCGGCCGCCGGCCGCGATGGCCGCCTGCACGCGCGCGTCGACCTGCTCCGCGGGCACCGACACGTCGATGTGCGTGCGTCCTCGGCCCGGGCGCGGCGGCGAGACCTCATGGAACCAGAGGTGCGGTCCACGCCGGAGCGGGTCGGTGAGGTCTTCGTCGCCGTTGCGCTCGTAGGTGCCGAACGCCGCCTCCCAGAACGGGCGGGTGTCGACCCCGGCGTCCTGGGCCACGGCGATGCCGACCACCTGCAAACGGCTCGGATCGGCGCGCAGGCCCATCCGGCGCGCCGCGGCGCTGATCGCCGCAGCGAGCTCGCCGTCCTTGCGGCTGAGCGCACCGTCGCGGCGGCTGAAGGCCCGGATCGTGACGCCCTCGGGGCGCACATCGACGTCGGGGTCGTGTCCGACCTCCGCTGCGGCCGCGGCGATCGCCGCGACGAACACGGCGGCCTGGGCGAACGACTCGGTGGCGTAGAAGGCATGCGCCCCCCAGAACAGGACGCGCCAGTCCTGCACCCCCGGCATGGCGTGGAACTCCAGCGGAAGGAGCTGAACGACCTCTTCGCCGTCGTGGGTGGTCATGACCAGACCGGCAGCTGCTGGAGTGTCCAGGTGTTCCCGTCGGGATCGTCGAACGTCACGAACCTTCCCCAGTCGAGCTCCTCGACGCCGCGGGCATCGACGCCCGCCTCCCGCAGCTGGGCCAGCGCGGCGTCGGCGTCGGATACGACGACCTGGATCGTGTTCTGCCGCCCCGGCTCGAGGTCGATCCCGAGCCCCTCGCCGATGGCGATCGAGCAGGCCGAACCCGGGGGAGTGAGCTGCACGAAGCGCAGGTCGGGCGACGGCCGCTGGTCGTGATCGGCGTGGAAGCCGATCCTGACGTAGAAGTCCTTCGCGCGGTCCACATCGGTGACCGGGACGAAGATGAGCTCGATCTTCCAGTCCATGGGAGTCTCCTTCTCTCCCAAGTCACGGTACGCGGGGCCTCCGACACGCCGTGCGCGTCGTTAGCATGGTGCCTATGACCGACGACACGCCTCGATTCAGCCCCGTCATCGCGCTGCTCGCGGTGTCGGCGATGTGGGAGGGGCAGCTCGCGGCGATCCTGCGCGACCTGGGCATCACGACGCGTAAATTCGGGCTGCTCGGCCACATCTACGCCGAGCCGGGCATCTCGTTCTCCGAACTCGCCCGTCGCTCGCACATCACCGTGCAGTCGGCGCACACTGCGGTGCGGACCCTCGTCGACGACGGTCTCGTGGAGGATGCCACGGCTCACGCCGGTGCGGCCAGCGACCTCAACGTGACCCCGAAGGGCGCGCGCGTGCTGCAGGAGGCGCGGGACCGGCTGTTCGAGCTCGACGGCGTTCTGTCGCAGCGCCTGCCCAAGGTCGCCGAGTCGCTCGACGGCATCCGCGCCGGCATCGTCTGAGCCCGGTCTTCCGCGCACAGCGCGCTGCCAGGTTCCCCTCTTGCCTTCAGGTAGGCTGAAGGCGTGTTCCGCACCCCTTTCTCCGCTTTCCGCATCCTCGCCGTGGCGGAAGTCATCACGTGGACCCTGCTCATCACGGGGCTCATCCTCCGGGCTGCCCTGGGCTGGAGCCTCGCGGTGACCGTCGCCGGCGGCATCCACGGCTTCGTGTTCCTGTCCTACGGCGCCACCGCGATCCTCGTCGCGCTCAACAACCGCTGGCGGCCCGGTCCCGCCGTGCTGGCCGTCGGGTCGGCGGTGATCCCGTACGCGACGATCCCCGCCGAGATCTGGCTCCATCGCCGCGGGCTCCTCGCCGGCCAGTGGCGCACATCGCCCGCGTCCGACGCCGCCGAGCGCCGCTGGTACGACGCGCCCCTGCAGTGGTTCCTCCGCCGCCCGTGGGTGCTCGTGCTCCTCATCGCGCTCGCGGTGACGGCCCTGTTCGCCGTCCTCCTGCTGATCGGACCTCCCGGCGGCAAGTGAGCGTCGCGCACCGCGGGTAGCGTGGCCCGCATGATCCATACGATCGCCCGCGGCGCGCTCGCCGCCCTGCTCATCGCGGCCGGCGTCGCCCACCTGACGACACTGCGCCGGGGGTTCCGCATCGCGGTGCCGGACTGGGCGACCCGCCTCCTGCACACCGACAAGGACACGATCGTCGTCGTCTCGGGCGTCGTCGAGGCGGCGCTCGGCGCCGCGCTCGTCACCCTGCCGGCCGAGCGCGCGCGCATCGGCGCCGCGATCGCCGCGTTCTTCGTCGCCGTCTTCCCCGGCAACGTCCACCACTGGCGCCAGGGCACGTCGGCGCCGGGCCTCGACACCGATGGGCGGCGCCTCGCGCGCCTGTTCCTGCAGCCGGTGCTCGTGGTCTGGGCACTCTGGGCGACGCACCGCCGCTGATGGATCGTCCTCGCGCTGACGGCGAGATCCATTCAGGCGAAACAGTCTGCAACGGAATTTCTCGCACGCGCACGCGTTTGATTGCCTGTCATGGTGAGTGTGCGCGCGATCGAGTCCGAAGAGCAGTCCTACGTGGAGTGGGCCGATGCCCGTCGACGCACGGTGACGGCGCCGCAGGGTGCGCTCGCGCTGGTGCTGACGCACTGGTCGCCCGCCGGCGAGGGTCCTGTCGATGAGGCCACCGCCCGTGAGGGGCACCCGGCTTCCGCGTCGTTCACGCGTCTGCAGCGCACCGACCTCGAGACGGGTCTTCCCCAGGAGGGCTACCGGATCTGGCGCGAGGACTCCCCGGCGAACATCGCGTTCGAGGACATCGAGCGCTACGACTACGACCCCGCATGGGTGCTCGAGGGCCGCTTCGAGCTCGTCGACGAGGACCGCGTCGTCCCCTTCGAGCACCTCAAGGACGCCGGCGCGACGCGCACCCTCCCCGTGTCGGGCGACCTCGTCTTCGAGGTCGACGGCACCGAGTACCGGCTCGCCGCGTTCGACACCGTCTACGGCGGGAGCGCCAAGCTGCACCTCGTGTTCGGCGACCGCACCAACGGCGTGGAGTCCTACGGCGCCGGGCGCTTCCTCTTCCTGGACCACCCGGCGGCGTCGCGCGGTCTGAGGGCGGGCGACAGCATCCCCGTCACGGTGGACTTCAATCGGGCCACGGTGCCCCCGTGCGGCTTCTCGAGCCAGATGAACTGCCCGCTCCCGCCGCTGCAGAACCGCCTGCCGTTCCCGGTGCGCGCCGGCGAACGGCGCGTCCGGTTCGCCGACGGCTTCTCGCTCTGACCGCTTCTCCGCTTCCCATCGGCCGCGCACCCGGCCGGCGATCACCCACAGCAAAGGAACTGACGTGACCTCACGCCGCCTGTCCCGCCTTCTCACCGCCGCCGCAGCGGCCGCGGCGGGAGCCCTCGTCCTCGCCGGCTGCGCGGCCGGCACCTCCGCCCCCGGCGCGTCCGCATCGGCCGACCCGGCGGCCGAGATCGTCGTGGGTTCGCAGAACGAGCCCACGAACCTCGACCAGATCTTCGGCGGTTCCTCCGGCGTCACCGAGGTCTTCACGGGCAACGTCTACGAGGGTCTGTTCAGGATCACCGACGACGCCGAGGTCGAGCCGCTGCTGGCCGCCGAGACGGAGGTCTCCGATGATGGCCTCGTCTACACGTTCACCCTGCAGGACGCGACGTTCCACTCGGGCAAGGCGCTCACCGCCGACGACGTGAAGTACAGCCTCGAGCGCTTCATCGGCGAGGACTCCATCGCCGCCCGCAAGAACCAGCTGAGCGTCATCGACAGCGTCGACGTGGTCGACGAGCAGACCGTCGAGGTCACGCTCTCGCAGCCCTCGATCAGCTTCACCTACAACCTCGGCTACGTCTGGATCGTGAACTCCGACGCCGGGGACCTCACCACCACGGCCGACGGCACCGGTCCCTACGCGCTGGCGGACTACCGCAAGGGCGACTCCATCACCCTCGAGGTGAACGCGGACTACTGGGGTGAGGCGCCCGCCAACGGCGGCGTCGTGTACCAGTACTACGCCGACCCCACCGCGCTGAACAACGCACTCCTCACGAACGCCGTCGACCTGGTGACCAGCCAGTCCAACCCCGACAGCCTCGCGGAGTTCGAGGCCGCGGGCTTCCAGATCATCGAGGGCACCTCCACGACCAAGGAGCTCCTCGCCTTCAACGACCGCATCGCGCCGTTCGACTCGGTCGAGGTCCGCAAGGCCGTCTACTCCGCGATCGACCGTCAGAAGCTCCTGGATGCCATCTGGGACGGTCGCGGCGAGCTGATCGGCTCCATGGTCCCGCCGTCGGAGCCCTGGTACCTCGATCTCGCCGACAACAACCCGTACGACCCCGCCCTCTCCGAGCAGCTGCTCACCGAGGCCGGCTACGCGGACGGGTTCACCTTCACCCTCGACACGCCGGACTCGGGCGTCCACTCGACGGTCGCGGAGTTCGTGAAGTCGGAGCTCGCCAAGGTCGGCGTCACGGTGGAGATCAACATCATCACCGACGACGAGTGGTACCAGAAGGTCTACACCGACACCGATTTCCAGGCGACCCTGCAGGGCCACGTCAACGACCGCGACATCAACTTCTACGGCAACCCCGACTTCTACTGGGGCTACGACAACGCCGACGTGCAGACGTGGCTGAAGGAGTCCGAGGCGGCCGCTACCGTGGAGGAGCAGGCCGAGCTCATCAAGAAGGCGAACCAGCAGATCTCCGATGACGCGGCCAGCGTCTGGCTCTACCTCAACCCGCAGCTGCGCATCGCAGCCGACGGGGTGACGGGGGTGCCGCAGAACGGCCTCAACTCGCTGTTCTACGTGTACGACATCGCGAAGGCGTAACGCCCGGAAAGGTCGGAGCGATCACTCGCTACCTGATACGACGGACAGGATTGCTGCTGCTGGCGTTCGCGCTGGCGGTGACGATCCTGTTCGTCGTACTCCGGGTGCTCGGCAACCCCGTCTTCGCGCTCATCTCCGTCGGCGCGACGGATGCCGAGATCGCCGCCGCCGCGGCCCGTCTCGGCGTCGACCGTCCGATCCCCGTGCAGTTCGCCGAGTACGTCGGGCAGCTCCTCTCGTTCGATCTGGGGCAGTCCTTCACCAACCGGCTCCCGGTCGGCGAGGAGATCCTCCGCCGGCTGAACGTGACCCTGCCTCTCACACTGATCTCGTTCGCGCTGTCGGTGCTCATCGCCGTCCCGGTCGGCTTCTTCGCCGCGTGGAAGGCGCGCACCTGGTACGGCACCGCGTTCTCCGCGGCGGCCCAGCTCGGAGGCGCGATCCCGGTGTTCTGGGTGGGGATCCTGCTGGTGTCGGTGCTCTCCCTCGGCTGGCGGCTGTTCCCCGCCGGCGGGTTTCCGCGCACCGACTGGGAGGAACCGGGCGCGGCCCTGTACGCGCTCACTCTCCCGGTGCTGACGATCGCCCTGGTCGCCGGCAGTGACCTCGCCCGTTACGTCCGCAGCGCCACGCTGGACATCCTCGGGCAGCAGTACCTGCGCGCCGCCCGCGCCACGGGTCAGAGCTTCGGCACGGCGCTGCGTCGTCACGGCGTCCGCAACGGCGTCGTGCCGCTCATCTCGATCCTCGCGATCCAGCTGTCGACGACGTTCGTCGGCGCCGTCATCATCGAGCGGGTCTTCGCCCTGCCGGGGCTCGGCGACATGCTGCTGGTCGGCATCAAGGAGCAGGACTTCCCGAGCGTGCAGGGCGTGCTGCTGTTCTCGACCGCGCTCGTGCTGCTGCTCGGCTTCGCCGCCGACATCGCGCAGCGGATCATCGATCCCCGACTGCGGGACAGCCTCTCGGGCAACCGCCGGACGAAGGCGCTCGCATGACCGCGGTCACCCTGCCCGTCACCACACCGCCGCCGGCCCGTCCGCGCCGGCGCCGTTCGGTGAACCTCGCCGTCGGGGCGGTGCTGTTCGGGGTCATCGCCGTCGTCGGGATCGTCTCGGTCTTCTGGACCCCGTTCGCGTTCGATGACACCGAGGGCGGCCGGCTCCAGCCGCCGTCCGCCGAGCACTGGGCCGGCACCGACCGGCTGGGTCGCGACCTGTTCACCCAGCTGATGATCGGCGCCCGCCTCGCCCTCGCGGTCGGCTTCGGTTCGGTGTCGATCGCCGCCGTCGTCGGGATCTCGCTCGGCCTGCTCGCTGCCGTCGCGCGGCGGTGGGTCGATGATGCCGTCTCGAGCCTGCTCGACATCGCCATCGCCTTCCCGACGCTGCTGCTCGCCATGCTCATCGTCGCCTGGCGCGGCGCGTCGCTGGAGTCGGCGATCCTCGCGATCGGGCTCGCCGGAGCCGCTGTGATCGCGCGCCTCACGCGCGTGACGGCCACGCGGGTGCTCGCGCAGGACTTCGTCACCGCGTCGCGCACGTCGGGGACCGGGACCGTCGGAGTGATCCGCCAGCACGTGCTGCGCAACGTCTGGCCGACCCTCATCGTGCCGCTGGCGCTCCAATTCGGGGGAGCGGTCGGCGCCGAGGCGTCACTGTCGTACCTGGGGCTCGGCTCGCCACCCCCGAACGCCTCGTGGGGGCGGATGCTGCAGGAGGCGCAGAGCACCGTGCTGGTCGCGCCGACGGCCGCGGTGCTGCCCGGCATCCTGCTGGTCGCCCTCATCATCGGCGTGAACCTCCTCGCCGACGGACTCCGCGACGTGGCCGACCCGACCAGCAGGAGTATCCGATGACCGCCGCGGCGATGACAGGGCTGCTCGAGCTCGCGGCGCTGTCCGTCCGCGTCGGCGGACCGGAGCCGCGCACGCTCGTGCACGGGGTAGACGTGTCGCTCGCGCCCGGCGAGCGGCTGGGGATCATCGGCGAGTCCGGGTCGGGCAAGTCGCTGACGGCGCTCGCGGTGCTCGGCCTCCTGCCCTACCCGCTGGTCGCGGGCGGATCGGCGCGGATCGCGACGCCCGACGGCGTGGTCGATGTCGTCGGGACGCCGGCGCGCCGGCTGGACCGCGTGCGCGGCGCGATCGTCAGCGCCGTGTTCCAGGAGCCGCTGGCATCGCTGGATCCGCTCATGCGCATCGGCCGGCAGCTGGAATGGCCGCTCCGCCGGCACCGCGGCCTCCGCGGCGACGAACTGCGGCGCGCGGTGCTCGACGCGCTCGCGGAGGTGCAGCTCGCCGAGCCCGAGCGCATCGCGCGCTCCTACATCCACGAGATCTCCGGCGGGCAGCGCCAGCGCGTGGCGATCGCGCTCGCCCTGGCCGCCGATCCCCAGCTGCTGATCGCCGACGAGCCGACGACCGCGCTCGACGTGACCGTGCAGGCCGGCATCATCGAGCTGCTGCAGCGCGAGGTGACCGACCGGGGCATGTCGCTGCTGTTCATCAGCCACGACCTTCCGGTGCTCGCGGGGATCGCCGACCGGGTCCTGGTGATGAAGGACGGTCGCCAGGTCGAGCTCGGCGCGACCGCGCAGATCCTGCGCGCGCCCGCCGACCCCTACACCGCACAGCTGGTTGCCGCGTCGCGCCGCCTCGACGAGTTCCTGCCCGTCCAGGGTGGCGCCGGCGCGCCGGACGCCGCGGGCGCGCCGGGCGAGGAGGCGGGCGCATGACCGATGTCACACCTCTCCTGACCGCCGAGAACGTCGGATTCGGCTACGGCCGTTCCCGGCCGGTGCTGGCCGACGTGTCGCTCGCCGTCGCGCCCGGAGCGAGCCTGGGACTGGTGGGCGAGTCGGGGGCGGGCAAGACCACCCTGCTGCGTCTGCTGCTGGGCCTCGAGGCGCCCACCGCCGGCGTGGTCCGCTTCGACGGCGGCCGGCTCGACGTGCGCGACCGTCGGGCCATGCGCCGGTTCCGCCGCGCCGTGCAGCCGGTCTATCAGGACCCGTTCTCGTCGCTCGATCCGCGGATGACGGTGGGTCGTTCGATCGCCGAGCCGCTGCGGTCGCTGCAGATCGAGGGCGACCATCGTGCCCGCGTGGCGGAGCTCCTTGCGGCGGTCGGGCTGAGTGCCGAGGCGGCGGACCGCTATCCCGATGCGTTCTCCGGCGGGCAGCGGCAGCGGATCGCCATCGCGCGCGCCCTTGCGCCGCGGCCGCGCCTGCTGCTGGCGGACGAGCCGGTCAGCGCGCTGGACACCTCGGTCCGCATGACCGTGATCGAGCTGCTCCAGCGGCTCGCGCGGGAGCAGGGCATCGGCTTCCTCCTGGTCTCGCACGACCTCACGATCGTCTCGGCACTGTGCGAGCGGATGGCGGTGCTCGAATCCGGGCGGATCGTCGAGGAGGGCCCCACGGGGTCGGTGCTGACCGCGCCCGCGCACCCCTACACGCGGCGGCTGATCGCGTCCGTGCCGCGGCTTCCCGCGGTGTAGCGGGCATCTCGCGGGGGATCGGTGCGCCATCCCGGCCCCCGTGCCTGTCGAGGGGCGGTCCCCGAGCCTGTCGAGGGGTCGCCCCCGAGCCTGTCGAGGGGTGGTCCCCGAGCCTGTCGAGGGGTGGTCCCCGGGCCCAGCGCCCCGGTCCCCGAGCCTGTCGAGGGGTCGCCCCCGAGCCTGTCGAGAGGTCGCCCCCGGGCCTGTCGAGGGGTCGCCCCCGCCGGTTCCCGAGCCCAGCGCCCCGGTCCCCGAGCCCGTCGAGGGGTGGTCCCCGAGCCCAGCGCCCCGGTCCCCGAGCCTGTCGAGGGGTGGTCCCCGAGCCTGTCGAGGGGTGGTTCCCGAGCCTGTCGAGGGGTGGTCCCCGAGCCCAGCGCCCCGGTCCCCGAGCCTGTCGAGGGGTGGTCCCCGAGCCCAGCGCCCCGGTCCCCGAGCCTGTCGAGGGGCGGTCCCCGAGCCTGTCGAGGGGTCGCCCCCGTTTCCTCCCCAGGTAGGGTTGCGGCGGGGTTATCCACAGGAACGCCAGTTGACCGGGGATTTGTCGGTGTCGGTGTCGGTGCCCCCGAGAAGGATGGGCGCATGACGAACACCGCATCGAAGGGTCCCGGCGAGGCGATGGCCGCCGTGGATGCGGTGCTGGACGAGCTCGTCGAGATACAGCGCGGGTTCGCGTCGTTGCACGCTCGCCGCGCTGCCGCGCTCGCCCGCGCGGTCGCCGTGGCGCAGGAGCAGGACGAGGTGCCGGGGCCGTCCGAGGTGCGGGACATCCCGATGCGGTCGATGGCCGCGCAGATCGGGGCGGCGCTGCGGGTGTCCGATCGGACGGTGCAGCGTCACCTGTCAGATGCCGTGGTGCTGACGGAGCGGTTCCCCGCGACGTGGGCGGCGCTCGCGGCGGGTGAGATCTCCCCGGGTCATGCGCACGTGATCGTCACCGCGGGGCAGTCGATCGACAATGATCGCGCCCGTGCCGCCTATGAAGCGGCCGCGTTGGAGGTCGCCGTTCGAGAGACACCGGGCAGGCTGAAGCCCGCCGCGCGGACGCTCGCGGCGCGGCTGCATCCCGTGCCTCTCGCGGAGCGGCACGCGGTGGCGGCGAGGGGCCGGTGCGTGTGGGTGCGGGACCTTGAGGACGGGATGGCTGAACTCGGTGCGACGCTTCCGGCGCACCTCGCCTACGGGATCCGCGACCGGGTCGATCAGTACGCGCGGCGCGTGATCGATGCGCGCGGTGACGGTGGCGATGAGGCGGCCGTCGAGCAGACGTTCCTCGATGAGCCCGCGATGCCGGACACCCGGGGGATCGACGAGGTCCGTGCGGATGT
>Ga0307406_10000310_pt1 | contig 28322 bp, 24 predicted proteins | sample 322Cmetagenome_3_FD_203706 | JGI IMG/M metagenome (GOLD analysis project Ga0307406, IMG submission 203706) | Maize rhizosphere microbial communities from greenhouse at UC Davis, California, United States - 322HYB-C-2 | ecosystem: Host-associated > Plants > Roots > Rhizosphere > Soil | place...
GTTCCTTGATGCGAATGTCTGCCGGCTGGACGGTTTCTTTGCCTGAGGCGGCTCCCGGCTTTTCAACAACACGACGCACCACGATATTCAATCCCTTGCGGGCGGGGTCGAGTTCCGTTGTATCGAGTTCGATGGAGCGCTTTCTCAGAAAGTCGACTGCCTCCTCCAAGGTGGTGTCCTTGAAGGAAACCGAGGGAATGACGATCGTCCGGAGTTTTCCCATGAGATAGGCGACTCCGGTCGAACCACTTCTGGCATTCTCCAGATCTGGCATCTGGGTTAGCTTCTCGAGTTCCTCCTTCCGCTTCTTTAACTCCTCCTTCAGTTGAGCGATGTCGGTTCCGGCGACGCCGGAGTTTTCCTTCGCGGCATTCTCGAGCCGGTTCTGCAGGGCGACGACCTCGTCAATCCTGCTTCGCAGGTTTTTCGCTGCCAACACCACTTCCTCGGTGGCGGAAGCTTCACGCTCCGCGGCAGGCGCGGATATCTCCGGCAGTTCGCCTTTCTGGTAGGCGGCGAGCGTCCCTTCGAATCCGGCCTTCTCCGCCTCGATGGTGGCCGCAGCGATCGCCTGCACCTGTCCGGCAATCGCCTCGTTCCGCTTGCCCAGCAGGAACAGGGCCCGCGCCCTGGTATCGAGCACCTTGGGTTTCAGCGCCACATTCTCGCCACCCAGTTCGATCGCGATGTCCGCCAATTTCAGCGCGATCTCTGGCTTGCGGGCACCGAGGTCCGGGGAAGTGACCATGTTCCACGCCAGGTCATTGAGCGTCCCGGCGCTTTTAGACATGTCTTGCCCCTTGGCGGCGGCGACCTTGTCGGCCCCTCCGAGCTGCCCGTCCACCGCCGTGAACCACTGCAGGCGCTTGCCAAGGATATCCGCGGCGTTGCCGGTGGCACCGCTCTGGAGTTCTCGCGCAGAGCCGATGAGTGCCTGGATGGCCTTTTGATATTGTTCCAGCAGCACCTTCTTCTCGATCTCACGGATCTTTGCCGGCGCGTCCTGCGCCTGCAGCAATGGCGTGAGCAGTCCGGTGGCGAGCAGCAGAGGTAGGATGGATCGTGATTTCATTGGTTCGATTTCGGAGAGTTTGAGTTCCGGGAGGGACCTGCCGGTTAGGCAGCATCCACCGTTCTCTATCTTCTTAAGAATCCACCGCCTCATGTTGCAGGATTTCGGAAAAATGATCACGGAATTGGAGGCGAGCGAGTCACAACGAGAGGAAGTGGCGGAGAGAGTTGAATCGATCTCCGGTCCATGTCGTTAGTGGCGGTGCCGAGGAGATGATGGTCGTGAGGCTCCCGCTGTATCTAAACCATCCGCCTTTGCGGGAGGGTTTCCGTCCCGCTGCAATGCGGACCTGCCAAAGCAAAACGGCCCGCAATTGCTTGCGGACCGTTTTGACTAAAGTGGCGGAGAGAGAGGGATTCGAACCCTCGGTAGGTTTTAAGCCTACGTTCGATTTCGAGTCGAGTGCCTTAAACCGAGCTCAGCCATCTCTCCTTTTTGCGGCTGGGGGCGGGAAATTAGCAACGAGCCCCGGCTTGTAAAGCCTCGGCTTTCGCCAATTCACCACCGGGCGCTTATTCTTCCTCGTCGAGTTCCAGGGCAGCGGCAAAGGCCGCTCCGGATTGCTCGTTACCGGGCTGTTGTGGGACAGCTTGGCCGGGGATGACGTGGATCACATCCAGCGGCGCGGTGGCGCGGCTGCGGCGGACGGCTTCCCGAGAAATGAAATCGACCAAGGTGCCGGACATCAGGATGGCCGCAGCGGCCAGACCCATGCCGATGACCCACCAGCGCTCGCTGGCGCGACCGCGACCACGACCGAAGTCGGACTCGCAATCGAGCGTGGTCGTAACTTTCGGCGGTGCCGCGCGGCGGGCGGACGGGGGCAGCACATCGAAGGCCGGGTGAATGACGGGCGGTTCAAACGCCAGATCCGGCACATGCAGCCCGGTCTGACGGCCGGAGGCAAAGGGCGAGCGCGAGACCGCCGGGTGCGGGTGGGGCACATCGGCCCGGCCGGCGAAGGACTCGAAATCATCGGCTGACAATCCTTCCACGGGTAGATCGCCCGAGGTGCCAAGCAGGACTTTCCGCACGTCTACCGCGGTCACAAAGTCCTCGAAGTCCGCACGGACAACGCCCGGCGGTTCGTCGCCGCGTGGAATCACGGGCAGGGGGGACAGGCTGTCGGGGAGAATCATAGTCGGGACGAACAATTGGGAGAGGGTGTAACCCCTTGGCTGCAAGTGGGTCAACGATCATTTTTTCTCAAATAATTTGCCGAAATTTCAAAAATTTGCCTGACGGAGATCCAGGGCCGGTGCTCATATCAGGCCATGCCCGCCTCCATCGTCATGACCGTCCTCGCGGCCGATCGCCCCGGCCTTGTTCGTGCCCTTTCCGAGACCATCGCTGCCCACGGCGGAAGCTGGCAGGAAAGCCGGATGGCGCGCCTGGCGGGTCAATTCGCCGGTATCCTGCGGGTCGAGTGCCCGCAGGCGGAAACCGAGCCGCTGCTCGCGGCGCTGGCCGGCCTCGAAGAGCAGGGCATTTCCGTGCTGGCGAAGCGCGAGGTGGCGGCACCGGCGGAGAAGCGCGAAACCCTCACGCTGGACGTGGTGGGGAACGATCGCCCGGGCATCATCCGCTCGCTTTCCGCCGCCATCGCAGGTGCGGGTGGGAATGTGGAAGACCTTTCGACCTCACTGGAAAGCGCGCCGATGTCCGGCCACCCGATTTTCCATGCGAAGGGCATCGTTTCCCTGGCCGTGGGCGATGCCCCGGGAGCACTGATCGAGGCGATCGAAAATCTCGGGCCGGATCTTTCGGTTTCGGTGGAGCGTTGATCTGTGCCGGGAGCGCCGGTCTCTAGACCGGCATCGAATGGTCCTTCGATGCCGGTGCTCCTGTGGGGCAGACGATCTCGGGTGGCGAAGGCTGTGGAGGGACCACTCAGGCCGGTCTGAAGACCGGTGCTCCCGGGGGAACTCTCAGCGGACCTTTTCCCAGACTCTCAGGCCGGGATGATCCGGGCGATCCACGCGATCATTTGCGCGCCGGGGATCATCAGGAAATGCGCCATCACCGTGCCTAACAGCCGGCTGCCGGCCATGCCGAAGACGGCGGCGCGCAGCCGCGAGTCGCCCTCATCGCCGCTCTTCGCCGCGCCATCGGTGACGTAGGACAGGTAGGGATCGACGAAGGCGAAGAGCATGATGGTGCCGAAGAAATTCACCACCGCAGAGAGCTGGCCGGTGGTCATCCGCAGGTCCGGCGCATAGACCCCGGCGTAGAGCGAGCTGAGCACGCCGGTGGCCAGCAGCGCCGAGCCGATCACATTCATCGTGAAGATGTTCCATGGCAGACGGTGGCCGGCGCGCAGGAAGCTGAGATTCGCGGCAGCGGGCATGGTCCACGAGGTTTTCAGCGCCCGCAGGCCCGGGCCGCTGAGCGCATAGCGGGCCATCCGCAGGATCGACGGGAAGCGATCGAAAGCGGCTACCACGCTGGTCACGTAGCGCTGAAACATCGGGATCAGTGCCGCGCCAATCAGCGTGGCGACGCTTGCGGAGAGGATCAGCAGGTGGAACTCGTGCTGCAGTCCGTCCGTCGCGGTGGTCTCGATGCTCGATTCGACGCGCTTCGACAGCGCTGGGGTCAGCAGGGTGTTCGCGGTGCGCGAGACGAGGACCAGGATATTGAAGAGCGACAGGCAGAATGCCACCTTCCCCGTCCGCGCACCGGCGATGCGGACGCCGTAGGAAAGGGTGGCGATCAGGTGGATCACCGCGATGAACACGCAGAGGTAGAGGATCGACATCGCCGGAAAACGGCAGGCCGTGTAGCCTCCGCTGGCACCCGGGTCAACCGGCAGGGATCTAACTCCTCCCTAGCAGACACCCGCCGTCCTTGCCGCCGCGGCCCGGTGCCGCTACACGGGCGGCGTATGGAACACCACGTGTATTTCTGGCTGAAGGACGAGCACAAGAATGAGGCCGATCTCAAGGCCTTCGAAGGCGGCCTTTCCGGCCTCTTCAAGCTCCCGGGCCTCCTCGGCGGCTTCTGGGCCGTGCCGGCGAAAGTGATGGAGCGCCCGGTGGTCGATCAGTCGTGGGATTACGCACTCACCATGACCTTCGAGTCCATAGAAGCGCAGGACGCCTATCAAGTGGATCCGGATCACCACGTCTTCATCGACAGCTTCAAGAGCTGGTGGGCCCGCGTCGAAGTGCGCGATCTCGAAAAGGCCGGCCAATGAGAGCACTGCAACTCGTCGCTCCGTCCACGCTCGCCGTGGTGGATCTGCCCGCGCCCATCCCGGGAGCGGGTGAGGTTCGTCTGCGCGTGAAGGCCTGCGGCATCTGCGGCAGCGACCTGCACGGCATGGATGGCAGCAGCGGCCGGAGAATCCCGCCGCTGGTGATGGGGCACGAGGCTAGCGGCACGGTGGATGCCGTGGGTGAAGGCGTCACCGCATGGAAAGCCGGTGACCGCGTCACCTTCGACTCCACGGTCTGGTGCGGCGAATGCGGCTACTGCCGCGAGGGCCGCGTGAATCTCTGCGACGCCCGGCAAGTTGTCGGCGTCGCGTGCGCGGAGTTCCGGCGCGATGGCGCGTTTGCGGAGCTGGTCACCATCCCGCAGCGCATCCTTCACCGCTTGCCGGATGCGCTTTCATTTGAAGAAGCCGCCTTCGCTGAACCGGTGGGCGTGGCCTTGCATGCGGTGAACCGGGCAGGAAAGGTTTCCGGAAGTACGGCACTTGTCGTAGGTGCCGGTCTGATCGGCCTGCTCGTCATCCAGGCACTCAAGCGTGCCGGGGCGAAGAAGATCATCGCTGTGGATCTCGACGAAGGTCGGCTGAAGCTCGCGAAGGAGCTTGGGGCGGACGAAACCATTCTCAGCGGCAGAGCCAGCATTCCTGAAGTCGACGTTGCCATGGAAGTCGTGGGTGCCGCGCCCACGGTCGATCTCGCCATTCGCTCGGTGCGAAAGGGCGGGCGCGTTGTTCTCGTGGGAAATCTTTCCCCGACGGTTCCGCTGCCCTTGCAGATCGTGGTCACCCGCGAGCTCGATGTCGTGGGAACCTGCGCGATCGCCGGTGAATATCCGGAAGCGCTCGAAGCGATCGCTTCCGGCGACATCCGGGTGAAGCCGCTCATTTCCGCGAGCGTCGCGCTGGAGGATGGCGTGTCGGCCTTCGAGAAGGCCAAGGCACCCGGCGCGCTGAAGGTGCTCGTGGTCGATGACGCGGGCGAAACGAAGTAATCATAACGATGGATCACGCTTACCTTGAGATGTGCCATGCTTGCGACAGCAAGGTGGTGTCGCACTACATCAGCCAGCCGGGAGCAGAGCCGCCCAGCATTTCGCTTTGTGACGATTGCGTGCAGACGCATACGCCTGCGTTCGTCAGGAGCTTCACGGAAGATCTCAAAGCCGGGCACTGTCGCTTCTGTGGCGGGAAAGCCGCGGCGACCGATAGCTTGGCGCGCCTGATCGATGGGGACGCGGCGGAGGAGAAGTTTCTCTGCCGGTCCTGCGCCTTGGAATACCACAGGATCGGCCTCCGGTATTTTGAAAGCCCTACGGATCCAGATTCGAAGGCCGACGAGCGACTCCGGGAAATCATGGGGCAGATCAACACGCACATGCACCGCTGGGTCATCCAACGCGACAATTGACTGAATGAATCATCCCTTCGACCTCACTGGGAAAACCGCTCTCGTCACCGGAGCCAGCCGCGGGCTTGGCAAGGGTTTCGCGCTCGCTCTCGCAAGAGCCGGTGCGGATGTGGTGATCACCAGTCGCACGCTGTCTTCGCTGGATGCGACCGTGGCCGAAGTCGAAGCGCTCGGTCGCAAGGCTTGGCCGGTTGTCTTGGATGTGCGTGACAAGGACAGCATCGATGCTGCCGCCGAAGCCGCATGGTCTGCTGCGGGGCATCTCGATATCCTGGTGAACAACGCCGGCTGCAACGTCCGCAAGCCCGCGCTCGAGGTGACGTGGGATGATTGGAACCTGATTCTCGATACCAATCTTCGCGGCGTCTTCTTCACTGCCCAAGCGATCGCCCGCCGCATGGTCGAGCGTGGCTACGGCCGCATCATCAATATCGGCTCGGTCACCTGCGTGAATGGCTACGCGGGTCTCGCTCCCTATGGTGCCAGCCGTGGTGGCGTGAAACAGCTTACCATGAGCTTGGCCGACGATTGGGGGAAGCATGGGGTCACCGTGAATTGTCTCGCGCCCGGGTGGTTTAAGACCGCGCAGAATGCCGTGATGTATGAGGATACCGGCTGGGTCGATTATCTCACCGATCGCATCCCGCTGAAGCGTCCCGGTGCGCAGGGTGATCTCGATGGCACGCTCGTTTTCCTCGCCTCCGATGCCAGTGCCTACATGACCGGCCAGACGCTGTTGGTGGATGGTGGCATCTCCGTTGGCGCGGTGCGGGCAGTTCCAAAGAAGTGACCGCCTCGGGCGGCGCGATCTCATGCGAAAGATCGTCCACATCGACATGGATTGCTTCTACGCGGCGATCGAGGAGCGTGAGAATCCTTCGCTGCGTGGCAAGCCGGTGGGCGTGGGCGGCAGCTCGCGGCGCGGCGTGCTGACCACGGCGAACTACGAGGCTCGCAAGTTCGGTTGCCGCTCGGCCATGCCGGTGTTCAAGGCGCTGCAGCTTTGCCCGCAGCTCATCCTGGTGCCGGTGCGCTTTGAACTCTACCGCGCGGTCAGTGCGCAGGTGCGTGCGATCTTCGGGCGCTTCACGGAGAAGATCGAGCCGCTGTCGCTGGATGAAGCGTATCTCGATCTCTCCCACCTGAACTCCTCAGCGGATTCGGTGGCGCGCGAGATCCGCAGCCAGATTCGCGAGGAATTGGGGATCACCGCTTCCGCCGGCATCGGCCCTAACAAGCTCATCGCGAAGATCGCCAGCGATTGGAACAAGCCGGATGGCCAACATGAGGTCCGCCCGGAAGACGTGGAGGCCTTCATGCAAGACTTGCCCGTGGGCAGGCTGTGGGGTGTCGGCGGCAAGATGCGGACGAAGCTGGAATCGCTCGGCGTTAAGACCTGCGGCGACATGCAGCGTTACGATAAGATCGAGATGGCCCGCCGCTTCGGCAAGTGGGGGCTCGAATTGTGGGAGCTATGCCGCGGAATCGATCACCGTGAGGTGGAGCCCACGCGCATCCGCAAATCCATCAGCAACGAGAATACCTTTCGGGAGAACCTGGTAACGCTCGATGAACTCCGCTCGCCCTTGCACGCGATGCTCGATGAACTGGCAGCGGATCTTACCCGCTATGAGACGCGTGGCATCCGTTCGCTGGTGGTGAAGATGAAGTTCGCCGATTTCACGCGCACCACCGCGGAGAAGGCCCATGCGGTGTTGGAGCCGGAGATCTTCGATGAGCTGCTGGAGGAAGCGTGGCAGCGGGGTGGGGGAAAGCCGGTGCGCCTGTTAGGCGTGGGAGTAAGGTTCCGTGATCCGGAGGGGAGGGAGCAGATGGAGTTGCTTTGAAAGGTGGTCCGCACACGCCGTGTGCGGACTAATATCGCGCCAGATACTTCCGCGACTGCACCACATACTTCTCCGCCCACGTCTTCACCTTCGCCTGCTCATCGAGCGAAAGCGTGCGTACCACCTTCGCCGGTGAGCCTAAGACCAGCGAGCCCGGCGGGATGACCGTGCCGCCGGTAACGAGGGCACCCGCGCCGATGATCGAGCGTTCGCCGATCACCGCGCCATCGAGCACGATCGCTCCCATGCCGACCAGCACCTCGTCCTTCACCGTGCAGGCATGGAGGATGGCGGAGTGTCCGACGGTCACCAGTTTGCCGACGTAGCAGCCGTAGTCATCGGCGAGGTGGATCACTGCATTGTCCTGCACATTCGAGCGCGGGCCGATGACGATCTCGTTGATATCGCCGCGCAGGGTCGTGTTGTACCACACGCTGCTTTCCTCGCCCAAGGTCACGCGGCCGATGACATCGGCGCTGCTGGCGATGAAAACGGAGGGATGGATCTGCGGGGAAAAGGACTCGTAGCGCTCAATGGCCATGACGAGAGAAACGTGGACCGCACCGGGCAAACTGTCAGCCGCGAATGTGTCGGCATTGCCACAGAGCAACACGCGACGGCGGACGGCGATGTCATAAACGAAGAGGGACCTCCATGAGACACCACTTCGCACACTCCCTCCTCATTCTCACCGCGGTCCTCCCCTCGGCCTTCGCGTTGAATTCCGGCGACTTAGCCTTCACCGCCATCAATGCCGACGAAGACGGCTGGGCCATGGTCGCCCTTGCCGATATTCCGGCAAACACCACGGTTTATTTCACCGACAACGAGTGGAGCGGCACCGCCTTCAACGGCGGCGAAAGCTACCACAAGTGGGTTTCCGGTGGCTCCGCCATCACTCCCGGCACGATCATCCGCTTCAGCGCCGTCGACAATGCGACCTCGCTCGCTGCCTCCGTCGGCACGCTGAGCCGCGAGACCGTTTCGGGAAGCACCGGATACGGTCTCTCTGCCACTGAGGATTCGGTTTACGCCTTCCAAGGAACCTCCGCGACCGCGCCGGGCACCTTCATCGCGGCCATCTGCACCACCAGCTTCGGCACCGCGACTACGGGCGTTCTCACGGGTACCGGTCTCACGGTCGGAACGAATGCCATCCAAACGGGATACGCGGGTGGCAGCGAGTTCGCCCAGTATACCAGCGCGAGAGACAGCCAGTCGACCTTCGTGGCGTATCTGCCCTTGGTCAGTGACATCACAAAATGGACTGACAGCGGCGACGGCACCTTTGCAGCGGTGGTTCCTGACACCACCGCGTTCACTCTCTTGCCTCCGCCGGGTCCCACTTCCGTGGACCTTTCCACGTACGTCCGCGTCGGCCGCTACGATCTCCCCGAGCCGACGCGCACCACACCGCCGGCCGACAATCTCCTCTGCCAGGAAGCCTCCGGTGTGGCTTACAACTGGGACAGCGGCACGCTGTTCATCGTGGGTGATGGTGCCAAGTCGGTGACCGAGGTCAGCAAGACCGGCGCGCTCGTCAGCACCATGAATCTGGCGCTCGGTGCCAGCTCCCAGGGAACGGAATTCTTCGACGTCGAAGGTATCACTTACATCGGTGGCGGACAGTTCGTCATGACCGAGGAGCGTGATCGCCAGGCGGTGAAGTTCACCTACGTCGCGGGTGGTACGCTGACCCGCGCCGCGGCGCAGACGGTCAAGCTTGGCACCACGATCGGCAATGTCGGTCTTGAAGGCGTCTCCTACGATCCGCAGACCAGCGGCTTCATCTTCACCCAGGAACTGGACCCGATGGGCTTGTTCCAGACCACGATCGATTTCACGGCGGGCACGGCCTCGAATGGTTCGCCCACCATGGTGAACTCGACCAATCTCTTCAATCCGGCCTTGGCCAATCTTGAAGACATGTCGGACGTGTTCGCGTTCTCGAACCTGCCTTCGATGACCGGCCAACCGCATGCCGGCAATCTGCTGATCCTGAGCCAGGAGTCCGGCCTGATCCGCAATGTCGATCGCTCGGGGAATATCCTCAGCACCCTGACGCTGGTGGCGGATCCGGGCAACCCGATGACCATCCAGAACCAGACGCACGAAGGCGTGACGATGGACCGCGATGGCAACATCTACGTGGTCAGTGAAAACGGCGGTGGCGATGCGGATCATCCGCAGCTCTGGGTTTTCTCGCCGTCCGCAGCCACCAACGCGGCGCCGACCGATCTCGCCCTCAGCACGGCTTCCGCGACGATTCCGGAGGATACCTCCACAACCCTCGCGCTCAAGGTGGCGAACATCCTCGTCACCGATGATGGCCTGGGCGTCAATCAGCTCTCCGTTTCCGGTGCCGATGCGGCTTCCTTCGAGATCATCGGCAGCGGCTTGTATCTCAAGGCGGGAACGGTTCTCAACTTCGACACCAAGCCAACCTACAACGTCACCGTCAACGTGGACGATACGTCGGTCGGCGCCACGCCAGATGCGCTTGCGAGCTTCACGCTGAACATCAGCGATGTGGTGAATAACATCGGCACCATCCGGGTCACGGAAGTGGCGCCGTGGAGCAGCGGCAACAGCGCGGTCGCTGCCGACTGGTTCGAGCTCACCAACACTGGCTCGACCGCCGTCGATATCACCGGCTGGAAGATGTACGACAGCTCGGGCGGTTTCGGTTCCTCGGGTCCGCTCAGCGGCGTGACCAGCATCGCTTCGGGCGAGTCGGTCATCTTCGTGGACGGCGCGTCTAAGATCTCCGGTTTCAACACGAATTGGTTCGGCGCCAATCCTCCTGTCGGCCTTCAAGTTGGTTCCTACTCCGGTCCGGGCTTGAGCACTGGTGGCGATGCCGTGACCATCTACGACCCCAGCGGTCCGACGTGAAGATGCTCAATGCGGCCGGTCAGGTGGTGAGTCGTGGCGATGGCCGCTTGAACGCGGGCATCACCAATGACGCGATGTATTACGTCTGGCGCCTGACCATCGATGCCGGTGCGACGAAGTTCTTCCGCATGGATGTGACCGAAGCGCCCTGAGTTTTCTGGCGCAGCTCTCATGGCTGAATCATGCGGCTCCGGTGGACTCGATCCGCCGGGGCCGTTTCTTTTCCCGATGGCGGGTGACGGCACGGGGGCGCCCTTGCCAGATTTGCCGGATTTGCCGAAATCTCCCCTTGCGCCAGGTATCCCTTACGAATCACTGGACAGCCGCCGCGATCACGCGGAGAAGTTCGAGGCGGTAATCACGCATCCCGTGAGGTCGTCCTTGACGAAGCGGCGCGGGAGGCTTGGTTTCCGCCCTCCCGTCACCCATTCATGCGTTCTTGCCTCATCGTTCTCGGACTGTTCGTCCTCGCCGTCGGTTTGCGATCGGCGCGCCAAGCGGTGTGGCGGAAGCTCGGCGCGCTAGTCTTCCTGGGTGCCAGCTTCATGGGTTTCTACTACCTGACGGACTGCCTGTGGTGGGGGCTGGCCGGCGTGGCGCTGTGGTTTTTCCTGCCTTGGGTAGAGCTGCTCACCCGCATCCGCCGGATGCGCCTGCCGCTGGAAAACCGCCTGCGGAGCCGGGAGGTGCCGGATCCTTCCTTCTTTCCGAATGCCGTGGAGGCTGCCGGGGCGATGGAAGACGCTGGTTTTGAGCATGTTGACGATTGCGGCTGGGAGTGGGGCGGGATGAAGCAATTCTTCCGCCTCTTTTGGCATCCCGAGGAGCGGGCGGTCGGTGCCGTCTGCCTGTGCGAGCAGGGCGACGTGGCGTTCGCCTTCATCTCGGTCACTTCCCGCGACGCGGATGGCCGGATCTGGAGGACCACCAATTTCCCGTTTTCCCCGACCCTGAAGTGCCCGCCGCAGATGCGCTGGAACCACGTCCCCTGCGAGCGGAACTGCTTCCACCACATCCTCCGCGACCACCACGAGTTCCTGAAACGCGTGAAAGTGCCCGTCGATTCGCTGCTGATGCCGGACCCGGACGAGATCGAGCACGCGATCGAGGATGAGATGAAATTCCAGATTCGCTACAATCTCGACGCCGGGATCATCCGCGAGACTGGCAATGGGAACTTTGAATACTCCTTTCGCGGTTTGATGTTCCTCTGGGGGCAATTCGTGAAGGACATGGTGCGGCTTTGCTGAGGGCCGTCCGCGCGTTTCTTGCGGCCTATGGGGGGCCCTGCTAGACCCGGCCCATGACTTATTGGCAGCGGCTCAAGCGTCCTCCGTGGCGGACTTTCGTGCTCTTGGCCGCCGTCCTGGGGATCTTCGGGCTGGTCTACCTCTGCTGGTCGCCCGGCGAGCGGGTTACGAACGGTCGGCATGACCTCCGCCGCAATGGCATGTGGCTCCAGCACGGCTGGATGGGGGATAACGATTGGTTCGAACGGACGGGCCGGGACAGGGCGAACTTCCGCAGCGAGGGGAAAATCGGCGAGCTTCGCGAGAAACTCACCCGACACGGCATCCGCGACGTCTTCCCTCATCTCTGCCCGTGCCAGTCGGACGGAATGATCGCCGCCGTCGATGACGAGCAGACCGAGCGCTTTCTCGCCGGGCTCGATGGCTTCCGGGTGATGCCATGGATCGGCGGTGTGCGGGACGAGTCCGCCGATCCGGCGTCGGCTGCGTGGCGTGGCCGGTTTGTGGAAAGTTCGGTCCAGTTGCTCACCCGGCATCCACGGCTCGCGGGGCTTCAGGTGAACATTGAGCCGATGCCGGATGGGGACCCCTCCTATCTGCTGCTCCTCGAAGAACTCCGGAAGGCCATGCCGTCTAACAAGATCCTCTCGGTCGCAACTTATCCGCCGCCGACGCGTTGGCATCCCTTTCCCGACGTCCACTGGAGCGAGTCCTATTTCCGCAAAGTCGCCAAACGCAGCGATCAACTCGTGCCGATGCTCTACGACACCGGCCTCACTTGGCAGAAGCCCTACCGCAAGCTGACGGCGGACTGGACCGGCGAGGTGCTCTCCTGGTCGGAAGGAAAGGAAGTTCTGTTAGGCGTGCCCGCCTATGACGACGAGGGCACCGGCTATCACGATCCACGGGTCGAGAACCTGGAGAACGCCTTGTTAGGAATCCATGCCGCGCTTGAGGACGGAGTGCCACCTCACTACGCCGGGGTCTCCGTCTATTCGGACTGGGAGATGAGCGGGGAGGATTGGGAGACGCTGGAGCGTGAATTCAACTCCCGGTAGCGCCCGTGTTAGCGGGTTCCTCCCAGCACATGGCCGGGTGCTGACTCTCGGATGACCTCGCCTCCGCCGATCAGCCGGCCGGGCCGCCAGCTGAGCTGATTGTTTCCCAGCGACCCATCGCCGAGATGGAAGGTGACGATTCTCTCCTCCGACCGGACGGCTACGCGGTCGTGGTCTTCGGGAAGGAGGGTCGCCAAGGCGGTCGTGCCCCAGGATTTGCGGCGGTCCATCGCAGGGGAGGGCATTGGCAAGATCAGCCCTTGAGGCAGCCGTGGCGGCACGGGAATTGCGGTCCATAGCCACACAAAAAACGCCGCACGGCACGGGGCCGGGCGGCGTTTTTAGATGAGTTCTCTCAAACTCAGGCGGCAGCGGTCGACTTCTTGTCGAGAGCGGCCTTGGCCTGGGCGACGATCGCGGAGAACGCGGCTGCGTCCTTGACGGCGAGGTCGGCGAGGATCTTGCGGTCGGCTTCGATCCCTGCGGCTACGAGGCCTTCGATGAAGCGCGAGTAGGTCAGGCCCTCGTTGCGGACGGCAGCGCTGATGCGCTGGATCCACAAGCGGCGGAACTGGCCCTTGCGCTTCTTGCGGTCGCGGTATTCGTAGGTCATCGCCTTACGAACCGCATCCTTGGCGTAGCGGAAGAGCTTCGAGCGGAATCCGCGGAAGCCCTTGGCACGGTGCAGGACACGCTTACGACGGGCGCGAGAAGCCGGGCTGTTGGTGGCGCGTGGCATGTTTTCTTTTCGGGTCGGACAGGCCGTTGGTTATTCTTTCCTCCCGCAGTCTCGCTTGTCCGGTGGTACCCTTGCGGGTCAGGCTGCGATGGAGGCCGTCCGAGGCGCGGACGGGGGCGCGGTTTGTTGCTTCAGCGGTTCAATGGAACGGAAGGTTTTCCTTCACGTTCTTGATGTCGGCATCGGAGACAAGGGCGGAATGAGTGAGATTCCGCTTCCGCTTGCGGCTCTTGCATTGGAGCAAGTGCCGGGCACCTTGTTTCCGGCGCAGAACCTTACCGGTTCCTGTCACCTTGAAACGCTTGGCAACAGCCTTTCGAGTCTTTGCTTTTCCTGAGACGCGTGGCATGGGGCGGCGAAACTAGGGGCCGACCCCGGCTTGGCAAGGCAAAAGTAGCATGGAATCTGGCTTTCCCGGGCGGATTTGGCCGGATTTCACGCGGATTCGCCCCCGCAGCGGACGGATGCTGGAAAAATCGTCTGCCGGAGGCTAAGAAGCGAGCGATTGGCGTGTCGGATTCCAGAAGGCCCATCTTTTCCCCGGGGGAGCCCCTTTTCCAGCCATGAAGAAGCTGCCGATTCTTCTGCTCGTAGGAGCCGTAGTCGTGACGGGACTGCTCGCGGTCCGCGTCGTCGACTTGGAGAAACGCCTCGAAGTCGCGGAAAGCCGGCAACCCGCGAACGTGCCGGCTCCGGCCGGGAAGTTGGGCGTGCGCAGTCCGGCTTCCCCTCCATCCTCGGATGGGGAAACCCCGGATCCGGGTCTCGCCGCTGAGCTGGCAGATGCCCGCGCCGAATTGGCGGGTCTGAAACAGCAAATCCAGACCCGCCAGACGCTCCCGTCTCCCGGAGCCAGTTCGGGCAATGTTCATGAGGCCATGGAAGCGGGTCCCCTGAATACAGCCTTCGTCCCCTCGGGCAGGGTGGAGGTCGAGCACTGGACCGGAGGAGAAAAGCGGCGTTGGGGTCACGAGCAGGCAGCCGGGGCTCCCGACACGGGCCGGGCGGGTGATCTTCCCTCCGCGTGGGCCTCGAAGTCCCCCGACGGCGGTGAAGAGTGGCTGCAACTCGACTACGACCGCTTCGTCGATCTCCAGCAGATCAATATCGTCGAGAGCCACAATCCCGGTGCGATCAGCAAGGTGGTCGCCATGCTTTCCGACGGCCGGGAGGCGACGATCTGGGAGGGCTCGATGGATCCTTCCGCCTCGGACGAGTTGGTTTCCTCCGCCTTTCCCGTGGGGGAAAGCATTCGGGCACGGTCAGTGAAGGTGTATCTCGATACAACGCGCGTCCCGGGCTGGAACGAGATCGATGCCGTGGAAATCGTGGGCCGTGACGGCAGCAAGCAGTGGGCGACTTCTTCGCGTGCGAGCAGCAGCTACGCGGACCCGTGAGACCATCGGCCCGGGAGGGGCCGGTCTTCAGACCGGCGCTCCCGGAGTAGAATCAACCGTCGCTGGTCACTCGCTTCAGTTTCCCCGAAGCCGTCAATGGCAGCGAGTCCACCATCTTGAAGACCATCGGCACCTTGTAAGCGGACAGCACCGATTTGCAGTGGCGCTGGAGTTCGACCGGCTTGGGCGGAAGGGCAGGGTCCGCAGGAATGATCTCGGCGACCGGCACCTGACCCAATTGAGGATGCTCGCGGCCATAGACCCGGCTGCGGGTCACGGCAGGGTGGTCATTGAGCACGCGCTCCACCTCCTCCGGAAAGACCTTCATGCCGGCCACATTGATGACCGACTTCTTGCGACCCATCAGGAACAGATGGCCATCCTCATCCCGGCGCACCAAGTCACCGCTGGCGAACCAACCGTCCTCAAGAGGCGAGGGATTCCACGGAACAAGGTAGGCGTCTAACAAACCGGGGCCGCGGACATGGAACTCGTCGTCACGTAGCTCCACCTCGTAAGCAGGCATCGGCTTGCCGAGCGAGGTCGGCTTTTTGCTCGCCGCGTCCACGTTAAGAACGGACAACCCGACCTCGATGATGCCGAGTCCCTGATGCAGTGGTTTGCCAAAGCGCTGCTCGAAGGCTTTCGCCGTCGTTTCCGGCAAGGCCGCGGCAGTGGCGACGGCGAGCTGCAACGAGGGCCACATGAAACCGCCCTTGTCGCCGGACAGCATCGCAAAATGGAAAGGCGAGCCATAGATCACGGTCGCTTGATGCTTTTCCGCGGTGGCGAGGATGTCCTCCCGCATTGCCGAGTGCTCCAGCACCGTGGTCGCCCCGAAGTGGAGATAGAGCACGATCGAGACCGCGAAGTGATGCGCCATCGGGAGCATCCACAGTACTCGATCCGCCGGGCCGATCTGTAGGCCATCATTCGCCGCGGTGATGCGGGCGAGCAGGGTTTCGTGCGAAAGCACCACGCCCTTGCTGGTGCCGGTGGTGCCGGAGCTGAAGCGAATGAAGGCGGGATTGAGCGCTTGGAAGCCGTCCTCAGGGAAAGCGGGTGTTAGAGGGACGCAACGGAGGAACTTCCACGGCGTGCCATCGCTTTCTGAAGAGAAAAGCACGTCCTCCGGTCCGTGCCACGGCAGCTCGTCGGCCGCGAGGATGAAGTCGAGTGCGGTGGTCGTCGCGATTTCAGCGCGCTCGGCATCGGTCAGTTCCTCGGCCAACGGCACCAGGCAGCCACCGGCCAGCAGCACCCCCATTGAAAGCACGATGTAGGACACGCCATTCGGGCACTGCAGGCCGATGCGCGGAATCCGCCCGATGTCCGGGATTTGCGCGGCGATTTCCCGGGCGTGGCGAAAGAGATCGCCGTAGGTCACGCGTCGCTCGCCGCTGACAACGGCCAGCGTGACAGGATCATGGCGGCGGGCAATTTCTTCGATCAGGTTCACGGCACGGGCGCTCCGAGGTCTTTGGCAAGTGTCTGTTTCAGCAGCTCCAGCTCCAAGGGCGAAAGACAGCCATCCTTCCACGACAGTGTCATCGAGAGCTGGCTCCCGAACTCCGAGAAGAAGATCCCGATTCCCGGTGGCGAGCACACCGAGGGGACGTGGTAGCCATTGGTCACGCGACCGCCGTGCATTTCCGTCAGCCCTGGCGCGAAGCTGCCGGTGTGGGAGTGGAATAGCGTGCAGAGCTCACCCTTCAGATACATGAAGGCCGGGAGATTGTAGAAGCGCGAGGGACAGCGCTCCATCATTCGCATCAGTGCGTCCATCGCGGCTGGCAGCTTCCGCCGCATGAAGTCGGCATACTTGCGATAGAGCGTGCGTGTCGCCGGCTTCAGCTCTGCAAGGTCCTCGGCGGTCAGCAGCAAGGTGTAGACCGCCATGTGGTTCTGAAACAGGGGGCGGTCGGCTTGGCGCTGGACCGGCAGCGAGAGCAGCACGGGCACCTGCTCATCCGGGTGCTGGGCGGCGATCACAGACTGGACGGCCCGCGCGGCGATGCTCGCGAAGTACGGCAGAAGTAGTAACTCGCCCGCGGTGGCGGCCATCTTCATCCGGATCGCTGCGGTGGTCTCGCGGTCGAAATTCACCACTCGCACGCGGCTTTCGCCGGGCCGCACGCCTTTCCGGTGCAGTGAGCGGATCCGCCACTGCGGGAAGGTCCGCATTTCCTGGATCATCGGCAGGGCTTGCTTGTAGAGCTCCGACATTGGTATCGGTGGGGCAGGGGCGTCATCGCCTCCGCTCCGCGGGGTGCGGTCATCGCCCGGTGAAGCGATCTCCCGCAGCAGCTTGTCGATCCCCACCGCGTCATGCAGCGAATGGCTCCAGATGAGCACGAGCGCCCACATGGATGGGGAGGTGATCACCACGTGGAAACGCAGGTTCGCGCCCGTTGTGTGGATGTCGGGATCACGGGCATTGAGCTTGCCCTCGATAAAGTGATTCAGCTCGGAAGCCTCATGCACCTCCAGAGGGATGGGGGCGGACGCCACTTCATCAAGGCGCCAGCGTGCGATGAAATCCCCGCTCCGGGCGACGCGGGCGTGGAGCACCGGGTAGCGGTGGCCGAGCACGTCCGCCGCGTTTCGCAGGGCGGGGAGATCGGGGGTGCCGTCGCACTCGATGACCGTCGCGGCCAAGTGATGTCCCTGGCCGCTGCGGCGCATCAGGCTTTCAAGCCCGAGAAGGAAGCCGTCGCTGCACGTCGCGGCGAGCGGTGGGAGGGTTTGGATGGAGGCCGGCATTCAGCGGGAGGCCTCCTTTTTCTCGGCAACGAGCGCGGCAATCTTTTCCGCAGTCGAGAAATTGTCCCGCGACAAGTCGGCAGGATCGATCGCCACGCCGAAACGGTCCTCGATGGCCAGCAGGAGCTGCATGATGCCCATCGAATCAAGCCCCGCCGCGAACAGGTCGCTCTGCGGCGTGAGCGCTTGGTCGGTATCGAGGATCTCGGTGGTGATGAGGGCTGTCAGCTCGTTTTCCATGCGGCGAGGCGCAGAATACGGCGGAGCGCCGGTCGATCAACTCCGGGATTTGCCGGGACCACTGGATTCGGGTGCCTCATCCCGTGGTAGTTCGCCAGTCGCGAGGGGAGATTACGGCTTATGAGCCGCTCAATCCGCTCACTACCACCGTCTGCACTGACCTCTTCGGCTGGCGGAGTAGCAGGTGGTTTCCTTCGACGGCCAGGTTTTCCACTGCTTGGTAGCGGGGCTTCCCCCGTGGTTCCGTAACCCAGCCGGTTGCCGTGGGCTTGGTTCCCTTGAAGCGGGAGAGATCGATTCTCCACTCCCGGTCCGCGTCCCCATCATTGAGCAACACCACTGCCAGGCGACCCTTGTCATTTTCAAAGGAGGCTACCACCGCTTCCTCGCCGGTCGTCAGCATCGTGGCGCCGGGCGCGATGTTGCGAGTGTAGTGGGCCAGCACGTGCCACTTCGGATTCACCCGACGCAGCCGCCTGCGCGGCATGTCTCCGGCGATCAAGCCCCAGCCGCCGCCATCGATTGGCTGCCAATACGACCACGAAGTCGGCTTCAGGGTGGCGAGGTCACGGTGAATATTTCGGGCCATGTTGAGGCCGGAGGGATCGCCATCGCCATACTCGGAGTTCCACAGACGCTTGCCTCCTTCCTCGTGAACGAGCCGGTGCAGCTTGGCCCGGTCGCCTTTCGCTTCCTGATAGCCGTGAACATTCACCTGGCCGATCAAGCCGCGGGTCTTCTCGTCAAAATAATCCCAAGTCGAGATCGCATGATCATAATGAGTCTCCTCGGACGCTGATATTGGCACCGCTTTCAGGCCCTGCTTGTCCAATTCATCGCGTAGCAAGGGCAGCACCTGCGCCTGCTGCTTCGGTGAAACATGGCAGCCCTCCTGTTTGCAATCGGCGAACCACCAGTCTGACACCGGCTCATTGAAGGGCGACACGCTCGTGAATGAAATGCCCCAGTCGTCCTTCGCCTTGCGGGCGACGGTTGCGAGGTAGGTCGCGAAGTTTTTCTCCTGATCTGGCGAGAGATTGTCATCGCTCGGCTTCGGTCCGCCGGAGGGATTGTCATTGCGGGTCATCCACCACATCGGCGAATTCGAGAAGAGCTCAAAGTGGGTGACGCCTCGGTCCTTCGCCAGCTTCAGCATGTTCCGCTGTTTCGCATCGACCGACCAATCCCAGCTGTCCGAAGTCGGATCGCTGCTGCGGCCATCCAGCCAGAATCCCTCCATCTGCCGGTAGCGATGGATGATCTTCGACTTCTGCATCTCCCGCTCGCCGATCTTTCGCCATCCGCAGGCACCGGCATTGTAGCGAACGATGTTCAGCCCCAGTCCTGGCAATCGCTCGCCTTCGACCTGCACCTCCTTCGTGGTGAACATCGCATCCGCCAGCTCCGTGCGGTCCCCGAACACCGCGGCCCACCAGCACAGCGAAGCGCCCCAGCCGTCCCATGTGCCTTGCTTGGCGGCGGGATCGATCTTCACGAGCGATGGCTCTGCAAACAGCCGGCTCGCCGAGACGAGAAAGAGAAGGGCAACCCGGCGCGACATCATGATTCCATTCCAACGCTTGGCAGGCCTCGATGTCTTGCCGGAAAAGCGAGGAAATGGAGGCCAAATGGCTGGGGAGAGGCGCTACGCCGTTCGCGTGGGTTTAGCTTGAAGGTTTGACGTCTCTAGGGGCCCGGGCTCTCAGCTCAACCTCGCCGCCAGGAGTTCCCGCTGAAATACGATCTCCTTCGGCAGGTAGTCGTAGAGTTTCAGGAAGAGTTCGCCTTGGCTGAGGATTTCAGCCTGCCACTCGTCGGCGTCGAAGGCCATGCACTGGTCGAACTTGGCTTCGTCGAAGCCATCGAGGCCTTCGGTGTGGAAGTCCTCCCAGTCCGGCGTCCAGCCGATCTGGGTTTCATGGCCGGGGATGCGGCCGTGGCAGCGGTTCACGATCCACTCCAGCACGCGCATGTTCTCGCCGAAGCCGGGCCACAGGAACTTGCCGTCGGCGTCCTTGCGGAACCAGTTCACGTGGAAGAAGCGCGGCAGGTGATTCACCTTGCGGCGCATGTCCAGCCAGTGGTGGAAGTAGTCGGCCATGTTGTAGCCGATGAAGGGGAGCATCGCGAAGGGATCGCGGCGCACGCCGGCCTTGAGTCCGATCGCGGCGGCGGTGACTTCGGAGCCCATGGTCGCGCCGACATAGACGCCGTGCGACCAGTTGAAGGCCTGATAGACGAGCGGCATCGTATTCGGACGACGTCCGCCGAAGATGATCGCTGAAATCGGCACACCTTCCGGGTTCTGCCACTCGGGGTCGATCGTTGGGCACTGCTTCGCCGGAGCGGTGAAGCGGGCATTCGCATGGGCGGCGGGCCTGCCGCAACCGGGTGACCAATCTTGGCCCTGCCAATCGATGAGGTGTGCCGGCGCTTCCTTGGTGAGGCCTTCCCACCACACGTCGCCATCGTCTGTGAGGGCGACGTTGGTGAAGATGGTGTTCTCCTTCATCGACTCCATCGCGATCGGATTGGTGTCGTAGGAGGTGCCGGGCGCGACGCCGAAGTAGCCGGCCTCAGGATTGATCGCATGAAGGCGGCCATCCTTGTGCGGCCACAGCCAGGCGATGTCGTCGCCGACGATGGTGGTCTTCCAGCCAGCGTCCGCATAGGCCTTCGGCGGCACCAGCATGGCGAGGTTGGTCTTGCCGCAGGCGGACGGAAACGCGCCGGTGACGTAGGTCTTCTCGCCTTGCGGCGATTCGATGCCGAGGATGAGCATGTGCTCCGCCATCCAGTTGTGCTCGCGGGCGATATTGCTGGCGATGCGCAGGGCGAGGCACTTCTTGCCTAACAGGGCATTGCCGCCGTAGCCGGAACCATAGGACCAGATCTCGCGGCTTTCGGGAAAGTGGACGATGTACTTGTCCTCATTGCACGGCCACGCGACATCGGCCTGGCCGGCCGCGAGGGGTGCGCCGATCGAGTGGAGGCAGGGAATGAAGCGGCCGTGGCCGTCACGCTTGTGCGGAAGCTCCTCAGCAGCTTCCGCTTCGAGGCGATCGAGCACCTTCTTGCCCATGTGGGCCATGATGCGGGTATTCACCGCCACGTAGGCGCTATCAGTCACCTGCACGCCGATCTTGGCGAGCGGCGAATCGAGCGGGCCCATGCAGAAGGGCACGACGTACATCGTGCGTCCCTTCATCGAGCCGGTGAATTTCTCCCGGAGCAGGGCCTTCATCTCAGAAGGCTCCATCCAGTGGTTGGTGGGGCCGGCGAGGCCCTTGCGGCGGGTGCAGATGAAGGTGCGGTCTTCCACGCGGGCGACGTCCGAAGGCGTCGAGCGAGCGAGGAAAGAGTTCGGTCGCTTAGCTGGGTTCAGCTTGGTGAAGGTGCCCTTGTCGACGAGCAGCTGGCAGAGCCGGTCCCATTCCTCCTGAGAGCCGTCGCACCATTCGACGGCATCAGGTTGGCAGAGGGCTGTCATTTCCTCGACCCAAGCGAGGAGTTCGGGGTGACGGACGGGAGCGCTCATGGCGAACGTATGAAACGCCCCGTTGAGTCCCGGTTCAATCCAATCGTCAGAATTGGGTCGAATCCGCAAGGAATTGACCGGTCACGGCCAAGCGGTCGCGAAAAATGATCAACCCGGGCTTTTGGCTGAGGGGCCCTCAGTTCTGTTGCTGCTTCTGCTGCTGGGCGGCTTCCGCATCGACCTTGCTCTCCAGGATGAACTTGAAATCCACGGGTGATTCTCCGGGATCCTTGTTCGGAATCACGAACACCAACTGCCGTTGATCGTCCCGGTATTCCCAGACCGCAGAAAAGAGGACGTTCTTCGGCTGATCCTTCAGGGCGAGCAAGACTTCCATGTTGCGCCTATTGCCGCCGGGAGAAACATTGACGGGAGTCCATCCGGCGGCCAGCGCGACGACCTTTGCCTCGGCCTTGAAGAGCAGATCCTTCCCGGTGGCATTGATCAGCCGGATGGTTCCCCACTGGAAACCGGCAGGATCGTCCTCAAGGATCACGGGGCGGATGCCGGTGGCGGTCTTCGCATCCGGCATCAGCAAGGCCAGCGGATGCTTCACGCTCGACGGGATCACGATGGGATCCGCGGCGGGTGCGCCTTTCGCATCCTTCTTGTCGAGCGCCTGCAACATCGGCGGTGTGTCGCCGCTGGTCACATTGAAGGTAGCGGACCGGCTAAGGGGATGGAGGTCCTTGATCTCCTTGGCGTCCTTGCCGTTGGCGATCGCCAACTGGCGCGCGGCGACATTGTCGTCCCAGGCCAAGACTCGCAGCGGCACACCATGGAGGGACTGGCTCAGGAACAGGAAGGCGGATCCCAACAGAGGCAGATGGAATTTCATAAGGCTCATGAAAGTGGTGCTGCAGGCAGCGCGTGGTGTGCCTGCAGCGCCCGCTCAGCTTCGCATTTCCTCTGCCGAAAGATAGCGGAAAGAAACGATGGTGAAGCGCCTGCCGAACTTCGCATTGACCTCATGGAGATCCTTGATGGCGGTGTAAGCCTCGTCCTCGCCGCTGACGAAATCGGGGCTTCGCTGGACCACTGCTTCGCACATCGCCCTTGCGAGGACTTTTCCGGAAGAGTCGTGTGCCTCGCCGTAGCCGCGGACCGTGAAGGTGTCCGAGCGCGGGGTGATGACGGGAGCGATCGACTGGAGCACGTCCGCCTGGGTCAAGTAGCCCGGGATACCCACGCCGGTTTTGGCGGGGTTGATGTTCGCCTTGGACTGGGCCGGATAGCCGTAGGTCTTGCCGTCTTCCGAGTAGGTGACGCGCATGTTGTCGTAGAGGGCATTTCCGTTGACGTTGCTGTTGTCGATCGCCGCTTGGAGGGCGCCCTTGAGGCCGGAGTTGTCAGACGTCGACGACGAGATGCGGCGGTTGACGAACTCTCCGAGGGAAAGGAACGGTCCGCGGGTTTGCACCTCACGCACAATGTTCTGTGCGAGGGTCTTCATCTGGGACTCGGTCATGCTACGGAAGCCGTTCCAGTTGTCGTTCTCCTTGCCGGACGGATAGTGGAAGCGAGGGAAGGGAGCGGAAGAAGCCGATGGCCCGCTGCCGGAATCCACCTTGAAATCCGACCCGCGGAGCCCGGAGAGGAAAGCCGTCCAAGCTTCGACATTGGTCGAGTTGATGTTGAAGGCCCCGTCGACCATCAGGTGTCCGGCAACCTTCATGCAGCCCTCGGGGGCCTCCAGATCCTTGACCAGATCGGCATTGGCGAGATCGCCCTTCACGAGGCGCATGCGCGCGTTGCGCAAGGGGTTGGCCGCCGGATCCTCGACGAACTTTTCCAAGATCTCCGAGACCGGACGCTTCGGGGATTTGGGGTTGTTCCAGACGCTCGCGGATCCACTGCCTGAGGTGGGCTCGATGAGAGGAGCGATGCCACTGAAGAAGAAGCCGTCCCAGAGAGCCTCATTCGTCAGGTAGACGGTGTCGTAGACGGGCGGCCGGGCACCTTCACCGGTTCCGGTCTGCGCGACCATGGTCCGGTTCCGCGGAACGTAAGCGCTGGCCCAGCTGTTGGCGAACTGGTTGGCCGGTCCGAATGGGGTCAAGGACAGGTCGGCATGCTGGAACGCGGCGAGCGAGAGCATCGGAGCGCGAGGTATTTCGAAGAAAGGCAGCTTGGACTGGCCGGTGCTGGCGTTGTTCGAGGGGCCGTAGAAAGCCCGGCGAGCTCCGGAGCCCTGTTCCACTTCCAGCAAATTATTGAAGGAGGTGAGGGGACCACGGACGCGCAGCTTGTATTGGGGGCCGCTCGAGAACTCCGCGTTGGTCATGTACTGGGCCATCCAGGGCTGGCGAGGATTGCTCGTGTAGACCAAGTCAGCGGACTGATCCGCGCCGGTCTTCGCGTAGCGGTGATAGAACTCCAAGGCGGCGAAAGGAGCGGGCTCTTGCTTCAGGCTCGCCCAGGTTTGTTTGGTGCTCTTGAAGCTTCCGGCCTTGCCGCCTTGGCCGAACTCCCCGGACTGGCCGTAGTAGCGCTGGAGGACATCGACAAATGCCTGGCCCTTCGTGGCGGTGGTGGCGGCGGTTCCCTTGGCCCGCGTGGCGTCTTCCACGGAAATGAAGCAAGGATAGTCTTCGCTCGCTGCCTGGGTGAAGGTGATATCCGCCGATTCGCCGGAAACCATCTTGGTGTCGGAAAGTTTCACCTCAAGGCCGCCCTTGGTCGAGTAATCCGCCAAGCTTTCGACCGGACGCAGATAGGTGGTGATTCCCGCGATGCTTACCACGCTCGAGGTGCTGCCGTAAGTCGACGGCTGGAAGGCCTTCCGGGTGGAACTCGCGCTCGTGAAGACCCGGATTTCACCCGGCTGGAACCGGATGGGCTTCGGGGTGCCCGTGATGGCCGAGCCGGTCGAGGTGATCGCGGCATAGAGGTAGGGATCCACGCTGCGCCCGTGGCTAACAGACTTGAGCTGTCTTCCCATCAGGTCCGCCATGCCGGTCGAATGGTTCCTGACTTCGGTGCCGCCGGAGTTGTAAACGGTGAACCTGATGTTGAAAGGAACGTCCAGCCATGGATAGGCGACGGCACCCTCGATCTCGAGAGCCACATTGTAGGGATTCCAGAGGGTGACCACCGGAGTGATGGTCAGGCACGGTTCCGAGGCGGAATTGACACCGGCGCTGAGCAGGAACATCACGCGGTCCACGACGGGGCGGATGCCGCCTTGGGTGGTTGTAGCGGGAGGGGTGTTCCACGGTGTGCGGAACATTCCGCCGGGGACGGAAGAGGACTTCACGAACGCCACGTGGTCGGCAGGGCGCTCAAAAACGGTCGGGCCATCACTACCGGAGGAGTAGAGGTGATAGGGGATCCGGTAGAACGAACGGAGGGTGTTGAAGGTGGGAACTCCCGCGCCAGGGTAATCGAAGAGCACCTTGGCAGCGTCGAATTGTTCCAGTCTCGCCGTGTGCGTCGCATTGGCAGTGTTCGGCTTGAAGAGCGGCCGCTGGCCGTTGTATTTGGCGGGAACCGCACTCGCGAAATCCGAGGCGGACGCGCGGAATGGATTCGGGAATCCGGCGGCCAGGTTGTCCTTGCTGAACTCGGAGTCGGACAAGTCGAAGCCGAGGTTAAGGTCGACCTTCAGGCCGCCCTTCACCACGTCGGTGATGAGGCCCATCGATTGGGTGGTGAAGTCGCGCCAGGCGGTGGGGGAGACGCTGCTGCTGGCAAGGGTATCATCCAGCTTCGTCTGGGATGAGGAAAGAATCCGCATCGAGCGGGCATCCCAGTCGCCGTCAGGTTGCTTGAAGTCGCTGGAAAGCGACAAGTTCGGCCGAGCTTGAGCGATGATGTCGTCGTTCGGGTTCCGCTTGCTCTTCTCGGGGCCGCCCACGTTGATCTTCGCTTTCGTCGCTTCCTGGGAGACTGCCCAAGAGTAGACTCCCTCGTTCAGAGGGACGCGGGAGGCTTCGATCTCGAATCCATCTTTATCCGTGTTGAAGATCTTCACGCCGCCGGAAGCAGCCTGTTCCGCGAATTTCCGGTCGAGGAGGCGCTGCGGATCGGTATCCGCGATCAACCAGCCTTTGAATCGGCCGGTTTTCTCCTTGTCGTAAAAGTCGTTGCCTACCGCTTGCAGGGGATTGGCGGTAAGTCCCGGCGACCATGACTGCCAGACACCCACGAGGTTGGGTTGGGCGGCATTGGCGCTCTGGATCGAGCCGTCGGCCGTGATTCGGCGGTCATCGCCCAAGGTCTTCTGCAACTGGCCAAGCGCCAGCATCAGGCCGAGCCGGGCATTGGCAGCCGCCGCGGCACGGGCATCGCTGGAAGAGCTCTTGCGCAATTCAATCGACGCCAAGCCAAGCAAGCCGGTCGCCAAGACGGTGATCAGCACCATCAGCGATAGCGAAACGACCAGTGCGAAGCCTCGGGCCGGTTTTTTCCGGGAGGTTTTCAACGAAGTGCGAAATTGGGGTTTTACGGGCACAACGTGATTACGTCGTAACTTCCGACGAGGTTTAGTTCGTGTGAAATCCCAAACGAAAAAGATGGGCTTTTGGGTCCTTGGGTTTCGTGTATTCACAATGCAAAACATTGGTGCACGAAATTGTGACGTCAAGCATCAAGCTCCCCCGAATGTGGTAGGAAGACTACCCCTTTAGAGGGATAAAATCGAATCAGAACTGAGGCGTGGAGGCGTCCGGGGGAGTCCAATGCCGGCTCTCTGTCGGGCCGCCCCCGCCCCGCCCGCCTTTCGGTCGAGCGGGGCGCGGGCCACCCTGGAGGGGAGATCCAGATTACGGATCATGCCCGGGAGTTCTGTCCGGTTTCTTCGGGCGGGACTCGCGGGCGCGATCACGCTTTCCGGGAGCATCCTGTGTGCCCCCGTGCCGGTCACAACGTTCGGCATGTGACAATTCTGCGGGCATTTCCGCGCTTTATCATGCGAACGGCGCACGGTGAAGATCACCGATTGCCTCGCGTTATGCCCTCGTCCGGGGGCGCTCAATCCACGGAAATCTCCGGGAAAGCGGTATGCTCGCCGGTCGGATTCAGGGGGGCGGCGACCGTATCGATGGCGCCGAGCGGGACGAAGCGCGAAGAGTGGGCCGTATTCCAGCCGGGGTCGGCTTCCGAGGCGTTCCCATAAAGCGGGAACCACAGGACCCCGCGGGTGCCTCCTTGATGATGGGGATCACGTGGTGCATTGGCGGAAGCTTTTGCTGATTTCCGAGGTTTACCTTGTAAATACCGGTCGTGTTTGGTTTTGGAAAAACCGGCACATAGCCCGTGGCGAGCTTGCCGTCGGTCAAAGAGGAGAGCGGTAGACCGGCCTTTGCAGCGGGCGAGTTTTGCGGAACCTTGCGAGTTGCACCCCGCCATCTTATCGAGCTGTCCCGAAAGCGGAGAATTCCTCCCCGGTCAGCGAGCGCAGTAGAGTGGAGGGCGATTCTTCGGAGAAACGATTCACCGGCCGCGTAACCGAAGCGCCACTCTATGAAGTCCTTCGCTCTCCTCCTAACTTTGGCTGCTGCACAGGGTGCCGATATTGATTGGCCAGCTTACCTCGGGGACAAGGAGAGCAGCCACTATTCCGCGCTCGCCCAGATCACTCCGGAGAATGTAGCCAAGCTCCAGGCTGCTTGGACTTTTCGAGCCGGAGGAGCGGATCCGCAGAACCGTTCGCAGATCCAGTGCAACCCGCTCGTCATTGATGGCGTGCTTTATGGGACCACGCCTGATTTCCAACTCATCGCGCTCGATGCGGCGGCCGGTACGGAGAATTGGCGCTTCGATCCGGCGCGGGAGGGCTTGGCGAAGAGCGGGGTGAATCGAGGTGTCGTTCACTGGGGCAGTGGGGACGAGGCGAGGATTCTTTACGCCAATGACCGCTTCCTTCACGCCATCGACCTTCGCAGCGGAAAGAGGATTCCATCCTTCGGGAGGAGCGGCAGTGTCGATCTCAAGGAGGGACTCGGTCGCGAGGCTGGCGACCTTTACCTAACAGCGAATACGCCCGGCGTGATTTACCACGATCTGGTGATCATGGGCATGCGCTTGGGGGAAGGTCCCGGGCCTGCCGCGCCTGGACCGATCCGCGCCTACAACGTCCGCACCGGCGAATTGGTCTGGCGTTTCGACACGATCCCGCCACCTGGCGAGCCCGGTCATGAGACGTGGCCGCCTGATGCCTATCGGCGCCTCGGCGGGGCGAATGTCTGGACGGGTTTCGCCCTCGATGAAAAGCGCGGGCTGGTCTTTTGTCCCACTGGCTCCGCCGCCTTCGATTTCTGGGGAGGGGACCGGGCGGGTCAGAATCTCTACGCGAATTGCCTGCTCGCTCTCGATGCCGCCACCGGCAAACGCGTCTGGCACTTTCAGTTCGTCCATCACGACCTGTGGGACCGCGATCTTCCGGCTCCACCGAATCTTCTCACCCTCAAGCGAGGTGATCGTAGCATCGATGCGGTGGCGCAGGTCACGAAGTCGGGGCATGTCTTTGTCTTCGATCGCGTCACCGGTGAGCCACTCTTTCCGATCACGGAGAAGCCCGTGCCGCCTTCCGATCTTGCTGGGGAGTCCGCCTGGCCGACTCAACCTCTTCCGGAAAAGCCCGCGCCTTTCGCGCGGCAGATGTTCAGCAAGGATCTCATCACTGACATCTCCCCGGAGTCGCAGCGCGGCGTCTCGGAGCATTTCGAGAAGCTCAAGCCACACGCTCCTTTCACACCACCCAGCGAGCAGGGCACGATCATCTTCCCTGGCTTCGATGGCGGAGCCGAGTGGGGTGGGGCAGCGGCTGATCCCGATGGTATCCTTTACGTCAACGCCAACGAGATGCCGTGGATCCTCACCATGGTGCCCGCGAAAGCGAACGCTGGTGCAACCACTGGCGAAGCGCTCTACACCCAACTCTGCGCCGCCTGCCATGGTG
>Ga0307406_10000311_pt1 | contig 28306 bp, 24 predicted proteins | sample 322Cmetagenome_3_FD_203706 | JGI IMG/M metagenome (GOLD analysis project Ga0307406, IMG submission 203706) | Maize rhizosphere microbial communities from greenhouse at UC Davis, California, United States - 322HYB-C-2 | ecosystem: Host-associated > Plants > Roots > Rhizosphere > Soil | place...
TCGCGCACACCCAGCCGGTCGGCCGGCACGGCGTCGAGATCGAAGCCCGGCCCGCGATCGCGGACGAAGACGTCGACGGATGCCGCGGCGCCCTCGAGGTACACCGAGATCTCGCCGCCCGCGTGCCGTGCGGCGTTCAGCATCGCCTCGCGCGCAGCCGCCGCGACCTCGCCGCTGGCCCTCTCGTCGGAGGAGCCCGCCGAGACGACGTCGATGCGCACCGGGAAGTCGAGTTCGAGAGCGCCGGCGTAGTCGCGGAGGTCCGTGGGGAGGTCGCTGTCGGCCGGGGCGTCACCGTCGTAGAGCCAGGCGCGCAGCTCACGCTCCTGCGCGCGGGCGAGCCGGGCGGCCTCGCTGGAGGCACCGGCCCGGTTCTGGATGAGCGCGAGGGTCTGCAGCACGGAGTCGTGCAGATGCGCCGCCATCTCGGCGCGCTGCTCCTCGCGGATGCGCTTGACGCGTTCACCGCTCAGATCGCGCCAGCGCTCGATGAGCGTCGTCGACGACACCGCCACGAGCGCCGCCAGCGGGATCGCCGCCCGCACCAGCTGCGTCACCCCGCCGCCCCCCGCCAGGCGCGACGACTCCAGCACCAGCAGAACGGCGAGGAGCGTCATCATCGCCGCCCGGACGAGCAGGGCATGGCGGACGCCGCGCGCCGGATCTGCGCGATCCACGAGCGCCGCCCACATCCCCGCGGTCATCGCCAGGGCGACGGTCGTGACGAGGAGGAGCATCGCCGCGACGGCATCCGTCCCGCCGTATCCTCCCCAGATGCTCCACGCCCACGGGTCGAGGGAGAGGGGCAGGAAGGTGAGCGCGAGCACCGTCGACGCCGCGGCCAGCAGCCAGGCGACGGGCGCGCGCCGCGTCGGCAAGGCCTCGCCCGCAGCCCACGGCATGAACGCCCAGCACCACAGGTACAGCAGCACCCCCGCACCGAGCATGCCGGCGGTCACGACGAAGAAGGCGCGCACCGCCCACAGCGGGGCGTCGAGGTGGACGGCCAGTCCCTCCGCGACCCCGGCCACCAGGCAGTCGCGAGGCCGCACCGAAGGCGGCCGCGGCGGCGCGGCGACCACCGGACGCGCGAGGCGCGGCGGGCGTGCGGGGCGCGGCGGCCGGGCCGGGCGCATCGACAGCGCCCCCGTTTCGGGCCGAGCCCCGACGGGGGCGGAGGAGGACATGCCGCCATCCAATCACCCGCACCCGCGCCCGCGGTACGCCCGGCGCGCACAATCAGGGGGCGCTCAGGGGTTCACCCCATGGTCGGCCAGCACCCGTGCCGGGGAGGATCGAGACATGACCACCGCGCCCCCGATCGATCCCGGCCCGCCGCCGGCCGCACCGACGACGACCTCCCGGACGGACGGGTTCTTCTCCTGGACCGCCGGGCTCGGCCTCGTGCGCGGTGAGGGCTGGATCGGCGGCGTAGCCGCGGGTGTCGCGGCGCGCCTGCGCATCGATCCGCTGATCGTGCGCGGCATCCTCCTCGTCGTCGGCCTGTTCGGCTTCCCAGTCCTCTTCCTCTACGGCCTCGCCTGGGCGCTCCTGCCCGACCTCGACGGGCGTATTCCGCTGCAGGAGGCCGTCCGCGGCAGGTTCGCCGCGTCGCAGATCGGGGCGGGCCTGTTCGTGCTCGCCGGGTTCGTCCCGTTCCCGGTGCTCATGTGGGGCGGCTCGTTCGGCCTCGTCTCCGTCGCCTGGGTCTTCGCGCTCGGCCTCGTCCTCTTCGTCGGCGTCCTCCTCGCCGGCGGCCTCCTCTTCCTGATCGTGCGTGCCGCGCGCCGCACCCCGGGCGAGTCCGAACTGCGAACGGCTTCCGCAGCATCCGACGCGCCCGGTCCGTCTGCCGACGAGTCCGGCCGGGAACCGGACGACGTCGCGGACCCGCGGGGGGTGGATGCCCGCGCCGCCCGCGTCGAGGCATCCCTCCCCGCACCTCTCGACGAGAGCGACATCGCTCCCGAGGGGGCGCCTTCCGCAGATCTCGCCGCCTGGAAGGAGCAGCACGCCGCCTGGAAGGAGCAGGACCAGCAGTGGCGTCGGCAGCAGCAGGATGCCGTCCGCGCCGCGCGCGAGGCGGCGCGTCGCGAGCGTCAGGCCCGAGCGACGGCCTTCGCGGCAGAGGCCGCCGAACGACGCCGCGTCCGCCGGGCGAGCCACCCCCGCACTCCGGCCGCGGCCGTCGTGGTCGCGCTGGGACTGGCGGTCCTCGTGGGAACCGGCGCCGCGCTGACCGAGGGCGGACCGCTCGCGCCCGCACGCGGACTGTTCGTGGCCGCCCTGGTGCTCGCCGCGGGGATGGTCATCGCGGGGGCGCTGCGCCGACGCAGCGGCTTCCTCGCGTTCGTCACGCTGCTGACCCTCGTGGGCGGGGCAGCCGCGACCGCCGTGCCGGCCGCCCAGGCGCTGCACCTCGGGAACTACGGCATCTCCAACACGAGCGACCAGCGCTATCCCGCCTCCGCGCCGTTCACGCAGCCGTGGGGCGATCTCACCGTCTTCCTCGGCGCCACGGGCGACGAGGGGACGACATACATCGACAAGCGTTCGGGCACGACGTTCATCACGCTCCAGCCGGGTGTCCAGGTGACCCTGGAGGCGACGACGAGCACCGCCGCCCTCTACTACGGCGGGTCGGACAACACGTCCGAAGACCTCACTCGCGCCGCCGGCACGACGACCGAGACACTCCCCGATGGCCGCCTCCGATACCGCGCGGTCGTCGCGGCCGGCACCGAGCCGGTCACCACGCGCGAGACCATCGTCATCGACCAGGACGCGGGTTACATCGAGCTGTATCTGATCGACACCCCCATCGGAGAAGACCAATGAGCGACGACACCCTCCCCCTCGCATCGGAGCCGCCGGTCGAGACCGGCGACCCGCAGCCGCCGCGTCCTCGCACCCGCTGGGCGGGCATCGTCTGGGGGCTCGCCTTCGGAGCGATCGCCGCGGGGGGCATCTGGCTGAGCTCCGGACTCGACCGGCTCGACGGGCTGTCCACCTGGCTTCTCGACCTCGGGGCGGGCGCCGCGATCGGCTACGGCCTCCTCACGGTCGGGGGCCTGCTCCTCGTGGGCGGTATCGCGGGACTGCTGCGTCGTGCGCAGGTCGCGGCATCCCGGCGATAATCGACGAGTGCGCACACTGCTCAACATCATCTGGATCGTCTTCGCCGGCTTCTGGCTGTTCGTCGGCTACGTCCTGGCGGGCGTGCTGCTGTGCCTCCCGATCATCACGATCCCGTGGGCGGTCGCGTCGTTCCGGACGGCCCGTTACGTGATCTGGCCGTTCGGACGCACCATCGTGAGCAAGCCCACGGCGGGGGTCGGGTCGTTCCTCGGCAACGTCATCTGGGTGATCCTGGCCGGCTGGTGGCTCGCGATCGGACACCTGCTGAGCGGCATCGCCCTGTGCATCACGATCATCGGCATCCCGATGGCGATCGCCGACTTCAAGATGATCCCCATCTCCCTCATGCCCCTCGGCAAGGACATCGTCTCCACCCGCGACGGCGCCTTCGCGTGACCCGGCGCGATCGCGCAGAATGGGCGACATGACGCTCCCCCCGCTCACGGTCGTCGATGTCGACGGCATCCCCGCCTACTCGGCCGACATCCGCACCGCCTTCACCGGCACACTGATCTTCGGGATCGGCCTGCGCGACGAGACGGCGCGCACCGCGGGTCTCGCGCACCTCATCGAGCACCTGGTCATGGCGCGCGTGGGCCGGGTCAACGTGACCCACAACGCCACGACCGCCGACGAGTCGGTGTCGTTCTTCGCGCAGGGCACCCCCGAGGCGGTCGCCGACTTCCTCTCGCGGGTCGCCCGCGCCATCTCCTCGTTGCACGAGACGACCGACGACGCCGTGCTCGAGCAGCGCCGCATCATCAGCAACGAGCTCGGCGACGCCGACGAGCGGCCGGGTCGCGGGCACCTCGTCGACCGGTTCGGCAACCGATCGATCGGCCTCCTCGATCTCGGCACCCCCGCCCACCGGTCGCACTCGCGCGCCGAGGTGCTGCGGTTCGCCGATGACTGGTTCCACGCGGGCAATGCGGCGCTGAGCTTCACCGGCCCGATCCCGGACGGGCTGACGCTCGCCCTCCCGCCGGCGCGGCCGATGCCCGAGCGCCCGGAGGCGCGCGTGATCCGCAGCGGGCAGTGGGTCGTCAACGGCGAGGTGCCGGCCGTCGTCTCGCTCGTGTTCGACAGCGAGGACCGCGCCACGGCTGCGGTCGCGACCTCGCTCCTCAACGACGCGTTCCACGACCGCCTGCGCGGCGAGCGGCACCTCATCTACTCGGTGCTCACCCAGCAGCTGCCCCTGGGCATCGACACCCTGCTCTGCGCCTACGCCCTCGACCCGCGCCCCGAGCACGTCGTCGAGACCGCCCGCGCCGCGCTCGACGTGATCCGCGGGCTCGCGACCGATGGCCCGACCCCGGAAGCCGTCGCGGAGCAGCTGGACCGCTGGCGTCACAGCGATGCGGATCCGGCGAACCACATGGACTACATCGACGGGCGTGCGGTCGCGATGCTCCGCGGACGGCGGGCGCGCGGCGACGTCTCGCCGCCGCCGTCGCTCGATGCCGTCACGGCGGTGGCGATCCAGGCGCTCTTCGCGGCCTCTCTCGAGACGGTGTTCGTGACCCTCGGAGACGACCTCGACGCCGAGGGCGACGAGCAGATCACCGAGGCGCTCGGGCTGCCGCCGGCCGAGGATCCCGACCCGCTGTTCCCCTCGCTCACCAAGCGGGAGCTGCTGCGGCATTACACCCAGGACACGACGGAGATCTTCGGCGGCAAGCTCTTCTCGTCGGCGCGCGGGGCGGACCTCGTCGTCGACACCGAGCGCGTGAGCCTCGTCGACGACGGCGTGTTCGAGGTGCGCTTCGACCACCTCGTGCTCGCGACGTACTCCGAGAAGCTGAAGCTGTGGACGCTCATCGCCGAACAGGGTCACCTGCTGTTCGTCGACCTCGACATGTGGCGGGGCGCGGCGAAGCTGCACGCCCTGCTCGGTCAGCGCATCCCGGGCGCGGTGCAGGTCGAGGTCGACGCGGCCTGACCGCCGCGGGCCGCGTCATGCGGCGACTCATGACGGAATCACAGGTCACACACCTGGCGGGTGACGCAGCCGCGGGTTAGCGTGGGGGCAGTTCCTCGGGACGGGCGGCGACCTCACAAGGGAAGCGCTCCGAACGGGGTCATCGCGGCGATCCGGGCGGGCCCGGGCACCGGCTCATACCCGGTCGCGTTGCGGGTTCGACTCCCGCCGTCGCGTCCACATCCGCTCCCGCCCCGCCCGTCCCGCTGCTTCCTGCGGCCAGCCCTGGCTCGGAAGGTGGCACTCGTTGTCGTTTCACGGCGCTCGTAGCGACAACAAGCGCCACCTTCTCGCCTGCGACGGGACAATTTCGTGCCGGCGACGGGAGAACGGCGCGTCGCGGGGATCCGATTCGGTGTCCGCGACGAATCACCCGTGTGGACACGCACTCCCTCGCCTCGCGCACCCAGCGGCGCGGACCCGCCCTCGCGACCGACGGGCGCGCCCTCGGCCTCCGACGGCGTGTCATCCGGACGTCGGCGGGGAACGTCGTCGCCCGTGTCGGTGAGGCCACGGGCGACACCGCGACGATCCTCCTCCACGGCGCGGCGGGATCGTGGACGACCTGGACGCCGCTTCTGCGCGCGGCCGCGCGTTCGGGCGCGCCCCTCAGCGATGTCATCGCGATCGACCTGCCCGGCTGGGGCGAGACCCGACCATCGGCAGGAACCGACGTCACACTGCTGAGCGGCGCGGTGCGTGAGATCGCCGAGGCGCTCGGCTATCGCCGCTGGGTCGTGGTCGGCCACTCGCTCGGCGGCTTCCTGGGGCTCGATCTCGCCGCCCGCACTCCTCGCAGGACCGCCGCCGTGCTGCTGATCTCCCCTTCGGGACCGGCGGTGCTCCGCACCATCCGCCGGGTCATCCGGGGCGGCATCGCTCTTCCGGGCTTCGCCGGGATGCTGCTGACGATGAGACTGCTGGCGGCGATGGGCGCGTTCGGTGCGCAGCTGGCCCGGGCGCTCCACCGTGCGGGGATGCTGGGCGCGCTGAGCGCACCGCTCTTCGCCGCGCCCGACCGCGTGCACCCGTCGGTGCTCGACGCGCTCGCGGCGGAGGTGCGACCCCGCGCCTTCGCCGACGCGGCGCGGGCGGCCGCGGCGTACGACGAGACGAGCTGGGGCAGCATCGATTGCCCGGTGAGGTCGCTTCGGGGTGAGCGCGACGTCTTCGTCGCCGACACCGACGCGGCCGGCTTCGCGAGGCTCATCCACGACTTCGCGCAGACGACGATTCCCGGGGCGGGGCACTTCGCGGCGGTCGAGCAGCCCGAGGCGGTGCTGGACGTCCTTCGCACGCTCACTCGACACGCCTCCGTCACCCGCCGTGCACGTTGATCCGCTGCCACCGGCGGGCTCGACTCCCGCCGCCGCGTCCGCGTCCGGTCCGCTAGACGGTCTCGGCGTCGAGGTGGTTCCTCGCCCCCCACAGGGCCAGTTGCGTGCGATCGCTGAGTCCTGTCTTGCGCAGCGCCGACTGCAGCTGCGATTTGACGGTGTGCACCGAGACATGGAGCATCTCGGCGAGCGCGTCGTTGCTCGTGACCCCCGAGGCGAGGGTGGCGACGATACGCCGCTCCGCCGCCGTCAGCCCCACGGCGTCGGCCTCGCCGGGCGCTGCGGCACCTCGTCGCACGAACTCGCGCAGCAGGGTGCCGGCCACGCGGGACGAGACGACGGCTTCGCCGCGGGCGGCCGCATGGATCGCAGCCACGAGCTGGTCGGAGTCATGACTCTTCAGGAGGTAGCCCACGGCACCGGCGTCCAGTGCGGCGGTCACGTACCCGTCGATGGCGAAGCTCGTCATCACGATGACCGCGATCGGGTGTCCGTCCGTCGCCGAGGTGAGCTCACGTGTCGCCTCCGCGCCGGTCATCCCCGGCATCTGCATGTCCATCAGCACGACCTCGGCGCGCTCATGCCGCGCGACCGTCACGGCATCGGCGCCGTTGGCCACCTCTCCGATGACGCGGATGCCGGGCGCGGCATCCAGCTGCAGACGGAGCCCGCGGCGCACCGACCGGTTGTCGTCGGCGATGAGGACGCGGATCGCGGAGCCTGTCATGGTGTCCCCCTCAGCCGGCCGCGGACAGCGGGATGTCGAAGCGGAGCCGCCACCCGCCGGACTCGAGCGCCCGCGTCGACAGCGCCCCCTGCAGCAGCTCGATGCGCTCGGTGATCCCCGGCAGCCCCCACCCGAGCCCCAGGCCGGGGATCGGGTCCTGGGCCGTCGACGGACCGTTGACCACCGTGGCGCGGAGGGTGTGGTCCGCGACGGCCACCTCGATGTCGACCGGTGCTCCCGGCGCGTGACGGGCCGCGTTGGTCAGCGCCTCCTGGACGCAGCGATAGGCGGTCGTCGAGACCACGGCGGGAAGATCCTGGAGCTCTCCCGCCCGCCGCAGCCGCACGCGCATCCCGCGGTCCCGCCAGTAGTCCACCAGCCCGTCGAGACCGCGCAGGTCGGGCACGGACGCGGCGGAATCGGGAGAGGTGGCGCGCAGATCCGCGAGGGCGCCCGCCAGGCTCGCAGCGGCGAAGCGACCCTCGTCGCGCACCTCCTCGACCAGTTGGAGGGCGTGCTCGGGGCGCCGCGGCGCGATGGCCAACGCGGCGTCGGCGAGGGTGATGAGGCCGGCCAGGTGCTGCCCCGCGACATCGTGCAGCTCCTGCGCGATCCGCGCGCGCTCCTGCCGCTGCGCCTCCGCGACGCGCGCATCGTGCTCGGCGCGAACCCTGTCCGTCTCCTCGCGTGCGGCGCGCGCCCGGCGCATCCGCCGCGCCCACCAGATGCCGAGTGTGGTCGCCGCCGCCGAGGGGGCGACAAGGCTCGCCGCCTCCGCCGACAGCCAGAGGACGGCGACGCTCGGACTCGTCCCGAGCGAGATCAGCAGACCGAGCAGGCCGCCGAGGATCGCGAGCGACGTGACCGCGAGCCAGGTAACGGCGACGGCCGCGGATCGTCGCGTGGCGAGCAGGAACAGCGACAGTGCGATGACGAGGTACATGCCCTTCAGCCACGTCGGCGCAGCCAGACCGAGGGCCAGCGAGAGGTGGACGCCGGCGACGACCACCACGGCGAGCTGCGGAAAGCGGTCCGCGATCGCGAGTACCGCTGCTTGCACCGCGCACCCGAGCACCAGGAGCGCGAGCACCGCCGGGCGAGAGAGCGCGAACGGCCACTCCTCGATGCCTTCCGCGAAGGCGGACAAGGGAGTCGAGAGCACCTGGACGGCCGTCGCCGCGAACACCGTCAGCGCGAACAGCAGCGAGGCGCGAGCGCCGCCCAGGACCCGCCCGGACGGGTCGCCCGGGACGGCTGCCTCGGGCCGCGGCGGTTGCGCTGGCGGGTCCGGCGTCAGCATCGCGTCACCTTCCTCGGCGGATCGGACACGATCCTCGCCTGCCTCGTGCGGGGATCGGGCAAGTCCCTCCCCAGGGCGCTTGCCCGATCCCATTGTGCCGGTCGCCCCGGCCGAGACCGCCCGGCGCTAGTCGCGGTCGGCGGACACCCGTTCCGCCTGCAGGGCACGGGCCTGCTCCGTCGATCCCCACACGCCGACGACCTCCCCCTCGTCGCCGACGCTCGCCGCGCCCACTCCGGCCACGCCCCAGTTGACGACCTGATGGGTGACCCCCGGAGCCCCCGACTCCGAGCTCGCCACTCCGCCGACGTCGGGTATCTCCAGCACCAGCCCGTCGGTGAACCGGACCGACGACCCAGCCGGATCGCAGGTGCGCGCCGGCCATCGGTCGACGCCCGAGACCTCCACCGTCGTGCGCGCGCACGAGGGCAGCGAGTCCGAGCCCGGCGGCACGGCGACCTCGGGGCCGCCGGCGCACCCGGCGCACCCCAGGACCACGAGCGCGACGGCCGCCGCAGGCGTCCAACGTCCGATCGATCTCATGACTCCATGCCTACCGCGCGTGCGGGACGCCTCCCGCCGCGCCCGCGGCCGCGCGCCTCGCTCACCGGAGGGCGTCCTCCCGCCTCGATGCGGCGGAGAGCCCGGCCCTGCGCGATGCGCGCGTGCGGCGCTGTCCGATGACCGGTCATCGGCACCGCCGTGGCCGGCCCGCCGATTTCACTCGATCGGATGACACCGCGTCACCAGCCGTGCTCGTTGAGCCACTGCCGCCGCCGGGCGACCTCCGCATCCGACTCGTCGGCGTCGGATGCGTCGTGCGGCGCGAGACGGCTGGCGTCGTCCAGCGCCACGAAGCGCTGACACCGCGGACAGAGCGCCCGCCCGTCGGGATAGCCGTCGGCGAGCACGGCAGCGGGCGCACCCGGCTCTCCGGAGCCCGCGCACAGCGCCGGATCAGACGCCGCGTCGCTCCAGAGGACGGTGCGGTGCCGGTGGAGCCCCGGGTGCCCCAGCGGTCGCGTGCAGCGACGCCCCTGCGACCGCTGCCGGCAGAAGCGGACGATCTGGCTCTGCCCCGGTGTTCCCGCGGAGGCCGGTGTTCCCGCGGAGGCCGGGGTTCCCGAGGGACCCGCGGAGGCGTCCGACGGTTCCTCCCTGTCGACGACCGTGTCCCCGGCCGCGTCGCAGCGGATCTCGTACGTGAAGGTGCCGTGATAGCCGTAGACCTCCCCGATCCCCGGCGCACCGACGCGCACGTCGACCTGCTGCAGATCCGCGGCGTCCTCGACGGCCCGCTCCTCGACGACGACGCGGATGACGCGCGGGAGGGGGATTCGCGCAGGTCCGATGCGCATCGCGATGCGGCTCGACTCCAGCACCATCCCCCCGCGATCGACGCGGGCCGTGAGCTCCACCTCGAGGATGCCCCGCCGACCGAGCCGATCGATCAGGACACCACCCGCGGCGCGCGTCTCATCGACCATCGTCCGCGAGACGCCCGCGAAGTGGAAGGTCCGCACGGCGCGGACGGCTCCGTCGGCGCCGGAGGTGTTGCGGATGTCGAACGGCACCTCGACGCCGTGCTCCGGGAAGGCGATCCCCCATCGCGCCAAGATCGCGAACAGCGGGCGCAGCAGCGGGAGACGGAGGCCGGCCGACGCGTAGACGCCGCGACCGATCCCGCGGCAGCCGCTCGGGACAGCGTCGACGTAGGCCCTCAGCCGCGGATGCAGCGATGCGGCATCGTCCCCGAGAGCGACGAGAAGCGGCCCGGGGGACGGAATACTGAACATGTTCAGAATTGTAGTACGCTCGCGGCATGAACGACACTCGGCGCCCCATCGCCGTCCTCGCCGGCGCGAGCGGCTTCATCGGCCGTGCGGCAGCGGCCGCGTTCGCCGCCGACGGCTACGACGTGCGTCTCGTCGGACGCACGGCGGCGACGGGCTGGACGGATGCGGCGGCCCTCACCCGCACGGTCGACGGCGCCGACGTCGTGCTGAACCTCGCCGGGAAGTCCGTCAACTGCCGCTACACAGGGCGCAACCGCGACGAGATCCTGCGCTCGCGCGTGGAGACGACCCGCGCGCTCGGAACGGCGATCGCGTCCGCGGCGCGGCCCCCGCGGACATGGCTCAACGCGTCGACGGCGACGATCTACCGTCATGCCATGGATCGCCCGAACACCGAGACGGACGGCGAACTCGGCACCGGGTTCTCGCCCGATGTGGCGAGGGCGTGGGAGAGCGAGCTCTTCGCGGGCGAGCTCCCGCACACCCGCCGCGTGGCGCTCCGGATGGCGATCGTGATCGGCGACGGTCCGGCGACGCGCATGCTGTTCGGACTGGCCCGCACGGGCCTGGGCGGCGCGCAGCACGACGGCTGGGGCCTGCCGCATCGCCGCTACCGCGGCATCGGCGATCACCCCACCGGCACGGGCGCGGCGCCGTGGTACCGCACGCGCGGCCGGCAGCGGTTCAGTTGGGTGCACATCGACGACGTGGTCGGCGCGATCCGTTTCCTCCGCGACGACGACGGCATCGCCGGTCCGGTGAACATCGCCTCCCCCCGCCCGTCGGACAACGGCACGCTCATGGCGACGCTCCGAAGGATCGTCGGGATGCCGATCGGCATCCCCTCGGCGCGCTGGATGCTCGAGCCCGCGATGTGGGCGCTGCGGACAGAACCCGAACTCATCCTGAAGAGCCGATGGGTGCTGCCGGCGCGGCTGACCGATGCCGGTTTCACCTTCCGGCATCCCGACCTCGAGGAGGCGCTGCGCGATGTCCGATGAGGAGAGCGGCACCAAGGGCGAGCGCACGCGCGACCGCATCCGGAGCGCCGCGCTGTCGTCGTTCCGCACGCACGGCTACGAAGCGACGACCATCCGGCGGATCGCGGACGAGCTGGGCATGTCGGTCGGCGCGACGCATTACCACTTCCCCTCCAAGAACCATCTGATCCAGGAGCTCTACCGCGACGTCCAGGAGGCCCACCGGGACGCCGCCGTGCCGCTGCTGGCCGGGGAGCCACGGCTCATCGAGCGCCTGCGGATCGTCTTCTCGACCGGTGTCGACCAGCTCGAGCCCTACCACGCCCACGCCGGGGAGTTCCTCTCCGCCGCGGTGTCGCCGCGCTCGTCGATCAACCCGCTGTCGGAGGAGTCGGCTGCGGCCTTCGCGATCGTCGAGGACCTCTTCCGCGGGGCCGTCGACGGCGCCGTCGGCGCGCGGCTCCCCGGCGACATCCGCCGGCTCCTCCCCCGCGCCCTCGTGCTCGTCCACCTTCTGCTCGCCCTGTACTGGGTGTACGACTCCTCGGCCGGCCGGCGGCGCACCCGCCGTCTGCTCGACCGCGGTCTCGCGCTCCTGGGCTCCGCATTGCCGCTGACCCGGCTCCCGCTGCTGCGCGCACCGCTCGCCGACGCGCTCGCGCTCATCGGAGACGTCCGCCGCTGACGCGACGCCCGCACACGCAGGAAGTGGCGCCGTTGTCAACCCCGCGCCCTGCCGTGGCGTCGGCTCCTAGAGTCGACTCGCGCGCTCACGCGCCTATTCCCGGAGGTCGTCGTGACATCACCCACGGACGAGGAACCCACCTCGGCCCTGCTCGGGGGCAGATACGCCCTCCACGAGAGCATCGGCCGCGGCGCGATGGCGGAGGTGTTCCGCGCGGACGACGTCGTCCTCGGCCGCACCGTCGCGGTGAAGATCCTGCACACGGCCCCCGACGGGTCGCTCCTGGCCCCCCGTGCCCGCACGGAGATGTCGCTGCTCGCCTCGCTCAATCATCATTCCCTCGTCACCCTCTACGACGCGATGGTGATCCCGGGTCACGTGCCCTACCTCGTCATGGAGCTCGTCGACGGGCCGACGCTCGCGGAGCGGCTGCACGAGGGCCCGATGGATGCCGGTCAGGTGGCCCAGCTCGGCGCCGAGCTCGCCGCCGCCCTGCACGTCGTGCATGAGGCCGGCATCGTCCACCGCGACGTCAAGCCGTCGAACATCCTGCTCGCCACCGATCCGGTGCCCGGACGGCGCCCGCGCGCCAAGCTCGCCGACTTCGGCGTGGCCTACCTCGCCGACGGCGAGCGCTTCACCTCCCCCGGCATGGTGATCGGCACCGCGGCCTACCTGGCGCCCGAGCAGGTGCGCGGCGCCTCTCCGGCCGCCTCCGCTGACATCTACTCCCTCGGTCTCGTCCTGCGCGAAGCGCTGACGGGCGAGCGGGCGTTCCCGGATGCCACCGGGATCGGCGCGATCACCGCCCGGCTCATCGAGAGCCCCGACCTGCCGGACGACCTCGGTGAGGAATGGGTGGAGTTCCTCGGCCGCATGATCGCGTTCGACCCGGACGAGCGGCCCACCGCTCTCGAGGTCGCGGAGCTCGCCGCCGCGCTGCCGACGACGCCGACCCCGCGTCGGCCCGCCCCCGCGGCGGGGACAGCGTCCGGCGCGCCGACTCTCGCGCCGACCGCCGCGTATCCCGCGCCGCTCGCCGAGCTCGCAGGCCTCGCGGACGCCGTCGGCCCGCCCCCGCCGCTCCCCTCGGCGTCGGCCGCGGCGTCGGCCGCACCCACCGACCTCGTGCCGCGCCGCGATCGCGCATCGCGTCGCCGCCGGCGTCGCACACGCACGCTGGTGCTGATCGGCTCCGCCCTGGCGGCGGTCGCGATCCTCGGTGTGAACGCGGCCACCTGGGTGGGAAGCGTCGGCGGCGGCGTCACCGTCCAGGAGACCCCCTCGCCGTCGGTGACGACACCCGCCGACGACGAGCTGACGATCGCCGAGGACGTCGCCTCCTCCGACCCCGAGGTGGCCACGGTCTCGTCGGACACCACCACCACCTCGCGATCCGATCGCGCCGATGTCACGGGGAAGAAGTCCGATCAGGCCGCGCGGCACACCGCTGAGAAGGCCGAACGGGACGCGGCCAAGGCGGAGAATGCCGCCGAACGCGAGGCCCGCAAGCAGGCGGACGCCGCTGAGCGCGCCGCGAAGAAGGCGGAGCGGGAGACGCCGCCGTCCGCCGGCGATCGGCCGGGCGACACCGTCGATGGCTGACCGAGTCGCGGACGCGGATCGCCGTGCCGACGTCGTCGTGGTCGGCGGCGGCAACGGCGGCCTCTCGGTGGCCGGCCGCCTCCGTCGCGCCGGTGTGCGGAGCGTGACGGTGGTCGAGCCGCAGTCGGATCACGCCTACAAACCCCTCTTCTCGCACGTCGCCGGCGGCACGGCGCGCGCCAGCCGCACCGTTCGCCCACAGGCGCAGGTCACCCCGCGCGGAGTGGAGTGGATCCAGGATGCCGTCGCCGCGGTGGAGCCGGAGGAGAGCCGCGTCCGGCTCGGGCACGGCGGCACCCTCTCGTACGGGCACCTCGTCCTCGCCCCCGGCATCCGCCAGGACTGGGACGCGGTACCCGGACTCGCGGCCGCGATGCTGTCGCCGTCCGGAGCGTCGAACTACGTGCTCGACCTCGCCGCCAAGGCCTCGCCGCTTCTGCGCGATCTGCGCAGCGGCACCGTCGTCTTCGTGCAGGCCCCCGGCCCCGCCTCGTGCGCGGGCGCCGCGCAGAAGCCGATGTACCAGGCGTGCGACTACTGGGAGAGGACCGGCGTGCTCGGAGCCATCCGGGTGGTCCTCCTCGTTCCCGATCCGACCGTCTTCGGCATCCCCGAGATCGACGCCGAACTGCAGCGCAGCATCGACCGCTACGGCATCGACGTGCGCACCGAGACCCGGGTGAGCGAGATCGACGCGGACCGGCGCGTGATCGTCTTCGCGGCCGGCCCGCAGGAGCGCACGGGGCGGCGTGTGCAGAGCCTCGGGTACGACCTGCTCATCGCCGAGCCGCCGCAGTCCGCGCCGCCCTTCATCGCCGACAGCGGCCTGTCATCGCCGGAGGCCGCCGGCTTCGTCGAGGTCGAGCCGCAGACCCTCCGGCATCGGCGGTTCGCGAACGTCTGGGCCCTGGGCGACGCCGCCGCGACGGAGAACTCGAAGTCCGGCGGCGCGCTGCGGAAGCAGACGAAGGTGCTGGCCGAGAACCTCGTCGCCGCGCGCGACGGCCGGGAGCCCGCGGCGCGCTACGACGGCTACGGCGTCTGTCCCTTCACCGTCTCGCGCTCGACCGCCGTCTTCGCGGAGTTCGATGCGCAGCGGCGGCTCACCCCGACGCTCTGGCGTTCGTCCTACCGCGAGAGCCGACGGAACTGGATCATCGACCGCTACGTGTTCCCCCACGTCTACTGGCACCTGATCTTGCAGGGGCGCGCCTGAGGTGCGGCTCCTCCGGGAGCGGACGCGCCTGAGGCGCCGCCCCTCCGGGAGCGCCGACGGCGTCGCGCGATACTGAGGGCATGGATCAGCGCCGACGACCCCGCGGGTTCGGGCGCTACTGGTCCGCCAACACCCTGAGCGCGTTCGGGACGACTCTCACGGCGGTCGCGCTCCCGGTGCTCGTCGTCGACGTGCTGCGCGCCGACCCGCTTCAGGTGGGACTCGTCGGTGCCGCACAGTTCCTGCCCTACGCGGCGCTCGGCCTGCTCGCCGGTGTCTACGTCGACCGGTGGCGACGGCGACGCACCCTCGTCGTGGCGAGTATCGGGCGCGCGGTCGCGCTGGCGGCGATCGCCGCCGCCTGGGCGCTCGAGATCCTCAGCGTGGAACTGCTGATCGCGCTGCTGCTGATCTTCGGCGCGTTCTCGGTCTTCGGCTTCGCGGCGGCGCAGTCGCTTCTGCCCCGCGTGGTGCCGCGAGAGGACCTCCTGCGCGCCAACGCGCGACTCGACCAGGGCGAGGCGGCGGCGCAGACGTTCGGACCGGCCCTCGCGGGGCTCGTGGTGCGGGGCCTGGGGGCACCACTGGCCCTCGTCGCGGATGCGATCACCTACGTCGTCGACGCCGTGCTCGTGGCCGGGCTCCCCGTCGACGAGACACCCGTACGCACCCGGGATCGCCTGCTGCCCGCCATCCGCGAGGGGCTGCGCGCGACGTACCGCCACCCCGTCCTTGCTCCCCTGTCGCTGTCGACCCATGTCTGGTTCGTCGCGAACGCCGCCTCGCTCACGGTGCTGTCGCTGCTCGCGCTGCGCACCCTCGACCTCGGCGCGGCGCTCTTCGGCATCCTGCTCTCCGTGGTCGGCGCCGCCACGCTGCTCGGCGCAACCGCGGCCGTCCCCGCCGGCGCGCGGTTCGGTCAGGGCGGCACCATCGCGCTCGCCCGCATCGGCTATCCGCTCGCCTGGACGGCGGCGGCGCTCGTGCCGGCGATCGACCGCGCCGTCGGGGTGCCCCTCCTCTTCGTCGCGCTCGCCCTCGGAGGCGTCGCCGCCGGTCTCGAGAACGCGAACGAGATGAGCTACCGCCAGCAGGTCACACCGGACGAGCTCCTCGGGCGGGTCAACGCGACCGGGCGGGCGGTCAACCGCACCTGCGCTGTGATCGGTGCGCTGCTGGGCGGCGCGACCGTCGCGGCGTGGGGGGTCCCGACGGCGCTGTGGGCAGTCGTGACGGTCTTCACCGTCGCCGCCCTCATCGCCGGGCTCACGGCGGTGCGCACGGCGCGGGCCTGATCGTCACTGCAATTGCACTATGGGTTATCTAGTGCAATACTGCACTTCATGACCGATAGTGCACCAGACAGACGCGATCAGCGACGAGCCGAGGTCACGCGCACCCTCATCCGCGCGGCCCGCGCACTGACGGCCGAGCACGGGCTGGCCGGATTCACCGTCGAGGAGCTGTGCGGCCGGGCCGACATCTCCCGCCGGACGTTCTTCAACTACTTCGCCTCGAAAGAGGATGCGGTCCTGGGCTTCCCGATCCACCGTTCCGAAGCGGACGCGATCGCCCGGTTCCTGGCGTCGGACGCCGGAGGGGGCGACGACCTGTCCCCGACGCTCCTCATCGACCTCGCCATCTTCCACGAGGCGCGCTGGCGCACGATCGACGTCGCCCCGGAGACGATCGCCGACCTGATCGCCGCCGTGGAGCGCGAGCCCCGACTGCTGAAGCGGGCGCTGGAGATCGCAGCCGAGGGCGAGCAGTTCGACGCGCGACTCATCGAGCAGCGGGAGGGCCTCGAGTCCGGCGACCTCCGCGCTCAGGCCGCCGCGCAGATCGTCAGCGCCCTCGGGCGGGCCGCGACCGCCGAGTTCATGCAGGCGGGCAACACCGACACCTTCTTCCGCATCTTCGAACGCCGCGTCGCCGCCGCGCGCGCGCTGTTCGCCAGCCAAGACCCGCAGATCGGACCGCGATGACCACCGACACCACGACGCCGCGCCGCGCGACGGCGCCCCTCCTGCTCACCCAGCGGCGCATCTGGATCATCTTCTCCGCCCTGATCGCCGGCATGCTGCTCGCGAGCCTGGATCAGACGATCGTCTCGACCGCCATGCCGACCATCGTCGGCGAGCTCGGCGGCGTCTCGCATCAGGTGTGGATCACCACCGCGTACATCCTGGCGACGACCATCGTCATGCCGATCTACGGCAAGCTCGGCGACGTCCTCGGTCGGCGCACCCTCTTCCTGGTCGCCATCGCGATCTTCACGCTCGCCTCGATCGGGTGCGCCGTCGCGACCGACTTCTGGATGTTCGTCGTGTTCCGCGCGATCCAGGGCCTCGGCGGGGGCGGTCTCATGATCCTGTCGCAGGCGATCATCGCCGACATCGTCCCTGCCTCCGAGCGCGGCAAGTACCTCGGCCCGCTCGGCGCGGTGTTCGGACTCGCGGCCGTGGGCGGACCGCTCCTGGGCGGCTTCTTCGTCGACCATCTCACCTGGCAGTGGGCGTTCTACATCAACATCCCGGTGGGCATCGCCGCGTTCCTCATCGCCGTCTTCGCGCTGAAGCTCCCCGCCAAGCGCGCGGTCAAGCGGATCGACTGGCTCGGCATCCTCTTCCTCTCCGCGGCGACCACGTGCCTCATCTTCTTCACCGACTTCGGCGGCGACACGGCCTACGGCTGGGGCTCGATGGTCACCTGGGCGTGGGGCCTCGGACTCCTCGCCGCCGCGGCGCTGTTCATCTTCACCGAGTCGCGCGCACAGGACCCGATCATGCCGCTGGCGATGTTCCGGAACCCCGTCTTCGTCAACGCGACCGCGATCGGCCTGGCCCTCGGCATCGGCATGTTCGCCGCCATCGGGTTCGTGCCGACCTTCCTGCAGATGTCCTCCGGGACCTCGGCCGCCGCCTCGGGCCTGCTCATGCTGCCGATGATGGTGGGCCTCATGGGCACCTCGATCGCGTCGGGCCTGCTCATCACGCGCACGGGGCGCTACAAGATCTTCCCGATCCTCGGGACGATCATCACCGGGATCGCGATGGTCGCGATGACCACCCTCACCGCAGCGACGCCCATCTGGCTCATCTGCGCGTTCCTGTTCGTCTTCGGCGCGGGGCTCGGCCTCATCATGCAGGTGGTCGTCCTCGTCGTGCAGAACGCCGTCCCCGCCGCCGACATCGGCACCGCCACGAGCACGAACAACTACTTCCGCGAGGTGGGCGCAGCTCTCGGGACCGCGGTGTTCGGCACGCTGTTCACGACCCGCCTCACGGAGAACCTCACCGCGGTGTTCACGGATGCCGGAGCCTCCGCCGAGCAGGCGGGCGAGGCGACGAGCACGATCGACCCGGCGGCGCTGGGCGCCCTCCCCGATGCTCTGCGCGAAGGAGTGGTCACCGCCTACGCGGATGCCCTGGCGCCGGTGTTCTGGTATCTCGTGCCCTTCATCGCCGTGGCACTCGTGCTCGCGATCTTCCTGAAGGAGATCCCGCTGTCGGACGTCGCGGGGCTCGTCGCCCGAGGCGAGGCCATCGGCGGCGACGAGGCGGAGCGGCTCGAAGCGCAGCAGCGCGGCGGGCACGTCGCAGCCGCCGCGGCACCGGACGGGCGGCGCGCCGACGACGCGGACTGACGCGCCCCGGGCTACACGGTCACGTCGCGCCCGCGGGGCACGTCCTCGATCGCCGACCTCTCAGTCGACCCGGCGTCGGCGCCGCAGCCGCCAGGTGTTCCCCTGACCCGGTTCGTGCACGAGCTCGTCGAGCGCGGCGAGCGCCAGGGCCAGTCCACGACCGGACTCGGCCTCCGCTCCGGGCATCGACACCTGGTCGAGCCGGATCAGCGCCGGGTCGGCATCGTCGGTCAGCACGGCGGTCAGTGCGCCGGCATCCACCTCGAGCCGGATCGTCACCTCGGGATGGTCGGGCCCCTGGGCGTGCTCCACCACGTTCGTCGCGACCTCGCTGACCGCGAGCGCGAACAGCATGCGATCTTCCTCGGAGACATCGGGGACCGCGCTCCAGAGGGACTCCAGCGCCGCGTGGACCGCATCGACGAGGTGCAGGTCCGCGGGACCCTCGATGAGGGCGTGGGCGAGGATGTCAGCGGACATCGAACGCGGCCTCCGCGTTCGGATACTCCCGGAGGACGCGGTCGAGGTTGGTGAGCTTGAGCACACGGCGCACCGTCTCGGGCACCGCCGCGATGCGCAGGTCCCCGTCGGCCAGTCGCGTCGACTTCAGCCCGCCGATGAGGGCGCCGATGCCCGACGAGTCGATGAACTCGACCGCTCCCATGTCGATGACGACCCTCGCGCGGCCTGCCGCCACCGCGTCGTCGACGGACTGCCGCAGGCGTGGCGCGCCGGTGGCGGTCAGCCGCCCTTCGACCGCGACGACGGCGTAGTCGTCGTGAGTGGTGAGGGTGATGTTCATGCGTCCTGCCTCTCGTCGAGTGCTGCGGTTTCGGGGCGGAAGCCGCGGTAGCGCGCGGCCTGGATGATGACGCTGAGCACCGCGAGGTCATAGACGACCCAGACGGTGTTGACGAGGGTGCCCGTCCCGTCGGCGGTGCCGAGGGCGACCCGGATGAGACCGACGACGGCCGCGACGGCGAGCAGCGCGATCGCGGTCAGCTGCGGCCAGATCTGACGCCACGGCGGGCCGCCCGATGCCCTGCCGTCCTTCTTGGTGACGACGAAGTTGAGCGACTCCCCCAGCACGACGTCACGGAACGCGGAGACGCACGCCGCGATCCAGACCGGGAACAGCGCCAGCGAGTACTGCTGTCCGCGCCACGTGCGAAGTCCCTTCGCGACGACCACGAAGAGGATCTGGTTCACGAGGAAGTACGGCAGGAAGCGCACGAAGAAGTCGACCGTCCAGGCGGTCACCGGCAGGACGCCGAACAGGAGGTAGATGACCGGGGCGGCGATGTAGACGACCGCCGCGAAGCCCGAGAGGTAGCTCCACATCGTCGCGAAGTACATCAAGCGCTGCCCGGCGTCCAGACCCTTCTTGGTGAGCGGGTTGTCGCGCAGCAGCACCTGGAGCGTCCCCTGCGCCCACCGCAGCCGCTGGGTGAGCATCGTGCGCAGGTCCTCCGGGGCGAGGCCCTCGGCCAGCGTCTCGTGATGGTAGACGCTCCGCCATCCGAGCGCGTGGAGCTGCATGGCGGTGGCCATGTCCTCGGTGACCGAGATGGTGGCAAGCGGCTGGAGGGGCTGCGCCTCGTCGGGCCGGTCGACACGCAGCGCCGCGAGCAGACCGTCGATCGCCGCGACCGCGCCGAGCGGGGAGAGCTCCCGCACCGCGAGCGCGTCGAGGCCGCCGTCGTCGACGACGAGGGCGTCGAGCTGGGCATCCCGCTGCAGCGGCAGCTCGCCGATCGCCTCGAGGTCCGCGTTCATCGCCGCGATGTCCCGGTCCACGAGACGTCGGGACGCCTCGTGGACGGCGGTCTGCACACGGTAGGTGACGTCGCCGATCGGCGCGCCGGTCGCGATCTCGCTCCGCGCCGTCGACACCACCTCCTGGAGTCCCGACAGCTCCCGCTGCAGCTCGGGCGGGACGGAGCGATCCGCCGTCGCTCGCTGCAGCATGCGGCTCGCCGCGCGGAGGGCCGCGCTCAGCGAGTCCTCGAGACTGCGCACGTAGCCCACGATCCCCAGCTGCATCAGCGCGTCCCGGCGCAGCACGGCGTTCGACCCGCAGAAGAAGGCGGCGTTCCAGCCGTCCTTGCCCTGCTGGATCGGGCCGTAGAACAGGGGAGCCTGGCTGCCGAGCGGATCGGCGTCGTCCACGTTCACGAACCACTGCGGCGTCTGCACGAGCGCCACGTCGGGATCGTCGGCGAAGTACCCGAGGGTCTTGTCCAGGATGTCGGGGTGGGGGACCTGGTCGGCGTCGAGGATCAGGAGGAACTCGCCGTCGGTCTGCAGCAGGGCGTTGTTGAGGTTCCCCGCCTTCGCGTGGCGGGGCTTGCCCACCCAGTCCTCCGTGCGGGTGATGTAGCCGATCCCGGCCTTCTCGGCCGCGCGCGCCATATCGGCTCGCGCCCCGTCGTCGAGGATCCAGGTCCGGTGCGGGTAGCGGATCCGCACCGCCGCGCGCGCGGTCGCCATCACCATCTCGACGGGCTCGTTGTAGGTCGTGATGAAGACGTCGGCCGTGCCCTCGGGCGCCGAGCGCGGCGCCGGACGGTCGCGTGCGCGCCACATGGTCAGGGCGAAGAAGAAGGTGTCGATGAGACTGTAGGTCTCCGCGATCACGAGCGGCACCGCGATCCACCACGCCTCCCAGTTGACCGAGGCGAGCCAGCGCCAGATGACGTAGTTCGCTCCGAGGATCACCGACAGCAGCGCCAGGATGCGGATGACCAGGTGCCGCGCGGTCATGCGTCCCTCCTGACCACCAGGACCGTGAGGTCGTCGGGGGCCGCCGACGACCTCGCCAGGCGTGCGGCCTCGGCGACCGCGGCGGCAGGGCCGCCGGCGCGCAGCTCGCGCTGGACGTGCCCGAAGGGGTCGTGCTCGTCCAGGACGTCGAGCAGTCCGTCCGAGCAGCACATCAGGATGTCCCCGGGGTGGAGGGTCGCCGTCCCGGCGGAGCGCTCCTCGTACATGCCCATCCCGAGCGGCAGGCCGGTGGAGCGCAGCGGCTCCCAGGTGTCGTCGGCGCGCAGGATGTACGCGAGACCGTGTCCGGCATCGACGAACGTGACGACCCCGTCGACGGGGTCCAGATCGGCGTGGAGACCCGTGACGAACATGTGCACGTCGTCCAGGTCATCGGCCAGACGCTGGTCGACCTCGGAGACCGCCGAGACCAGCGAGCGGTCGGGGGCGGTGCGGAGCGAGGCGCGCACGCCCGCCGCCACCAGGCCCGCACCGATGCCTTTGCCCATGACGTCGGCCAGCGAGAGACGCAGATGACCGTCATGGAGGTACCAGTCGTAGAAGTCGCCCATCACCTGTCCCGCGGCGACGGCGACCGCCGCCAGCGTGTATCCCTCGACGAGGGGGGTGCCGTGCGGCAGCAGCGCGCGCTGGATGATCGTCGCCTGGGTGAACTCGTGCTCGCGGGTGAGCTCGGCCTGCACCCACGCCGCCAGCTCGGTGAGCACGGCGCGATCCGACTCGGTCAGCCGCCGCGGCTGCGTGTCGAGGATGCAGAGCGTCCCGATGTGCTCGCCACCCGGCGCCGCCAGGGGCTGCCCGGCGTAGAAGCGAAGCCGTGGATCGCCGACGACGAACGGATTGTCGGCGAAGTCCGCGTCCTTCGCGGCGTCCTCGACGACGAGCATGCTGCCGCGACTGACCGTGGCGTCGCAGAACGAGTCCTCGCGGGGCGCCTCGTTCCCTCCGAGCCCCACCTCGGACTTCCGCCATTGGCGGTCCCGATCGAGCAGCGTCACGCTCACCATGGGGACGCCGAAGAAGTCGCGCGCCAGTCGCGTCACCCTATCGATGCGCTCATCGGCGGGAGTGTCGAGGATCCCGAGGGCGTCGATCGCCTGCTGCCGCCGCTGCTCGATGTCGACCGACTGGTCCGCGAACGTCATACGCCACACCCCGCTCCTCGCGGTCGCCGTCCGCAACGTCGAGCGGGGGACGGTGGGGGGCGACCGACCCGGTGCCTGCAGCCGCAGGCTCTCCTCCAGCCTATCGACGTCGACGTCGGCCGCCAGGGGATCGCGCCGCGGCGCCTCCGACTGCCGCTCGTGCGATTGGCGCGTCCCGTCCTACGCTGATAGACCGGTAAGCGCACGCATCTGCGCGAGAGGGATCCATGACTGACACAGAGCGCCACATCTTCGAGCCCGACGGCCGGGCCATCCCGTTCGTCGACGAGGGGGCCGGCCCCGCACTGGTCCTCGTGCCCGGCAAGGGACTCGACCCCGTGCACCTGGGGACCCTCGCGCACGTGATCCTCGAGGAGGACTTCCGTATCGTCCGGATCGGCTCGCGCCACTCCGGCGCCGACGAGGGCACCACGCTGCTCGAGGCGGCTCAGGACGTCGTCGACGTCATGGACCACCTCGCCATCGCCGACGCCTGGGTGGGCGGGCACGCCTTCGGCGGCACGGTCGCGCGTGCCGTCGCCCGCGCCCATCACGACCGCGTCAACGGCGTGCTGCTCCTGTCGGTGGAGGCCGATGTGCCGGCGGAGGCGGAGCTCGCCGAGGGCATCCCCGTGCTGGTGCTGCAGGGCTCCGACGATGACATCACCCCGCCCGCCAACGGCGAGGCGCTGCGCGATGCGGCACCCGGACTCGTGAGCCTCGTGACGATCGAGGGCGCCGGCCACCTGTTCGCCGCGACCCACGCGGGCGAGACAGCCGCCGTCATCGAGGACTACCTCGACTGGGACTGACGTGACCGCGCACCCGCCTGCCCGCCTGCGCGACGCCGAGCCCCGCGACGGCGCGGCGATCGCGGCGATCTACAACGACGCGGTCGCCCGCACCACGGCGATCTGGAACGACGTGACGGTGGACGCCGCCGACCGGGTGGCCTGGATGACCGCCCGCCAGGACGCGGGGCACCCCGTGATCGTGGCGGTCGACGCCCACGACGAGGCGATCGGCTACGCCACGTACGGGCCGTGGCGCCCGCACGACGGCTACCGGCACACGGTCGAGCACTCCGTCTACGTGCGCGGCGACCAGCGCGGTCAGGGTCTCGGCAGGGCGCTGATGGACGCCGTCATCGAGCGCGCCCGGGCCGCCGGCATCCACGTGATGATCGCGGGGATCGAGGCCGGCAACGCCGGGTCGATCCGGCTGCACGAGTCGCTGGGCTTCACGCACGTCGGCACCGCGGCGCAGGTGGGCACGAAGTTCGGGCGCTGGCTCGACCTGACCTTCCTCCAGCTCACGCTCGACGCCGATCCGCCGACTCCCCGCTGATCCCCAGCCGCCGGTCGTAGCCTGGCGGTGATCGTCAGGAGGCATCATGCGCAGACAGCTCGCCGCGGCATCCCTCGCGATCGCCGGCCTCGTCCTGACGGCGTGCGCGACAGGAGCACCAATGCCCGAGCAGTCCTCGTCCCGCCCGCCGTTCCAGACGACGACGCCCGGCGCCGTCGGCCCGACCGGCACTCCCGCCGACGTCCCCGCGGATCGGTGGAGCGCGATCGAGGACGACCTCGTCGCCCGCGGTGTCGCCGGGGCGCCCGAACTCGTCTCGGCCGAGCAGGTGACCTTCACCGACGGCTCGCTCGGCTGCGCCGAGCCCGGGCAGTCGTACTCCCAGGCACTGGTCGACGGCATGCGCGTCATCGTGTCGGTCGAGGGCACGACGTACGACTACCGCCTGGGCGAGGGCACCCTCAAGCTCTGCACGCGCTGAGTCGCCGGCGGACACACCGCCGGCGGACACACCGCCTGCGGACACACCGCCTGCGGACACACCGCCTGCGGACACACCGCCTGCGGACACACCGAAGGGGCGGTGCAGAGCGCACCGCCCCTTCGGGCTGGGGTCTTACTTGACCTTCAGCAGCAGCGCCTCGTTGGCACCCGACTGGTTGTCGAACACGACGACCATCGAGCCGAGCGGCTTCTGCGTCTTGTAGGCGTCGCCGTCGACCGTCACCGACACGTTCGCGCTGCCCCGCTTGGGGACCGTCGCGAACTGGCCGTTGCTGATGGCCGGGGCGGTGGGGTCGTACGTCGCCGTTCCGGAGAACGCGTCCGTCCCGCTGTTGGTGAGGCTGAACGACTGCACGGTGTAGTCGAACTCACCATCCACGTCGACGTCGCTGGCCCACACCGGCAGCAGGATCGTGCTGCTGTCGGTCGGAGCCTGCGCGAGGAAGCCGCTCGCGTAGAGGTTGCCGGTGGCGATCTCCTGCACGAACACCTCCGTCACGCCGTCGACGCTGCCCGCACGCACCGCGCCCGAGTCGTAGGAGAAGACGATCCAGTCCGGCTCGCCGTCGCCGTCGACGTCGAGGACGACGTCGAACTCGTTCGATGCGGCGTTGGACCACCGCTTGTGCGTGTTGACGGCGAACACCAGCAGGTGGTCGTCGCCGTCGGCGAAGGACTGCACACCGGCGGCGCGCAGGTCGTACCCGGTGTCGGCGATCGCCTTCGGAGCGTCCTTCTTGTCGGACAGGCCCCACGTGTAGACGTCCGCACCGGCATCGAGCGCGCCGAGCGTGTTGCGCAGCGTGATCTTCTTGGTGCCGTCCTTGACCTTGTCCTTGTGGGAGAACAGGGTCGACACGTTCGCGCTCACCTTGCTGTTCGAGCGCGGCACGAGCAGGTACGGCACGCGCAGCGTGGCGTCCGCCGAGGTCAGCACGACGTCGCCGGAGATCTCGTAGAACGCGTACTGATCGTCGCTGAGCACCGAGGTGGGGATGTCCCGAGCCGCGGCGCCGACAGCCACGACGAGCTTCGCGCTGCCGCCGCCACGGACCGTGATCTTCTTCTGGCTGAACTTCACGCTGGCCTTGGCCGACTGCTCCGAAGGCGCCGCCGAGACCGTGAAGGTCACCGACTTCTTGCCGTGGTTCTTGATCGTGACGGTCTTGACGCCGCCGAATCCGAGCGCCGACTCCTGGAAGCCGAAGCTCAGCGCCGACTCGCGCGCCCAGCCGCTCTCGGTGCGGAACGCGTCACCGGACGCGGTGACCTGCGTCGCCACGGCCTGCGCCGTGTCGACAAGTCCCAGTCCGCCGAGCGTCAGGCTCTGACCGGCCACCTTATCGGGGTCGGCCGTCGAGACGATCGCCGCCGCCACCTGCGGAGCCGACCACGTCGGGTGCGACTGCACCGTCAGCGCCGCGACGCCGGCCACGTGCGGGGCCGCCATCGAGGTGCCCGAGAGGATCGCCGCGCCGTTGCCGGAGCCGACGGCGGCCGACGAGATCGACACGCCGGGGGCCGCCACGTCGGGGCTGATCGCACTGTCGCCCGATCGCGGACCCGAGGACGTGAACGACGCGTACCCGCGGAAGCCGGGGTTCGTGATCGTCGCGGCCTCGATGGTCGCGGTCCCGCCGGCCGTGAGGGCGGCGCCGTCGGAGGAGCGCACCCCGAGGAACGGGATCGTCACGAGGTACTCCTCGCCGGTGTCGGGGTTCGAGGTGATCTGGCCCTCGTAGGGGGGCAGGTCGTCGGTCGAGTTGACCATCACGACCGCTGCCGCGCCCGCCTGCTGACCGAAGACCGCCTTGGCCACCCGCGCGCAGGTGCCGCTCGAGACGACGGCGAGCTGGCCGCCGCCTTCGACGATCCCGGCCTTGGTGAAGGCTTCGGCGGAGCACCCGAGGGATTCGTTCTCGGACGTCGCGGGGTCATCGGCGACGCGGACGACCGTGAGGTCGCCGAGGCCGTCGAGCGACGCGCCGTTCGCGTTGATCGCCTCGACGGTGTTCCCGCCGACGGTGATCGTCGCACCCGGGAAGCTCTCGGTGCTGTCGACCGCCGAGACGGCGATGACGCCGTCGCCGGTGCCGGGCGAACCGGTCAGGTACGGGTTGTGGCCCGAGTTGCCGGCCGAGGCGACGACGACGACACCCGCGCCGACAGCGTTCGCAGCTGCCACGGCGTCCGGGTCGTCCCCACGCCCGTACGACGAGCCCAGCGACATGTTGATGACGTCCATGCCGTTCGCGACGGCCCAGTCGATGGCCGGGACGACGACGTCGGTGGAGCCGTCGCAGCCGAACACGCGGACGGCGTAGAGGTCGGACTCCGGCGCGACGCCCGGGCCCACCCGGAACTCGTTGGACGAGGTCGTCGAGTCGTAGGGGCCGGTGTATCCGGTGCCGTCGGCGAGCACGCCCGAGCCGCTCGAGGTGCCGGCGACGTGCGACCCGTGGCCGTTGCAGTCCAGCGGGTTGGAGTCGGGGTGGGGCACCGGCTGGTAGCTGTCGCTGCCCGGGTCGGCGTTGTAGTCGTCGCCGACGAGGTCGATGCCGCCCTTGACGCGCGGTGCGCTCGGACCGAACAGGGCGGGGTCCGCCGGCTGGTCCGACGTCGCGGCGGCCGCTTCGAAGGCCTCGACGGTGCCCGGACCGCCGAAGGTCGCGTGGGTGTAGTCGATGCCGGTGTCGAGGATCGCCACCTTGACGTTCTCACCGGTGTAGCCGGTGTTCTCCCACACCTGCGGCACGCCGAGGAACGGCACCGAGACGGCGTTGTCGAGCTCGTAGGTGCGCACCGGGTGGATGGCGACGACGCCCGGCAGTTCGGCGACGGCGTCGAGCTCGTCGGCGGGCACGGAGGCCTGGATGCCGTTGTAGGCCGACTGCATCTGGGCCTGGATCTTTCCGCCCTTGCCGGTGATCGAGCCGCGGATCGAATCCTGCGCCTTCTTCAGCTTGCCCTTCACGGACGAGCGCTCCGCAGAGGTGAGATCCCTCCCCTTCTCGGCCTGCACCACGGCGACGGGATCGCCGGTCATCTCGATGATGACCGTCACGCGCCCGTCGGAGCCGATCGCGGAGGCCGAGAGCGTGCTGTCGACGCTGCCGCGGGAATCGGACTGCGTGAAGCGCGACGACGGATCGTCGTCGGTTGCGGCCAGGGCCGCGGTCGAGGGCAACATCAGCGCGATCGCGCCGACTGCTGCCAGAGTGCGTCGTTGCAAGGTGGAACCGCCTTTCGTGCAGGGGTCAGGACCGCCGCCTTGTTGAGCGGGGGCTGAAAGGAGGCTATGCATCCGCCGTATGCGGACGGAACCGGTATGAGAGGACTCTCATCCGGGATCGGCGATCGGGTGCGCGTTCAGGCGATGCGCGTGCCGGGCGGGAGCGCTCGGGCGGGCGTCCGGGTGCGCGCGTACGCCCATCCGAGCAGTCCGACCGCCAGCAGAAGCTGGACGCCGAGGCCCACGAACCAGCTCGGCACCGTCTGATCGAGGATCTCCTGCGGGGTGCGGTAGTCGCCCCCGTCCATCGGCGAGCATTCGTCCCATCCCACCGACTCGGTGTCCGGCGGGATCTGCGTCTGCCGGACGCCGATCTTCAGGTAGCCGAACACGTCCTCGGGGTTGCCGTCCCGGTCCAGCTGCGTCGGCGTCGCGTCGGCGAGGATGACGAAGGGGTTGGCCGCCAGCAGCCACCACACGCGATCGAAGCGCATGACGGGCTGCGTGTAGGTCGTCCAGTCCTCGCAGACGATGTTCTCGGGGTCGTCCCAGCACTCCGTCGAGCCGTCCTTGCAGACCGGCCCGTTCTCGTCGTAGACGGCCGAGCGCTCCGAGACGGTGACCTCCGTCACCATGCTCGACCCGACGAGCCCGAAGCCGATCACCGTGCCGATGGCCAGCGCCGCGACGACGAGGTAGGTGGTGGCCACCGAGAACAGCGGACGCGCGAGGATGCCGCTGAGCGCCACGCCGATCGCGGCGATGACGCCGATCTCGACGACGAGCACGGCGAGCGACACCGCCACCGTGGCGGGGTCCACGCCGCCGGCGAGGGTCGCGATCACCAGGAACGGCGCCGCGACGACCGCTAAGGCCAGTCCCGTGATCCACGAGGCGAAGAACTTTCCGAGCAGGATCTCCC
>Ga0307406_10000312_pt1 | contig 28234 bp, 20 predicted proteins | sample 322Cmetagenome_3_FD_203706 | JGI IMG/M metagenome (GOLD analysis project Ga0307406, IMG submission 203706) | Maize rhizosphere microbial communities from greenhouse at UC Davis, California, United States - 322HYB-C-2 | ecosystem: Host-associated > Plants > Roots > Rhizosphere > Soil | place...
GGCGAGCGAGTTCAACCTGATCGCCTACGACTATCAGAACGCGTCGGGTGCCAAGAAGGGCTCGATCACCATTGAATCGTCGGGCACGCGCAGCTTGCCGTATACCGCCGGTGGCAAGCTGGGCATCTATGCGTCGACGATTCATCAGGGTGGTGTCCTGAGAGCGCCCTTCGGCGCCATCACGCTCGGTTGGGACGGTACCGGCACCGCACCGCGCGACTGGTTCACGGGCAGCTCGAAGCCCTTCCCGGTCACGACCGATCTCACACTTGAGTCCGGTAGCATCACTTCGGTATCCGGCGTTGATCCGGTCACTGGCAAGGGGCTCGTGCTTCCCTACGGCTACAGTCCGGATGGGACCGTGTGGATCGATCCTCGCGGCGTCGACATCACCGCCGGCGGCTTGCCGGAGAAGTCGATCACGCTTTCCGGTGGGAACATCACCCAGGAAGCTGGCTCGACGATTGATCTGCGTGGCGGTGGCGATCTTTATGCCGATCGCTGGGTCTCCGGTCTCGGCGGACCCGTCGATATCCTCGCGAACTCCCATAGCTTCGCGGTCATTCCTTCTTACAGTGCCGACTACGCGCCGTATGCGGCCTACAACGACTCGACCTCGGCCTTGAATTTGATTGAAGGAGCGTCGGGCTACACAAACTCCACGCTCGGAGTCGGCGATCGCGTCTATCTCCAAGGCAGCAAGACGCTTGCCGCCGGGTGGTATACCTTGCTGCCCGCGCGCTATGCGCTGCTGCCGGATGCGGTGCTGGTCACCGCGAGCAGTGCTGGCGGCTACGGCACGCTGGAGGTTCCCGGCGGCGCGAGCATCGTCAATGGCTATCGCTACAACTCGCTCAACGACCAACAGGCGCAGCCGTCGGTCACCACTCGCTTTGAGGTCGCCTCGTCGAAAGTGGTTCGCCAGCGTGCTCAATACTCCGATTTCCTCGCGAATACCTTCATCAAGCAAAGCGCGGCGACCCTCAATGCTCCGGTGCCGGTATTGCCAACCGACTCCGGCTACCTGCGCTTCCAAGCCACGCAATCGATGGACCTCGCGGGTGCGGTGGCCTCGCAATCGATCAGCGGCGGACGGGGAGCTTCGATCGACATCAGCACGCAGCTCGATACCTTCATTTCAAATGGCCCCACCGCCGGCGGCCCGGGTGTCATCACGCTCGACTCCGCTGCGTTGAATGCCTTTGGTGCGGAAAGCCTGCTCATCGGCGGCATTCGAACCCGCGGCACTGACGGCACCTCCACCGTCACCGTTTCCAGCGGCAAGATCACCGTGGATAACGACGGCGCGTCGCTGGAAGCGGAGGATCTGATCCTCGCCGCGAAGAACGAGCTCGTCCTGGCGCCGGGAGCCGATTTGGTTTCGACCGGCGACTCGAAGTCCAGCGCCGACACGCTGCGTCTCACCGGCGATGGCGCATTGGTCCGCGTCTCAGGGAATCCTGCGGCCACCGTGCTTCGCAGTGGCACCACCACATCGACCACGCCACTGCTTTCGATCGGTGCGGGCGCGAGCATCACTGGCGGCGGGATCTTCCTCGATTCGTCGGCACGGCTTTCACTGGATTCGAACGCCTCGCTCACCGCGAGCACTTATACCTTTGGCGCTGGTCGCATCAGCCTGATGCTGGATCCCGCACTCGCGATTCCAAGCGGTGGTAGCCTGGTGTTGGACAATGATTTCCTCGCCACCTTCGGCTCGGCGGCCTCGATCGGCCTGCTCAGCTACTCGTCCATGGACCTGCATGGGGCAGGACAGTTCGGGTCCTCGTCGTTGAAGAATCTCACGCTCGGGGCGTCGGAGATCCGCGGTGTCAATCAAGGTTCCGGCGCGGCTCGCTTGGTCGCCAATGACGTGCTCTTGCACAATCCGAACGCCTCCACTGCGGCAACGCCGGGCACCGCGTCCGGATCGCTGGAGATCTCTGCCGGCACGATTCGTCTGGGTAGCAACCAGATCGCGCTGAACCAGTATGCAAACGTGCGCCTCGCCGCGACCCGTGGCATCATCGGGGAAGGTACCGGCGGGCTTTCCACCCAAGCCGGGCTCACGCTCGACACGCCACGCCTGACGGGAGCGGCCGGAGCGGTGCGCACCATCACCGCTGGCGGAGCACTCGCGCTCACCTCCACCACGAGCAGCACGCCGTCCGGCGGATTGCTGGCAGGCGGTCCGGGCTCCACGCTCACACTGACGGGTTCGTCCATCGCGGTGGGCAGCGAGATTCTGCTGGAAAGCGGCAACCTCGCGCTGCGCGCTACGACCGGCGATCTCACGGTCACTGAATTGCTCGATGTCTCGGGCGGTCGCAAGGTCTTCGGCGATACGGTGCGCTACTCGTCGGCCGGTAGCATCCGCCTGACCTCGGATGCCGGCAATGTCGTGGTCGCACAACCTGCCACGCTGGATCTCTCCGCAAATCCCGGCGGTGGCAATGCGGGCTCACTGGCAATCGCGAATCCGGCCGGCAACGTCACGCTTGCCGGCACTCTGCTCGGCAGCGGAGGACAGGGTGGAACCAATGGCAACTTCTCGCTCGATACCTCGGTCCTTCCGTCGCTCTCCGCACTCGCGACCACCCTTCGCGAGGCATCCTTCACAAATGCGCAGGAGTTCCGGGTCCGGAATGGCAATGTCACGATCGACGGGCTTTCGGTTGCACGCGACTTCGCGCTCTCCGCTGATCAGGGCAACATTGATGTCACTGGCACCGTCGATGTTTCCGGTGCTACCGGCGGCAGCATTCGTATCGCCTCGAATCGCAATCTGACCCTCTCCTTCGGCTCGACGCTTGATGCGTCCGGCGATGACTTCAGCAATGCCGGCAAGGGCGGTGCGATCACGCTTGAGGCCGGTGCTTCACGGGATGGCGTTGCGGGAGCTGGAACACTCGACTTGCGCAGTGGCTCTTCGATCGATCTCTCCGTCGCTGCGAACAATGCGAACAGCGCCGCACAAGGCAAGTTCACCGGGAAGCTTCATCTTCGCGCGCCACAGATCGCCGGTGATGTGGCGGTGAATGCAATGGACTCCACCATCACCGGTGCCTCGTCCATCCTCGTCGAGGGCTACAAGATTTACGATCTCAGTAGTACTACCGGCACGATCACCACTGCGATTCAGAACCAGATCAAGGCGGACGGTGAAAGCTTCCTCGGCACCGCGGGGAATGCGAGTGCCGCCTATACCACGATCACCAACCGGCTGCTGGCGCACAACCCCGGCCTTGCCTCGATCCTGGTGCTCGCTCCCGGCGCAGAGATCGTGCACCGCACCGGCAATCTGACACTGGGCACGAGCACCTCCACCAATACCTCTGACTGGAACCTGGCGAACTATCGCTTCGGCGCGAAGAGCGCGGCCGGTGTGCTCACGCTGCGTGCTGCGGGGAACATCACGCTCCACAACGCGATCAGTGATGGATTCGTCTCCAGCGCCTACAATTCGCTGCTGCTCGGGGACAATGCGCTGCTGCCGGTGAATACCCGCAGCTATTCCTACCGCTTCGTCTCCGGCGCGGACCTCAATGCCGCGGACTATGGCCAAACCGAGGCGCTCGAGACGCTTGCCGCCAACACCGGCTCGCTGCTTCTCGGCAAGAACAACACCACCAACTTCTCCAACAGCAACGGCTCGAATAACAACCCCGGCAACAGCGCGACGACCGCGCTCGCGGTGGGCAACCGCTTCCAGGTGATTCGCACCGGCACCGGCGACATCGACGTCCGAGCGGGTCGCAGCGTTCAGCTCCTGAACCAGTTCGCGACGATCTATACCGCCGGCACCGTGGTGGCCGATCCGACCATGGGCGGTACCTTTGACGTGCCGATCCTCGATCAGAACGGGGGCAGCGTCACACTCGGTGCGAACCAGCAGAGCCCATCCTACCCGGCGCAATACACGATGGCCGGCGGTGATGTCTCGATTTTCGCGGGGCTCGATATCGAGCACATCACGCGCACGAACCAGAACGTGGTCATTCCCGACTCACAACGCCAGCTGTCGAACAACTGGCTTTACCGCCGTGGCTACGTCGATCCGGTGACGGGTCAATTCGGCTCTTCACGCTTCGGAGATACCGCCTCGACCACGTGGTGGGTTGACTTCAGCAATTTCTTCCAAGGCATCGGCGCGCTCGGCGGCGGGGACGTGAGTCTGGTCGCGGGACATAACGTCAACAACGTCGATGCGGTCGTCCCGACCAATGCTCGCATGCCAAAGGGCATCCCGAATGCGTCAAAGCTCGTCGAGCTCGGTGGCGGTGACCTGCTGGTCCGCGCCGGAAACAACATCGATGCGGGTGTCTATTACGTCGAGCGCGGCCAAGGAACATTGAATGCCGGCGGAAGCATCGTCACCAATGCGACGCGCTCCCCATCCATCCCGCAGCTCGCCGGCGCGGCCAATACCTTTGACTCGAATACCTGGCTGCCGACGACGCTCTTCCTCGGCAAGGGCGACTTCGAAGTCACGGCACTCGGCGATGTGCTGTTGGGCCCCGTGGCGAATCCCTTCTTGCTCCCTCCCGGGATCAACAACACCTACTGGCAGAAGTCCTACTTCAGCACCTACGCGCCGGACAGCAGCGTGAGCGTTTCCTCCGTTGGCGGTTCCGTCACATTGCGGGAGAGCACCACGCTTCCGGTCGCGGGCGCGGGTAGCTCCACGAATATCCTCTACGCGTGGATCGATCGCCAGCAGATCCTTCGCACAACGCCTGTCTCGGCATCCTACTACCAGCCTTGGCTGCGTTTGGCGGAGACCTCGGCTTCACCCTTCAGCACCCTGATTTCGCTGGTGCCGCCGACGCTCGATGTGACGTCTTTCGCCAGCGACATCAACCTGGTGGGTAACCTGACGCTGTTCCCATCGCCCACTGGCAACCTCGAGTTGCTTGCCGGCGGTGCAATCAACGGCCTGCGGCAAAATGGGCGCGTGACCTTCAATGGCACCAGCACCTCGTGGGGCAGCTCGCGGATCAATGTTTCGGATGCCGATCCGGATGCGATTCCGGGCATCACCTCGCCGTATGGTTACACGGCGCTGGTCGGCTTCGATCAAAGTCTCGCTCGTTCGACTCGCAGCACCTTCCTGGATTTCGTCAACAAGCTGTTCCGTGAAACGGGAGCGACCCAAGGCGCGCAAGCGATCCTGCAGGTCAAGCAAGCGCTTCATGATGCCGGTTTGTTGCACCGGGATGACGAGAAACCGGTGCGCCTCTATGCGGGCGAGGGCGATATTTCCGGCCTCACGCTGTTCTCGCCGAAGGAAGCGCTGATTTACGCCGCCCGCGATATCGTCGATGCGTCCTTCCACCTGCAGAACGTCCGGGCCACCGACACCAGCGTGGTAGCCGCAGGTCGCGATATCATCCCGTCAAATGCCAACTCGTTGTTGCGCCTGCTGGCGAATGCCACTGGCAATGTGGTCAACAGTGACAGCCCCGCGAATGCCGGTGACATCCAGATCTCCGGACCAGGCACGCTGCAGGTGCTCGCGGGACGCACCCTCGACCTCGGCACCGGTGCCGAACTCGCCGATGGCACTGCTGCCGGCATCATAAGCATCGGCAACGCCCGCAACCCTGCTCTGTCTGCAACGGGCGCGAATCTGATCATCGGAGCCGGCGTGAAGGACTCGACATCGCTGGCCAATAGCTCGCTCGATTTCGGCGCCTTCATCACAAAATACGTCATCACGCCCGAGGGTGCGGCTTACCTCAAGGAACTCGCCCCCGGCGTGGACTTCGCGTCGCTCAATGAGGAGGACCAGGCACGTCTGGCGCTCGGCGTCTTCTACCTGATCCTCCGCGATGCAGGCCGCCACTACGCAGAGAATGGCAACTATGATTCCGCGCTTGCCGCGATCAAGGTGCTCATCGGCGATGAACCTGCACCGGGCGATATTCTCACACGCGGGCGCAGCATCCGAACCACTCGTGGCGGTGCGATCAACCTGCTCACTCCGGGCGGTGGACTGACCCTGGCGAACACCGCGATCGGGAATCCGCAGTCGCCTCCCGGCATCATCACCGAAAGCGGCGGGGACATTTTCACCTTCGCGAATAACGACGTGAACATCGGCATCGGCCGTATCTTCACGCTGCGTGGTGGCAATCAGGTGATCTGGTCCACGAAGGGTGACATCGCGGCCGGTTCTTCATCGAAGACCGTGACCTCGGCCTCGCCGACCCGCGTGCTGATCGACCCGCAGAGTGCCGCGGTCCAGACCGACCTCGCCGGCCTTGCCACCGGTGGTGGCATCGGAGCCTTGGCCACCGTGGTGGGCGTGCCGCTGGGTGACGTGGATCTCGTGGCACCGGAAGGCACCGTCGACGCAGGTGACGCGGGCATCCGGGTCTCCGGCAATCTGAACATCGCCGCAGCGCAGGTGCTCAATGCCGGCAACATCGCAGTGGGTGGCTCCAGCGCGGGAACCCCCGCCGCGCCATCTGCGCCGAATATTTCAACGGTTACGAACGCTTCCAACGTCGCCGCGGCCGCCGGAGAAACCGCAGCCACGCCGCAATCGACGACACAAGCTCCCGAAACCGAGTCGGTAGTGGAGGATATCGAGGCGGTAGTGACCGTAGAGGTGCTTGGTTACTCCGACGACGAGGAGGAGGACGAGGAAGACAAAGAGGAGGCGCAGTAGTGGGGTAGGGTGAATGACATGGCAGTTGGTCGGATCCAACAAGGGGCCTTACGGGGCTCCGTACCGCACGCTCTACTCAAGCAATGTCTCCAATCTCTTCATGGCCGGCCGGGACATCTCCGTCTGGAAGGACGCGAAGGCGGCCATCAGTCCCCCGCTCCAAAATTTTTCCTCGACAGGTTAAAATACACTATTAAGTAGGAGATGTGTTCGGGCATTCGGCCGACGCCTCGAAAAACTAAACCTACCGAACCATGCACATCACGACCTTGCATCCCGACCTGCGCAAAAACCTGCGGAATCTCGTCCAAGGCTACGTGGAGCATTGCGAATTCTCCGAGCACCTCACGGGCCGGATCGACTTTCCTCTGTACTACCTCGGCTTCAAGTATGGCGCGCCCGTCTTCACCCACGTCGGTCCCGGCCATGAGCGGGAAGACCGGCCGGTGGTCGGTCTGCTCGGCTGGAATACGCCGACCTCGCAGCTCGCCTCACAGGTGCTGCTGCAATTCATCGAGATCCTGACCCAGCACCCGAAGGTGGCTGGGAATGCGATCCTGCGCCTGCTCCCGGTGGCGAATCCGGTCGCGCTCGAGCTGGATGAAGATGCGCCGAGCCACGAGGAGTGGGACCTGCTAGGCCACGTGGCCGGGCAATTCCGGAATCAGGCAACGCACGGCCTGATCGAAATCGAAGCCGGCGACGTCAAGGAATTGACGCTCACCGGCGAGATCCCGCCGGTAGTCTACCAAGCGCTGGAAACGGTGAGCGTGATCATTCCGGCAATCCGTTGCCGCATCGCGGTGCCCACTTCGATCCATGTGACACCGGTGCCGCCCGATGAGGGTTGGCTGCTCCGTCTGACCGTGCCCTCGGACTGGAGCGATCCGCGCTCGGTTCACGCAGTGGCGCGTTTCCTGGTTCGGCTGCTTCACACACAGACCCGCATCACGCGCCACGCGCGGAAGCTGGCCCGTCCCTTTCCTTGAGCTGTGGAACGGATAGCTGCCAGCCGTCTTTCGGGGCGGCTGGCAGTTTTCGCACGGAATACTCTATCAGATTAAATACATTTATCGTTGTGATCCAGACCCAAACACCCGTGGCCGTCATCGGAGGCGGCTTCAGTGGCACCTTCACCGCCATCCATCTGGCGCTGCGCTTGCCAGACCGACCGGTGATTCTCTTTGAGGAAAGCGGTGATGCCGGACCTGGGCTTGCCTATCGCCGTGATGATCCGCATGCGCTGCTGAATATCCCGGCACGGCGAATGAGTGCCTATCAGGACGAGCCGGATCACTTCTTCAAATTCGCCCGCCGCGTGCTGGGCGACCAGATTAGGCCGGACGACTTCGTGCCTCGTCGCATTTACGGCGACTACATCAAGTCCTGTCTGGAAGAGGCACAGAAGCACTATCCCAACCTGCGCGTCGATCATCGTGCGGTCATCGACGTGCAGACGAATCCGGGGAGCAGCGTCGCCGTGCTGACCCTGAAGGACCAGACCGCGCTGATGTGTTCGCGAGTGGTGCTCGCTACCGGCAATCAGGGCTCGGCCTTTTCCGGCTCGCTCTGGGCGCAGCATACCTTGCCGGCGCGCAAGACCTCGACCTTCGACAAGGTGAAGCCGGGCGAGACGGTACTCGTGATCGGCACCGGCCTGACAATGATTGATGCCGTGCTCGAGCTTGAGCGTCGCGGCACGCCTGCCGCGATCCACGCGATCTCGCGCAACGGCCTGCTGCCACGTCCGCATGAGAATGCATCGCCGGTCCTTCCTCCGGAACTCGATGAGCTGCCCGATTCGAACTTGCGGAAGAGCGTGCGGCTGTTCCGTCAAGCGCTCGCCCGGCATAAGGCTGAAGGTGGCGATTGGCGCGACCTCTTTGCCGCGCTCCGCAATGCCACCCCATCACTGTGGCAAGAGATGTCGCTAAAAGACCGCCGGAAGTTTCTCCGCTTCATCAGCGCATTCTGGGAGGTCCATCGTCACCAGTGTGCACCGGCCACCTTCCATGCCTTCCAGAACCTCATTGATGAGGGCAAGCTCGACCTCAAGCGCGGCACGATCGTCTCGGTAGAGAACAAGGATGGACGCCTGCGCCTTGGCCTTGCGCCGCGCAATCGGGCCGCGGTCACCCGTTGGCTGGATGCCGATCACATCATCGATGCCACCGGCCCGGCGCGCGACATCACCACGATCAAGCATCCGCTGATCACGAATCTCCTGCGCCGTGGCTTCCTCGTGCCGGATGAACTTCGTCTCGGTGCGGAGATCCATCCCGACTATCGGGCGATCGGCCGCAATGGATTCCCGCTGGAATGGCTCTATGTCACCGGCCCGATGCTGCGCGCGCGCTATTTCGAAGCGACCGCCGTTCCGGAACTGCGCCTTCACACTGCCGCCCTCGCGGCGCGGTTGGTGAACGAACTTGATCGGTCTCCAAAGGTCGCGCTCGCGGTGTAGCCGTCGTGGCGAAGTCCGGGGTTATCGCGTCCGATTTGGCTGGTGCGAGACAGCCGATCAGCTGCCGGCGACCAGCGCGGATTTCACGAGCTCGAGCGGGAGCTTCATTCCGAATGGAAAGGGCTCAGAATGGATGGGCTGTCTTCAGCCAGAAGTCGTCGTCTTCAAGGCGCTGCAGGATAAATCTTGGCCCAATCGTCTTTCATGCTGACCACCGTCCAGCCTCTTTCCTTCGCGGCGTCGAGACCCTTGTCGAGCTTGCCGATGTGCGACTCGCGGTCGTAGGCGACCTCGCGTTCGGCATCGGTGTGATGAACGATCAGACCAAACCGCGCACCTTTCCCGGCAGTGGTCCATTCGATCATTTGGAAGTCGCCGTCGGAGTTGCCGAAGGCGGCAATTGGGCGGCGGCCGATGTGGCGCTGGATGCCGACGGGTTTGCCGACGTTGTCGTCGTTGAGGACGATCTCGGGTAGCTTGACGAGGACGGGCATGCCGTCGCGCAGTTCATACTTGAGTCCGCCGCTGCTGCCGACGACCTGCTCGGGCGGGATGCCGTAGGTCTTCTCCACCCACGGGCGCATGAACTCGATGCCGCCGCCGGAAACGATGAAGGTCTTGAAGCCGTTCGCGCGCAGGTAGGCGAGCAGCTCGAGCATCGGCTGATACACCATTTCGTTGAAAGGCTTGCCGGTTTTCGGGTGCTTTGCGGTGCTGATCCAGTCGGTGACGGCTTTCTCGAACTCGTCCGTGGTCATTCCCGCGTGAGTGGCCGTGACTAGCTCGATGAGGGCCTTGTCGCCCCCGGCGAGCGCGGACTTCAGATCGCCCTTGAGGATGGAGGCGAAGGGTTCCTTTTCGTTCCACTCGGGATGTTTCGGGGCGAGTGCCTTGATCCGGTCGAGAGCGAAGAAGAGTTGGAAGTACATCGGCTGCTCGGACCACAGCGTACCGTCGTTGTCGAAGGTGGCGATGCGTTCCGCCTCGGGAACAAAGTCGTCCGAGCCGGCGGTGGTTACCTTTTCGACAAAGGCGACGATCGCCTGCTTCGGCGCGGTTTCATTCCACGACGGCAGGGGATCGGCGGTGGCGGGGGCCACCAGACCGGCGAAGAGGAAGTGATGGAGTTTCATGGATCTGTTAGGAAATTGGAGGACGTGCCGTGAGGGGCGTTTGCATGCCTTCAAGGAGAGGGCGTAGGCTGCCGCAGCGTCTCACGGAGGTCATCGAGGGAGAGCGTGGGGAGTTAGCACGCTCTGGGATATTGGCTCATGAGGAAAAGATAATGCCCCAGGGTGCAATGGTCGCACGAACAGGCAAATAGGAGCCGGTTGACGAAGAGATTCGGAAAGATGAATCAGGTCAGCCTGAGGGGCACCTCCATCTTGGTGGTCATCACTTGGGACCTGTGCGCCCTTTACGGCGATGCCAAGCAGATCATCGAGGCCGGTCGGACCATGCTTGCCGGGGTTCTCAAGTCAGCCGGCCCAGACGGGAGGAAGGGTGTGAACCAAACGAAAAAAGCGCCCCTTGCGGAAGCGCTTGTTTTTCATCTCACCCCTCTCAGGGAAAAGATGGTGGGCAGGGCTGGATTCGAACCAGCGTAGGCGTTAGCCAGCAGATTTACAGTCTGCCCCCTTTAGCCACTCGGGCACCTACCCATTTGTATCGGCGGGGGCGAAGAACTAGGGGGAGCCCCGGCCTTTGGCAAGGGAAAATCTGCAATGTTCTTCAGTGCGCCGAAGTTCCTCACCAGAGCGTCCGCCCACCGTTCACGACGAGGGTCTGACCGGTCAGGAAAGAGGCCTCGTCGGACGCGAAATAGGTGACGGCGTGGGCGATGTCGGAGGGCTTGCCCCAGCGCGCCATCGGCACGGTGGCGAGGTAGTTGGCCTTGTCGCCATCCGGCACGTCGTCGTGGCGCTCTACCGGGATCCAGCCGGGGGCGACGGTGTTCACGGTGATGCCGTGCGGGGCGAGTTCGTTGGCCATTGAGCGACTCCAGCCGACCTGGCCGCCCTTGGCCGCGACGTAGGCGCTGAATTTCGGCATGCCGGCGTGGAACACCTCGCTGGTGATGTTGATGATGCGGCCGTTCCGGCGGGCCTTCATCGAGGGCAGCAGTCGCTTGGCGAGCAGGAAGGGACTCTTGATGAAGGCGTCCACCATCGACTGATGCTCCTCCCACGTGTAGTCTTCCAGATTCTTCATGGGCTGAAAGGGCGTGGCGTTTGGCACCACGATGTCCACCGGGCCAAATTGGGCCTCGATCTCTCCGGCCATGCGGTCGATTTCCGCTTCGTTCATCGCATCGCCCGCTACCAACATTGCCTCGCCGCCCGCGGCGCGGATATCGGCCACCACTGACTCGCCTTGATCACGACTGGCGAAGCAATTGACCACGGTTTTGGCCCCGGCGGCGGCGAGAGTCTCGGCGATCACCCGCCCGAGTCCACGGCTGGATCCGGTGATCCAAGCGACGCGACCGTCGAGGCGAAAGGGTTGATGGGAGGCGGGCATGGAGGTTGTCTAAAGACGAACTTGAGCCCGGCCAAGTTTCAACCGTGTTTTAGCCATGGAACGACATGGAATACTTGTGCAATCCATGGGAACGGAAGGTTTGAGTGCAAAATAGACTAGGCGAATGGCGAAGAATATCCAGCTTTTGAAGGGTTTGAATGCGGTTCCATTGCCGAGATGTCTGACAGGTTTTCGGGGGATCCGGGGTATATCGGGCATGCCGGGTTTGATGCGTTTGGCCGCGGTGGCGCTGGCCCTGGGAAACTTGCACGCTTCGGAGAAACCCAATGTGTTGTTCCTTTTCGCCGACGACCTGACGTGGAAAGGCGTGCATGCACTGGGCAGCGAGGACATCGACACGCCGAACCTCGACCGGCTGGCCGCGCGCGGGACAACTTTCACCCATGCCTACAACCCCGGCGGCTGGCACGGCGCGATCTGTGTGGCGAGCCGCACCATGCTGATGACCGGCAAGCAGCTGTGGAAGGCGCGCGATGCCGAGCCGAAGCTGAATGAGGATTACGTGGCCTCAAACAAGCTCTGGCCGCAGCGGCTGGCGGCGCTGGGATATCGCACCTGCTTCTCGGGCAAGTGGCACATCCAGGCGGACCACAAGAAGGTCTTCGACGAGATCCGCCATTTCCGCCCCGGCGGGATGGCTCCGGTTGGGAAGAACGCGTATTTCCGCCCGGTTGAGGGGCAACCGGACACGTGGAGCCCGAGTGACCCGAAGGAGGGTGGCTTCTGGACCGGCGGCAAGCATTGGAGCGAGGTGGTGGCGGATGACTTCGCGACCTTCGCCGGCGAAAAAGACGAACGCCCGTGGTTCATGTATCTCGCGTTCAATGCCCCGCACGATCCGCGGCAGGCACCGGGCGAGGTGCTCGACCGCTATCCGCTGTCGCGCGTGAAAGTGCCGGCGAATTTCCTGCCGCTCTACCCCTACCGTGAGGCGATGGGTGCGGCGAAGGGTCAGCGAGATGAGAACCTCGCGCCGTTTCCACGTAAGGCATTCGCCATCCAAACCCACCGCCGCGAATACTATGCGGCGATCACCCATCTCGATGCCCAGATCGGCCGCATCCTCGATAGGTTGGAGAAAAGCCCGGCGGCGGCGAGTACCTACGTTTTCTTCACCGCGGACCACGGGCTTTCCTGCGGCGAGCACGGCCTGTTGGGAAAACAGAACCTCTACGACGCCAGCGTGCGGGTGCCCTTCCTCGTCGCGGGGCCCGGCGTGCCAGCGGGAAAGAAGATCGACGCTCCCGTGTATCTCCAAGACGCGATGCCGACCGTGCTGAAGCTCGCTGGCGCTCCGGCCGAAGCAGAGATCGATTTCCAAGACCTGCGCCCGCATTGGGAAGGGAAGGGGACTGCACGCGACGCCGTGATCGGCGCGTATATGGATCTCCAGCGGATGATCGAGCGCGAAGGCAAGAAGCTGATCCTCTATCCGAAGGCCAAAGTCGCCCGGGTCTTCGACCTCGAGACGGACCCGGATGAGATGAAGGACCTCATCGCCACGCCCGAGGGCCAGGCGCTCGCCGTGCCGCTTTTCCAGCGGCTGCTGGAGATCCAGCGGGAAAGCGGCGATCCCCTCGATTTGACCAAGGATTTCCCCGAACTCGCCCCAACAGGAAGTGGCGAAAAATCCCGCTAATCCGGCGGTTTTCTGGTTTTCACCGCCGGGATCGGCCCTCTAGCGTCCGCGCTATGGCCATCGATGTCGCACTACTCTCCCGTATCTGTGAAGCCCCCGGCGCGCCGGGATTCGAAAAGCTGATCCGCGAGCTGGTGCTCAAGGAAATCAAGGGCCTCGCCGACGAGATCCGCGTCGACAACATGGGCAACGTGGTCGCGCTGAAGAAGGGCCGCTCCTCTGCCAAACGCTCGATGGCTGCGGCGCACATGGATGAGATCGGCTTCATCGTCACTCACGTCGATGACAAGGGCTTCATCCGCTTCAATCCGCTCGGCGGCTTCGATGCGAAGGCACTGACCTCGCAGCGCGTGATCGTTCACGGCAAGAAGGACCTGATAGGTGTGATGGGCGCGAAGCCGACCCACATCATGCAGCCGGAAGATCGCAACAAGCCGGCGAAGATCACCGACTACTTCATCGACACCGGCCTGCCAAAGAAGGAGGTCGCGAAGTACGTCGAGGTCGGCAATCCGGTGACCCGCTGGAGCCCGCTGTTAGAGATGGGCGAGTGCGTGAACGTGAAGTCCCTCGATAACCGCGTCTGCGTCTTCCTGCTGATCGAGGCGCTGCGGGTATTGGCCAAGACGCGCAAGAAGCCCGCCTATGATTTCTACGCGGTGTTTACCGTGCAGGAGGAAGTCGGCCTGCGTGGCGCGAATGTTTCCGCGCTGGAGATCAAGCCGGACTTCGGCTTCGGCCTCGACACCACCATCGCGTACGACGTTCCCGGCTCCACGCCGCACGAGCGCTGCACCTCGCTCGGTGAAGGCGCGGGCATCAAGATCATGGATAGCTCGGTGATCTGCGACTACCGCATGGTGGCCTACATGAAAAAGATTGCCGACAAGCACAAGATCAAGTGGCAGCCGGAGATCCTCGCGGCGGGCGGCACGGATACCGCGGGGCTGCAGCGCATGGTTCCCGGCGGCTCGATCGCCGGTGCCGTCTCGGTGCCGACGCGGCACATCCACCAGACAATCGAGACGGTGCACAAGAAGGACCTGCAGGCATCGATCGACCTGCTGGTGGCCTGCGTGTGCGAACTGGACAAGGGCGATTGGAGCTTCTGAGCCGGGGAGTGCGGCGACTCGTCGCCGCTTTCCGTCCCGAGGCTTGCTGAGGGGGCTTTCCTGGTGCTTCACGGCGACAAGTCGCCTGCGTGAAAGCGGTGACAAGTCACCGCAGTCCGGGGCCTTCGGCGGATTTGACCAATCGGCGGGTTTCGGCTTGGCTTCACCCATCGCATGAAATCCGCCGCGCTTGCATGGCTCGTTGTGATGTCGCCCTTGGCGGCATCGCCGCAGCTTGATTTCGCGCTCGGCATTCTGGCGGAGCAGCGCGGAGACGGGAAGGCAGCGGCAGAGGCGATCGAAAAGGCCCGGGCGGCCGATCCAGTCGCGTTTCCACTCGTCACTCGCGTGGCGGAGCAGCATCGCGCGAATGGCGATCTTGAGGGGGCGTCCTCGCTTTACCGCGAGTTTGCGGTGAGCCAGCCGCAGCGGCTGGATGCGCAGTTCGCCTACGCCGACTTCCTTCGCAGTGCCTCGCCGGACGATGACTTCGCCGCGAAGATGGCGCAGGAGACCTTGGAAAAGGCACTCGCTCGTTTTCCAGGCAAGCTTTCCATCCAACGGCGGCTGTTCCGCATCTACGAGTCTCTGGAGCAGCGAGACCGCTCGCTTGCCATCTTTGAGGCGATCGCCTCTTCGCAGCCGGGGCCGGCGGAGACGCTCGCCGCGGCAGACATGGCCCGTACGCTTTTCCCGAAGGACGATCTGACGGCCCGCGGCCGCGTCGATGAATTGCTGAAGGGTGCCTGCCTGCGCTTGCCACAGGACCCGGTGCTGGCCCGCACGGCGAGCGAACACTTTCGCACCACCGGCCGGTTGCCCGAGGCGATCGAGATGCTGGCGAGGCATGTCGATGCGGTGCCTTCATCGCTCGCGCTGCGGACGCGGCTCGGCATCCTGCAGCTCGCGGCGGAGCAGGAAAAAGAAGGCGAACAGACGCTGCTGGAAGTCGTCGCCATCGATAACAACCAGGGCCTCGCGCACCAGTCACTGGCCAAGCTCTACCGTAAGCAGGAGCGCGCCGCAGAGGCGCGGGAGCACGGGGCTCAGGCTCTCAAGGTCCGGGGTGGCGACGTCTCGCAGTTTACCGAACTGGCCGACGAGTTCCTCCAGGCGGATCTGCCTCGCGACGCCCGTCTGCTCCTGGAGAAGGCGATGTTTTATCACCCCGAAGACGCGGAGGTGGCGGTGAAGCTGGCCGTGGCGACGCGGCGCGACCCAGAGTCGCGCGAGCACGCATCCCGGCTGTTCCGCGAGGCGGAGAGTCTTTCGGGGGAAAAAGGGCCGGCGACGGATCCGGTGTTCCTTACCGAGTTCGCCGAGTGCCTGCTGGAGAGCAAGCAGACCAAGGCCGCCGAAGACCGCCTGCGGACGGCGATCCGCACCTACCCGCCAGATCAGAAAAAGGAGACCGCCGCTGCCCTGCGCCGCCTGGCCTCCATTTGGCAGGGTGAAAAGCGCAATGAGGAGGGCGCCAAGTCCCTTCTGCAGCGGGCGGACGCTCTCGATCCTCGTTAGGGTTAAGGGGTTGCGGGATGCGAAAGGGTAAGGTATAGACCCGCGCCCTAGCCTGTCCCATGAAGCAATTGCCGTCCCTTTTAAGCGTTCTCGCCAGCGTTTTGGCGCTGTTTTTAGCCAGTTGTGCCAACAAATCCGTGACCCTCGGTCCCGACGGCAAGCCGGTCGATTCGCAAGGCAAGCCGACCAATCCCTTCCCTCCGGGCACCTACGATCACTTCAAGGCCGAGCCGGACTACCCGAAGACGATGAAGGTGTGGAAGAACGAGGAGCTTCTTTCCAAGACCAACGACAGCAACTCGCGCATCATCATCTCGCTGCCTACCCAGCGCGGCTTCCTGATGAACGGCGACGAGGTGGTGATCGATTACCCCATTTCCAGCGGCGTCCCATCGCGCCCGACGCCTCCGGGGAATTACAAGATCCTCGAGAAGATCGTCGACAAGTCCTCCAATAGCTACGGCCGGGTCTATGATGCCGCAGGCGAGCAGGTGGATGGCGAAACCCCGAAGGACGTGCCGGAAGGTGGCAAGTTCGTCGGCGCGCCGATGAACTACTGGATGCGTCTCACGTGGGACGGCGTCGGCCATCACATCGGCCCGATTCCGCGCTCCCGCCGCGCGGCGTCCCACGCCTGCATTCGCGGTCCGAGTGCCGTGATGCCGATCGTCTATGGCAAGGTGAAGATCGGTTCCCCGGTTGCGGTCGAGGAGTGACCCGGAGAATTCCGATTTTCCGATATGCCTATAGAATCGGAATATCGGAATTCTGTGTGAGCTTCATTCCGTGCCATTCAGGCAAAGCCTTTTATAAAGAAGCCCCGTCCGCGTGAGCGAACGGGGCTTTTTCGTGAATGTCGGTGGAGGCTAGCCGGCGGTGTAGGACTCGACCGGGTGGCCAAACTCGAATTCGGTCTCGGCGTAGAATCGATTTCCATCGGCTGAAGAAACCAGCCATCCGCCGCTCCCGAGAAGCTGCTCGAGTTCGGACCAGGGGCATTCTTTCAACCGAATTTCGTCATCAACGCCCGCGATCGGGATGCAAACGTCGAGTGCCTGAAATGAATGTTTCCCGCCACGCAGAGTGCCGGGAAACAGTTGGTCGATTCCGTGGCAGATGCGCGCTTCGAGCTTCTGCGGCTTGTTGAGAGCTTCGTGGACGAACCTATCCCGGAGAGCAGGGAGAACATGCTTTCGGGCGAAGTCCTCCAAGAAATCTCGGCGGTCGGTCATGACGGGAATTATTCTTCCTCTTCCATGAACTCGTCGTGGCCCTTCTTCTTGGCGCCCTTCACGGACTCGACGAGCTTGGCGACGCCCGGCAGGTCCTTGGCGACGAAGGCGGCCTCGACTTCGCAGAAGGTGACGAAGAGCTGGCCGATCTGAGTGCGGTAGGCGACAATCGCCTTCTCCTTGGCTTCACCGGCCGGCATCTTCTCGATCAGTGCCGGGGTGAACGCGAGGGTCTTCAATAGGGCATCCTGCGCCTCACGGGCAGCCTTGGCACCCTTCACTGGATCGGTCTCGCGGCGGAAGCCCTTGAAGGCTTCATCCACCTTTTCCATTTCCTTGGCCAGCGGGGTGTCCTCCTCGTCCTGGGCGCGAACCGGCGTCGGCAGCATCAGGGTGGAAACCAGTAACAACGCGGGGAAAATGAGTTTCTTCATACGCGACCGCATACAGAGCGCCGCGTGCCGACCTGTCAAGGGACTCCCACCCCCGCCGCCTGGGGTGCGAGCGACGCCAAAGCGTCATGGATCGCCACGTTCTGGCGCTTGCGGTCGATGAGATAGCTCACCTCCGAATACCCTGCCTTCAGGAGTAGCTCGAGTGCCTCGCGGTAGCCATCGCCCACCCGCTCCGCGACGTGGGCGTCGGCACCGATCACCACCGCAATCCCACGCTCGCGCATGAGGATCAGCTGGGGCAGGGAAGGGTTCATCTCGGAGAGGCTCTTGAGTTTCCCGCTGGTGTTCAGCTCCATGGCCACTCCCGTCGCGGCGATGCGGTCCAGCGAGCGGCAGATATCATCGCGCAGACGGGCGAAGTTCCACTCGGCGGGAGACTCGTTTTTGATCAGGTCCGGATGCGCCAGGGTGTCGAAGAGCCTGGTCTCCGCTGACATCGCCAGATGCTCGTAGTAGAGCTGCTGGTAGGCCAGCACGTCGTTTTTGAAGTAGGCTTTCCGGTAAGGGGCCAGCTGGTAGTGGACGGAACCGAGGATGTGGCTGAGCGGGGCCCGGGCGTGAAGCTCCTCCAGCCACGGCTCCACGCCGGGGAAGTAGTCGCTTTCGATGCCCGTGCGGACGTCCAATTTCCCTTCATAGGCCGCGCGGGTCGAAGCGATCAGATCCAAATACTCCGGAAACTGCTCGGGAGACATCCGCACGTGCGCGGAGTTTCCGTCCGGCAGGGGACAGTGGCAGGTGAAGGTGATGCCCTTGAAATTCCGCTCCAGCGCCACCGCGGCGAACTCTTCGGGGGTGCCGTAGGCGTGTTTGCACAACGGCGTATGGCAGTGGGACTCGTAAAGCAGGGGAGAGGCATCGCGAATCGAGGTCACGGGGCAAGCTTCGGTGCTGGCTCGCCCTTATGCCAATCGCTTTCCGTCATCTCCGTGATTCCACGCGGTTATTTTGGAAGGTTGGGCCGCCGTCGAAACTTCGCCTTTCCCCCCCGGCTCCGGCTCCCCAAACTCCGCGCAGATGTCAGCCCCGACGCTCACTCCGATGATGGCGCAGTACCAAGCGATGCGCCGCTCGCTGCCCGACGACGTGCTGCTTCTCTACCGCCTGGGGGATTTCTACGAGATGTTCTTCGAGGACGCGAAGACCGCCGCGCCGATCCTCAACGTGGCCCTCACCAAGCGCAACGCGATCCCGATGTGCGGCGTGCCCTACCACGCTGCCGACGCCTACATCGCCAAGCTGGTCAGGGCCGGCAAGCGGGTGGCCATCGCCGAGCAGACCAGCGATCCGGTCCCGGGGAAAATCGTCCAGCGCGAGATCGCCCGGATCATTTCCGCGGGCTCGATCATCGAGAGCCACCTGCTCGATGACCAGCGACCGAACTATCTCGCCGCCGTTTTCCATCTCGGGAAATCCCGCGGGCTAGCCTGCGTCGATCACTCGACGGGCGAGTTTACCGTCGCGGAGTTCTCCGACCAAGCGCAGCTCGATGACGAGCTCGCGCGCCTCACGCCCTCCGAGCTGCTGATTTCAGACGAGCAGCTTTCCGGCTTCGGCCATCTTCACGCTGCACAGCCTTACGACGGCTACGCTTTCTTGCCGGACCCCGCGCGGCAGATGCTGTGCGATCACTTCAGCGTGCATTCGCTTGATGGCTTCGGTTGTGCGGAGGCCCACTCCGCGGTGGCCGCTGCGGGAGCGATCCTGCATTACCTCGTTCATCAGCTTCGGCGTCCGTGCGAGCACCTGCGCTCGCTGCGAATGCGCGAGAATGCGAACCACGTGCTGATTGATGCTGCCTCGCAGCGCAACCTTGACCTCATTGATTCGCGTTCGGGGAAGAAGCACACGTTGCTCGGTGTGCTTGATCGCACGAAGACGCCGATGGGCGCGCGCTTGCTGCGTGACTGGATTCTTCATCCGCTGCGCGATCGTGATGCCTTGCGCAAGCGCCATGACTTCATCGAGGCGCTGTTAGCCCAGCCATTCATCCTCTCGAAGTGCCGAGAATCGCTGCAAGGTATCCGCGACATCGAGCGCACGGTCGGTCGTCTTTCGCAGGGCGCTGGCAACGCGCGTGACCTCCAGGCACTGGCGATTTCGCTCGCTCACATCCCGGCGTTGCAGGAAGACCTCGGCTGCCTTGGCGTTCCGCATGCGGAAGGGCTTCGTGCTTTCCCTGATTTGGTCGATCACCTGCAGGCATCCCTTGCCGAAGAGCCACCGGCCAACTTCAAGGACGGCGGCATGATTCGCGACGGCCATTCGCCGGAACTGGATGAACTCCGCTCGCTCTCGCGTGATGGCAAGTCATGGATCGCCAAGCTCCAAGAGGATGAGCGCAAGCGCACTGGCATCGACTCGCTGAAGGTGAAGTTCAACAACGTCTTCGGCTACTTCATCGAGATCACCTCGTCGAAGCTCGCAAAGGTCCCCGACGACTACACCCGCAAGCAGACGATGGCGAACTGCGAGCGCTACATCACCCCGGCGCTCAAGGAGATGGAGAACAAGGTGCTGGGTGCCGAGGAACGCGCCAAGCAGCTCGAGTATGAGCTGTTCCTCCAACTCCGTCTGGAGGTGTGCAAGGAACTCGGAGCACTCCAAAAGACCGCCGCCGCGATCGCCGAAGTCGACGTGCTCTGCGGTCTCGCGGAAACTGCACAGACCCACGGCCACGTCCGGCCGGTCTTGGAGGACTCGCGCAATCTCGTTATCACCGATGGCCGGCATCCGGTGCTGGAGCAGACCCTGGTCGAGGAGAAGTTCGTTCCCAACGACAGCACCTTCGATCCCGCCGACTCGCTGCTGCAGATTCTAACAGGTCCAAACATGGCGGGTAAGTCGACCTACATCCGCCAGGTGGCGCTGATCACACTGATGGCCCAGACCGGAGCCTTCGTTCCTGCCGAGAGCGCGTTGGTGGGCATGGTGGATCGCATTTTCTGCCGGGTCGGCGCATCGGACGATCTCTCGCGCGGCCAATCGACCTTCATGGTGGAGATGAACGAGACCGCGCTGATCCTGAATCACGCCACCGACCGCTCGCTGGTCATTCTCGATGAGATCGGTCGTGGCACCGCCACCTTCGATGGTCTGTCCATCGCATGGGCCGTGGCCGAGCACCTGCACGATGTCGTCGGTTGCCGCACGCTGTTCGCGACGCACTACCACGAACTCACGGACCTTGCGAACACCCGCCCTGCGGTGGCGAATTTCAACGTCGCGGTGCGCGAGTGGAATGACGAGATCATCTTCCTCCGCAAGATCCTGCCCGGTGCGGCGGACAAAAGCTACGGCATCCAGGTCGCGCGGTTGGCCGGCTTGCCGAAGCCGATCATCGAGCGCGCCAAGTCGATTCTCTCGCACCTCGAGCTTCACTCGGCCAAGCCCGATGCGAAGAAGCAGGGACCGAAGGCGAAGAATATGAAGCAGGACACGATGCCGGCTGCCAACGCGCCGCAGCTCGATCTTTTCGGCGAATTCTAGCAGGGAGCCCGCGGAAGCGGGGGTGGATTCGGGGATTGATTCAGGCGGGAAGCTTCTGCTAGAAGAGGAGTGATATGAAAAAATCCATCATTGCGCTCATGTTCGTCGCCGGCACCGCAATGGCCGGAACCACATCGAAGGAGGTGATTCCTCCTCCTCCTCCTGCCCCTGAACCGAGCCTATGGCAGTGGTTCGCCGGTGGCAGTGTCGGCTACCTCTTCGACTACGAGGAGGAGATGTACCACCTTCATGTGGGAGTCGATACCCCGTGGAATTGGGGTGGTTGGCGTTCCGCCTTTTTCCTGGAAGCGGGTTACACCGAGAACGAGGAGTCGGTCGTGATCATCGACCCCACTGGTCCGCCGACCGCGGTGTTCACCACGACCTTGAACTCGGAATTCTCCATGGTTCCGGTCACGCTCAACTTCAAACTGGAGCGGGAGATCGCCCACAACCTGAACTTCTACTTCGGAGTGGGTGCGGGCGTGGCCTTCACTGAGTTCGATGCGAGCGCGAGCTTCTTCAGCGGACCGGTGGCGTTCTCGGAGGACGACGAGGTGTTCTATGCTCAGATTTTCACGGGACTGAACTACAACATCACCGATTCCTTCGAGATCTACGGCGGTGCCCGCTGGCTCTACCTGGATGACTCGGAGGTCACGGGTCTTCTCGCGGGAGGAGTCGCCGGGTTCGAGGATGATTTCCTCGGCGAGCTCGGCTTGCGTTTCAACTTCTGACCTCAAACTGCCTTTCCGAAGCCGGCATTCCTTCGCGGGATGCCGGCTTTTTGATTCCGGTATGGGTGAAGGCGATATCGTCCATTCTCCTTCCGTTTGCCGATGGATTCGCGAAACTCCGGCATCCTCCCCCGGGAATCCAGAGGCTCTCATCCCGAGCTCCCCATGAGCGTTTCAGTCATCGTTCCTGCGCGCAATGCTGCGGCGACTTTGTCGCGCACCCTTGAGTCGCTGCTGGAGCAGACCTTTTCCGATTGGCAGGCGATCATTGTCGATGATGGTTCGAGTGATCGCACCGCGGCGATCGCGGAAGAATTCGCGGCGAAGGACGGGCGATTCCTTATCCTGCGTCAGGACAACTCGGGCGTCAGTGCCGCCCGCAATGCCGGCATCGGGGTAGCGAGCGGAGAGTGGCTGCTTTTCCTCGATTCGGATGACTGGATCGCGCCCCAGCATCTCGAGCTCATGACCGGAGTCTTGAAGGGCGACCCGGAGCTTGATGCGGTGCTTTGCGGCTGGGCCCGGGTGCTTCCCGATGGCTCGCTGCTAGGGAATGGGAACTTTCCTCCCGAGGGCGATCTCTTCGAAGTTCTCGCCTGCCGTTGCGCGCTGGCGATCCATGCGTGCCTCGTGCGGCGCTCGCTGGTGCAGGCGGTGGGTGGCTTTGATCTGACACTGACGACTTGTGAGGATTGGGACTTGTGGCAGCGCGTGGCGCGCACTGGCGCGGAGTTCGGCGTAGTCCGTGACGTGCTAGCCTACTATCGCATGCGGCCTGCATCGCTCACGAGCGATGGCAAGCAGGTTCTGGCGGACGGGCTCCTCGTGATCGAACGGGGGCATGGTCCTGACTCGCGGGTGCCCAATTCGCTTCCAATTCACGCGAATGGCTTGCCGCTGGAACGCCTGGATGGAGCGAAAATGCGCTTTGTTTGTTGGCCCGCTTCGGCGGCCCTTGGCCAAGGTCAGGATGCGCGGCCGCTGCTGGACATGCTCGGCGACGCCCGGGATCCGATGCTCCGTCCGACCTTCGTAGCGGCCTTGATCTTCGAAGCTGCACCCCTTCCGACATGCCGTTGCTTGTCCGAGTGGCATGCGCTGTGGCCTTTGATCGTGCATCGACTCGATGCTTTTCTCGAAGCTCTTGAAGAACGTTCCCAAGCCCCGCTGCTGGCCCGGCGCACGCGACGTGCCTTGGAAACCATGATCGCCGGGCAGGCCGGAGTTCCGCGTCCATTGACCGTGGGGCTCACGCATGCGGAATCGGTCGAGGTCACGCGCCCCTTGCGGGATATTGTTGCGCCGGATGCCGAGCGACTTGTTTGCGACCTGACCATTGAAGGCAGGCCGTTGGGTCGTATCCGGTTACCGGTGTGCGATGGCTTGGTTCCAGCATCAGTCCTGGCCGATGCAATCGTGGCGGAACACGCGTGGCCGATCCTTGGCTCTTTTTTGGAGCGGACGATCTATCAGGATCTGCGAGTAGAGGAGTCCGAGACGGGCGTTTCCATTTTCCGCGGCGATCTCTGCTTGGCAAGCGGACTGCCCGCCGCTGCCGGCACGGACTGGCGGACCGCTCACGATCACATTGGTTGGACCGTGTTTCTCCAAGAGCTTTGGGGTTCTCCGGATTCTCCGGAGTCCGCGTTTTATGAGCCCTATCCTGTCGATGCTTCGGAGGCGAAAGAGCGGTTCGAGATCGAGCTGAGCAACGAGATCCATGATCGTGAACTCGACGCGAATGCTGCCGAAGTCGCTGTGATGATCAGCGGTGCAGGGATCGGACTCGTCACGGTGCCTGTGCTGGAGGGATGGCTAAGCGCGCCTGCATTGCGTGCTGCGATCAATGTGGCGGGCGGCTTCGAGCTTTGCAGGGTGGCTGTCCGCGAAGCGTTGTTAGGAAAGCCTTTCGAGGGATCCGGATCGCTGCGTGAGCGACTCGCGGAGCTGGTGCGGAGATGAGGCATGCAACAGGATGCCGCAGCCACAGTGCTCGCGCGGGCCTGACGGGTGGGCGGATGCCTACGGCTGGTCCGTGGCCGGCGGCTGAGGCAGCTTCTTGCGAAGCCGCTCCAGTTCGACAGCAGACAATCGATCGGGGTTCTTCAGGTTCCATCCCGTGCCGCCGCAATAGTCACAAGAGCTTCCCGCGATCTTGCCCAGCATGTTGCAGGAGTGGCAAGGGACGGCGATCCGGAGATCGGTGCTGGAGCGCGGGAGTTCGAGCATGGGGGATGACGAAAGGCGGGATCATTCAAGACGCAAGTCCCGGGTAGGGAAAGCCCGCAAGTTCGTGGCCTCTCGGCGGCCGCTACTCCCACCAATCCGCGATCCAATTCGTCACCACACGGGCGAGCGCCAGCAGCGCGACGATCGCGATGATGCTGATGACCGTGGCTCCAATGCCTCCCATCATGACGGGGAGAATTTACGGCCGGATCGCGAACGATCAATTCAACACATGCCATTGACGCCCTGCCGCCTTGCTCAAAGGCGCGGGAGGGAGACCGCCTGCCTGACGCAGCGTCCATTCCACTGAAGGCGTATCCATCGCGAAGGTGTGTTCCCAGCGAGTGGGAAACATCGCCAACGCGTAGCGGTGGGTTCCTTGGACTTTCGCGTGAAGGGTAAATTTGCCTTCGTGGCGGGTGACCGCGGTGACGAGCAGCTTGCTGCCGTCCGGAGTGGAGTAGCTTTGCCCCACGGCGGCGTAGCCGGGGTTGCGCGGCATCTCCATGGAGACCTCATGCCAGCCTTCGGATTGAAGGCCGACTGCGGTCGAGATATAATAACTGATGGTGGTCAGCACACCGGCACCGAGGGCGACGAGGACCGGTTTGAACAACGAAACTGCCATTTCCCGAGGAAATAGCAGCCGCTGTTCCAAATCATGCCGACAACCGGGTCGAAACTGTTGAATTTGCGCGACCCGGCTGCGATTTTGCGATGATCAGGGTTTCTGGATGTAGTTCCAGATCGCATCGAACTGCTTGGCGGCATCGCCATCCAGCTCCGGCCGCTGGGATTTTCCGTCCTCGCTGTAGCGCGGCATTTTGGTGGCAGGCGTGACTGAGGGCGGATTGTCCATCCAGCGAATGAACCACTCTTTCCGCAGGCGCTCGTGGGCGAGAGCGAAATTAATACCTTCCACCTCGAAGGCGGCGGTCGGTTTCATCGTGCCCACGCCGTGGCAGGTGGTGCAGCCGAAGCCATCGTTGCTGGCGATCTTCTTGCCGATCTCCGCGAGGGCTGCGTCCACCTGCGGTGCTTCCGGCTTGCCGGGCTCCACGCCATGAATCCGGGCGAGGCCGCTGGCGAGGCCGCTGGAGTAGCTGTGGAAGGCTGGCATCCGCATATCGAGCCAAGGCCGCGGACGAATGCCGGTGCTGGTCGGGGTGCCGTTGATCATGCCCTCGATGAACGAGGCATGCAGCATCTCGCCGATGTAGGTCAGGTGAGGGCGGGATTGATCGAGCTTCTCGTTCTCGCCTTTGACGTGGGCGACCAGCGACTTCGATTCGACATGAGTGGTGTCGAGTTTCGATGGGTGGCCGTCCATGCCGTGGCAGCTCGTGCAGCGCAGCGACTCCAGTTTAGACGCGGCGTATTCGGCGGGGACGTTGCGGGTCAGCGGGGCAGTGCCTTTTTTCGAAAAAGCCACCAGCGCGGCGCGGTCGTCGTCGGTCAGAGCGAGCTTCGGTGCCTTGGGGCCGGGATGTGGGGAGACGCAACCGGTCGCTGCCCAGTCCTTCGCGAAAATGGCGTCGGTGTTTGCCAAGGTGACGTTCATGGCACCGGTGCCGGCGTGGCAGGAGCCGCAATTCAACTCGCTGGCAATGGCCATGCCCTTCGTCGCATCGCCTTTCGGAAAATCCGATGGCTTGCGCTCGATCTTGCCCGAGGCATCGAGCAGGAAGGCGGCAATTTCATTCGCCTCGGCATCGCTGAGCGCGAAGTCCGGCATGCCGATGTGGGCATACCAGGCGTCGGGCTTTTTCAGGAAACCGGCGAGGGCACCGGGCTGAAACTTGAAGGCGACATTCGCCAGCGGAACCCGCGACGGATCCACCTCGCCGCCAGCTTGCGTGTGGCAAGCGACGCAGCCGAGGCGATGGAAGTGCTCGCCGCCTTTTTGAGCGAGTGCCTTGTCCGGAGCGGCGGGCACCTCTCCGACCTTCTGGGTGACCAGCCAGGCGGCGAGGTCGGCGGCCTTCTGCTTCCCTTCCGGCGTCGATTCATCGATCAGGTCGGGCATCCGGGTGTCCGGGCGGAAGGCCGAAGGATTGGAGAGCCACTGGGCAATCCACGCTTCATTCAGCCGGGAGCCGGAAGCGAGGAGCAGTGGTGCAAATTCGGTCAGCTCGGTCATGCCGCCCGCGCCCATGTGGCACTTGCTGCAGTGGTTTTCCGCGAAGAGCAGGCGGCCTTTACGGGCCAGATCAACTGGGACCTCTGCCGTGAAGGCCGTCGGCGGCACGCTTTGCTTCGGAAACGACCGCTCTTCCCAGAACAGGCGGAAACGGCCCGAGCCATCGGGCTTGGAGCGGTAGGTGATGGAGATCTCGTGTTCGCCCTTGTTGAGACGGTCGCTCTTGGAGGCAGTGGAGCCCAGCGTGCCTTCCTCGGTGTGCACTTCCGCGCCATCGATGGTCAGCGTCGCCTTGCCCTCGCCTTCGAAGGAAAAGGACAGGCGCTGGCGTTCGGCGAGCACCAGCTTGCCCGTCCACGTCACGCCGAACTCGCCCGCAGGCAGGAACGGCGTGGGTGACTCGCCCGCCTTGACCAGCAAGGCGGGCAGGCGGTCGGCACGGATATCCTTTGCCCCGCCGGACTCGAAGGTCGCGGCAAGCTCGGCGCGGGCGGCACCAGCTGTTAGAGCGGCGGACAGGGCGGATGCGACTAAGGGAACCAATTTCATGGCAGCAAGGGGAGAAGGCTCGGACGTTAGCCCGACCTGACTCAAATCTCCAACTCTCAATCGTGTGGGCTCTTACTTGCCCATCGCGCGGACCGTGCAGTGGACATCGCCCTGCAGCACCTCGCCATCGGCATCTTCAAGATCCCATGCGACCTTGAGCGACATCGACGGCTTGTGGCCTTCGAGGTCGATCTCGACGGTCTTGGCGTCGGCCAGCAGGCGAGCGGCGCTGATCTTGACGGTGTCGCGCTTGTGCTGCTCCTTCGACTCCTTCTCGAGGGCGATCTTGCGGGCTTCGGCATCGACATTGTCGACCGAGAACTCGCCGGAGCCGTATTGCGGGCCGCGGACGTAGTCCCAGCGCTGGGCCGAGTAGCTTTCGGGATCGTTTGCGAGTTCCTTGTCGAGCTCGGTTTCGAAGTGCAGGCGCACGCCCTTCTCCGTGATCTCAAGCTTGTCCGGGATCGTGACAGTGGCGCCGGTGTAGCGGATGCGCTGGAAGGCGCACTCGTTGGCGGCATTCGTCTGCCAGCCGCGGAAGCCGGCGACATACATCGAGCCGTCCTGGTGGAAACGGGCGCGCATGGCCGAGGAGCCGAGCTTCACCGGGAGCTTCACCACGCCGCCTTGCAGCGTGTCGCCGACGTTCGCGAAGAGCACGCGGAAGATCGAGGACTGGCCGTAGGAAAGGTGGATCAGCTCGCCTTCCTTGAGGCCGAACTTGGCACCCTTTGGCACCCAGACCTGCGAGCCGCCGGAGTTGTCGACATCCATTGGCAGATACACGAGCGGCTCGGTGTAGGAGGCATCCTTGAGGCCTTGGCGGCTTGGCTCGGTGCCGAAGAACAGCGGGCGCTGGTTCTTCGCCATGAAGTTGATCTTGCAGCAGGGCTGCCAGGAACCCTCGTTCTCACCGGTGGTGATTTCACCGTTCGGTCCGACGCCGAGACCGCCGGGAGCGCGCAGGCCGGAGGCGATCACCTCGAACTTGGAGCCGTCCTTCGACAGGTGCATCACGGTGCCGTGGTTCGGGAAGATGGTGTCGAAACCGCGGCCGCCGGGGCGGACAGGAGCTGCCTTCGAGAAGTAGAAGTCGCCATTCGAGTCGGTCTGCAGGTCGAAGGCAAATTCGTGGAAGTTCGGCGAGACCGCCACGCCGTTGAAGAAGCACTCGAACTGGTCGGCTTCGCCGTCCTTGTTGAGGTCGTGCAGCTTGGTGATCTGGTCGCGGCCGTGGACGTAGATCGTTCCGTCCACCACCTTGATGCCGAGCGGCTCGAAGAGACCGGCGGCGAAGCGCTTCCAGAAGAGCTTGCTCCAGTCGCCCTTGAGGCCCTTCACGACCCAGACGTCACCATTCCAGGTGGAGATCGCGGCGGTGTCGTCATCCACGAAGTCGAAGCCGGCGAAGCGGATGTTGGAATCCCACGGATTCTTTTCGGGAAGCGTCAGGGTG
>Ga0307406_10000314_pt1 | contig 28136 bp, 28 predicted proteins | sample 322Cmetagenome_3_FD_203706 | JGI IMG/M metagenome (GOLD analysis project Ga0307406, IMG submission 203706) | Maize rhizosphere microbial communities from greenhouse at UC Davis, California, United States - 322HYB-C-2 | ecosystem: Host-associated > Plants > Roots > Rhizosphere > Soil | place...
CCGCGACCGCGTGATGTCGTACCTCGAGACCGCGCTCGCCGAGGGTGCGCGCGTCGTCGCACAGGGGACGCTGCCGGATGATCCCGCTCTCGCGGGCGGCTACTGGGTGGCACCCACGGTCCTCGTCGACGTCACGCCCGATTCGACGTTCGGTCAGGAGGAGGTCTTCGGCCCGATCGCCGGCATCATGCGGTTCCACGACGAGGAGACCGCGGTCGAGATCGCCAACGGCACCGCCTACGGGCTCACTGCGGCGATCTGCAGCCGTGACGAGCAGCACGCCTGGCAGCTCGCGCACCGCCTCGAGGCGGGCATGGTCTTCGTGAACAACTACATGCGCCGGGCCTTCCTCGGCTCGCCCTTCGGCGGCGTCAAGGGCAGTGGCTTCGGACGCGAGAACGCGGCCGAGACGCTGCGCGAGTTCGTCCGCTCCAAGAACGTGCGGTTCCGGTCGGGCCGCGGCGCGGTGCCGGTCTGGCCGCCGATCGACTGATGTGTCAGCGCGCCGGGCCCGAGGCCGAGGCGACCAGGCGGTCGGCGACAGCGCTGAGCGCAGCGGCATCCTGGGCTCCGGAGCGGAGCGCCACGAGCGTGTCCACCGCGCTGCGCTCCAGGCGCCCGCCGGCGACGATCCCGGTGCGGGCGTCCCGCAGGACGTCGAGATGACGTCGGGCGGCAGTCGGCCCGAGCTCCAGCAGGCGCCCGGCCGCCGCGACCACCGCGTCGTCGTGCTCCCCGGCGACGATCTGGGCGCCGACGGCCACGAGGATGCCCGCCACGGCATCCGCGGCCTGCGCCCGCGCATCCTCGAGGCTCGTCATCCGCACGGTCACGGCGCCGAGGTAGGGTCCGAGCTCCTCGACCGTCGCGACTCGGGTGCAGCCGTCCGCTTCGGCGCGCAGCTCGTTGCCCGCGCCGAGGATCGTGATGTCGCACTCTCCGGCGACGAGTGCGGCGCGGCGCCGTGGGGTCGAGCCGAGCGAGACGGTCTCCGCCGGTGCGAGGCCGTGACGGGCGAGGAGCGCCCGCGCGGCCAGGGCGAAGCCCGACACCGGCACGTCGACACCGAGGATGCGGGCTTCCCGGGGAGCCAGGCCCGGCCGCGTCCAGAGCGAGAGGCCGAGCCCGCGGTCGAGGGCAGCCGTGATGGTCAGGGGGAGCGTGCGTCCGAGCGGATTGTCGGCGAAACCGGTGTACAGCAGGACGTTGTCGGGGCTCGTGATCGCGAGGTCCAGCTCACGGTCGGCCAGGGCGCGAAGCTGCGCGGGGGACGAGGCGACCGCGTGCTCGCGCACGTCGATGCCCGCGTCTGCCAGCAAGCCGGCGGTCCGCGCGACGTCGAGGACGACGGACGGGGTGAACAGGCCCAGATCGACGATCGTCACGTGCGGACGCCCCTCCCGGTGTGCGGCCCTGGCGGACCGCAATCGATTGTAGTTCGGCGGCGTCATCGCGGGAAGAGCGATCGTGCCGGCTGAGCGCTGGGCGCGGCTGGTCGCCGCCGCGCTCATGGGCGCCGCGTTCCTCGCCTTCTTCGACCGCGCGCTCCTCGCGCCCATGATCACGGCTGCGGCGGCGGAGCTGCGGGTCCCGCCCGAGCGCATCGCGCACGCCGTGACCGTGTACGTCCTCGCCTACGCCGGGGCCCAGCTGCCGTGGGCCGCGGTCTCGGGGAGGCTCGGTCAGCTGCGGACCCTGTCGATCGCGTCGGGAGCGGCGGCGGCTGGCGCGCTCCTGTCGGCGTGCGCGTGGGATGCCGAGTCGCTCACCGTCGCGCGCGCCCTGAGCGGAGCCGCCCTCGCGGCCATCGTCCCGACGATCCTCGTGCATATCGGCGACACGCTCGAGATGAGCCGCCGGGCCGTCGCCGCCGTCTCCCTCGCCACCGCGCTCTCGCTCGGCATGACCGTCGGATCCGCCGCCGCAGCGGCATTCGCGGAATGGTGGACCTGGCGCGCGGCGTTCGCGTCGAGCGCCGTCATCGGTCTCGTCGTGTGCGCCGTCTTCGCCGTCGCGGGTCGCGGCGCCGCGCGATCGAGTACCGGGTTCTGGCGATCCTTCCCCCGACTGGCGCGCGAGGGATGGGTCGCCGTCGTCCTGGCGCTCGCGGTCGCCGAGGGGGCGGTCCTGGTCGGAGTCATCAACTTCATCCCCGTCGCCCTCGAGGCCGACGGCGTGGCGGTGAGTGTCGCCGGCTTCGCGCTGGCCGCCTTCGGCATCGCCGTCGTGGCCTGGAGCGTCGTCGTCCGGATGCTCGTCCGGCGCTGGCCGCCCGCGGCGCTGCTCGCGGTGGGCGGCGCCGCCGCCGTCGTCGCCTTCGCGCTCCTCTGGGCGGTGCGGTCCCTCACGACGGCGACGGTGGCCGTCGTCCTCCTCGGCTTCGCCTGGGCCTGCGCTCACACGCAGCTGCAGACCTGGGCGACCGACGCCGTCACGGGGGCGCGCCCGCTCGGCATGGCGCTGTTCGCGCTGGCGCTCTTCGGCGGCGGCGTGATCGGGTCGGCGCTCGGCGCCGAGGCCGTCGCGCACGGCGACTACGGGATGCTGTTCGCGGTCGCCGGCGTCGTCTCCCTGGTCTTCACCGTCGCGGCCGCCGTCCTCCGCAGCCGGTACACGCCGCGGGAACGAGCCTGAGGAGCCTCCGGTTGGCTAAGGTCGCCTCATGTCGAAACGCGTCACCCTCGACGACGTCGCCGAGCGCGCCGGTGTCCACAAGGCGACCGTCTCGCGCGCGCTCAACGACCGCACCCAGCACCAGGTGAACCCCGAGACGCTCAAGCGCGTGCGGCGGGCGGCGCGCGAGCTCGGCTACCAGCCCGACGCCGTCGCGCGGAGCCTCCGGACCAGCTCGACCCAGACGATCGGCATCATCATCCCGGATCTGATGAACCCGATCTTCCCTCCGCTCGTGCGAGGGATCGAGCACTTCCTCCAACCCCGCGGGTACAGCGCGCTGATCGCCAACACCGACGGGTTCTCGCAGGTGGAGTCGGCCGCCTTCGACTCGCTCATGCAACGGCGGGTCGACGGGTTCATCCTGGCGACGGGGCGCCTCGAAGAGCAGGCGTTCCTCGCCGATGCGCGCGCCCGCGGCATCCGCGTCGTCATGGCCAACCGCGAGGCGAGCACGGACTACCCCGTCGTGATGGCGGACAACGCCGCAGGGATCGCTGCCGCGGTCCAGCACCTCGTGGGCCTCGGGCACCGGAGGATCGTCCACTTCGCGGGCCCCGACGACTTCTCGACCACCCGCACCCGAGCCCTCGCCTTCACGCAGACGACGGGGGCGGCCGGGGTCCGGGGTGAGGTGATCGGGGGCGTGGCCCTCACGGCCGAGGCGGGGGAGCGCGCGATGGACGCCCTGATCGCGCGGCCCGGGTCGCTCCCGACCGCGATCGTCGCCGGCAACGACCTCGTGGCGCTCGGCGTCATCCGCTCCATGCGGGCGCACGGGCTGGAGTGCCCCGGCGACATCAGCGTGGTCGGCTACAACGACATGCCCTTCGCGGGGGACTTCTCCCCGGCGCTGACGACGGTCCGGGTCCCGCTGCGGGAGATCGGCATCGAGGCGGCGCGGGCCCTGATCGGGGCTGTGGAGGGCGCGGACGCCGCCGCGCAGGAGCGCATCACCATCACCCTGCCGGTGTCGTTGATCGTCCGCGATTCCACCGGACCTGCGCCGCGATGATTCGGCATTGACATTGGATGCAATCAGGCCTACGGTGAATGCAATCGATTGCAACAATCGGGGCACTGGCGCCCCTGTGAGCGAGCGTCAGAGGCGACTAACAGAGAGGTTAGTTTCATGCAGAGGTCCGCTTTCACCCGGGCTGCCGCGACGCTGGTCAGCGTCGCCGTGGCCGCCCTCGCGCTGGCAGCGTGCGCACCGGACGCGCCGGCACCGGAGGGAACCGAACAGGGAGTCATCAAGTTCGGCGCCTCCCTGCCGCTGACCGGCGAGTTCAGCCAGGGAGGACTCGACACCCGACAGGGCTACGAGGTCTGGGTCGAACTCCAGAACGAGGCGGGCGGCCTCCTCGGCCGCGACGTCGAGATCATCGTGAAGGACGACGCGACGAACCAGAACACCGTCGTCACGAACTACAACACCCTGATCGATCAGGACGGCGTGGATCTGCTCCTGGGCAGCCAGTCCTCGCTTCTCAACATCCCTGCCTCGGCGGTGGCTGAGCGCGCCGGCATGGTCTTCGTCTGCCCCTCGTGCGGCTCGCCCGACATGTTCAACCGCGGATTCGAGTTCATCTTCTTCTCGCAGCAGGCCGTCGCGACCGACCAGGCGAAGGTCTTCGCCGAGTGGGTGGCCGCGCTTCCCGAGGACCAGCGCCCGAAGACCGCCGCCTACCCCGCGCTCGACGACCCGTTCGCCGGGCCCGTGGTCGAGGGCGCCGAGGCCATCCTCACGGCCGCCGGCATCGAGACGGTCTACAAGGACGTCTATCCCGCGACGACGAAGAACTTCGACTCGATCGTCAACTCGATCAAGGAGGCCGACGCCGACATCATCGTGCAGGGGGCGCAGTTCGAGGACGGCGTGAACTTCGCCCGTTCGCTCCTGCGCGCCGGCTTCAGCCCGGACATCCTGTACCAGTCCTCCTCGCCGACCTACGGCCAGCAGTACGTCGACGGCATCGGCGCCGAGAACGCCCAGGGCGTCTTCTTCTCGTCGAGCTACCACGTGGACGCCGACACCCCGGGCAACCCGGAGTTCGTGGCCAAGTACGAGGAGATGTTCGGCGGTGAGCCGCCGGAGGACGCCGCCGACGGATTCGCCGCGGCGACGGTCCTCGCGGCAGCCGTGGAGGCGACCGGCTCGATCGACGACCAGGAGGCACTCGCCGATTGGCTGCGTGCGAACGAGGTGCCGACGATCCTCGGCACGCTCAGCTGGAACGAGGACGGCAGCCCCAAGGGCGACTTCCTCGTCGGACAGTGGCAGGACGGCGTGTCCCAGGTGGTCCTGCCCTCCGACGCCGCCACGAGCGACACGATCCTCCGCTGGAAGGGCTCGGCGTTCTGAGCGCCCGGCACCGGTGAACCCATGATCCCCCTCGTCCAGACGCTCGTGCTCGGGCTGCTCATCGGCGCGGTGTACGCACTGATGGCATCCGGCCTCACCCTCATCTTCGGAGTGATGCGGGTCATCAACCTCGCGCACGGCGCCCTCGCCATCCTCGCGGCGTTCCTGACCTACACGCTGTGGAGTCAGTGGGGGTGGGACCCGCTCGTGGCCATCCCGCTCCTGGTCGTCGTGATGTTCGGCGTCGGGTGGCTGCTGTACGTCACGGTCATCAAGCGAGTGCGCGGCCAGCACGTGAGCATGACGGTGCTCGCCACGTTCGGCATCGCGCTTCTGCTCGAGGGGATCATGGGATTCATCTGGGGGAACACCTCGCACGCGGTGCGCACCCCGTACACCGACACATCGGTGCAGTTCGGTCCGTTCTACGCGCCGACCGCGCTGCTGATCGCGGCGGGTGTCGCCGTCGTCGTCCTGGCGGCGCTCGCGCTCCTGCTCGGCCGCACCTGGATGGGGCGGGCGATCCGCGCGGCATCGGTCAACGAGAACGGCGCGCTGCTGGTGGGGGTGAGCGTCGCCACGGTGGCTGCGGCGACGTTCGCCATCGGTGTCGCGACCCTCGCCGCCAGCGGCGCCATGATCAGCACGATCTACCCCTTCCTGCCCGGGTCGCACTACCAGTGGATCGCGCGCCTGCTCGCGATCGTGGTGCTCGGCGGCCTCGGAAGCCTCCCGGGCGCGATCGCGGGCGCCCTCGTCATCGGCGTCGCCGAGCTGCTCGCCACCGCCTACATCGGCGCGGCATGGCCGATCGCCGTCCCGTTCATCGTGATCTTCGTCGTCCTCCTGGTGCGCCCGCAGGGGCTTCTCGGGACCCGACTCCGAGAGGATGCCGTCGCATGAGCACGTCTCCCGTCCCGCGTCCGCTCCGCGACCGTCTCCTCGACGAGCGCGCCTGGAAGATCGGCTCGCGGGTCCTGCTCGTCGTCGCGGCGGTCGTCCTCCTCCTCTTCCCGCTGTCGCCGTCCGCCTCCGCGCAGAACACGGTGATCCTCGCCCTGGTCCTGGCGATCGGCGCCTCGGGGCTCAACATCATCACCGGCTACGCCGGCTACCTCTCGCTCAGTCAGGGAGCGTTCCTCGGCATCGGCGCGTACATCACCGCCGTTCTCACGCGGGTGGCGCCCGACGTCAGCCCGTTCGTCTGGATGCCGCTGTCGGGCATCGGCGCGGCGCTCATCGCGATGCTCCTCGCGCTCGTGACCTACCGCTCGCGCGGTCCGTCCTTCGTCATCATCACGATCGCGTTCCTCTTCCTCGTGCAGTTCGTCGCCATCGAGTGGACCGAGGTGACCAACGGCAGCGCCGGGATCACCCTGCCGCTGCCCGACTGGCCGCGGGAGCTGCGCAACTGGCCGTTCCACCTCGCCCTGTGCGTCCTGCTCGCGCTGTCGGTCCTCATGTCGTGGGCGATCCGCCGCACCAAGTTCGGAACGGGCCTCATCGCGATCCGCGAGGACGAGGGCAAGGCCGGCACGATCGGCATCAACGCCCCCATCTACAAGGTGCTCGCGTTCGGCCTCAGCGCGGTCTTCGTCGGCATGGCGGGCTCGGTCTACGGGTACTACCTGTCCTTCGTCGACCCGGTGGGCATGTTCTCGATCATCATCTGCGTGCAGATGGTCCTCGCCGTCATCCTCGGCGGACGCGGCACGCTCTTCGGGCCCGTGATCGGCGCCTTCCTGATCGAGCCGCTGAACGCCCTCGCCAACAACTCGTTCGGCGGGGGCAACGCCCGCCTCGTGCTGTTCGGCGGCCTGCTCGTCCTGCTCGTGGTGCTCCTGCCGCAGGGGATCATCCCCGGCATCCGGCATCTGCTCGCCAGGGCGCGCAGCCGCGGCGCGGTCGGCCTCTCCGGCGCCCGCCTCGATCCGCGGCCCGCGGTGACGGTCGAGCGTGCGGCGCCCGTCGAGCCGCCGAAGCCCCTGCTCGAGGTCCGCGGCCTGCACAAGAGCTTCGGCGGCAACCACGCCGTCGACGACTGCTCGTTCACCGTGCCCGAGGGTTCCATCACGGCGCTCATCGGCCCCAACGGCTCGGGCAAGACGACGGTGTTCAACCTCATCTCGGGTACCATGGCCGCCGACGCGGGCACCGTTTCGTTCGCGGGGGAGGCGCTCGCCAAGAACCCCTGGTCGCGGGCGCACCGGGGCATCGGGCGCACCTTCCAGATCACGCGGCTCTTCCGCGAGATGACCGTGCTCGAGAACCTCGTGGCACCGCTGCGCGACTTCTCGTTCCGCCAGCTGGGCCTCGGCGCCGTCAGCGGCACGGAGGCGGCCAAGGCCGAGGAGCTCCTCGCGTTCGTCGGGATGGCCGCCTACCGCGACGCCCCGGCATCCTCGCTCAGCTACGGGCAGCAGAAGCTCGTCGAACTCGCGCAGGTGCTCATGCTCGACCCGAAGCTGATCATGCTCGACGAGCCGGCCGGCGGCATCAACCCCACCCTGATCGCCCGCATGGGCGACCTCATCCGGGAGCTGAACGCGCAGGGGACGACCTTCCTCCTCGTCGAGCACAACATGCCCTTCGTCCTCGATCTCTGCGATCCGATCCGGGTGCTCGCGAAGGGGAAGGTGATCGCCGAAGGCCCGCCCGACATGATCCAGAAGGACCCCGTCGTCCTCGACGCGTACCTCGGCGACGACTACCTCCTCGATCAGCAGTCCAAGACCGGCGGCATCGCCGTCGTGAAGGGAGCCCGGCGATGATCCGCCTCGACGGAGTGGTCGCCGGCTACGGCGGCGGGAACGTGCTGCAGGGGGTGACCCTCGAGGTCGCCGCGGGCGAGCTCGGCTGCATCGTCGGTCCGAACGGCGCGGGGAAGTCCACCGTGCTCCGGGTCGTCAGCGGGCTCCTCAGCCCCTCGGCAGGCACCGTGCACCTGGAGGGCGAGGACATCACCGGTCTGGCGCCCCACGAGGTGCTCGCCCGCGGCGTCACGCAGGTGCCGCAGACGAACGGATTGTTCTCCAACCTCACCGTGCGCGACAACATCCTCATGGGCGCCTACGTCATCCGGCGCAAGCGCGCGCTCGTCAAGGAGCGCTACGAGCGCGTGCTGGACCTCTTCCCTCTCGTCAAGGACCGCACCGGGATCAAGTGCGGCAACCTGTCCGGCGGTCAGCGCCGCATGGTGGAGTTCGCCCGGTCGCTCATGCTCGATCCCAAGCTCGTGCTGCTCGACGAGCCCTCACTCGGCCTGGACCCGAAGTCGCTCGGTGTCATCGACGAGGCCGTTGCGATCATGCTGAGTGCGGGCAAGGCCGTCCTCATGGTCGAGCAGAACGTGCGATTCGGCCTGCGGATGGCGGACCTCGGCATCGTGATGGAGAGCGGGCGGGTGCTGATGACCGCGCCGGCGGACCAGGTGCTCGACGACCCCGAGATCGCCGACCTCTACTTCGGCGGAGCAGTGCGGAAGGATCTCGACTCCGATCCCACTCCGGCACCCGCCCCCTGACCTACTCAGAGAAAAGGAAACACCACATGTCCGACACCCTGCCCACCATCGGTTGGATCGGCGCGGGCCGCATGGGAGCGCAGCTCATCCAGCGGCTCCTCGACGCCGGCTACGACGTCGCCGTCTACAACCGGACGGCCGCGAAGGTGCAGCCCCTGGTCGACGCGGGGGCGAGCCACGTGGCGCGTCCCGTGGACCTCGCCGGCCGCGATCTCGTGTTCAGCATGGTCTCCGCCGATAAGGACCTCGAGGCGGTGCTGCTCGGCCCGGACGGCCTGCTCACCGGAGAGACCGCGCCGCGGATCGTCGCCGACGTCTCGACCGTGTCGGTGGCCACGAGCGAGAAGGTGCGTGCCGCGGCTACCGAGCGCGGCACCGCGTTCCTCGCGACGCCCGTCTCCGGCAACCCGGCCGTCATCGCGGCGGGGAAGCTCACCGTCGCCGTCTCCGGTCCCCGCGACGTGTTCAACGAGGTCGAGCCCGTGCTCGAGGTGTTCGGCCGGGGCGTCACCTATGTCGGCGAGGGCGAGGTGGCGCGTCTCGTGAAGATCGCGCACAACGTCTTCCTGGGCGTCGTGACCCAGTCCCTCGCCGAGATCACCATCCTCGCCCAGAAGGGCGGCGTGTCCCGCGAGGCATTCCTGTCCTTCCTCAACGACTCCGTGATGGGATCCGTGTTCACCGGCTACAAGACGCCGGCCTTCGTGAACCTCGACTTCACCGCGACGTTCACGATGCCGCTCCTGCAGAAGGACTTCGACCTGGGACTGGACGCCGCGTACAAGCTCGGCGCCCCGATGCCGATCGCCTCGGCGACGCGCCAGATCGTCGCGCAGGAGGTCGGCGCCGGCAACACCGAGCTCGACTTCGCGACGCTCCTCCTCGCGGTGGCGCGCGGCGCGGGGCTGGAGCTGGAGTCCGAGAACGCCGCCGTCACCGACGGACTGAAGGACTGATCCCGCGATGACCGCCGCGATCCCGGCGACCATGCGCGCCGCCGTGCTTCATGGCCGCCGGGATCTGCGCATCGAGGAGGTGCCGACCCCGGCGGCCGGACCCGGTGAGCTGCTGCTGGAGGTCACCGCTGTCGGCGTCTGCGGGACCGATGCCGGCGAGTGGGCCCACGGGCCGAAGCTCTTCCCGATAGAGGTCGCCCACCCCGTCACCGGCCACGTCGGGCCGCTGACCATGGGGCACGAGTTCGCCGGCCGTGTCGTCGCCGCCGGCACGGGCGTGGACGCGGCCTGGATCGGCAGGCTCGTCGCGTCGTGCGGTGCCGGGCCGTGTGGCGAGTGCGCGCTCTGCCGCGACGGACGCTCCAACGTCTGCCGGCGCTACGCGGCGGTCGGACTCCATCGCGACGGCGCGCTGGCGCGGTACGTGGTCGCCCCGGTGGCCAGCTGCGTCGACGCGGGCGCGCTCGGCATCGACGAGCACGAGGCCGCGCTCGTCCAGCCCATGTCGATCGCCGTGCACGCGGCGCGACGCTCGGGCATCCGGACGGGCGAGACCGCCGTCGTCCAGGGCGTCGGGGGCATCGGCGCCTTCCTCATCCACGTGCTCGTCGACCGAGGGATCCGGGTGGTCGCGGTCGACCTCGATCCGTCGCGCCTCGCGCTCGCGCGCCGGCTCGGCGCCGCGGCGACGATCCTCGGCGGAACGGACACCGCGGCCGACGAGATCGCCGCGTCCTGGGGTGAGGAGATCCCCGTCTTCTTCGAGGTGACCGGCTCTGCTCGGGGGATGGATCTCGCGATCGAGCGGGTGCCGATGGGGACCACCATCGTCGCCGTCGGGATCGCCAAGGCGCCGGCGCCGGCCGACCTCGGCCGCGTGACGGTCCGCGAGCTCACCCTCGTCGGCACGAATGCGATGGTCCGCGAGACCGACCTGGACGATGCCGCGCGTCTGGTGGCGCAGCGGGCAGGGCGCTGGGGCGGAGTCATCGCGCCCCCGCTGCCCTTCGAGCAGCTCGTCGAGGGTGCCCTCGCCGCGATCGCCGAGGGGCGACCGCCGGCGGTGAAGTCGCTCATCCTGCCGCCCGAGGACTGACCGACCCGCCGACCGGTCGGCGCGGCCTCGCGGACACGATCTGGATTCCTGGGAATTTGTCGTCGCGCGCGGTGATTGGACCCGGTGACCCTCTTCGAAAGGAACACCCATGGCCACCATCGCCGTTCTCGGAGGCACCGGCTACGCCGGACGCCACATCGTCGCCGAGGCCGTTCAGCGCGGTCACACCGTGCTGTCGATCGCCCGTACGCTCCCCGCGGAGCGCGTCGAGGGCGCCACCTACGTCGAGGGCACGCTCCTCGACGTCCCGGCTCTCGCCAATGAACTGACCGGTGCCGACGTCGTCGTGTCGGCGATCGCCCCGCGCGGCGACATGCTCGGGCAGGTGCGCCCCAACATCGAGGCGCTGCTGTCGGTCCTCCCCGACGACGTGCGCGTCGGCGTCATCGGCGGTGCGGGCGGCAGCCTCGTCGCCCCCGGCGGCCCGCGCGTGGTCGACAGCGGCTTCCCCGAGGAGTTCAAGCCCGAGGCGCTCGAGGCCATCGGCATCCTCGAGGACCTGCAGGCCGAGCAGTCCGGCCGCGACTGGTTCTTCATCCACCCGGCCGGCGGCTTCGGCGCGTGGGCGCCGGGCGAGCGCACCGGCGTCTACCGCGACGGCGGCGACGTCATCGTGACCGACGAGGCGGGGGAGTCGTTCATCTCCGGCGCCGACCTCGCGGTCGCCGTGCTCGATGAGATCGAGAACCCGAAGCACTCGCGCGAGCGCTTCACCGTCGGGTACTGAGACCCGAGAGCCGGCTCAGACGAGGTCGCGCCAATCCACGGCGTCGTCCTCGTCCGGGTCGAGCTCGATCGCGCCGGTGAGGATCGGCAGCGACGTCGTCTCGGTGGGCGGCCCCATGACGGTCGCCTCGTCGCGCCGGTGGCTGAGGACGTCGTCGATGTAGGACGAGACGGTCTCTGCGATCGGCACCGACGCGCCGCGGGCCTGTGACATGTACCAGCGGTGCTCCAGCACCTGGTGGAACACCTCGGCCGGCTCGAGCTTGGCCCGCAGGTCGTAGGGGATCGCCTTGATGACCGGTTCGAACACGCGGGTGAGCCACTCGTGGGCGACCATCTCCTCGTCCGAGCCGAGGCGAGAGACGCGGGCGCTGAACTCGTCCATGTCGTTGAGCAGCCGTCGGGCCTGGTTCTCCTCGACGTCGAGACCGGTGAGCCGCAGGAGCCGCCGCTGGTGATGGCCGGCGTCGACGACCTTCGGCTGGATCGTGACCCGCGTTCCGTCGGTCGCGGACTGGATCGACATCTCGCCGATGTCGAAGCCCAGCTCGTTCAGGCGCTGCACGCGCTCCGTGAGGCGCCACGACTCGTTCGCCGAGAACGTCTCCTGGTCGTTGAGCGCGCCCCACAGCGACCAGTACGACGACATGATGCGGTCGGCGATCGCGACGGCATCGATCCCGCGCTCGAGTCGCCCGCCGGCTTCGAGGTCCATGAGCTCGCCGGCGATGTTCGTGCGTGCCACGTCGAGATCGTGCTCGCGCTGGCCGCGGGTGAGCCCGCGCTCGTGCAGTTCACCGGTCTCGGCGTCGACGAGGTAGGCCGCGAACTCTCCGGCATCCCGTCGGAAGAGGGTGTTCGAGAGCGACACGTCGCCCCAGAAGAAGCCGATGTTGTGCAAGCGCACCAGCAGCACCGCCAGGGCGTCGACCAGGCGTCCCGCGGTGTCGGGGCGGAGCACCTGGGTGAACAGGGCGCGGTAGGGGAGAGAGAAGCGCAGGTGCGCCGTCACGAGCGCGGCCGGGAGCGGCTCGCCCTTCGGCGTGCGGCGGCCGTCGATGACGGCGAACCGGTCCACGCACGGCACGTCGAGGCGCGCGAGCGAGCCGAGCATCTCGTACTCGCGGCGCGCCATCTCGGCCGTCGTCTCCTTCACGGCGACGACGCGTCCCGAGAGGCTCGCGAAGCGCACCAGGTGCCGGGAGATGCCCTTGGGGAGCGAGACGATGGTGTCGCTCGTCCACTCCTCGAGCGGGGTGGACCACGGCAGCGACAGCAGACCTGCGTCGACGCTGCTGGCGGTGATGGTCAGAGACTCCACCACGGTGTTCCCCTTCGGTGCTGACGTGCGGTGCGGACATACGCCGCGGCGCGGGGGTCGATGACCCGCCGCGCCGCGTCGCTGCTGATGTGCTGTGGATCAGGCCGAGGCGATGGCCTTGTCGGTCAGGCGCTCGCCCGACTCGAGGTCGAAGACGTGCACGTGGCCCGCGACCGGCGCCAGCACGACCTTCTCGCCCGCGTTCGGGTGACGACGACCGTCGACGCGCGCGACCAGGTCGGCGCGCTTGCCGTTGATCTCGGTGTGACCGTAGAGGTAGCCGTCGGCGCCGAGCTCCTCGACGAGGTCGACGTCGACCGTGAGGCCCTTGCCGTCCGCCGGGTTCACGACGATGTCCTCGGGACGCACGCCGATGGTGACCTGCGAGCCGTGCGCCTTGCCGAGCGTGTCGGCCTCGACGCCCACGACGGCGGTGCCGAAGCTGACGCCGCCCTCGGCGAGGTCGGCCGGGAACAGGTTCATGGCGGGGGACCCGATGAAGCCGGCGACGAACACGTTGTTCGGCTTCTCGTACAGGTCACGGGGCGTGCCGACCTGCTGGAGCAGGCCGTCCTTGAGCACCGCGATGCGGTCGCCCATCGTGAGGGCCTCGGTCTGGTCGTGGGTGACGTAGACCGTGGTGACGCCCAGGCGGCGCTGGAGCGACGCGATCTGCGTGCGCGTCTGGACGCGGAGCTTGGCGTCGAGGTTCGACAGCGGCTCGTCCATGAGGAACACCTGCGGCTGGCGGACGATGGCGCGGCCCATGGCGACGCGCTGACGCTGACCACCCGAGAGGGCCTTCGGCTTGCGCGTCAGGTACGCCTCGAGGTCGAGGAGCTTCGCGGCCTCTTCGACGCGCTTGGCGCGCTCTTCCTTGCCGACGCCGGCGATCTTCAGGGCGAAGCCCATGTTCTCGGCGACCGTCATGTGCGGGTACAGCGCGTAGTTCTGGAACACCATCGCGATGTCGCGGTCCTTCGGCGGGATGTCGGTGACATCGCGGTCGCCGATGAGGATGCTGCCCGAGTTGACCTCTTCGAGGCCGGCCAGCATGCGCAGCGAGGTGGACTTTCCGCAACCGGAGGGACCGACCAGGACGAGGAACTCGCCGTCGGCGACCTCCAGGTTCAGCTTGTCGACCGCGGGGCGGGTTCCGCCGGGGTAGAGGCGGGTTGCGTTGTCAAAGGTGACGGACGCCATTTGTTCTTCTCCTTCACCGGCAGGTACGTGCCGGACGATCCGTAGTGATGGAATGAGCGGGGGCTTGGCCCGCACGTCCCGGGAGGACGCAGGTCCAGTATCGCATGCGGACCTGGGCGTAAGAAGTCCGAGAAGCTCATTCGCGGGCAATCCGTGTCTGGGGTTTTCCCAGGGTGTCTGACTACCATCGATCTGGTTGCCATCCCGTGCGACCGGGCGGCCTCTCCCACGCCGCCGCACTCGTTTTTCCAAGAGGTTCCATGTCCACCGACGACTCCCGCCCCGAGCTGGCCGCGATCGACCGCCGTGAGGCGGTGCGCGAGAAGGCTCAGCAGGTGCGTGTGCAGCAGTCGCGCGCCCGTCTGGCCCGCCGCTCGGCGCTGGTCGCGGGCGTCGTGGTGGCCGGCGTGGCCGTCACCGCCGTCATCGCCTGGACGATCTCCGCCACGGCAGGGCGCCCGCAGCTGCAGCCGTTGAACGCGACGGCCGACGGCTTCGCCATCTCGTCGGTGGCAGGCGTGGTCGGGGGCGACGCCGAGCCGCAGGTCGGCGTCGACGCGAGCCCCACCCCGCTGGCCGAGGAGAGCGAGACCCCCACCCCGACGCCCGACGCCACAGACTCCACCGAGGCCGCGGTGCCGCCGGTCGAGATCCGCGTCTACGTCGACTACCTGTCGCCCGGGGCGCGCGAGTGGCAGCTGGCCAACGTGCAGCAGCTGTCGGCCTGGGTCGAGCAGGGCGCCGCGACCCTCACCTACCACCCGGTGTCGATGATGGCCGCCAAGTCCAACGGCACCAAGTACTCGCTGCGGGCCGCCGGAGCGGCGGCGTGCATGGCGACGTACTCGCCCGACGACTTCTTCAACTTCAACAACGAGCTGCTCTCGCGCCAGCCCGCGGTCGACTCCGACGGCTACACCGACGCCGAGCTCGCCGACCTGGCGATCGCCTCGGGCGCCGACGACCCCAAGCGCGTGCGCACCTGCATCGAGTCGGGCGACTTCTCGACCTGGGTGAAGGATGCCACCGAGCGCGCGGTCACCGGCATCCCCGAGACCGACGGGCTCGCCCTCACCGGCATCCCGATGGTCCTCGTGAACGGCCAGGCGTACGTGGGCGCCTTGGGCGACCCCGCCGAGTTCTCCCAATTCGTCCTGACGAGCGCGAGCGACGCCTTCTACAAGTCGCAGGAGGCGGAGGCGACCGAATCGCCCGCCCCCTCGGCGACACCGACTCCCACGCCGTAATCGGCGCTGTCGCCCCGGATAGACTGGGGCGTCCTCGCCGGCTTGGCGCAATTGGTAGCGCACCGTACTTGTAATACGGGGGTTGCAGGTTCAAGTCCTGTAGCCGGCACCGAACACTCGGGTCGTCGGCGCGACGGCGCTCCGCGACCAGGCGCTCGAGTTCCGCTATCGAAAACACCGCCCGGTGGCAAGCCTCTGCCGAACGATGCGAGACATGGTGAGACTCGGCATGTGGACCCCATGCCGAGAGACTCGTCGACGACACAGCTCCTGGGCGACGGACCGATTGCCCAGGACCTCAGGTCGGCGCTCGCCGACGCGGATGCAACCGCCGGATTCGGCACTGATGTCGGCGCGACGCTCGCGTGGGCGGTTGCCGTCGGTGCCGTCCGGGGCGCAGAGCGTTCGGTCGGGGACGAATGGTCCCTTCTTGCGGCGGTCGCCAGCAGGGACGTCGCTGCTGCCCGCATCCTCGAGCCGCACCTCGATGCCCTCACCATCTTGGGACAAGCGAGACGCGCCGGCTCGGCCGCCGACCTGTCGTCGATCGCTGCCGGTCCGGACTCGTCGTGGGGTGTGTTCGCTGCCGAGGGCGCAGGAATGCGTCTCGAAGCGCAAGCCGATGCCAGCCGGTGGCGCCTGAACGGGACCAAGCCCTGGTGTTCACTCGCACAGCATGTGAGCCATGCGCTCGTGACAGCGTGGGTCGGTGATGAGCGTCGCCTCTTCGCTGTCGCACTGCACAGTGCGGGTGTCCGGCCTCGAACCGGGCCGTGGTTCGCCCGGGGATTGAGCCAGGTCGTCAGCGCGCCGGTGGACTTCACTTCGGTCCCCGCCGTGCCCGTCGGCGAACCAGGTTGGTACCTCCGCCGACCCGGCTTCGCGACGGGCGGCATCGGGGTGGCCGCGTGCTGGTGGGGCGCGGCCTTGCCGCTCCGGGACGCCCTGCTCCAGGCAGCACAGCGTGACCGCGCCGATCAGCTGTCGCGTCTGCACCTCGGGCGAGTCGACACGGCGCTCTGGGTCGCGCGTCTGGCGCTGCGATCCGCCGCCCGCGAGATCGACGGGCTCGACGCGGCATCCGAGGGCACTGCCTTTCCGGGCACGCTCGCGGGGCGCGTCCGGGCGGTCGTCGCCGACGCGGTGGAACTGACACTCGCCGAGACTGCCCGCGCGCTCGGCCCGCTGCCGCTGGTCGCGGACGAGGCGCACGCGCGGCGGGTCGCGGACCTGGAACTCTATCTGCGTCAGCATCACGGCGAGCGGGACGTGGCTCGGATCGGCCTCGACATCAGCGAGGGGCGGGGCGCGTGGTGAGCTTCAGCCACCGTGACCCGGGTACGGCCGAGGACGTGTGGGCGGAGGCTTTCGCGGCGCGGGCGCTTCCGGACCTCCGGCAGGAGGCCGATCACGTGGTCGTGGTCGCGGCGCACCCCGACGACGAGACCCTCGGGGCCGCGGGGCTGATGTCGATCACCGCTCGTCGCGGAGCGAGAGTGACGGTGCTCATCGCGACCGACGGGGAAGGCTCGCATCCGGAGTCGCCGTCGCACTCGCCCGCCGAGCTGGCTGCGCTGCGGCGCCGGGAGGCGACGGCGGCCATCGGACAGCTGCACCCGTCGATCGAGGTCCGCTTCCTGGGCATCCCGGACGGCGGCACCGATGGTCACCGGGACGGGATCGCAGCCGCGCTTCGCGCACTGCTCGAGGAAGCAGGCTCCCGCCTCGTCGTGTCGCCGTGGCAGGGGGACGGTCACCGCGACCACCGCGTCGTCGGCGAGGTGGCTGCCGAGGTGTGCGTCGAGCTCGGGATCCCCTGGAGCGGGTACCCGATCTGGTTGTGGCATTGGGGCTCGCCCGATGACGCGCCGTGGGGCGACCTCGAGATCGTCCGGCTCGACCCGACGGCTGTCGTCGCCAAGCGCGCCGCCACGCGGCTTCACCGCAGCCAGATCGAAGCGCTCTCGCCCGCACCCGGCGACGAGGTGATGCTCCACGACGGGATGCAGGCGCACTTCGATCGGGAGTTCGAGGTCTTCGTCCGCCCAGCCGACGAACCCGGGAGCCTCGGGGAGGGATTCTTCGACGAGTTCTATGGGCGCAATGGAGACGACCCGTGGGGGTTCGAATCGCGGTGGTATGAACAGCGGAAGCGTGCCGTCACCATGGCGAGCCTGCCCCGCGCCCGGTACGCCTCCGCACTCGAGCTCGGCTGCTCCACGGGAGTGTTGACCGAGCTCCTGGCAGAACGATGCGACGCCGTCCATGCTGTCGACATCGCGGCCGCGCCTCTCGCGATTGCGAAAGATCGGGTCGGCGGGAGGACGGGCGTGAGTTTCGAGCGCCTCGCGCTGCCCGGCGAGTGGCCCGCCGGGACGTTCGACCTCATCGTCCTCTCCGAGGTCGGCTACTACTGGAGCGGCGCCGACCTGACCGCCGCGGTCGAGCGGTTGCACCGTGCGATCACGCCTGACGGGCACCTGATCGCCTGCCACTGGCGGCATCCGGTCGCCGAGTATCCGCAGACCGGCGACGACGTCCACGCGGCACTTCGCTCCTCGGATCGCCTCGTCCGTCTCGCCCTGCACGAGGAGGAGGACTTCGTGCTCGAGGTCTATGGGCTGAGTCACGCGCGGTCGGTCGCAGCCGAGACGGGCCTGATCGCATGAGTGCCGGCCTGGCGGACGACCTCGCCGCGGTCGCCGTCGTCATCCCCGCGCACAATGAGGCCGCGCTCCTGGACGATTGCCTCGCCGCGCTGAGCGCCGCGCTCGCGCACACGGGGCGGACGCACCCGCACGTCCGCGTCTCCGTCGTCGTCGTCCTCGATGCGTGCACGGACGCGTCCGAAGACATCGCGCGATCGTGGCCGCTGCGCACGCTTCGCATCGACGCCCGGAACGTGGGGACCGCCCGGCGCGTGGGTGTGACCGACGCCCTCGCCGCGCTGGGGGAGATGGCGCCGAGCGGAATCTGGGTCTGCACGACCGACGGAGACTCCACGGTCCCGTATACCTGGCTCAGTCATCAGCTCGACCTCCGAGCGGCGGGAGCGGACGTCGTTCTCGGCACGGTTCGTCCGAACTTCGCCGACCTCACGGCGGAGCACGCCGCGCACTGGCTGGCGACTCACCCTCGCGGGCGCCCGGCCGGCAACGTTCACGGCGCGAATCTCGGTCTCCGCGCCGATACCTACACCGCGATCGGGGGATTCGCCGATCTCGATCAACACGAGGACGTCGAGCTCGTTCGTGCCGCTCGCGACCTGGGTGCGCGGGTGGTCGCGACGGACGAGAACGAGGTGGTCACGTCCGGTCGCTTCTGGGGGAGGACTCCCGGCGGCTACGCCGCGTTCGTTCGCGCGACGCACGAGAGAATCGCCGGTTTGGCGCGATCATGATCACCCCCGGATCTGCATGCCACGCGCGCATCCGGCTCGATGGAGGCTCGTGCGTTGGGGATCGATGCCGTGGCGGGGCACGGTCCGGCAGGAGCGCGTGGCGCCGAGGTGGCGGGAGGCGACCGGAACACGCTTCCCGAGGTCAGCCGAGAACGACGCGAAGGTCCTCATCGGTGAGCTTCTGGTGGGTGATCGCGTTGGTGAACGTGGAGCCCTCCCGGTGAAAGACGGCGTAACCGTCTACGCCGAGTGCGTAAAGGCTCCGATCCGGGGCTGACATCAGCATCATCAGGTACGTCGCACCCACCTCGAGCTCTGCGGGCGCCGCGGTCACATACCGCAGCAGGCTCGCCTCGCGCTCTTTGACGGACCGATCCGCCAGGCCGCTCTTCTCGGCGCGTTCCAGAGGCATGGCCTCGAACGCCTCCTGCTCCGTGACGACGCCGCCCTGGACGAGGATCACACCCGACGGCGGAGCCTCCCCCTTCAGCGTCTCGACCACGCGGACGGTCACCGCGGTGTCTGGGAAACTGCCGTCCTTCGTCCGGAACTCAGCGCGATCGGCGATTCGCTCGACAGTGGCTACGACCACCGAGGGCGAGTGCGACAGGACTTCCTTCACGTCAGAGACATCGAACGCGTAGGACGCGGAGATCATTTCGATCACACGAACGTCTGTCTGCGACGAGGTCGGGGTCGGTGTTGCGCGGACAGCTGTGGCCGCGGGCGTCGTGCCTGGCACGCTGTGTGTGGCGCAGCCGGTGAGCATCAAGGCCATCAGAGCGATGGCGGAGATCGCGTGGTGTCTCATGAGGCTCCCGTGGCTGTGCCGGAGATGCATGCGTCCATGATGCTTCCCTTGTTGATCGCCGGCTTGAGATTGTGGAAGCCGAACCCAGGGAGCATCTCGGGGGATCTGGACCCTCGATCCCCTTATTGGGTCAAGCTTCCCTCCTCATCGGCTCCGAGGATGTTCACCGCTGCATCTATCGCAGCGGCGTACTGCTCAGCGTTGAAGCGGAACGGACCGAAGCCCGTGTAGTCGCGATCCGGTCGATGAGGCTGCCGGAAGCTCGACCAGGTCACTCCGTCGCTCATGGCGTCGATCGACGCTTCGAGTGGCCAGCAGCCCACCTCGCCGCACCCACAGCCCAGGAGCCAAGCTTTGCCGGGGCCCGGCCATTGCGCGGTTTGCTGGCCGACGTAGTAGAGCCGGAGGTCGCCGAAGTTGAAGCTCTGCGGCTCAATGCCGCCGTACCCGCCGACAACGTCAAACTCAGCGCTGGCCTCGTAGGCCTCGATGAGATCGATGAGAGAAGCGCCATCGATGTAGGGCACGAGAGAACGACCCTCCGAAGGGGTTGCGCCTGGCGCCGACAGTGCCCCCACGTCGACGCGCATGTGGAGTTCGTTGAGCACGCGACGATCGTCGCACAATCTCAGGTCGCTGGCCCCGGCGAGCGACTTCTCGGCGCAGGAGCGTTGCGGTAGCCGGAGGCGCTGGACGGCAACTTTCGGGATGCGATGATGGGCGCAGCGATGTGCTCGAAGCCGAGGGGGAACTGTGCGGAGAGCGACCAAGGACAAATGGGTCGCCGGCGTGTGCGGCGGCATGGCCCACCACCTCGGCATCCCGCCGCTGGCCGTGCGGATTTCGGCGGTTCTGATAGCGTCCGTCGCCGCTCCCGTCTACATCGTCATGTGGGTGCTGGTTCCGACCACGCCGGATTTCTAGCGGCCGGACAGCCGCCGGTGACGCGTCTGCTGGGCTGGGCGACCTCAGGAGTCCTCGGGACGATCGCTCCCGACTCCTCGGCGGGGTCCGTGCCCGGACCGGTCCCGGCGCGCGGTCGATGAACCTCAGCTTTGTGCAAGGAAACCCCGCAGATCCGCCGGAATGCGCGTCGGCGGCGCGAGGGCGGGATACGGTGAAACCAACGCGCAGGCGCTCCCGATCTGGGGGACGGAGCAGCCGGAGCACGGGAACTCGTGCTGTACACAGCAACGAAAAGAGCCTCGGCTCGCTCATCGGGGGGTGAGCGAGCCGAGGCTCTTCCGTGCTGCGCCGGTCCGGGCCACGCGGTGAACCCTCGCGCCCCGCCGCCGCTGCGGTCCCGACCTCGCCTAGGCTCGTGCGGTGAGCTCCACCCCGGAACAGAGACGGATGCCGGCCTGGCTGGCACTGTCGGGCGCCGTCCTCATCGGCATGATGACCGCCGCGCAGGCGCGCATCAACGGCGAGCTCGGACTGCGCCTCAGCGACGGCCTCGTCGCGGCGGCGATCTCCTTCGGCTCGGGTCTGCTGATCCTGCTAGCCCTGTCGCTGATCCTGCCGAGCGGGCGGCGAGGCGCGAGGGCGCTGCGCGAGGGGATGCGCGAGCGGACGATCCCGTGGTGGATGCTCCTGGGCGGTGTCGCGGGTGCGCTCACCGTCGCGACCCAGGGGCTCGCCGTGGCCGTGATCGGCGTCTCGCTGTTCACGGTCGGCGTGGTGGCCGGGCAGACGCTCAACGGACTGGTGCTCGACCGCATCGGCTTCGGGCCCGCCGGCGTGGTGGCCGTCACGGTCCCGCGTGTGCTGGGCGGCGCTCTTGCGCTCGTGGCGGTGGCGGTGTCGCTGCAGGGCGGGGTGCTCGAGCGCGTTCCGCTGTGGATGCTGATGCTGCCGCTCATCGCCGGCGTCGGGATCGCCTGGCAGCAGGCGACCAACGGCAGGCTGCGTCAGCGTGTCGGCACACCGCTCACCGCAACGCTCGTGAACTTCATCGGCGGCACCGTGCTCCTGGTGGCCGCGGCGGTGGTGAGCGTCGCGCTCCGGGGTGCGCCCGGCGCCCTACCCACCGAGCCCTGGCTGTATGCCGGCGGCGCCATGGGAGTGTTCTACATCTTCCTGTCGGCGGCGATCGTCGTGCACACGGGCGTGCTGCTGCTGGGGCTCGGCGCCGTGGCGGGACAGCTGATCACCGCGCTCGTGATCGACGTGTCCTGGCCGGCCGCGGCGGGCCCGGGGTGGATCGTCGAACTTGTGACCGTGATGGTCGCGCTCGCCTCGGTCGTGGTCGCCGCCGTGCCGTGGCGCCGACGCCGTCGGGTCTGAGCGGCGGCGCCGTCAGCCCTGAGCGCGCGCCTTCTTCTCCGCCTTGCGGGCGCGCTTCTCGGCCTTCTTCGCCTTCTTGCGCGCCTTCTTCTTCGCCTTCTTGCCGAGCTTCCTCTCGCCGGGCTTCGTCGGCGCCGGCGCTCCGCCCGCGTCGTCGGCCGCAGCGGGCAGGCGGTGCAGCATGGTCCGCGCGTCGACGAGTCCCCGGCGCCCCGGGCGGGCGCCGGCCGGCTTCCCGCCGACGTAGAGCCACCCCAGGAGCTCCTCGTCCTCGCCCAGTCCGTGCGCCCGGGCGACGGCCTCGGAGCGGGTGTACGTGCCGGTGCGCCAGATGACGCCCCAGCCCGCCTCATCGAGCAGCAGGCTCAGCACGTGCGCGACACCGGAGGCCACCGCCTCCTGCTCCCAGCGCGGCACCTTCTCGCTCCGGCGGTAGCTCGCGACGACCGCGATCAGGAGAGGTGCGCGCAGCGGCTTGGTCGAGGGCTCGTCGCCTCCCTGCGCCTCGGCGATGGCCGCGCCCAGCCGCGCGCGATCGTCGCCTCGCAGCTCGATGAGCCGCCACGGCCGCAGCGACGAGTGGTCGGCCACTCGTCCGGCCGCCGACACGAGCACCAGGAGTTCCGCGCGCGTGGGGGCCACGTCGGTGACCTTCGACCACGATCGCCGCGCGCGGACGGCCTCCAGGGCCCCGGTCACGTCTCGGGGCTGAAGGAGAGCGACAGGGAGTTCATGCAGTAGCGGTCGCCCGTCGGCGTGCCGAACCCGTCGGGGAAGACGTGGCCCAGGTGCGATCCGCACGTGGCGCAGCGCACCTCCGTGCGGACCATGCCGTGGGAGCGGTCCTCGATGAGCTCGACGGCCTCGGGCCGCACCGACTCGTAGAAGCTCGGCCAGCCGCAGTGCGAGTCGAACTTGGTGCCGCTCTGGAAGAGCTCCGCTCCACACGCGGCGCAGGTGTACAGGCCGGCGCGGCTCTCATCGAGCAGCTCACCGGTCCACGCGCGCTCGGTCCCCGCCTGACGCAGCACCGCGTACTGCTCGGGGGTCAGCTCCTCGCGCCACTGCTCGTCGGTCTTGTTCACGCTGTACGTCATCACGGCTCCTTACGTCCACTCCATTCAACCCGAGATGGGCCTCCGGTGTTCCGGTTCGGCCGAGGTGAGTGGCGCTCCCGCTGGCGAGCGGGGGAGCGACCTACCCTGGAGCCGTGCCCCTCTCCGATCGCGACCGCGTCCTCCTGGACTTCGAGGCGCGCTGGGGCCGGCACGGCGCGGCGAAGGAGGAGGCCGTGCGCACCGAGCTCGCGCTGACTCCGGCGCGGTACTACCAGCTGCTCGGCCGGCTCGTCGACGATGCGGAGGCGCTCGCCTACGATCCGATGCTCGTCCATCGGCTGCGGCGCATGCGCGATGCGCACACGGCGCCCGCGACGGCGGCGTTCGGGCCCGGCCGATAGAATTCGGGGATGCCGAGCCCCCTGCCGACGCCCCCGTCGGATCGATTCGACGAGATCACGTCCGCCACGGAGCGCGACGCCCACCGCGTGGGTGCCCATCGCGCCGAGCAGCCCCGGATGCGGCGCGGACGCATCGTCCTGTGGGCGGCCGTGGCCACCGTCGTCCTGATCGCCCTCGGCATCGTCGGCACCCTCTGGGCCGGCGGCCGCTTCGGCGCCGCGCCCACGACCGCGGTCGTGCCCTCGGCGGGTCCGACGGCCGACCCGGTGGTCGACACCTCGTACACGGTGCTCATCCTCAACGCGACGCCGGACGTGGAGCTCGGGGCGAGCGTGAGCTCCGACGTCATCGCGGCGGGCTGGTCGGCCAACGACGTCACGGTCGGCGACGCGGGATCGCAGGACTTCGATGAGACCACGGTCTTCTATGCGGCCGCCGACGACGAGGGGGCCGCCCGCGGCCTCGCCCAGGCGATCGGCGGGGCGAACATCGAGTTCAGCGAGGCGTACGAGGACGGGGAGGGCCTGAAGCAGCTCGTCATCGTCCTCGGTCTCGACCGCGCCACGGACGCCTCCGACTAGTCTCCGAGGCCCGCGGGCGGGCGCGTGTTTCCTGCGTGTGAAGACTTCGGTTCAGCCGTGTCAACAGTTGTCGGAACGGCCGATCGGCCGCCGGGAGCGTCGTTAGCATTGCCACGTTCCACCGCTTCACGAGATTCGCATGACGGGATAGAAAAACATGACGCAGGGCACCGTCAAATGGTTCAACGCCGAGAAGGGCTTCGGCTTCATCACGGTCGTCGACGGCCAGGATGTGTTCGTCCACTACTCGAACATCGACATGTCGGGCTTCCGCGTGCTCGAGGAGGGTCAGACGGTCGAGTTCACCGTCGGCACCGGCCAGAAGGGTCCGCAGGCCGAGTCGGTCCGCGTCGTGACGGCATGACGTCATCCCGCTCGGCTATCCTGCCCGGGTGAAGCTTCCCCTCCGCCCCATCGCCGCCCTCGCCGCACTGTCGCTTGCGGCGGTGGCGCTGATCGGCTGCTCGCCGCAGACGGAGGCCGCGCCGTCGCCGTCGCCGACGGCCACTCCGACACCCACCCCCACGCCGACGCCGACTCCGACTCCCACGCCGACGACCGGTGCGTCGCCGCTGCGGGGGACCGAGGTGCCCCTGGCCGAGATCACCGGCCCGGCGCTGGCCGCGAAGATCGACAACCACTGGGATGCGCGTCCGCAGTGGGGCCTCGAGCACACGGACATCGTGTTCGAGGAGCTCGTCGAAGGCGGCATCACACGCTACGTCGCGGTGTGGTTCTCGGACGTGCCGAAGGAGATCGGCCCGATCCGGAGCATCCGACCCATGGATCCCGAGATCGTCGGCCCCCTGGGCGGGATCATCGCCTTCTCGGGCGGTCGGGCGCGCTTCGTCGAGATGATCCGGGCGACCGACCTCCACACGTCGATCCACGGCGGCAAGGACGATCGCTACATGTACCGCTCGTCGGCCAAGCGCGCGCCGCACAACGTCGTCGTGCGCGCGCAGGAACTGCGCGCGGCCTACAAGAAGATCGACCCGCCGGCACAGCAGTTCTCCTACGCCGCCACGGCGTCCGCGTCGTCGGCCGCAGCCGACGGGCGGCGCGCCAAGGGCGTCGACATCGAGTTCTCGTACCAGTCGCACCGCGCGTGGCGCTGGAGCGGCGACGCCAAGCGGTACCTGCGCTGGCAGGACGGCAACTCCGACGTCGACGCCGACGGAAAGCAGCTCCGGGCGGCCAACGTCGTCACGCTGACGGTCGAGGTCGAGTACGGCGAGGTGCCGCGGACGCGCCTGGTCGGCTCCGGCAAGGGGACCGTGTCGAGCAACGGGCGCACGATGCGCATCAGCTGGTCGAAGAAGGACCGCGACTCCCGGATCGTCCTGAAGGACGCCGACGGCGAGCGCGTGCGTCTGGCTCCCGGCAACACGTGGGTCGAGCTGGTGCCCGAGCGCGGATCGGTGCAGGTCGTCCGCTGACGCCCCGCGTCCGCGCCTCGCCTCCGCGGGGCGTGCCCTCGGCATTCCGCGGCATGTCCCGGCGGCTTGCACTCGCCATGGTCGAGTGCCAGAATGATTTAGCACTCGATCTTGTTGAGTGCTAAAGACATCGCCTACGTCCGGGAGGGACGACACACACATGGCAAAGATCATCGCTTTCGACGAGGAGGCCCGCCGTGGCCTCGAGCGCGGCCTCAACATCCTGGCCGACGCCGTCAAGGTGACGCTCGGCCCCCGCGGTCGCAACGTCGTGCTCGAGAAGAAGTGGGGCGCCCCCACCATCACCAACGACGGCGTCTCGATCGCCAAGGAGATCGAGCTGGACGACCCGTACGAGAAGATCGGCGCGGAGCTCGTCAAGGAGGTCGCCAAGAAGACCGACGACGTCGCGGGTGACGGCACCACCACCGCCACCGTTCTCGCCCAGGCGCTCGTGCGCGAGGGCCTGCGCAACGTCGCCGCCGGCGCCGACCCCATCTCGCTCAAGAAGGGCATCGAGAAGGCCGTCGCCGCCATCACCGCGCAGCTGCTCGAGGACGCCAAGGAGGTCGAGACCAAGGAGGAGATCGCCGCCACGGCATCCATCTCCGCGGGCGACCCCGAGATCGGCGAGCTGATCGCCGAGGCGATCGACAAGGTCGGCAAGGAGGGCGTCGTCACCGTCGAGGAGTCGCAGACCTTCGGCACCGAGCTCGAGCTCACCGAGGGCATGCGCTTCGACAAGGGCTACATCAACCCCTACTTCGTCACGGACCCGGAGCGCCAGGAGGCCGTCTTCGAGGACCCGTACATCCTCATCGCGAACCAGAAGATCTCGAACATCAAGGACCTTCTGCCCGTCGTCGACAAGGTGATCCAGGACGGCAAGGAGCTCGTCATCATCGCCGAGGACGTCGAGGGTGAGGCTCTCGCGACCCTCGTGCTCAACAAGATCCGCGGCATCTTCAAGTCGGTCGCCGTCAAGGCTCCCGGCTTCGGCGACCGTCGCAAGGCGCAGCTGCAGGACATCGCGATCCTCACGGGCGGACAGGTCATCACCGAGGAGGTCGGTCTCAAGCTCGAGAACGCCACCCTCGACCTGCTCGGCCGTGCGCGCAAGGTCATCGTCACCAAGGACGAGACCACGATCATCGAGGGTGCCGGCGACCCCGCACAGCTCGAGGGTCGCGTCACGCAGATCCGTCGCGAGATCGAGAACACCGACAGCGACTACGACCGCGAGAAGCTCCAGGAGCGCCTCGCCAAGCTCGCAGGTGGCGTCGCCGTCATCAAGGCGGGCGCGGCCACCGAGGTCGAGCTCAAGGAGCGCAAGCACCGCATCGAGGACGCCGTTCGCAACGCGAAGGCGGCCGTCGAGGAGGGCATCGTCCCCGGTGGTGGTGTCGCTCTCATCCAGTCCGGCCGGAAGGCGCTCGACGCCCTCGAGCTGACCGGTGACGAGGCGACCGGTGCCAACATCGTGCGTGTCGCGATCGAGGCCCCGCTGAAGCAGATCGCCCTCAACGCCGGTCTCGAGCCGGGTGTCGTCGCGAACAAGGTGTCGGAGCTCCCCGCGGGCCACGGCCTCAACGCCGCCACGGGCGAGTACGGTGACCTGTTCGCACAGGGCATCATCGACCCCGCCAAGGTGACCCGTTCGGCGCTGCAGAACGCTGCGTCGATCGCCGGCCTCTTCCTCACGACCGAGGCCGTCGTCGCCGACAAGCCGGAGAAGGTCTCGGCTCCGGCCGGCGACCCGACCGGCGGCATGGACTTCTGATCCCGCCCCTCGCGTAACGCGTTCACAGAACGGCCCCTCCTCGCGGAGGGGCCGTTCTGCGTCTGCCGGGGTCAGCGGAACAGGCTCGTCGTCGCCAGCTCGGTGTCGGCGTACTGCCGGCCGGCGGCCGCCAGCGACGCGTTGATGTTCGCGAGAGACTCCTCGACCTGACGCTGGGTGGCGCGCCACTGCTCGACGACACCTGCGAACGCCACCGAAGCCGAGCCGGTCCATGAGGACTGCAGTTGGGTCAACTGTGCGAGCATCGCGTTCGACTCCGCCTGCAGTCGGTCGATCGTGCCGCGCACCGTGGCGGTCGAGGTGAGGATGCTGTCGCTGTCGACGGTGAAGACGGCCATTCGGGACTCCTGATCAACGTGCGGCGGCCGGATGCCGAACCCGCGGTGTTCGCCAAGCTAGGGGTCGGCGATGCGCGGGAAACGGCATCCGCGGTCATCTGGGGACGGAGCGGCGGAACGGCGGGCGGGGGAGGAGGCGTCTCACTCCGACGCGTCGGCCAGGCGCGGCATCGGCTGGGTCAGGATGTCGAGGTGCTCCGCGGCGGCACGGGCGTCGGCGAGCGGGAACGCGACGCGGAAGGTCGCACCGCCGCCCGGGGTGTCGACCACGTCGACCGAGCCATGCAGCGCCTCCACGATGGACGCCACGATCGACAGGCCGAGCCCGGAGCCGCCCGTCTCACGCGTGCGCGACGTGTCGGCACGCCAGAAGCGCTGGAAGATCTTGTCCTTGATCTGATCCGGCACGCCCTCGCCATGATCGACGATCTCGATCCAGCCCATGCGGGCGCGCGCGTCGGCGCCGACCCGCAGCTCGATGGGCGAGTCATCGGCGGTGAACCGTCGCGCGTTGCCCAGGAGGTTCGTCACGACCTGGCGGATGCGGTTCTCGTCGCCGAGCACGATGGGCGGCAGCCCGTCCGCGGGCGCGGCGCCGTCGGCATCCGGCAGCAGCGAAGGCAGGGCGGATGCTGCCGCGCCCGTCGCCGGCACCGGCTTCGGACGCCGTCTCAGCAGCGACAGCGTCGCACCGGCCCGGGAGATCGCCGAGGGGTTTCCGGTGCGCCGCTTCTCGTCGGCGGAGACGGCCGTGTGATCCTCCGTCGGCGGCGTCGGATCCTCGATCGTGGTGTCGATGACGGTGACCGGGCGGGCCGGCGAGGCCGCACGGACGTCGAGCGCGGCGTCCCGCGCGACGGGGCGAAGATCGACCGGACCGATGACCACG
>Ga0307406_10000315_pt1 | contig 28133 bp, 19 predicted proteins | sample 322Cmetagenome_3_FD_203706 | JGI IMG/M metagenome (GOLD analysis project Ga0307406, IMG submission 203706) | Maize rhizosphere microbial communities from greenhouse at UC Davis, California, United States - 322HYB-C-2 | ecosystem: Host-associated > Plants > Roots > Rhizosphere > Soil | place...
AGCAGACCGTGGATGTCACTGACAACGACGCCAAGAACGCGCCCAAGGAAGGCATTCTCGCGCTGCAGATCCACGCCGGCCCGGCGATGGTGGTGCAGTTCAAGGAGCTGGTGTTGAAGACGGACTAAGCGCGCCTCGAGAGTAGTGAACGACTGCGACGTTCCGGCTGGGTTCAGACCGAACTTCGAATCCAAGCGTCGATTCATCTTCCATCCTGCCCCGCCGGAAGGGCGCAGCCCTTCCGCTACCTGAAGCCAAGCACGGCATTTCCATCGCATCGTCCGATGGATCGTGCATCCTCCCGCCGTGATCTCCCGCCGCAAGATCAAGTACGACGTTTCCCCCACGCTCCGGCAGTATCTCTATCACTTCGATCGCCTGCGCGATATCCCGTTGGTCTACGATGACCTGACGCGCTTCGCCGGATCGATGCCCTACGAGGACCCGCGCGGGAAGGAGACGCTGTGGCTCACCGTCTTCTACCCGCAGGAGCTGATGCTGGAGCTGCGGCCGAAGCTCACCAAGATCTACGCGGAACTGAAGATCGGCGGCGAGTCGGACCTCCACGAGCACCTTACCGTGGACCGCATCGACTTCGGCGATTTCGGCAATTCCAAGCCGTTCCGCATCCGCATCACCAACCTCTACAACGACAACTCCGACTACTTCTACGTGAAGCAGGCCGATGCCTCGCGCATCTTCGGTCTGGAGCTGGAGCACATCCTGTCGCCGAACCGCATCAACTACCTGGTCAACGGCAACACCCTGATCGAGGAGCACATCGCCGGCGTTCCGGGCGATGTGTTCTTGCAGAACCACCTGCCACGGCCGGAGCTGAATAAGGTCCGCATCGCGAAGGAGTTCACCAAGTTCAACGAGCGCTGCTTCATCCGCCTGCTCGGCGACATGCGCAGCGTGAATTACGTCGTGGACATCACCCCCGACTTCGAGGAGGTGCAGTATCGCGTCCGCCCGATCGACTTCGACCAGCAGAGCTACGAGCGCCGCGGCAAGACCTACCTCGCCTATCGCTTCGATTCTAACAAGACGGTCACCAAGCTCGCCTTCGACGTCTTGAACCGGAAGACCATCGACCAGTACGTCGCCGAGGAGCACGCCCAGATGACCCGCCGGGCCAAGGTGGAAGGCTCGCGCCTCAAGGCGCTGTTAGGCGTGATGCGCCGCGAGGAACTCGCCCCGCGCCACCACGTCGCGTCGCTCGCCGCCGATCTTGCGAAGTATCACCACACCGACATCTTCCGCGACTGCCAGAGCATGGGCGAGCTCACCGCCGCACACGTCGCGCACATGCTGGAGCTTTGAGATTGGCCATGACGGCCATGACCTTCTGAGAACTCACGCTTCCTCCGCCGGCAGCAGCAGCGCGAACAGGGCTGCGGGGATGAACAGCCACGAGGCCATGAGCAGTACGCCGGCGAAGTCGCCCTGGACCTTGTTGAAGATCCCGAAGAAAACCACACCCGCGGCGGAAAGGATGCGGCCGATGTTGTAACAGAAGCCCGCGCCGGTGCTTCGCAGGAGCACGGGGAATAGCGGTGGCAGGCACATCGTGAAGAGGCCGAAGCAGCCCTGCATCAGGCCGGTGATGGCGAAGAGGAAATAGACGGTGTGCAGGTCGTGGCCGCGCGAGAACGTGAACCACATCACGAGAAAGTAGCCGCCGAGCATCAGCGCGATGGCTTTCCCGTAGCCCATCCGCTTGGCGAGGAAGCCTGCGAAGAAGTTCCCGATGATGGAGCCCACCATGATCCACAGCAGGGCCATCACGGTGGCGTGATCCTTGTCGGCCTTCAGCGCACCCACCTCCGGCAAGCTGCGGATGTAGCTCTGCTGCCAGAACATGAAGGTCCAGTGTGCGGTGAGGGAGACCGCGCAGATCAGCATCACCCGCAGCGTGATGCTGCGGACCTTCGGCCCGAAGAGTTCGCGAATGCGCGGCGCGGGCTGGTCCTTGCGAGCCTCGCTCCACTCCTCGGTCTCCGGCACTGACTTGCGGATCCACAGCGTGATGAAGGCGGGAAGTACGCCGACGAGGAAGATCCAGTGCGGGGGCTTTCCGGCGAGCAAGGCCCCGGCCACGCAGGCGAGCAGGATACCGCAGTTCACCGCGCTCTGCAGTGTCGCCGCGATCCACGGCCGCCATGACTTCGGCCAAGTTTCCGAGAGCAGCGACGCACCCACCGCCCATTCGCCACCGATGCCCAGCGCGGCGAGGAAGCGGAAGACGAGCAGATGCCACCACTCCGTCGAAAAGAAGGAGAGGCCGGTGAAGCAAGCATAGGTCAGAATGGTCAGCACCAGTGCCTTGCTCCGGCCTACCAAATCCGCCACACGCCCGAAGAACCCGCCACCCAGCGCCCAGCCGACGAGGAATGCGGCCTGAATGATCGAAGCCTTTTGCCCCACCTGCGGATCCGACTCACCGGTGGAAAGCAGCACCGCGACGAAGGCCGTGGCGACCAGCGTGTAGAGGTGCATGTCCAGCCCGTCGAAGAGCCAGCCAAGCCACGCGGCGACGCCGGAGCGCACCTGCTGCGGCGAGAGGTCGCGAAGCCGGCGGACCTCTCGGTCACGGGTGGGCACAGGGAGGGTGCTCATGGAGCTGCCGACCATCGACAACCCCGCGACGGTGACAAACCGATTCAGCGGCATGAGCCGCCGGGCTCCGAGGTGACGCCCTTATTCCCCGCGCTTGTCTGCGGTCGGCGGTGTGGCGACGGTTCCGCCTCCACCACCCGGGCCGACAGGCGCGGTGGCCGTCAGGTCTTTCTTTTCCGGCAGCTTGAGAAGCCGTTCTTCCGGGATGCGCATGCCGCTGTTCTGATTCACGAGCGGAGTGGGTGACTCCCGGGATTCCGACGGGTCAGGACTCGTCCGGTTGGCGGGTTTGCGCGTGCCTGTGGGCTGCGACGGTTCATCCACGACGGTAGCCTTCTTCGGCGCGCAGGCAGCGAATCCGAGGGCAAGCAAGAGACAGCAGACGGGTTTCGTCATCCGAGGGGAACCATGGAATAGCCGCCGCGGCTTGGCAATGGCGAAGCCGGGCGAGTCCCGCGGGCTCACTTTTCCATGTCCGGGAGCTTCACCAGCCACTTCTCCACGTCGCCGATGACCTGATCCTTCTTTTCGTCGTACATCAGCAGGTGGTAGCTGTCCGGATAGGACTTCATGGTCCGATTGGCCTCCTTGGGGATCGTTCCGAAGAATGCCTTCACGTCCGCGTCGCTGCTGAAGAAGTCCTTACCGCCGTGGAGCACCAGCGTGGGCACCGCGAAGGTGCGGGCGCAATCCGGCATGCCATCGATCAAGTCGCTGAGCGTCACCAGCAGCCGCAGTGTGTGCTTGTCGATGTGCCAGGAGTTGGTTTCGGCCTGGTCGGAGTGCAGCGTGTCGTGGGTCATCTGGACCTCCTGACCTCCGGCGATCGTTTCCAACGAGAGCCGGGCAGTCGGGGCGACTTCAGCGGCTCCGCGAACGAGGTCCTTTTTCCACTTCGGAAAATCCTCGCGGAATTTCACCACCGGCGAGGACAGCACGATCGCATCGCATGGCGGCCGCTGTCCGGCGGCAACGGCTTGTTCGTAGGCGTGGGAAACGATCAGCGCGCCCATGCTCTCCCCGAACCACACCATGCGGGCGTGAGGGTGCTTGGCGCGAACCATTGCCGAAAATTTTCCCAGATCGCTGAACCAGAGATTCGGATCGTCGATGTCGCCGCGGCGTGCCTTGAGCGGGTCCTTTCCTTGGCCGCGGATCTCGTAGGCATAGACGGCGATCTTCGGCTGCTCCTTGAGCAGGCGCTTGCCGAGATTCTCGTAGTCGATCGATGCCCCGTCGAAGCCGTGGAGGGCGACGACCACGGTCTCCGGCTCGGCATCCGGACGCATCCACTTGCGGTAGCCGAAGGTCTCGTTGCGCACGGCTTCCTCTGGCCGGTTCGCCACCAGCGAGTAATTCGTGGCGCATTGGGTGAGCAGCCAAGGCGCGAGAAGGAGCATGCCCAGCCGTGCGGCCGTGCGTGCCCGGGTGCGACCCGCTCTGTAGGAAATGCCCTCCATCCGCTGCCAAAATGCCATCTCCAGCCCGGGACGGCAATCATGCATTCTACAATATCAGCAGGGCCGGCTCGTTAGACCGGGGCGGCTTCGCGCAGGGGAAGACCCCTCTGGATCGCCGGCAGGATATCACCGAGGTCGTTTGCCACCACGAAGTCGCCGGGACGGCACATGCCGCCGAGGAGGTCGATGAGCGGGTCCCAAAAACGCACGCCAACGGCATTGGGGCGGTTGAAAAGCACCACCGGCTTGCCGGTCATCAGCGGGTTCTGCTGATGCTTGAAAATCATCAGTGCGAGCAGTTCTTGGACAGTACCGGCCCCACCGGGGAAAATTACGAAGGCGTCCGAGTTTTCGATCATCACCTCCATGCGGGTGTAGATGTCGGGTCGCAGCCAGAAGCTGGAGAGACCGTCGGGTAGGCCTTCGAGCTCGATGATGTGCGGGACGTTCGAGCCCGCGGTCCAACCGCCAGCACCGACCGAGCCCTCCACCACGGCACCCATGATGCCGGAGCGGCCGGCACCGGAGACGCAGCCGAGGCGGTTCACCGCCAGCAGGCGACCGAGTTCTTGGCCATCGGCAAGATAGGCCGGATCTTCCAAGGTCGCCGAGCAGAAGACGCAGACGTTGCCCGCGTAATCGGAGGGCACCGGATTCTCGAAGGAGGTGCCTTTGCACTCGCCGATCTTTTCGCGGCCCGCGTCCGGGATGCCCTTCTCGCGGACGATTTCGAGCGTTTCCAACACGCCCTCGGGGCTCTCCGCGGCGAGCAGGAAGTCGCGATAGTCCTGCTTGATGGTGCCCATCTTGTTCAGGTGGGTGAGCACCGAGAAGAAAGGGTCCCACGAGAAGTCGGTATTGAGGATCACCGTTGGCTTGCCAGCCAGATTGCGGTCCAGCGTTTGGTAGCCGACGAAGATCGAGATCGCCTTGAACATGTCTTCCAGCGTGGCGCCCGGTGTGAAGACGAAGGAGTCGGCCTCGATGATCTTGCGCTCGATGTTGGAGAGCGTGATGCGCTGATCGCCGTTGGAATTGTAAATGTCCCAGCCGGAGCCGAAGAGCAGGTAGAGCAGGCGGGCACGGACGGCCCGGCCCGGGTCATCGGTGCCGTGCACGGTTCCAGAAAGTCTTACTTTAGGCATGGGATTCGCTCAGGGTGGGGTGAATTTAGCAGACGCCGTGCCGGGGGTGACGGACGGCCTTCCAACGACATAGAATATAGCCATGGACCCCTTTCTACAAGCCGCCATCTCGGAAGCAGCTACGGGTCTTTCCGAAGGTGGTATCCCCATTGGCAGCGTGCTCGTGCGCCAGGGCATCATCCTCGGCAGGGGCCATAATCGCCGCATGCAGCAAGGCAATCCCATTCTCCATGGCGAGATGGATGCCCTCCAGAATGCCGGCCGCCTGCCCGCCCATATCTATCGGGAGTGCACGCTCTACACCACCCTCTCGCCCTGCCCGATGTGTAGCGGAGCGATCCTGCTCTATGGCATTCCGAAGGTGATCATCGGTGAGAATCAGACCTTCATGGGCGAGGAAGAGTTGCTGAAAAGCCGCGGCGTCCAGATCGAGGTGGTGCAGAGCCCGAAGTGCGTGGATCTGATGCGCCGGTTCATTGAGGCGAATCCGACGGTGTGGAACGAGGATATTGGCGAGACGTGATTTCACGCTTCGCAGGCGATGCCTCCAGCGTGCATCGTCCGCGGCGTGAGCCCCGCCTTGGAAACCCTGCTGCTGCCTTTTTCGCAAGGGGAGATCGCGGTGCCGTCGAGGGCCTTGTTTCTCGGGGCGGAGCCGCATCCGGAATTGAAGGCATGGTCGCAGGTCATTGGCTGGCAGCCACTCAAGCCGCTGGCGGAGGCATGGGAGAAGGAGGGCTTCGCACGAGTGGACCAGCCTTCTGGCACCTGGCCGCTGGTGTTACTGCTGCCCGGAAAGTCGAAGGACGAGACGCTGGCCGCCTTCGCGAAGGCTTATGATTTGTTAGAAAGTGGTGGCACGCTGGTGGTGGCGATGGCTAATACGGCGGGTGCCCAGCGCTTTGAGAAGGAACTGGAAAAGGCGGCTGGCAAGATCGGGTCGCTCCACAAGCACAAGTGCCGCGCATTTCACGCCGTGAAGGACGGCACTTGGGATGAAGCCTTGCTCGCCGAGTGGCGCGCGCTGGGTGCGCCGCGCGAGGTCGATGGCTTCCTCGTCGAAGCCGGTGTCTTCAGCGCGGATCATGTTGATCCCGGCTCTGCTCTGCTCGCGGCGAATCTGCCGAGGAACCTGCGCGGCACCGTGGCAGATCTCGGTGCGGGCTGGGGCTTTCTTTCAAAGGCGGTGGCCGAGACCAATCCGGCCGTCAAGGCCATCCACTTGTTCGAGGCCGATGCACGGGCACTGGATTGCGCGCGGAAGAATCTCGGCGAGGGCAACTTCGAGTATCACTGGCACGACGTCGCTGCCGGGCTGCCCGGCAAGTATGAGGTCATCGTCAGCAACCCGCCGTTTCACACCGGACAAGCGACAGACCTCCATCTGGGAAAAGCTTTTCTCCGCGTGGCCAATGCCGCGCTGCGAACCGGCGGCCGGTTGCTGCTAGTGGCAAACCGCCAGCTGCCCTACGAACCTGAACTCGAAGCGCTCGGCCTAGTCTGGCGCAAGCCGGTCGAGAACTCGACTTACAAGCTGCTGTTCGCCGAGAAGCGGATGGGAACCCCGAATGATTTCCGCAGATGAAATTGGTGAAACTGCTCGCAAACCTCGGCTACGGCTCTCGCAGCCAAGTCGAAAGCCACTTGCGCAAAGGGGTGGTGACCGACACCCAAGGTCGCGTGCTCGGCACGAAGGATTTCCCGCCGCACGCCGAAATTCTTTTCAAGGGCGAGCCGCTCGATCCACCTGCGCCGCTCACGCTGATGTTCCACAAGCCTGCCGGCTACACGTGTAGCACGGACGATCCGGGTGATACGATCTATGACCTCTTGCCGGTGCGCTACGCACTGCGGAATCCGGTGCTCAGCCCGGTCGGTCGTCTCGACAAGGACACCACCGGTCTGCTGCTGATGACGGACGATGGCCAGCTTCTGCATCGGCTGATCAGTCCGAAGCATCACGTGCCGAAAACCTATCAGGTTACGCTCGATCGTCCGCTGGAGGGACATGAGGCCGCATTGTTCTCCGGTGGCGAACTGGTCCTGCGCGGTGAGGACAAGCCGCTCCTGCCCGCGGTGCTGGAGGTGCTTGGCGAGAAGGAAGCCCGCATCACTTTGGAAGAAGGCCGCTATCACCAGGTGCGGCGGATGTTCGCCGCCGCAGGCAATCACGTGGTGGAACTCAAGCGCGTGTCAATCGGCGGGCTGGCGCTTCCCGCCAACCTCGCCGAAGGCGAGTGGCGGATTCTGGGAAGTACGGAACTCGCCGTAATTGGCTGATTCTTGTCACGGCTGCCACGTCGCGCGCACGCGCAGGAACCGCTTTGCGTCGGTAGCCGGCGTGGTATCGCGGAAGACCGCCTGTTCGATGCCGAAGGGGAGCGGGATCGTTTCCGCGGCGGTGCTTCCGATCACGGTCCATTCGCCTTCGAGGTCATCGGTGGCCAAGAGTTCATAAAGGACATCCGTGACTCCAGCGGGCCGGCGAATGCGGACCGCGGCATGATCGGCTTCGGCCACCGTGCTCCATGTGAACACAGCTTCCGGTTGGTCGGCGACCAACGGCAGGGTGTTGAAGGCGTATTCCTCGGCATTGCCGCGGCCGTCTCCATCGGGATCGGAGGAGGGCCCGGAGATCGCGGATGAAGCGATCTGCGTCGACGAGAATGTGCCCGTGGCCCAAGAGTCGAAAGTGCCCGGCGCGAAGAAGTCGGCACCGCCCGGCGAGCCGCCGATCGCACCGCTGACCGTCCAGCCTTCGGGATCGCTGTCGCCGGCCGGTTCGGAGGAATGGCGACGCACGAGAGAGACTCCCGTGCCATCAGCTGCGACCGGCCATGGCGAGATATCGTCGTATTCCACGCCGCGGATCACACCGTCGCCGGGCGTGTAGAGAATGAGATTTTCGCCGGCGTTATCGAGCTTGCCGGAGTATTGGCCGGCGACCGGCAGGCCGCTGCCATAGCGGAGCTGGAAGGCATCGCGGTTCGAGACCACCAGCACCCGCGCGCCGGGTGCGAGTGTACGGCCGGTGACGGCGCCGGTGAAATTGAAGCTCACCGCACCATAGAAATACACGCCATCGAGATCGACGTGGCGGCTGCTGGTGTTGAGTAGCTCGATGAATTCGAAATCGCTCGCATCCTCGAAGCCTGCGGTGATCTCCGAAGGTGACGGATCGACCGGGTGGTAGTGAATCTCCGAGATGGCGAGGTTCGACGGCGAAGCGGGATCGGTATCCAGCATGAACGCGGCCTCGGTCATCGCGCTCCAAGTGGCGCCGCTCAGGGCGCGAACGCGCAGCTTGCGTTCGCCCGTTCCGGTCAGGAACAACGGTGTCGGCGTGGACGAACGCGTGGCGGTCAGCGAGAGGTTCATGCTGACATCCGAACTCGTGGCCACGCCTTGGTGAACTTCGATGGCAATCAGGTTGGTGCCAGAGACCAGCAGCGCCGGATTTACCTGGGTGGTGGCCACCGTGTCTTCAATCGTACTACCGAAATAGTAGTTGTAGGCGGAATCGGTTGGCAGATTGCCGCCGATGCGCGTGCCGTTCAGGTAAACGGCGTAAGCGTCATCATACTCGACCGAGACACTGAGGTTGGTGATCTGATTGGGATTGGTGACCGGGAAAGAACGACGGAAATAGGAGGTTGCCGTCCTTTGCCCCGGCGAGACTTCGGTGACGGGAATCACTGTGGCTTCGTCCCCATCACCGTATCCAAGTTCGGCGGTGCCGGTGGACCAGGCAGCGTCGTTGAATGCCGACGCGCGCCAGGCGGTGCCTTGGTTGCTGCCATCGGCCAAATACTTCCAGCCGGATGCCGACCATGGAATCAGGTCTTCCGAGGTGGTCGCGGAAGTGTAGACAAGGGCTCCGCTTCGTACCGCGCCGCCGACTGCCCGTGGGTCGGAGCCGTCCGGCATGTAGTACAAGGTCGAGGATGCCGGCCCGCTGATCACGGCTTGCATGCCGCTGTTCTGGTAGCCGCCGGATGGAGTCACCACGGGGGCATCGATGGATGGATAGAGTCCATCGGCGCGGAGCTGGCTGAGAATGATCGGGGCGCGCTGCGGCAGATAGCTGAGCAGCGAGTTCTGGGCGTTGATCCAGGTCTGGCGGTTCTTCGGCGTCGTGACCTTGGCATCACCCCAGCGGGCGCTTTCCGCGATGATGGCGTTGTCGACCACGCCTGCGAGCTTGTTGATGCGGTTCTGCCAAGCAGTCGGGGTAAAGGCGCCGTTGTTGAACAGATGCTTCTGAACGCGATCCGCCCAGCGCATCTTGTACTCCGCATTTCCGGTCAGGTCCTGGTGAAGGAACATCGGGTTGGAATAGGAGAAGTCCGACTCGTTCGCGACGGTGAAGGGGCCGGTGCGGTCTTCATTCACGTTGAAGAACGTGTGCTCGAAGTCGTGGACGAAGAAGCGGAAGCCTTGGCGGGGATTGCCGTCGCGGCGACGGCTGCCGAACCAGTTGTTGGCACGGTCGTTGCCAAGGAAGTAGGAGGTGCAGCCGTCCAGGTTTCCGCTCCAGAATGTTAGAAGCAGGTAGTCGATCAGACTGTCCGGATCTAACAAAACGGGGTCGGCTGTCTGCGTCACTCCGTCGGCAGCGCGTCCCATCATGCGGAAGAAGTTGGCATTGGTCGGGCTGGCGCGGTGGGTCTTGCCCTTGTTCCAGAGATCCTGCCAGGCAGCGAGCGTCCCGTCGGTGGCTCCTATGGTCCAGTTCGCGGTCTGCTCGGCTTTGACCACATCGTAGTCCGCGCTGTCGCCGCCGAAGTAGGTCTCGGCGAAGTCCGCTTCGGTGCGCTCGTCGAGATTGAAGAGACCCCAATACTGGCCATTGAGGAAGAGGTGGAAGTAGCGGACGTGCGAGCCGGGCTGACCCATGTCGAGCTGGGCCTGGCGGGTTGCTTCCTCGCGGAGGAAGGTATTGGAGTCATCGCCGCCGAAGGACCACGAGTAGTTCTGCGCGGTGCGGAAGTCGATCTGGTCGAACTCCTGCGCGCCGTAGCGACCGAACAAAGGATAGACCAGCTTTGAGTCGCCATACTCGCCGCGGAAGAACATGCGGAACGAGTGCTTGGGATTGTCCGTACTGCGGGAATAGCCGCCGCGCAGGCGAAGGCCGGCATTGACCTGGAATTCACTGGTGCCGTTCGGGTTGGTGCCATTCGGCGGATTGATCCATTCCAGCGAGGCAGGGCGTTCCCACGCGTAGCCGCGGTTGTTGGGATTCGAGTAAATGCCCTGCGAGCCGCCGATATTGAAAAGGTTCGGCAGGTCGGTGGTGATCGACACGGCTGGCAGTGCGGCGAGTGCGGCCTTCACGGAAGCCTGCCCGCCGATGTTCGGGTCGGAGTTGGTCACGATATCCGGGTCCATCCCGTAATCGAGCACCTGCGAGGTGCCGCTGCTCGCCGGCCAACCTGCTGGCGGCGCTCCGGTGGACGATTGGGTTATGACGTCGTTGAGGAAGAGATACGTCTGGGTATCCACGTCCGTGGATTCCCACCCGGACCGCGTGGCGATGGCACGCAGGACGGTGGTCGAGGAGATCGTGAGCGGACCGGTGTAAACGAGGCCGGCGGTGGCAGAGGGCGTGGAACCGTCGGTGGTGTAGCGAATGGTGACGGAAGGCGTGGGCGTGGTGATCGCGACGGTGATCGGCGCGGTGAAGAAACCGCGCTTCACGCTGAACTGGGTGTCTTCGATCTTTCCGAGCGAACTGGGCGTGCCGTTGATCCAGCCGGGAGTGGCGCGGTCGCTGCCGTAAAAGGCGGGCGTTGCCGTGGGAAGGTAGGAACCAGCGATCAGCTCCGGCAGGATCAGGAAGCTGGGGTCACCGGCCGTGTTCTTCATCCCGTGGATGGCGAGCACGTTGTTGCCGTTGGCGATCAGCGGAAGCTGGGAGGTGAGGTTGAAGGGCATGCGCCGCAGGCTGTCCGCATTCGAGCGCGCGCCGCTGGCATTCGAGTTCCACGCGGGGGTGTTCGGGACATTGTGGCTCGCCACCTTGGTGTCGTTGAGCCATGCCGCGAAGCCGTCGTTGTGGCGGGTGACCAGCGACATCGCGGTGGCGGTTCCCGGGCCGGTGGCGGAAAAGGTATTGCGGAAGAAAGCACCGGGCTTGCCATCCATCACGGATTGCAGGCTGGTGGCGAAGACGCTGCCGCTGCCGTCCGGTACGCTGCTGGCCGCAAGGCCGCCGTTTGCGGTATCTCCCACTAGACGGAACACGTCCGCATTCCACGACGTGTATTGCCCTGCCGCGGCGAAGAACTCGAGGCAGTCTCCGCCCACGCCCTGGAACATCACCACCTCGAAGGTGTGCAGGCCGGCGGTCAGATTGCGGGCGCCGAAGTTGTCGAGCGGCCCGTGGCCCGTGTCGTCGTTGAAGAGGATGTTGCCATCGATTTTCAGCCGCACGCCATCATCCGAGTTCGTGCCGAAGGTGTAGAAGCCAGCCGAGGGAATATCGACCCAGCCGGTCAGCCTGATCACGTAGTTGTCGCTTGCACCGAGCGGGGGGGAGGAGTTCAGCTCGAACCGGCCGTCGGATCCTTCGCCGAGATAGTTCACGGTCTGGGCGGTGACCGTGGTATCGCTGAGAATGCTGGCGTGACCGGCAGGTAGCGCGAGCAAGCTGTCCGCATCTGACAGACCACCCATGGAGCCGTTCTTGCACACCTGTCGCACCGTGATGCCCGGCACGGTCAGTCCGTGTCCCAGACCGCTCGGCCCACTGGACCAAGTGCCATCGGCAAATCCCGTCTGAGTCCAGGTCGCGCCCGGATCGCTCGAGCTCACTGGCACCCGGTAGCGGAAATTGGCTCCCGGAGTGATCAGCACCGTGCGCTGGAAGCGTCCGCCGTAGGACTCATCTCCCTTCTGCGCCGGATAATTCGGGCCGAAGTCCTGGGCCACCGTGGTGCCATCGGGTTGCACCAACGCCAGATACTCGCCATCGGCTGACAGCGAGAAATTCGCGTGCAGCGGCTGGTTTGGAAACCGCCGGTTCTTTCCCGACGCCCACACGAGGCGAAACTCTCCCGGCGCGAGCGTCACATTCGGGAACCGCCACTTATCCAGATCCGTGGCCGAGTCGGTTAGGTACCATTGATCCAGCGACACCGGTGCCGCCGTCGGATTGTGGAGTTCGATCCAGTCGGAAAAATCACCATCCTCGTCCACCGCGGTCGCCTTGTTGCTCGCCATGAACTCGGTGATCACGGGATTGGCCGCCGCCAAACCGGTGTAGAGGGACACGAGGGCGCAGAAAACGGGGGTGGGTCGCATGGGTTGGGGCTCCTTACGGATTTAAATGTGACACACTGTTCACATTTTACATTCGTGCAACCCCCCAATCCGGGGACAAGCAGCCGGAAATCAGCGACTTAGTAGCATCCTACCGCTAACCGGATGCCGGCGGCCTTGTGCAGCGTTTCGTCATATTCCTTCTCCGGGTCCGAGTCGGCCACGATGCCCGCACCGACATGGTAGCTCAGGGCTTCGCTGTCGCGGACCAGCGTGCGGATCGCAATGTTGAACTGGCTTTCGCCGTGATAGCCGAAGTAGCCGAGCGCCCCGCAATAGACTCCGCGCGGGACTTCTTCCAGCTCCGCGATGATCTCCATGGCGCGCTTTTTCGGAGCGCCGGTGATGCTACCGCCGGGAAAACAAGACGCCAATGCCGCCGGGTGATCGATCTCGCCGCGCAGCGTGCCGGTCACGGTTGAGACGAGGTGGTGGACCTGCCCGAGGGTTTCGAGCTGGAGCATTTCGGCGACCTGCACACTGCCGAATTCGCAGACTTGGCCGAGGTCGTTCCGCAGCAAGTCGGTGATCATCACCAGCTCGGCGATCTCCTTCGGGCTGGTCTGGAGCTCGTAGGCCGAGCGCCGGTCCTCGTCCGGATCGGCGAATCTCGGACGCGTACCCTTGATGGGCCGCGTCTCGATCCCTTGGCCGGAGAGCCGCAGGAAGGTCTCCGGCGACGACGAGAGAATCTCCTTTCCGCCGAGCGAAAGGTAGGCCGCGAGCGGGGCAGGGGAGCACTCGCGCAGGGTCTCGTAGAGCCCGAAGAGATGCGACCCGCGCACTTCCGCCGTGAAGGCCTGGGTCAGATTCACCTGATAAATGTCACCCGCCGCGATCCACTCGTGGATGCGCCGCACGGCGTTGAGGAAGGTTTCCCGCTCCATCAGCGCGCGAAACGGCCCGATCTCCGGGCGTGGCATGGGGGCCAGGCGACGCTCCGCGGAAAGCCCGCCGGTCTCATGCCAGCGGCCGCTGCGGTGGTCATGAACCAGCATCTCCGGGAAGTCGCCGAAGACAAACTCGCCATCGTAGCTGACCCAGCCGCACAGACCACCAAGTGGGAATCCGCGGTCGGGGGCAGGCGAGGCCGCTCCTTTTGCCAGCGCGGCCCGCAGTTTCGCGCGGTCCGCCGCTTCATGGATCGAGCCGGTGATCACCTCCCGCGGCCGGGCGGCGATGATCGAAACCGGCGCGCCGTAGCTGGCAGGCAGGTTTCCCGCCGTATCGAAGAACACCAGCCCCGGCAGGTGCGCGAGCGAGCCTGCGACTTCGGCCGGCGTCAGGCCGTCGAGCGGGGCTAGGGCGGTGGCGGCAGGGTCCACGCCGCGGAAGGTGGTGACGTCCGGCGGGGAAATCCAAGTCCCAAAATCGGCCAAGCGCCCCGTTTTGATGGGCGGCTTCCAAATTCCTCCGTAGGCGCGGTGGCAGCGGGGAAGCAAAGGGAATAGCGAACCACCCTCGCTCCCCGCGTTCTCACGAACGCGCCTGCGTTTCCGCGGTCAGCGCTTCAGCCACGCATCAAGCAAGGTTGGCCACGCGCTGAGCTCGCCCTTGCCATTCAGCCCATACCCATGGCCGCCTTTTTCAAAGCAGTGCAGACTGACCGGCACTCCCTTCGCCTTGCAGGCGGAAGCGAAGTCGAAGCTATTGCGGCAATCCACCATGTCGTCCGCCGTGGTCAGCAGGAACACCGGCGGCGTTTCCTTGCTCACCTGCTTCTCGGTCGAACACTTCTCCAGCATCTCCAGTGATGGTTCCTTGCCTAACAGATTGGTCCGCGACCCGCCATGGGCGATCGGGCCCATGCTGATGACCGGGTAGATCAGGATCGAGAAATCCGGCCGCGCGCTTTGCTTGTCGATCTCGTCCTTGCCCTCTTCCGGGAAGGTATCGGCGAAGCGGGTGGTGCAGAGGCTCGCGAGATGGCCGCCAGCGGACGATCCCATCACGCCGACCTTTGCGGGATCCACGCCCCACTCCTTGGCATTCGCACGGACGGTGCGGATCGCGCGGCGCGCATCGAGGAATGGCACGGGGAATTGGTAGCCGAGCTCCGGCTTGCCGGTGACGCGATACTTCACCACCACGCCGGTGATGCCGCGCTGGTTGAGCCACTTCGCGTAATCGTGGCCCTCATGGTTCATCGCGAGAATCCCGTAGCCGCCACCGGGAAAGATCACCACCGCCTGGCCGGTGCGCTTATCCGCAGCGGCCGGATAGACGACGTATTGAGGCACCTCGATGTCGCTGTAGCGCCAGCCATCGGTGACGGTTTCGGTGCCCGCCGGCGGGCGTTTCGCGCCGGGTGCGTCGCCGGGCCACAGGGGCTTCCAGTCTTCGGCGGCGGAGAGGGCGGTCACGAGGCAGCAGAGCGCGAGCAGCGGTTTCATGGGAAGATTCACGCGGAGCGTGGAGGCCAGTTACCGATGCCAGCGTGGCAATGTTTCGGCAAGTCCGCTTCATGTTCCTCACCGCTACCGGTCTATGACCAACCTGGCCGAGTTCCGCTTCGGCCTGATTCCTAACAGCGGGACCTCCCGCTTTGCCGCCACTCGTGGCGAGCAGTCGGCTGCAAACAGCGTTCTTTCCACCGCTTCTAGCAGGTGCTATCGAAGGGGGACCGGGGAGAATCCCGGATTCCCAACCCAAGCCTTTCCGTTGCCATGAAATCCATCCGTTTGGCTGTCGTTTTCCTGCTCTCGATCGCCGCAGCGCATGCCCAGGATGTGCGTAAGGTGGCTTTCCGAACACTGGGGCTGGATCCTATTCCGGAACTCAACGAGGTCCACTTGCCGGCCGCCACTCCGAAGGGGAAGGCGCTGGTGGTTCCCATTCTTGCCACCTCGCTGTCGCCCGTGTTTGAAGGCGAGTTCAAGGGCGATGAGGCGGTCTTTTTCTCCAAAGCGGGCGATACCTCCACTCCGGTCGCCAAGGGCAAGCTGGCGAAGTCAAAGCGGCAGGTCCTGTTCTTCCGGCCAGTGAAAAACGAGCAGGGGAAGGATAGCTATGAGGTCCATGCTTTCGACGACGACCTCACCGACTTCAAGCTCGGCTCGGTCCGGGTCATCAATCTGTCGCCGAAAGAGATTCGTTTCAATATGGCCGGGAAGGAGATGCCGTCCGTGCCACCCGGAGGTAGTGGTATCTATCCGCAAGCCAACGACGTGGATGAGTTCGGGATGTATTCCATGACCGTCGAAGCCAAGGGCGACGGCGATGCATGGGGGAAGGTCTACTCGGCGAGTTGGAAGGCCAGTGACCGGCGGCGCGAGATTGCCTTCGTGCAATACGAAGAGCGCTTCCAGCAATGGCCGGTGACGCTGCTGAGCGATGATCCGCCGTGGCTGCAGGCGAAGTAAGCGGCAATCCCGCTTATTTCCGCTTCGTTACCAGCGTGCCGTCTTTCACGGTGTCGGGTGGGTGAAGCAGCACTTCATCGCCGGCGGAAAGGCCCGAGATCACCTCGGTGAAATGGCCATCGGTCTTTCCGGCTTCCAAGGTGATGCTCTGCGCCTTGCCATCGCGGAAAGCGAAGGTCTTCCACAAATTGCCTTCGCGGAACAAGGCTCCGGCGGGCACGACGAGGGCATCATCGCTGTGCCAGACGGCCACGCGAACTTCCACACGATAGCGATCGCCCAGTGCCTTCGCCTGCTCCGTTGGATTCATGAGATCGCACAGGACGTAGACGCGCTGCTCTTCCACGCCCAGTGCGGAGATCTTGGTGAAGGCGGCGGGTTCGATCCTGCGTACGCGTGCCTCGAGCGGCTGCGGCCCGCCCCATTGCTCGATGCTGACGGCGTCGCCCGGCTTCATCGTCACGGCGTCGCGTGAAAGGATCTCCGCTTCGATTTCAATGTCCACGGGATCGCCAATCTCCGCGATCGGCGTGCCCGCGGTAACCACGGTCTCGCTCTCCTGCATCACATTGAGCAAGCGGCCGGACACCGGCGACTTTACCTCGAAGGCATTGCCTTCGATCGTGATGGCGGGCCGTTCGAGAGCGGCGTGGGCCTGTGCCACTTCGTGCTCAGCAGCTTTGAGCGCGAACTCTGCGGCGCGGACGTCGGCAGAGCGCATCGAGCCTTCCATCTCCGCGCGGTCGCGGTCGGCTTGCGAAACGGCACCGCCTTTCAGCGAGCGGACGCGCTCGAGATTGGAGTCGGCCATGAGCTTCGCGCTTTTCGCCGCATTGAGTGCCTCGGTGGCACGGCTGCGTGCCGCCTCGCGGGTGGCGAGGATCGCTTCGGCCAGTGCCTTCGCCCGCGGATCGAGCAGGGGAGCGGCCACGGGTTCGATGGCGGTGAGAATGGTTTCTCCGGCCTTCACTTCGTCGCCCGGCTTGAAGGGCACGCGACGCATGCGGCCGGCCAGCGGAGCGGCCACGACGTAGCGATTGCGGATGCGCGTCTTGCCTTCTTCCGAAACGCGGACGGTCAGCGGCGCGCGGGCGACCACGCCGGTTTCCACTTCGACTGGCTTCGGCTTCAAGCCCATCGCCACGAGGGCGCCCAGCGCGCCGACGATGAGCCAGGGGATAAGCCGCCGCAGCAGGCTTTTGGCAGAGCCGTTGCGTTTACCTTCCCAGGGTGGAGTGTCGCCGTTGCCGTTGGACATGTTATTTGCGGGTGAGGGTGTGAGATCAGTCGCGTGCCTTCAAGACGCCGACCAGGTCGAGTTTCGAGAGCATCCGGCTGACCATCGCGAATGAGAGCGCCGCCGCGGTCAGCACCACGCCGATGGCGATCGAGTAGGTCGAAGTCTCGATCACGATCGGCATGCGCACGGTTTCCGTGCTGAAAGAGGACATGATGAATAGGGCGAGGCCCTTGCCAAACAGCAGGCCGAAGGGCAATGCGCACAGCACCAGCAGGCCCAGTTCGCCTAACAAAACACCGCGCACTTCGCTCAGGCGGAAGCCTACCACCCGCAGTGTGGCGAGTTCGCGGCTGCGTTCGGAAAGCGCGATGCGCGCGCTGTTATAAACCACGCCAAAGGCCACGATCACCGCGAGCACGAAGTAGAGCTTGCGGATCAGCCCGATGCTCTTCGCGGTGGTCTCGCGGAAGGATTCGAGTTGGTCGCGCTTCACCATCACCACCGCGGCGCGCGGCGTGTCCTTCACCTCGCGCATGAATTCTTCCCAATGCTCGTGGTCGATCGTCAGATACGCGCCATTGATCGTATCTCCTTCTTTCATCAGCCGCCGCAGCGCGCGGATGTCCATGTAGGCTGCCACCCCGGCGAAGTCCGTGACCAGTCCGCGGATCGGGATGCTGAGTATGGGGCGGCGGCCTTCCATGACTTCCACCTGCACCTCGTCGCCGACTCTCGCGCCGATGACTTCGGCGAGCTTCTTCGACATGATCAGGCCTTCCTCCGGCAGGATGATCGCCTCGCCGTTCTCGTCTAACAAACGATTGAGATTGGTCCCCGGTGCGATGCCGGTGATGGCCAGCTTCCGGTGGTGGTGGGCGAAGCGCAGCCGTGTCTGGACGCTGCGGATCGGCTCCGCACGGATCACGCCGGGAAGATGCTCCAGATCGTGGAAGCCCTTTTCCGACGAAGGCTCGACAAGGAACACCGAGGCATCCTGCCGTTGCGCGCGATTCCACTGGAAGGTCAGCAGGTAGTCGATGCTATTGGCCATCGCGCCGGGCAGCACCATCAATCCGGTAGCCAGCGCGAGGCCCGCTGTGGTGAATACCGCCTGCCATGGCTTGCGCTCGATGTTTCGCAGCGCCATCCGGAAAGCCGGGCTGAAGAAGCGAGTGAGGCCGATACGCTCGAAAAACGATGGCTTGAAATCCGCCGGTGGCTCCGGGCGCATCGCCTCGGCGGGCGGCAGCTTCACCGCCTGCCAGACGACTGACAGCACCCCGAGCATCGAGGCCCCCGCGCTCACGCACAGCGCCAAGCCAAGCGCGCTGTAGTCCATGCGAAACTCCAGCGAGGGAAAGCGGAAGAAGATCGTGTAAAGGTTCACCAGCCCGCCGCCCATGAAGCGCCCCGCCACTCCGCCGATCACCGTGCCCAGCACGCCGATCACGAAGACGAATTTCAGGTAGTGCACGCCGACTTGTCGCGATGAATAGCCGAGCGCTTTCATCTGCGCGATCTGCTCGCGCTGAAGTCTAACAATTCGTGCGAGCACCGCATTCACCATGAAGGCGGCCACGCTCAAGAAGACGAGCGGGTAAGCCACCGACAAGGCATGGAGTACGCGCAGCTCGTCATCGAGCCGCTGTGCGGATGCCTGGTCTTTCCGCATGTAGGCACCCCCGGCACCGTAGGGCGCGAGCAGGAGGTCCATCTGCGCGATCACCGGTTGCGCTGCCGCGCCTGGTGCCAGATCGAGTGAGATGTCATTGAAGGCGCCATCGAGATTGTAGGCCACGGCGAGTGCTCGATACGGCATCCAGATCACGCTGAAGCGCTTGTGGTCCGGGAGGGTCTGGCCGGCCCGCGCTTCGAACACGAACTCCGGCGACAGGCCGATCCCGCAAATCTGAAGCGTTTCGCGATGGCCATTGATCACCGCCACCAGCGAGTCACCGGGACGCAGGGCATTCTCGGTGGCAAAGGCCTCCCCGACCACGACCTCGCGCCGCGAGTCAGGTTCCGGCATGCGGCCGTTGCGAAGGAAGATGCGGTTGAGCTTCGGCTCACTGCCATCCTCGGGCAGGGAGATGATGTGCCCGGTCGCCGGTTCCGACAGACCGGGCAAATCGAGGGTCACGTCCACCGCCACCCGGGCCTCCACGGTGGAAACACCGGGTAGCTCCGCGACCCGATCCGCCATCGACAGCGGCGCGCGTTTCAACGTGGCGAAGACATCCGCCAGCGCGTATTTCTCGTAATAGGCATCGCGCGTTGATTCCAGCGTGAGGATCAAGCTGCGCGTCATGATCATCATCGCCAGCCCGCAAGCCATCACCAAGCTGACCGCGAACACCTGGCCCTTCATGCGGCCAAGATCGCGCAGCAGCTTTCGGTCGAGCGGGTGGATCATGAATCACTTGGCACTTCGTTCACCACTTCAGTTCCTTCGCCGGGAGTCGCACGGCATTCCGCTCCTCGCTCACGATCTTGCCGTCGGACAGATGCAGCACCCGATCCGCCATCTCCGCCATCGCGGCATTGTGGGTGATCACCACGGTCAGCGTGCCGAGCTCGCGGTTGATGCGCTCCACGGCTTCCAGCACGGTGATGCCGGTGGTCACGTCGAGCGCGCCCGTCGGTTCGTCGCAGAGCAGTACCTCCGGTCGCTTGGCGATGGCACGGGCAATCGCGACGCGCTGCTGTTCGCCACCGGAAAGCTGCGACGGAAAGTGGTCCATGCGCTTGCCGAGGCCCACCATTTCCAGCGCCTCTTCCGGCGTCATCGGATTGGCCGAGATATCGGTGATGAGCGCCACATTCTCCCGCGCGGTGAGGCTCGGGATGAGATTGTAGAACTGGAAGACGAAGCCGACGCAGTTGCGGCGGAAGGAGGTGAGGATGTTCTCGTCCGCCCCATCGAGCGGCCAGCCCTTGTAGACGAGGTGTCCCGATGTCGGCACGTCGAGGCCGCCGAGGATGTTCAAGAGCGTCGACTTTCCGCTGCCGGAGGCACCCAGCAAACAGACCAGCTCGCCCGCACTCATTTCGAGATTTACCCCATGGAGCGCGACCACATCGACCTCACCGGTGTGATAGACCTTGCGCAACTGATGCGCTTGAAACACGACGCCGGTGGAAATCGGGGCGCTCATCAGCGGCGCGACCATAGCCGGGATGACCCGCGTGGCAACCGTGGAGGTGGCAGCCAGATACTACGAAAGTCCCACCGGTTTCCCCGCTTCCAGATAGCGCTCGATGGATCCGTGGGCCGGGATCTTCCCAATCATTCTCCCGGCGGCTGTCATGAAAGAGGGCGAACAGACAGACGACCGTGATATCGGCACCTGAGCGGGTCGCGAGCAGGAGAGCATTGCGCTCGACGCGTCGCCAATGGTCCGGTCCGTGGACCGAAGGGACCGGTCCATGGAACTGACGGGTAACGAGTTCCCAGAGGTGTTCGATATCGTCGTGCATTTATTTCGGTCCCGTGCGGAGGCTTTTTGAGTGCAGGGTAGGCTTCTGTTGGATCGCGACAAGGAGCCAATGGATCGAGGGCGGGTTTGACAGCCTCTCCCCCGGCACCTTTCCTCCGGACGTGTCGCCGGACTCCCGACAGGACTTCGCTTTCGCCTTCTTGAGCATCTTGTTCGAGGGCGCGCCGTTCATCTTGCTCGGTACGCTGATCAGCGGCTTCATCGATATCTACCTGCCGGCCGGCACCATGGACCGGCTGCTGCCGCGGCGGAAATTCCCGGCCATCCTGGTGGCGGGTCTGTTAGGCACGATCCTGCCGGTCTGCGAATGTGCGGTGGTTCCCGTGATCCGCCGGCTGGTGAAGAAGGGGCTGCCGGTCTCCTGCGCGCTGACTTACATGCTCGCCGCGCCGATCGTGAATCCGATCACCGCGCTGAGCACATGGAAGGCATTCAAGGGCCCGGAGATCCCGTTCGGCGAAGGTGTTTCGTACTCCGCCAGCCTGGTGATGACCGCGTCGCGACTCGGCCTCGGTTTCCTCGTCGCGGTTCTCGTCGGCGTGGTCGTCGCGCGCATTCCTTTGGCGAAGCTGCTCCGTCAACGGCTGGTGGAGAGCATCGAGAAGGACGACAATCACGGCCACTCGCACTCTCGCTCGCATGATCACGATCACAAGGGCTGTGACCATGATCATCATCATCACGAAGGCTGCGATCACGACCACGATCACCACCATGAGGGCTGTGGGCATGACCATCACCACCACGGAAAGGACGACAACCGCCTGATCGCGGCCTTCCGCTCGGCGATGCGCGACTTCGTGGATGTCGGCGTCTATTTCACCATCGGCATCGCGATCACCGCGCTCTTCAATACCGGCATCGCACCGGGCGCCGAGTGGCTCGATAGCTTGGCCAAGAACAACCTCGTCGCTCCGGGCGCGCTGATGGTCTTGGCTTTCGTGCTCAGTCTCTGCAGCACCTCGGACGCGTTCATCGCCGCCACCTTGGACAAATTCACGTATGGGGCGAAACTTGCCTTCCTGGTCTTCGGCCCGATGCTCGACGTGAAGCTGCTCTTCCTGTATCAGACGGTGCTGAAAAAGCGCTTCATCCTGTGGCTGGCCCTTGGCCTTTTCGTCGTCATCGGTGCGGCGGCCATTGCCTGGCAAGCCGTCATCTTCACGCTCGCTAATCCGTGAATCCGAAACTCCAGCGCGTGCTCTTCTCGCTCGCCCTACTCACCTGGGCGGGAGTGCTGATCTACTTCTACGCCAGTGGCCGGATCGTGAAGTACCTCGCGCCGGACTTCCGCCCGCTCGTTATGGGTGGCGGACTCGGGCTCGCCGTCGTCGGACTTTTCAATCTGCTGACCGCGACCCAGGACGCCTCGTGCGGCCATGACCACGGACCGGACGACACGCACGATCACGAGAGCCTCGATGTTCATCCACTGGCGGCCTTCCTGATCCTGCTGGTGCCGCTCTGTGTCGGGGTGGGCTGGACGAAAGATGCCTTCTCGCTCGGCTCGCTCACGCGCAAGGGCCTCATGGACTCCCCAGCCGATACCAGCTCGCTGATACTCGGCGCATCGATGCCGAAACTGACCAAGGAACTGATCGAAAAGCAGCACACGAAAAACGCTGACGGCTATCACAGCTTCGGCCTTATGGAGCTTTTCTTCAGTGCCGGGGATCCCGAGATGCGCGAGCTGGTGGAGGGCATGCAGGTCGAGACCGAGGGCCGCGTGGTCAAGGACCCCGATGCCGCCGTGCCGAACCAGCGCCGGCTTTATCGGCTCTTCATCACCTGCTGCGCCGCCGACAGCCGCGCCATCCCGATCATCGTCCGCTTCAAGAACGGGGTTCCGGAGGTGGAAGACAACACGTGGATGAAACTCTCCGGTACCATCCGCTACCCGGATGAAGGCGAGGGATTCATTCCCGTGCTCGAAGTCGATCACGGTGCCGAGGCTCCACCGCCGCCGGAAGAGTCGTTCATGCGGTCGAATTTCTAACGCCACAGCAGCCTCAAGCTGTTCAGCACCACGATCACCGTGGAGCCCTCGTGACCGAGTACCCCGATCGGAAGGGGTATCCACGAGCCGAGGGCGGCGAGGGCGAGCAGCACCACCACGCCGAGTGAAATGGCAAGATTCTGCCGGATGATCTTGCGACAGCGGTGGCTGAGGCGGAGCGCATCGACGATTCGTTCCAGCCGGTCTTGTGTGAGCACCACGTCGGCTTGCTCCAGCACGGCATCGCTACCGCGCAGGCCCATGCCGATGGAAATGTCGGCAGCGGCCAGACTTGGCGCGTCATTCACGCCGTCGCCGGCCATCGCGACGATCTCGCCTTTCTCCCGCCATTCCTTGATCGCGGCCACCTTGTCTTCGGGATGGAGCCCCGCGCGATAATCGGCCAAGCCGAGTTCGTCCGCCACCAGTCGTGCCGATTCCTCGCGGTCGCCGGTCAGCATGGTCACGCGAATGCCGTCGTCGGCGAGTTGCTTCACCAGCGGTGCGGCTTCGCTACGCGGAGCATCGCGCAGCAGCAGCCGTCCCTTCAGTTCACCTGCATTCACCAGCACCTCGGTTAAGCCCGGCGCTGGATCGGGCAAGGCGGAGAGCCAGGGATCCCCCGAAAACATCGATCGCCGGCCTTGGCTTGCCGGCACACCGTCGACCAAGGCCCGCAAGCCCTGACCCGCGAGCGATTCGAATTCCGTCGCATGCTTCCGTTTGATGATACCTCGGAACAGACTCTCTTTCACGATCGCCCGTGAGAGCGGATGGGTCGAGTTCTCCGACAAGGCCGCTGCGACCGCCAGCAGCTCCTCTTCCTTCCCCGGCGGCTGCGTTTCGCATGCTAGTATTTCCAGCTCGCCCTTGGTCAGGGTGCCGGTCTTGTCCACGGCGAGCCGCTGGATGGTAGCCAGGTTTTCCACGGCGACGCCGCCGCGGAACAGGATCCCGCGCCGCGCCCCGGCGGCAATGCCAGCGAGCACCGCGCTTGGAATGGAGATTACCAATGCGCACGGTGAGCAGACCACCAGCAGGGTCATCGCGCGGTAGAAAGCGGACTTGCTTCCATGATCGGTGAATGCCGGTGCCCCCGCGACGAAATGCCACCAAAGGAACATGACCAACGAAAAGCTCAAGATACCTACGGTGTAGGTCGTACCAAACCGGTCGGTGAAGCGCTGCGAGGGCGCCTTGCTTGCCTGCGCGTCGCGAATCAGGCGGATGATGCGGTCGTGTGCACTGTCTCCCGGCGGGCGGGTAAGCTGGGCCTCCAGCACGCCCCAGGTATTGAGGGTGCCGCCGAAGACCGTATCGCCGGGTGCCTTGTCCACGGGCACCGACTCACCGGTGAGGGTCGATTCGTCGGCGGCACTCTCGCCTTTCGTGATCCTTCCGTCGGCGGGAAACTGCTCGCCGGGCAGCACCCGGATCGTGCTTCCGTTTTTCAAGTCGCCGACCGGCACCTCGCGGGTTCCGCCGTTTTCCACGAGCAGCGCATGCTTGGGCGCCTCGCGGAACAGGCTGCGGATCTCGCGCTCGGTACGCGCCATCGCCATCGCTTCCAGCGCGCCGCTTAGTGAAAACAGGAAAAGCAGGGCCGCGCCCTCCCACCAGGCGCCAATGAGTGCGGCACCGACCGCCACTGCGAGCATCAGGAAATGGATGTCCAGACTCAGTCGGCGGAGCTTTCCGTAGGTATCAATCGCGGCATCCCAGCCACCGGCAATGTAGGCCACAGCGTAGAGTCCAGTCGCCACATTTGGCGGAACACCGACTCGCTCCGCCATCACCCCGGCCAGCGTCGCCAGCCCGCATACCACCGCCGACACCAGCAACCACTTCCAGCCATCTCTTTCCCCGCCGTCCATGGTTGCAGCATGCATGATGATCTTATCTTGTCGCAAGGCGCGGCTTGGGAATACTACCGCACGGATTGATCGCGTCGGATCTTGTCTGCGCAACCGACGCGTGATAAGTGCATCCGGTCGCCCATGCCCACCCGTTCCGCCATCCGGATCACTGTCGCCGCGTTGCTCGCGGTGTCCGTGACGGCATGCAAGAATCCGCAACGCGAGGCGATGCGGGAGCTGGAGAAGCGCGGGATCGAGGCTTCCGGTGCATCGCTTCTTGCAGCGGTGCAGAAGGGCGATACGAGCCTTACCCACTTGCTGCTTCAGGCGGAGGTTTACTCGGGGCAGCGCGATGCCGACGGCAATACGCCGCTCCACCTCTCCATCGATCGCGGTTACTCTGCCATCGCTTGGGAGTTGATCGAGAATGGCACCGATCTCACCGCTGCGAACCCCTCGGGCGTCACCCCGGTTTCTCTTTCCGTGGTCAAAGGCGAGACCGCCATGGCTGATCGCCTGCTCGATGCCGGCGCGCCGCCCGAAGGCCTCACGCCGGATGGCGACAAAGTGCTGCCATGGGCGATCCGGAATGGCCGGCTCGCCTTCGTCCGCCGTCTCATGGAAGGCGGAGCCGATCCCCATCAGAAAGATGCCGCTGGCAATCCCCTGCTCCACGTGGCGATCGAAGCCGGTCGCCGCGATCTCATGGGCGAGCTGCTCTCGCTCGGCGCGGATGCTGCGGCGGTCAATGCCGCTCACGAGTCGTCGCTGGTCGCCGCCTTGCGGAAAGACTGGCGGGATCTCGTCGCGCCGCTGGTGAAAGCCGGCTCCGATCCGAATCTGCCTGACCGCTCCGGTCGCACGCCGCTCGAGACGGCGATCGATTCCCGCGACCTCGGCCTCGCGAAAACCCTCGCCGCCGTCGGCGCCCGCCCGCTCAATGGCTCTTGGAGTGAAGCACTCTGGAAAGCCTACGGCCGCCGCGAGCTCGATGCCTGCCGGCTCCTGCTTTCGCTCGGTGTGTCTCCCGAAACCAAGGATGCCCGGGGTCGCCGGCCCCTTGAAGCCGCGCTCGACGATGACCGTGTCGACTTTCTCCATCTGTTTCTCTGCTACGGCGCGGACGGGAAGTCGCTCTACTACGAGGCTTGTCGTAGAAAGCGGGACTACCATGCGAAGCTGATTGCCGCACATGGTGGCCAGCCCCGCACCTTGCCCGCGCCATTTCTCGATACGCCACTCGGCCTGGCCATCCGCGAAGGCGACTCGCACACGGCCTTCCGTTTGCTTGCTCGTGGTGCGCGGCCAGACCAGCCGGTCGCTGAGGGCCAGTCGCCGCTGCACCTCGCCATCGTTCTGCGCCGTCCCGACATCGTGAAGGAATTGCTCAAGCGCGGCGTCGACCCGAATGCGCCGCTCTCGGCCAAGGTCTCGGAGTCATTCATCAAACTGGTCCGCGGCGGCACGGTGCGCTGGCTGCTGAAAAACGATACCAACGTCACGCCCATCATGCTCGCCGCTGACAGCGGCTGCGCCGATACTGCCCGCGCCCTGCTCGCCGCCGGAGCGCGCACCAGTGTCTGGACCAAGCGCAACCACATGTGGCCGATCAACATCGCGGCGCGGAAGAGCGACGTGACGATGATGCGCGTGATCCTCGGCAAGGATCCCGTGGTCGAGCAACGGCGCATCGTCGTCGATCTCTCCGACCAGCTCGCAGTCCTGTACGACTCGTCCGGCTTGGAACTGCTGAAGACCTCGATCTCCACCGGCCGCAAGGGCTTCTCGACGCCCACGGGGACTTACGCGATCACCAACAAGTATCGCACCTGGACCTCCACGCTCTACGACGCGAGCATGCCCTGTTTCCAGCGCCTGAGCTGTGGCGACTTCGGTTTTCATCAAGGCGTGGTCCCTGGTTATCCGGCATCCCACGGCTGCATTCGCGTGCCGGCGGGGAATGCCCAGAAGCTCTTCGCACTCACCGAGCTCGGCGACCGCGTGGAGATCCAGCCGTGAGGCAAAGGGACCTCTTCCCATCGGGTGGCGCGATCTGCTAGATGAAGCGGAGATGGCGGAAGAAACGGCTCGATTCATTTCCTTGGCAGCACGTGAGCTCGGCGACGCGGAACGTGAGGCGGCCGGGCATGAACTCGCGGCGAGAATTGCTCATGCAGGTGGGGAGAGCGAAGTCCCGCAGGCCGTCGAGCGGCTGGCATCCTCCAAGCTTCCCCATGGTTGGCGCTTCCCAGTTCTCGCGAGCTTGATCTTGGCCGGACTGGTCACAGCGCTCGCCTTCCTCATTCCTTCCCACGGGAAAGAAGCGCGGCTGCTGGCACCGATCCATCATCAGGGCCTCGACGGAAAGCACGTCGAACGCTTGCTAACGGCACTCGGACCGGCCGCTGATGATGTGCCGTTGCGAACCATTTACTACCTTGATCAGCCGGCTTGGTCCCGCGAGATCGATGCGTTGCTGGCAGAGGCTCCGGATAACCCCGCATATCACCGCTTCTACGCGAGGTGGTTCAGCTACCTGCACCCGAAGGATGTCCTACCGCCTGACTACCAGCTCAAGTGGCAGGCCTTGGAACCCGACAACGCCTTGTGGGGCATTTGCGCCGCCAACCAGCTCGCGGAGAAATCCATCAGCCGCGTGAGTCGCGGCGTGCACACCGTAACCGATGAGCCACGTTTCCAGCGGGCGCTCGACTACCTCAGTGAGGCGGCTTCGCGTGACTTTTGCCGGTCGTGGGCGGCCGGCGTTCAGGATCGCCAGCTCCGGTCATTCCGGAAGGAGAACACGCTTGAGAGTGCTTATATCGAGCAGCAGTTGCTCCAGATCGTCGGGTCCGACTCGACGAATATTTACAGCATCCTCAAAGCAGTCGAAATTCGAGCTGATCGCTTGGCGACCGCTGGTGATAAGGAGCGGTTGGAGCAGCTGATGAAGGACCTGCGGAAGATTGTGACGATGATTCTAGAGGATCCATCCAACGGTTATCTGTCCCTTACCTCGATGGAGAGGAGGGCGTCCCTGTTGGCTGCCAAATGCCGCGCCCTTGGCATGACCGAACAGGTAGAGTGGCTGGAGCGGCTTGAGGATACCTACGCCGAAATGAGAGCCACGTCGACGATGACATCGCGATCATCCGGGCTTCGGCGTTCTTCAAGCAGTTTCGCGGGTCGTTGGTTCAGTGGCTATGATGACGTCACGCTGGAGGATCTCAAACCGGGGCGGATGGCAGAGTATGCCGTCGCCGACCGGTTCGCTGCCGCAGCCGGGGTCGTCATGTGTTTTCTCATGGTAGCCGGATGCCTGATGGAAGTGCTGCGGCGGAGATCCGCCAGTGGCTTGGCGCGCGGATTGATGCCCCTTTGGCGCGGCTTGGATTACTTGTGGCTGATCGGGCTCGGGGTGGGATTCCCACTGTTCTGGTGGTTCTGTATCGTGCATGCATCGCCGCTTGGTTGCCGCGATATCGGCCTCACTTATTTTCAGTTTGCCCAGTTTCCACTGATGCAGCCTTGGCTTTCACAGGATTTCGGGGGTCTCGTGTTCGGTGCGGTCATGATTGTTCAAACGGCACGTTGGCGATGGGCGAAGCGTGGGGCGTTTCTGGCACTGCGGCCTG
>Ga0307406_10000316_pt1 | contig 28120 bp, 24 predicted proteins | sample 322Cmetagenome_3_FD_203706 | JGI IMG/M metagenome (GOLD analysis project Ga0307406, IMG submission 203706) | Maize rhizosphere microbial communities from greenhouse at UC Davis, California, United States - 322HYB-C-2 | ecosystem: Host-associated > Plants > Roots > Rhizosphere > Soil | place...
GAAATACGGCGAGTGGTTGGTCGGGACGTCGACGTTGACGGTGCCGCCGGCCACGGCGTCCGCGTACGCCTGCGGGTCGTGCCCGCCCCAGAACCAGAACACCAGCGGGACGCCGGACTCGCGGGCGAACCAGGACACGTCCTCGCTGCCCGTGAACATCCCGGGGTCCACGACCGAGCCCGCGCCGAACGCGCGCTCGAAGGCGGAGGTCAGCCGTGCGGTCGCGGCCGGATCGTTGATGGTCGGCGGCAGCGAATGATCGACGGTGATGACCGGCGACTCCTCGGCGCCCGAGGCCGCGGCCTCGGCGCGGACGATCCGCTCGACCCGCGCCATCACATCGGCGCGGGCATCGTCGTCGGGGTAGCGCAGGCTCAGCTCGAGCGTGGCGTCGGCGGGGATGATGTTGTTCTTCAGGCCCGCGTGGATCGAGCCCACCGTGACGACCGCCATCTCGCGCGGATCGATCTCGCGGGAGACGACCGTCTGCAGCCGCATGACCGTCGCGGCCGCCATGACCACCGGATCGATCGTCGCGTGCGGACGCGATCCGTGCCCGCCGCGGCCGAGCAGCTTCACGGTGAGACCGTCGCTGGCCGCCATCTGCGTTCCCGGTCGCACGCCGATGATCCCCGCCGGCAGCGGGGTCAGGTGCTGGCCCAGCACGATGTCGGGCTTCGGGAAGCGGTCGAGCACGCCGTCGGCGATCATCGCCTGCGATCCGGCGCCGTACTCCTCGGCGGGCTGGAAGACCGCGACGACCGTGCCCGACCACTCGTCCTTCGTGGCGACGAGGCGCTCCAGGGCGCCGAGAAGCGCGGTGACGTGCATGTCGTGACCGCACGCGTGCATCACCGGCACGTCGTTGCCGGCGGGATCGGTGCCGCGCGCCGTCGACGCGTACTCGAGTCCGGTGAGCTCGCCCACCGGCAGCCCGTCCATGTCGGCGCGCAGCCACACGACCGGGCCCTCGCCGGCCCCTCCTGAGCCTGTCGAAGGGTTGACGATCGACGTCGCCACACCGGTCTTGCCGAGACCCTCGACGTAGTCCAGCCCGAGGGCGGCGAGCTCGCGGGTGATGACGCCCGCGGTGCGCGTCTCCTGGAACGACAGCTCCGGATGGCGGTGAAGGTCGATGTAGAGCGCTTCGAGATCGATCGTCATGCCTTCGAGCCTACGCGGGGCGGCGGCAGCGCAGCCGCCCCCGCTCGTTGAGCGAGGAGCGCTGCGACGAGACGAAACGACGACCGGGGGGTGCGGCGTCACCGCGGCGGAGCGGTGGACGTGCGGATCACCAGCTCGAACGGCAGGGCCGGATCGGGGGGCGCCACGGCCTCGCCGAGCGCGACCATCGCCGCATCCGCGGCGCGCTCGCCCTGGGCGTGCGGGAACTGCTCGACGGTCGTCAGCCCGAAGAACCCGCTCAGCTCGTGACCGTCGACGCCGACGATCGACACGTCGCACGGCACCGACAGCCCGGCATCGCGCGCGGCGAACATGGCCCCGAAGGCGAGCTCGTCGGAGGCCGCGAAGATCGCCGTCGGTCCCCGGCGGCCCGGCTGGTCCCCTCCGGCGCCCCCGTCGGCGCCGGTCCGCAGGAGTTCGCCCATCGCCCGGTACCCGTCCTCGATCGTGAAGTCGGTGTCCACCACCGCCGCCGGCACCACGGCGGCGGCGGTCATCGTCGCCTCGAAGCCGCGCCGGCGGAGCGTCGGGATGTCGGGGTCGCCGCCGTCGCGGCTGCGACCGATGTGCGCGATGTCGCGGTGGCCGAGCTCCAGCAGGTGGGTGGTCGCGAGCCGGGCCACCGCTTCGTCGTCGATCCGCAGCGTCGACAGCCGCGGGCTCGGCGTGCCGAGACCGATCAGCGGCAGGCCGAGCTGCTCGAGCACGCTCAGCTCGCCGCCGTCGAACTCCAGTGAGAGCGCGATGACGGCATCCACCCGGCCCCGCCGCAGCGACGTCTGGAACAGCTGGCGCCGCTGCCCCGCATCGTCGGTGACGTTGTAGAGCGTGATGTCGTAGCCGTGGGGGGCCAGGCGCGACGCGATGCCGTCGAGCACGTTCGCGAAGAACCACCGGTCGACCAGCGGCACCAGCACGCCGATCGAGCGCGTGCGCCCGGTGGCCAGGCTCGACGCCGTCGCCGAGACGACGTACCCGAGCTCAGCGGCGGCCGCCCGCACCCGCGCGCGGGTGGCATCGGACAGCCGCCCCCGGCCGCTCAGCGCGCGCGAGACGGTCGCCGTCGACACCTGCGCGCGACGGGCGACCTCCTCGAGGCTCGACATGTCAGTCGGTCGCCAGCCACACCGCCGTGTCGACGGGGAGCAGGTGGCCCTCGAACGGCTCGCTGGCCACCAGCACCGTCGCCGCCGGCAGCGCCACCGGCGCGGTCCCGACGTTCGCGAGGACCGTGACCGCGCCGCCGTCCGCCTGCACGCGGAACGCGAGGACGTCCTCGCCGTACCCGTCGAGCCACTCCAGCGCGCCCGCTCCCAGGCCGAGCGCGCGGCGCGTGGCGAGGAGGCTCCGGTACAGCCACAGCGTGGAGTCGGCGTCGCGCTCCTGAGCGGAACGGGCGAGGTGCGCCCACTCCGCCGGCTGCGGCAGCCACGACGCGCCGGTCGGGCTGAAGCCGTAGGCGGGAGCGTCGGCATCCCACGGGATGGGCACACGGCACCCGTCGCGACCGTAGCGCTCGTGGTCGGTGCGGAACCAGGTCGGGTCCTGGCGGGCGTCGTCGGGGAGGTCGATGACCTCGGGAAGACCGAGCTCCTCACCCTGGTACACGTAGGCCGAGCCGGGGAGGGCGAGCATCACCGTCGTCGCCGCACGGGCGCGGCGCAGGCCCACGTCGGGGATCGGCTGGCCGGGGGAGTCGGGCCCGATGCCGTGACCCTGCGGGTTCTCGGCGGTCAGCGCGAGCCGCGAGGCGTGCCGCACGACGTCGTGGTTGGAGAGCACCCAGGTCGCCGGGGCGCCGACGGCCGGGAAGGCCCGCAGCGACTCGGAGATGACCTCGCGGATCGCCGCGGCATCCCATCCGGTCATGAGGTAAGGGAAGTTGAACGCCTGGTGCATCTCGTCGGGACGCACCCACAGCGCGGTCTTGTCGACCGTCGGGAGCCACGCCTCGGCGCACAGCGCCCGGTCGCCGTCGTACTCGGCGAGCACGCGGTTCCAGTCGCGGTAGATCTCGTGGACGCCCTCCTGGCCCCAGTAGGGCACATCCTCGTCGCCGCCGCCCATGCTGTCGGCGTCGACGGGCGGCAGGTGGTCGGGCAGGCCGTCGGATTTCACGAGGCCGTGGGCGACGTCGACCCGGAAGCCGTCGACGCCGCGGTCCAGCCAGAAGCGGAGGATCCGGCGGAACTCCTCCTGCACGACCGGGTTCGACCAGTCGAAGTCCGGCTGGGTGGAGTCGAAGAGGTGCAGGTACCACTGCCCCGGACGGCCGTCGGCCTCGGTCACGCGGGTCCAGGCCGGGCCGCCGAAGACCGATTCCCAGTTGTTGGGGGGCAGCTCGCCGTTGTCGCCGCGGCCGTCGCGGAACATGTAGCGGGCGCGCTCGGCGCTGCCGGGACCGGCGGCCAGCGCCTCCTGGAACCAGACGTGACGGTCGGAGCTGTGGTTGGGCACCAGGTCCACGATGACGCGGATGCCGCGGCCGTGAGCCTGGGCGAGCATCTCGTCCACGTCGGCGAGCGTGCCGAACAGCGGGTCGACGTCGCAGTAGTCGGCGACGTCGTAGCCCGCGTCGTTCTGGGGCGACCGGTAGAAGGGGCTCAGCCACACGGCGTCGACCCCGAGGGACACGAGGTCGTCGAGGCGGGCGGTGATCCCGGGGATGTCGCCGATGCCGTCGCCCGACGCGTCGGCGAAGGACCGCGGGTAGATCTGGTAGATCACCGCGGTGCGCCACCACTCGGAGCCGGGGCGGCGCTCGTCGGAGTTCTCCGCCGCGGAGGGCGCGAGGGCAGAAGTCGTCGTCGAAGTCATGGCATCCATCGTAGGGCAAGCGCTTGCGCACGTCGACCACGTCGCTGTTCCGCCGACGGGGTCTGCAGTACTCCTCCGATCCGGTGGGTGAGTGGCCCAGCTTCCGCGCCCCCTCGCGCGGCGGCCTCGCACCCCTGGCCCAATCGGAGGAGTTGTGCAGACCGCCCGGCTGACTCACGGGGCCCGCGTACGCTGGTGCGGTGACTCCCGACCTCGCGCGCGCCGAATCGCTCATCGCCCGGATCCCCGACTTCCCCGAGCCGGGCATCCTGTTCCGCGACATCTCGCCGCTGCTCGCCGATGCCGCGGCCATGCGCACCGTGATCGACGCGCTCGTCGCGCCGTTCGCCGGCGGGTTCGACGTGATCGCCGGGGTCGAGGCGCGCGGGTTCCTGCTGGCCGGAGCGGCCGCCGTCGCGGCCGGGGTCGGCATGGTGCCGATCCGGAAGGCCGGAAAGCTCCCCCGTCCCGCCGCCGGGGTCACGTACGACCTCGAGTACGGGAGCGCCACCATCGAGATGGCCGACGACCTCCCCGCCGGCACACGGGTCCTGCTGGTCGACGACGTGCTCGCCACGGGCGGCACGCTCCGCGCGGGACAGCGTCTGCTGGAGGAGCTCGGCTACCGGCTCGCGGGAACGGCGGTGCTCATGGAGCTCGCAGACCTCGGCGGCCGTGAGGTGTGCGGCCCGGTCCACAGCGTCTTCACCGTCTGACACAGCCCCGTCGGGCCGCCGACGCGGTGGTCAGGTGAGCGTGCCGGTCATCCCCATCCGGGTCAGCACGGCGGTCTCCACGATCTGCACGACGTTGTACAGGACCAGGGTGACCAGCGTGATCACGGCCACCGACGCCCACAGCTCCTCGAAGCGGGCCGAGGCGTTGAACTTCTGGATCATGCCGCCGATCCCCTGACCCGTCGACAGCCACTCGGCCAGGAGCGCGCCGGTGACCGCACCCGGCACCGACACCCGGGCGGCGGCGAACAGCGAGGGCAGCGCCCCCGGCACGTTGACCTTGCGGAGCGCGGTCAGCCGCGACCCGCCGTAGACGTGGACGAGGTCCAGGCTCTCGGGGTGGGCGCGGCTGAGCCCGAACAGCACGGACGCCAGGGCGGGGAAGAGCACGACGATGCTCCCGATCACGGCCACCGAGGCCGCCGAGCCGCGGCCCGTGATGAGGATGATCACTGGTGCGAGGGCCACGAGCGGAACGCTGCGCAGCAGCAGCGCGAGCGGCATCACGCCCGCCTCCACGCCGCGCGAGAGCGAGAAGAGGATCGCGAGGGCGATCGCGGCGAGGATCCCGACGACGAACCCGAGGGCGGCGTCCTGCAGGGTCTGCCCGAGCAGCGGGGCGAGGGCCGCGCGGTTCTCGGCGGCGCTCCCGGGTTCATCGCCGTCGCTGAAGAGGAACGCCCACACCTCGGCGGGACCCTTGGCGACGTACGGCGAGATGCCGGTGAGACTCACGACGCCCTGCCACAGCAGCAGGATGATCGCGAGCGTCACCACAGCGTTCAGCGCGGCGCGACCGACCGCGTGCCACATCGTCCGGTTCATCGGCGGGCCCCCGCCCCGTACGCACGGCCCGAGACCCACGGGGTCACCAGCCGCGACAGGAGGCCCACCAGCGCGTAGCCGGCCAGGGCGATGAGCGCGCACAGGAGGAACACGACCCACACCCGGGCGGAGTCGAGGTTGCCCTGCAGACGGATGAGGGTGATGCCGACGCCGCGGTCGATCGCTCCCATGTACTCGCCGAGGACGGCGCCGAGGAACGCGCTCGGGACCGCGATCTGGAGCGCGTTGAGGATCGAGGGGAGCGCGGCGATCAGCCGGACCTTCCGCAGCTGCGTCAGCCGCGAGCCGCCGTAGACGCGGACGACGTCGAGCGACGCCCGGTCGGCGGCGGTGAAACCGAGGACGGCGCCGACGACGGTCGTGAAGAAGACGGCCAGGGCGGCGAGGAAGACGGCGGTGGAGCTGGCATCGCCCGGCTGCTTCGCGCCGCCGAGGGTCACGATCGCGATGCCGCCGACGGCGACGACGGGAAGGCAGTAGCTGACGACGGCGATCTGCATGACGATGGGCTCCAGCCGCGGAAGCAGCAGCACGGTCGCGGCGAGCAGCAGCGCGATCCCGTTGCCCCACGCGTAGCCGATCGCCGCCTCCCGCACGGTCACGGAGAACACCGACCAGTAGGCGGCGGGACCGTCGGAGACGAGGGTCGTCAGCACGACCCACGGCGAGGGCACCGGCGTGTAGTCGGTGCCCGGGGCGGGCGTGAACACGGTGGCCGAGAAGACCCACCACGCCGCGATGAGCACGGCGGTGCCGATCACCGCCGCGAGCCAGCCCGGCATCCGGGTGCGGGAGCGCACGTCAGGACTCCGCGGCGGCCCGGCCGTCGGCGCCGAAGAGGAGCTCGGAGGCGCGGTCGACGAGGGCGTGGAACTCGGGCGTCCGCTGCATCTCCGGGGTGCGCGGCCGCGGGAGGTCGACCTCGATGATCTCCTTCACGCGACCCGGCCGCGGCGACATGACCGCCACGCGGTCCGACAGGAAGATCGCCTCGGAGATGCCGTGGGTGACCAGGAGCGTGGTGGCCGGCTTCTCGCTCCAGATGCGCAGCAGCTCGAGGTTCAGGTTCTGGCGGGTCATGTCGTCGAGGGCGCCGAACGGCTCGTCGAGCAGCAGCACGGAGGGCTTGAGGGCGAGCGCGCGGGCGATCGAGACGCGCTGGCGCATGCCGCCCGACAGCTGCGACGGCCGCGACTTCTCGAAGCCCTGCAGGCCCACGAGCGCGATCAGCTCGTCGATGTAGGCGTCGTCGACCGGGCGCCCGGCGACCTCGAAGGGCAGCCGGATGTTGCTGCGCACGCTCCGCCAGGGCAGGAGCGCGTGGTCCTGGAACGCGATGCCGAGCTCGCCCGAGGCGCGCAGCTCGTGCGGGGTCTTGCCGTCGACCCGCACCTCGCCGCCGGTGGGCGTCTCGAGGTCGGCGAGGATCCGCAGGATCGTGGACTTCCCGCACCCCGAGGGGCCGAGAAGGGCCAGGAAGGACCCCTGGTCGGTGTGCAGGTCGGTGTCCTGCAGGGCCGTCACGGTGCGCCCGCGACCGGTCGCGAACGTCTTGGTCAGGCCGTCGATCCGGATGCCGGTGCCCCCCTGTGCGGGGAGGGCGCCGGCATCCGTCGTCGTGGAGCTCTGGTTCATGGATTCAGGTGCGGCTGATCAGGGCAGGTAGTTCTTGAGCTCGGCGTCCTCGGCGTAGATCTCGTCGATGATCGTCGTGTCGAAGAGCTCGTCGACCGAGACCTCCCAGCCGGCGGCGGCGAGCGAGTCGACCGTCTGCTGCTTCAGCTCGTCGGAGATGGTGAACAGGCCGTTCTCCTCGGTCTCGGGCGTCGAGATCAGGAGCTTCTCGGCCTCCAGCCCCATGCCGGTCTTCGTCGGGTCGAGGGCGCCGAACACGGCCTCGAGGCCCTCGGCGGATTCCTCGGCGGCGGCGTTGTAGTACTTCTCGATGAGCTCGACCGAGTCGTCGGTCGAGTTCTGGAAGACGTCGGTCCAGCCCTTGATCTCCGCGGTCAGGAACGCCTTCAGCAGATCCCTGTTCTCGGCCAGGTACTGGTCGGTGACCGAGAAGGTCTCGGCGACGTAGGGCACGCCGTTGTCGGCGTACGAGAGGTTGGTGATCTCGTAGCCGGCCAGCTCGACGGTCAGCGCCTCGTTGGTGAGGTAGGCCATGAACCCGTCGACGTCGCCGTTCATCAGCGGGGTCGGATCGAAGTCGACGGGGACGACGGTGACGTCGGCCGGATCGATGCCGTTGGCGTTCAGCAGCGCCTGGAAGACCGACGCGTTGGAGTCCTGCACGCCGATCGTCTTGCCGACGAGGTCCTGCGGGGTCGTGATGTTCCCGCCGTCTGCCAGCGACAGGATGGTGAAGGGGTTCTTCTGGAAGGTCGCTCCGATGATCTTCAGCGGAGCGTCCTGCTCGGCGATCGCGGCGCCGATCGAGGCGGCGTCGGAGAGGGCGACCTGCACGGTGCCCGACAGGAGCTTCGCGACGCCGGTGTCGGGCCCGGAGATGCCGATCACGTTCGAGAAGCCGGCCTCGTCGTAGTAGCCGTTCTCGTAGGCGTAGAACTCGCCGGCGAACTCCTCGTTCTTGATCCACGAGTACTGGACGCTGATCTCGCCGAAGTCGGCGGCCGCGTCGCCGGATCCCGACGGGGCCGGGTCGCTGCTTCCCGCGCAGGCGGAGAGTGCGAGAACGGATGCCACGGCAACGGCTGCCGTGGCGAGGACGCGGGCGCGCGGGCGCCGGGTGCTGTGGATCGCCATCGAGGTCCTTCGGATGAGGTGTCGGGTGTGGTGTCGCATGCGACGGATTGCGGTGCAGGTGGCACCATGATCGCGCCGTCGTGTGTACGGCTTCGGCCGCTCGTGTTTCCACCGTGTGACAAGTGCGCGATCCCCCGGCCTCGGCGGCGGGGGGTCGCGGGTGGGATACTCGTTGTGCCCTTCAGGAAAGGACCGCTGTGGGAACCACCACCTACGAACCGACCGTGCACATCACCTCGAGCACGGGAGCCCAGATCCACGTCGGCGGCGAGATCGACGAGGTCTTCGCATCGACCGAGGAAGGTCTGCGTGCGCGGGTCGTCGAGGCGATCCGTCAGCTGGCGGCGTCAGCGGGCGAGCCCGTGACCGCCACCGTCGTCGACGGGGCCGCACGCTGGCCGATGATCGTGCACCCCGACGGCACCTTCCTGGAGGCGACGTCGCTGTCGTCGGCGGGCGAGGCGGCGCCGATCGGCGAGGGCGACGTGCCGACCCCGGATCCGGCCGCCGCGGAGGCATCGGCTTCTGCCGAGGCGGAGGCACCGGTCCCCGCCGCGGAGGTGCCGCTTCCCGTGTCCGCCGCAGCGACGCCCCAGCCCGTGGCGGCCGTCCACGAGGCGCCTGCTCCCGCGGCATCCGCTCCCGCCGCATCGGCTCCCGTGGCATCCGCTCCCGCCGGCGCGCTGCGCGGCGACGGGCTCCGGCGCGAGCAGTCCGCGCCGCGCACCGCCCCGACCGTCGACGATCTGCTGAGCTCCCGCAGCGACCGCTCCCGGCCGCGCGCCACCGAGGGCTGGCAGGGCTCGATCCGCCGGGCGACCGGCGGTGCGATCTCGCCGCGCCCCGGCAAGGCCGAGCGGTCGCGCCTCGAGCGCGAGCGCAAGGTCCAGCGGCGGCTCGACGCGCCGCGCACGATCGTGGTGCTCAACCCCAAGGGCGGCGCCCACAAGACCACGAGCACGCTGCTGCTCGCCGCGACCTTCGGCACCCAGCGCGGCGGCGCGACGCTCGCGTGGGACAACAACGAGACCCGCGGGACGCTCGGCTGGCGCGCGCAGAACGCGCCACACCACCGGACGGCCGTCGACCTGCTCGCCGACCTCGATCGGTTCACCGAGCCCACGCAGGCGAGCCTCGCCGGGCTCGACACCTACGTCCGCACCCAGGTCGACGCCCGGTTCGACGTGCTCGCCTCCGACGAGGACGCGGCGGCCTCCTCGACCATCGATGCCGCCGCGTTCGACCGCCTGCACGGGGTGCTCTCGCGCTACTACCGCCTGCTGATCGTCGACACCGGCAACAACATGCGCGCCTCGAACTGGGTCGCCGCCGTCGCCGCGGCCGATCAGCTCGTCATCGTCTCGACGGTGCGCGAGGACACCGCGGCCAGCGCCGCGTGGCTGCTCGACGGCCTCCGCGAGAAGGGCTTCGACCACAAGATCGATCAGGCGGTGACGATCCTGGCGGCCCCGTCCGCGCGCCCCGACAAGCGCCTGTCGGAGCGCCTGGAGCGTCACTTCGAGCAGGTCACCTCGGCCGTCGTGCACGTGCCGTTCGACCCGGCGCTCGTCGACGGCGGGCCGATCGACTTCGATGCGCTGTCGGCGGAGTCGCGCGATGCGTGGCTGACGGTCGCGGCGACGGTGGCCGACCGGCTCTGACGCGCGCCGGCACCCGCCTGCGGTCGGCTGCGCGCGATCAGGCGGGCAGCACCACGTTCTCGAAGTCCTCACCGGCGAGCAGATGGGCGATCTGCCGCCGCAGCAGTGCCGCCAGCCGCGGCCGCATCGCGCTGGAGGCTCCCCCGACGTGCGGCGCGATCAGCACGCCCGGCAGGGTCCACAGCGGATGGTCCTGCGGCAGCGGCTCCGGGTCCGTCACGTCCAGGGCGGCGCGGAGGCGTCCGGCGGCGACGTGGCGCACGAGCGCGTCGGTCTCGATGAGCGGCCCTCGGCCGACGTTCACGACGAGCGCGCCGTCGGGAAGGGCGGCCAGCTCGGCCTCGCCGATCAGGTGGCGGGTGGCCTCGCCGCCCGGGAGGGAGGCGATGAGGATGTCGACGGTCGGCAGCAGCTCGCCGAGCTCGTCGATGCCGTGGACCCGGACCCCGTCCTCGTCGCGAGCCCGCGAGGCCACCGGGACGAGCTCGACCTCGAAGGGCGCCAGGCGGGCGGCGATCGCGGTGCCGACGCCGCCGTAGCCGAGCAGCAGCACGCGCCGGTCCGCGAGGCTGTCGGCGAAGACCGGTGCCCAGGTGCCGACCTGTCCGTCGATCGCGAAGCGGTGGACGTGGCGCTGCACCGCGAGGGTCAGGGCCACCGCGAGCTCGGCGGTCGAGGTCTCGTGGACGGTCGTCGCGTTGGCGAACGGGATGCCCGGGGGCAGCACGTCCTCGACGCCCTCGTAGCCGATCGCCTGACCCTGGACGAGGCCGATCTCCGCCTCGCCGAGGCGGCCGAGGAGCCCCTGCTGCGTCATGTAGGGCGGGACGACGATGTCCAGGCGCGGACGCGGGGCCGGCGACTGCAGGTCCCACACGATCACCTCCACCCCGTCGGGGGCGGGGGCGAGGTCGGCGGCGAGCTCGGCGGTCGGAACGGTCACGACGAAGGTCATCCCTCACACGCTACCGGCAGCCGCGAGGGGCGGGCGCGACGGAGTAGCCTGCTCAGTACCCCGCGAGTACCCCGCGACAAGGAGATCGCCGATGATTCCCGAGATCAACTACTGGGCCGTGATCGTGGCGACTGTCGCCGCGATGGTCGTCGGCTCCATCTGGTACGTCCCCAAGGTGTTCGGCGCCCGCTGGAAGCGGCTCGCCGAGGTGCGCGATCCCGAGACGTCGCTGCAGGCGGTCCTCCCCCTCATCGTCTCGATCGCCCTGTCGTTCCTGCTCGCCTGGGTGCTCGCCGGCTCGGTCGCGATCGCGTGGCACTTCTACGGCGGCGGCTACCTGTCGTCGGCGCTCGTGACGGGGCTGACCCTGTGGGCGGGCTTCACCGCCGGCCGCATCATCGTCCACGACGTGTTCGCCGGCCGCCCGTCGCAGCTGACGGTGCTCAACATCTCCCACGAGCTCGTGCTCATCCTGGTGATGTCGCTGATCATCGGCGTCTGGCCGCCCGCCGGCACCGTCTAGCTCACCGCAACGGCAGGGGTTGTCCCACTTTCGGCTGTGGGTTGACCCCATTGTGGTGGGGGTTGTCCCCGTTTCGGTGGCTCGCCGGGGGCTGAATCAGCCGAATGTGGGACATGCCCCGGGGTGCTGGGCGGCAGTCTGCCGATTGTGGGACATGCTCAGTGGCTCCACGCGGCAGGCTGCCGATTGTGGGACATGCTCAGGGTGACGCTGGGGGTTGTCCCAGTTTCGGTGGGGTGTGTCCCAGTTGCGGTCGACTCGGCAGGGGCAGACCAGCCGATTGTGGGACATGGCCCGACGGAACCAGCCGATTGTGGGACATGGCCCGACGGAACCAGCCGATTGTGGGACATGGCCCGGGGGAACCAGCCGAATGTGGGACAGGCTCAGGCGGCGGCGGATGCCAGGGAGGCGATCGCCGACGTGAAGAAGCCGAGCCCGTCGATGCCCGACCGCATCGCGGCGGCGGTGTCGGGGCCGAAGCCCGCCTCGACGGCGTGCTCCGGGTGCGGCATGAGGCCGACGACGTTGCCGCGCTCGTTGGTGAGCCCGGCGATGTCGTCGAGCGAGCCGTTGGGGTTGACGCCCACGTAGCGGAAGGCGACGAGACCCTCGCCCTCGATGCGCGCGAGGGTCTCCGCCGAGCAGATGTAGCCGCCGTCGCCGTTCTTCAGCGGGATCGTGATCTCCTGGCCGGCCTCGAAGTGCGAGGTCCAGGCGGTCGACGCGTTCTCGACGCGCAGGCGCTGGTCGCGACGGATGAACTGCTGGTGGGCGTTGCGGATCAGGCCGCCGGGCAGGAGGTGCGCCTCGACGAGCATCTGGAAGCCGTTGCAGATGCCGAGGATGGGCATGCCCTGGCCGGCGGCGTCCTTCACCTCGGCCATGATCGGCGACAGCGCGGCGATGGCGCCCGCGCGCAGGTAGTCGCCGTAGCTGAAACCGCCGGGGAGCACGAGTGCGTCGACGCCCTCGAGGTCGTGCGAGCCGTGCCACAGGGCGACCGGCTCGGCGCCGGCGAGGCGGATGGCGCGCTGCGCGTCGCCGTCGTCGAGCGAGCCGGGGAAGGTGATGACCCCGATGCGGGCGGTCACTCGACGACCTCGATGCCGACCACGTCCTCGATCACGGCGTTGGAGAGGATCTCGTCGGCGATCTTCTTCACCGTGGCCAGCGTCGCCTCGTCGGCGGCATCGACGGTGAGTTCGAAGCGCTTGCCGATCCGCACCCCCGAGATGCCGTCGACCTCCAGGCGCGAGAGGGCGCCGGCGACGGCCTTCCCCTGCGGGTCCAGCAGCTCGGCCTTGGGCATGACGTCGACGACGATGGTGGGCATCTGATCCTCCAGGCGGCCGCGTTTCGCGGCCGCGGCTTCGGTCGTTGAGCGACGAGCGTCGCGAGGAGTCGAAACGCCGGAGAAGTCGCGGGAAGGGTGCGCGACCAGTCTACGGGGCGGCGGGTCGCCGTCCGAGCGGATGCCGTGATCGAACCGTGACCTCACTCATGGGAGCGCTCCCTTGACATTCGTGGGAGCGCTCCCGTACGTTCGTGACGTCTGGTGAGAGCGCTCCCACGAACCCCAATGTGAGGGCAGTCGCCGACGACAGCGAACACGCAGCAAGACCCACACCACAAAGGAGTGACACGTGAAATCACGCGCACTGCGCCGCATCGGGATCATCGCCGGCGCCGCAACCACCACTGCGATCGTGCTTGCCGGCTGCACCGGCGGCGGAACGCCCACCCCCACCTCGAGCGGGGACGGAGACACCAACTTCGAGGGTGTCGAGCTCACCATCGCGACGTTCAACGACTTCGGCTACACCGACGAACTCCTCGCCGAGTTCACGGAGGAGACCGGGATCACCGTCGTCCACAACAAGGCGGCCACCTCGAACGACGCCCGTGCCAACTTCTTCCAGAAGCTGGGCAAGACCGGCCTGGCCGACGTCGAGGGCGTCGAGGTCGACTGGTTCACCGAGATGATGAAGTACTCGGACCTCGTCGCCCCCGTGCCCGACGACCTGAAGGGCCGCTGGCTCGACTGGAAGGAGCAGGCGGCGACCGACGCGAACGGCAACCTGGTCGCGTACGGCACCGACATCGGCCCGCAGGCCATCTGCTACCGCGGCGACCTCTTCGAGGCAGCCGGCCTCCCCAGCGACCGCGCCGAGGTCGCCGAGCTCTTCCCGACCTGGGACGCGTTCTTCGATGTGGCCGACGAGTACGTCGCCACGACGGGCAAGCCGTTCATCGACTCCGCGAACTCCGTCCTCCAGGGCCTCGTCAACCAGCTCGAGACCGCCTACGAGCAGCCCGACGGCACCATCGTCGCGACCGAGAACCCCGACATCCGCGCCGCGTACGACACCGTCGTGGACCGGGCGATCCCGATCGCCTCGTACCCCGGCCAGTGGAGCGACGACTGGTACGCCTCGATGGCCGGTGGCGAGTTCGCCGCCATGCTGTGCCCGCCGTGGATGCACGGCATCATCGCCGGTGAGGCTCCCGACGTGACCGGATGGGACGTCGCCGACGCCTTCCCCGAGGGCGGCGGGAACTGGGGCGGCTCGTACCTGGTCGTGCCGGCCAACGGTGCCAACGTCGAGGCGGCTCAGCTGCTCGCCGACTGGCTGACCTCGCCCGAGACGCAGATCAAGGCGTTCAACAACGCGGGGACGTTCCCCAGCCAGCCCGAGGCGCAGTCCAGCGCCGACCTGACCGGCTTCGTGAACGACTACTTCAACGGCGCCCCGACCGGTGAGATCGGCATCAACCGTGCCAACGCGATCACCGTCGCCACCTACAAGGGCGAGAAGTACTTCCAGTTCCACGACGCCCTGCAGAACGCGATCACCCGCGTCTTCGACGGCCTCGAGGACAAGGAGACCAGCTGGAACACCTGGGTGACCGAGGTCAGCGCGTTCTGACCCGACCACCGCTCGGTCCCTGATGACGGGGGCGCGGCGACCCGAACGCCGCGCCCCCGCCATCCCCCTCCCCGACCCGAAGGACGATCGTGACCACGACCACGCCGCGACCGGCGGCACGCACCCGGACCCCTGAACCCGGCCCCCGTCAGCCCCGAGTCATCTCGTTCTCGCAGAAGCTCAGCCGGTGGGACCTCAAGTTCTCGCCCTACCTCTACATCTCGCCGTTCTTCCTCATGTTCGCCGTCGTGGGACTCTTCCCCATCGGCTACACCGCGGTCATCTCCTTCATGGACTGGGACCTGGTCCGGAACTCGGGGGAGTTCGTCGGATTCGACCAGTACGTCTGGATCCTGTCGCAGCCCCACTTCTGGACGGCCCTGCGCAACACGTTCAGCATCTTCCTGCTCTCCAGCGTCCCGCAGCTGATCCTCGCGATCTTCATCGCCGCCGTGCTCGACCGCCACATCCGCGCGAAGACCTTCTGGCGCATGAGCGTGCTCGTGCCCTACGTCGTCGCCCCGATCGCGGTGGGCCTCATCTTCAACGCGATGTTCGCCGACCAGTCCGGCTTCATCAACGGCATCCTCCAGGCGATCGGGCTCTCGGCCGTGCCCTGGCATGTCGAGCCCCTGTGGAGCCACGTCGCCATCGCGACGATGGTCAACTACCGCTGGACCGGGTACAACACGCTGATCCTCCTCGCCGCCATGCAGGCGGTCAACCGCGACTACTACGAGGCCGCCACCGTCGACGGCGCCGGCCCCGTCCGCCAGTTCTTCGCCATCACGATGCCGTCGCTGAAGCCCACGCTCATCTTCGTCATCATCACCTCCACCATCGGCGGCCTGCAGATCTTCGACGAGCCGCGCGTGTTCGACCAGTTCGGTCGGGGCGGCGCCGCGCAGCAGTGGCTGACGATCACCCTCTACCTGTACGACATCGGCTGGGGCCAGTGGAACTTCGGCCGCGCCGCGGCCATGGCGTGGATCCTCTTCGTCATCATCCTGCTCATCGGCCTCGTCAACCTGCTCGTCACCAGATCGCTGGTCAGAGACGAAGGTCTCCACAGAGAGCTGACGAGACGGCAGGAGCGCCAGCTCGCCAAGACGGCGAAGCAGAACGTGAAGGAGGATCAGCGATGAGCGTCGGCACATCGGCATCCCTGGCGACCGTCGAAGAGGGCATCCCGACGGCCCGCGAGCGGCGCAAGGCGGGACGGACCACCCGCATCCGCGGCAGCCGGCCCGGGTTCTGGGTCTACGCGATCCTCGGCACCGTCTTCCTCTCGGCGGTCTTCCCGCTGTACTGGTCGTTCATCATCGGGTCGGGCGACTCGACCACGCTGCGCAAGCCGTTCCCGTGGGTGCCGGGGGGCAACTTCATCGACAACGCGCTGTCGGTGATCACCAACCCCGCCGTGAACTTCTGGCCGGCGCTGTGGAACTCCATCTACAGCTCGTTCCTCATCGCCGCCGCCGTCGTGATCACCTCCACCCTCGCCGGCTGGGCGTTCGCGAAGCTCCGGTTCCTCGGCGGACCCGCGCTGCTCGTCTTCGTCGTCGCGACGATGGCCGTGCCGCAGCAGCTGGGCGTCGTGCCGCTGTACATCCTCTTCAGCGAGCTCGGCTGGACGGGGCAGATCGGCGCGATCATCATCCCGGCGCTGACCAGCGCGTTCGGCGTGTTCTGGATGACCCAGTACCTGCGTCAGGCCGTGCCCGACGAGCTGATCGAGGCGGCACGCGTCGACGGCGCGTCGATGATCCGCACGTTCTGGACCGTCGGCGTCACCGCCGCCCGTCCGGCCGCGGCCATGCTGTTCCTCTTCACCTTCGTCGGCGCGTGGAACAACTTCTTCTGGCCGTTCATCGTGCTCGATCGGCAGAACCCGACCCTGCCCGTGGCTCTGTCGCTGCTGCAGTCCAACTACTTCGTCGACTACTCCATCGTCCTCGCCGGCGTCATCCTGGCCACGATCCCGCTGCTGCTGCTGTTCATCTTCGCCGGCAAGCAGCTCGTGAGCGGCATCATGGCGGGCGCGGTCAAGGGCTAGGGCGGTACTCTCCATGAGCCACGTTCCTCGAGAGGACTCTGCCTCCATGTCCCGCACCTTCCCCCAGGGCTTCCTGCTCGGCGCCGCCACGGCGGCCTTCCAGATCGAGGGCGCCGCCTTCGAGGACGGCCGCACGGCGTCCATCTGGGATGCGTTCTGCCGCGTTCCCGGAGCGGTCATCAACGGCGACCACGGCGACGTCGCGTGCGACCACTACCACCGCTACCGCGATGACGTGGCCCTCATGAAGGACCTCGGCCTGGACACCTACCGCTTCTCGGTGTCGTGGTCGCGCGTGCGCCCCGACGCCGGGCCGCTCAACCCGAAGGGCCTCGACTTCTACAAGCGCCTCGTGGACGAGCTGCGGGACGCCGACATCCTGCCGTGGCTCACCCTCTACCACTGGGACATGCCGCAGGCGCAGCAGGACCGCGGCGGCTGGACCGCGCGCGAGAGCGCCGACCGCTTCACGGAGTACGCGCTCGACGTCCACGACGCGCTCGGCGACCGCGTGCAGAACTGGACGACGCTCAACGAGCCCTGGTGCTCGTCGTTCCTGAGCTACACCGGCGGCATCCACGCACCCGGTCACTACTCGGTCACCGAAGGCGTGCTGGCCGCCCACCACCTGCTGCTCGCGCACGGGCAGACGGTGCAGGCGCTCCGCGCGCGCGACGCGTCGCTCGACCTCGGCATCACGCTGAACCTCACCGTGGCCGAGCCGGCCGACCCGGCCGACCCCGCCGACGTCGACGCGGCGCGGCGGATCGACGGCCAGTTCAACCGTTGGTTCCTCGACCCGATCTTCCGCGGGAGCTACCCCGCCGACATCGTGGCGGACTTCCGGGCCGTCGACGCGGCGGCCGTCGACGCGCTCGAGGCGGCGACGCTCCCGGGCGACCTCGACGTCATCTCGACGCCGCTGGCGGCGCTGGGGGTCAACTACTACCACGGCGAGTTCGTCGGCGGCCGTCCCGACCCGAACCCGCCGACGCCCGGCGACGCCCCGACGAGCCGCCCGACCGCCTCGCCCTTCCCGTCGCACGAGGACATCCACTGGCACGAGCGGGGCCTGCCCCGCACCTCGATGCACTGGGAGGTGCAGCCCGAGGGCCTGACCACGCTCCTGCAGCGGGTCTCGGACGAGTACACGAAGGACGCCGGCACGGCGCTGTACGTCACCGAGAACGGCGCGGCCTACGACGACGCCGTGACGGTGGTCGACGGTGAGACGCGCGTCCACGACGCCGAGCGCACGGACTTCCTGCGCGGACACCTCGGTGCCGTGCTCGACGCGGCCGAGGCCGGCGTCGACGTGCGCGGCTACTTCTACTGGTCGCTGCTGGACAACTTCGAGTGGGCGTGGGGCTACGAGAAGCGGTTCGGGATCGTCCGCGTGGATTACGACACCCAGGAGCGGACGCTGAAGGACAGCGCGCTGGAGTATCGTCGGGTCATCGCCTCCCGTGCGATCGACATCCCCGCCCGCCCCGCCCTTCGCCTGCAGAGGTAGCCCCGCCGTGACCATCGATTCGACGCGCTCCGCCGCGACCATCGAAGAGGTGGCTGCCGCGGCGGGCGTGTCCCGGTCGACGGTCTCGCGCGTCGTGAACGGCTCGACGGCCGTGAGCCCCGCCGCGCTGGAGGCGGTGCATCGCGCCATCGCGGAGCTCAACTACGTGCCCAACCGGGCGGCGCGCTCGCTCGCCAGCCGGGCGACGATGGCCCTCGCGCTCGTCGTGCCCGAGGACACCACGCGGTTCTTCGGCGACCCGTTCTTCGCGGCGATCGTCTCGGGGATCAACGCGCGGCTCAGCCGGTCCGACTACGTGCTCAATCTGATCATCGCCAGCGACGACCCGCAGGACAAGGCGACCGCGTACCTGCGCAGCGGCGCGGTCGACGGCGCGATCGTCGTCTCGCACCATACGAGCGACACGTTCATCGACCGCATCGCCGCCGCCGTGCCCGTCGTCTACGGCGGGCGGCCCGTGCGCGAGCGGGAGCGGGACCACTACGTCGACGTCGACAACGTCGCCGGCGGTCGCCGTGCGACCGAGTACCTCATCGGCACCGGCAAACGGCGCATCGCGACGATCGCGGGGCCCCTCACGATGCCCGCCGGCGTCGACCGCCTCGCCGGATACCGCGAGGCGCTGGCCGCTGCCGGGCTCGAGGAGGTGGCGGTCGAGGACGGCAACTTCACGGCCGACGGCGGCGCCGCCGCCATGCAGCGGATCCTCGACCGCGGCGCGGACTTCGACGCCCTCTTCGTCGCGAGCGACCTCATGGCCCGCGGCGCCCTGGCCACGCTCGGGCGCGCCGGTCTCCGCGTGCCCGACGACGTCGCGATCATCGGCTTCGACGATTCGCCGGTCGCGCAGACGGTCAACCCGCAGCTCACCACGATGCGGCAGCCCTCGTTCCAGCAGGGCGAGCGGATGGCCGACATCCTGCTGTCGATCCTCGCCGGCGGCAACCCGCCGCACGTGACGATCCTCGAGACCGAGCTGATCGTCCGCGTCTCCGCCTGAGTCGCTGCCCGCCGGAACCCTCGGCGCGGTTCACAGCTCCGGAACGACGCTCCCCCCGCGGCCTCGGGGGCGGCAGGGGGAGCGCAGCGCGGAGTTCTTCCGGAGATGTGGACGGCGGCGCCTACTGCGGGTCGCCGCCGAGCTGGCCGATCGGCACGATGGGGCCGCCGTCGTCCGCGCCGGTCTTGCGCCAGCGGGCGATCGCATTTCCGCCGTGGTAGATCACGAGTGCGGCGAGCGTGCCGAGGACGATCGCGCCGAAGCTCAGCGTGCCGAGGTTCATCGTGAAGCCCGCGATCGCGATGACGAAGGCGACCGCGACCGTGTACTGGTTGACGGGGCGCGAGAAGTCGACCTGGTTGTCGACCCAGATCTTGATGCCGATGACGCCGATCAGGCCGTAGAGCGCGGTCGTCACGCCGCCGAGCACGCCGGCGGGCATCGCGAAGATGACCGCGCCGACCTTGGGTGAGAAGGCGAGCAGCACCGCGACGGCGCCGGCCACCCAGTAGGCGGCGGTCGAGTACACGCGGGTCGCGGCCATGACGCCGATGTTCTCGCCGTAGGTCGTCGTGCCCGAGCCGCCGAAGGCGCCCGCGAGCGTCGTGGCCAGGCCGTCGGCGACGAGGGCGCGTCCGGTGTGGCGGTTGATGCCGGGGTCGCCGGTCATCGTCGCGACGCCGCGCACGTGGCCGACGTTCTCGGCGATCAGCACGAGCACGACGGGGAGGAACATCGGCAGCATGCTCCAGGCGACGGCGTCGCCGAAGGCCGGAAGGTGGAACTCGGGCAGGCCGACCCAGGCGGCATCCGCCACCCCGGAGAAGTCCACGCGCCCGAGGATGATCGCCACCAGGTACCCGACGACCACCCCGAGGAAGATCGAGATGCGGCCGAGGAACCCGCGGAAGAGCACCGCGAACAGGATCGACGCCGCGAGAGTGATCGTGCCCAGGAGTGCGTCCTGGCTGAAGTTCTGCCAGGCGACCGGCGCCAGGTTCAGGCCGATGAGCGCCACGATCGCGCCCGAGACCACCGGCGGCATGAGTTTCTCGATCCAGCGGGTGCCGGTCGCCTGCACGAGGAAGCCGACGCCGGCCAGCAGCAGGCCCGCCACGAACACGCCCAGAAGGGCCTGGCTGATCTGCGCGGCCGTCTCGAGCGGCTGACCCTCACCGGGGCCGAGCGCGAGGATCGGCGCGATGAACGCGAACGACGAGCCGAGGTAGCTGGGCAGGCGGTTGCGGGTGAGCAGCAGGAAGAGGAACGTTCCGAGGCCCGAGAACAGCAGGGTGGTGGAGACGGGGAAGCCGGTCAGCAGCGGGACCAGGAAGGTCGCGCCGAACATGGCCACGACGTGCTGGGCGCCGATGGCGATCGTGCCCGGCCAGCTCAGGCGCTCGTCGGGCTTGACGACGGCGCCGCGCTCGACGTGGCGGCCGTCGCCGTGGAGTTTCCAGGTGGGCATGGCGATGCTCCTCAGAATCAGGGGGAGGTCGGGCGTGGTGCTCGACGTCAGGTTATCTGGGAGATCGCTGGGAGCGCGTGAGCGGCACGCTCAGGCGGTGAGGAGCCCCAGCAGTTGGCGGTAGGTGGCCGCGGTGCGGGTGACGATGTCGGCGGGGAGCTCGGGCGGCGTGCCCGTCTTGTCCCAGTTCGCCGCGAGCCAGTCGCGGACGATCTGCTTGTCGAAGCTCGCCATCCGCTCGGCGGGGGTCGCGCCCGTGCGCCAGGCTTCGGCGTCCCAGTAGCGCGACGAGTCGCTCGTGAGCACTTCGTCGGCGAGGGTGAGCACGCCGTCGTCGTCCATGCCGAACTCGAACTTCGTGTCGGCGAGGATCAGCCCCCTCGCCTCGGCGACGGCGGCGGCCCGCGCGTAGATCTCCAGCGATGCGTCGCGCAGTTCGGCGGCGCGGTCGGGGCCCACGATCTCCGCGGTCTGGGAGAAGGTGATGTTCTCGTCGTGCTCGCCCAGCGGCGCCTTGTACGCCGGCGTGAAGATCGGCTCGGGAAGACGGTCGCCGTTGCTCAGCCCGGGCGGGAGGCCGATGCCGCACACCGTCTGGGTGGCGCGGTATTCGGCCCAGCCCGATCCGGTCAGGTAACCGCGCACGACGCACTCGATCGGCTGCATCTCGAGGGAGCGGACGACCATCGCGCGATCGGCGACCTCGGCGGGGGGCTCCGCTCCGGGAACGAGGTGGTTCGGGACGGGGCGCCCCCCGTCGGCGCCGGCGAGCTGGTCGAACCACCAGAGGCTGAGGCGGGTGAGCACCGCTCCCTTGCCGGGGATGCCCGGGCTCAGCACGTGGTCGAACGCGCTCACGCGATCGCTCGCGACGACGAGCATGGTGGCGGAGGCGCCCGCTGCGTCGTCGGCCGGACGGTACAGGTCGCGGACCTTGCCCGAGTACACATGGGTCCAGCCGGGGAGATCGCGCGCATCCGTCACCCGTCCATTATCCGGGTGGGTGCGCCTGATCGGTGCGTCGATGAGCGCGGCGGTGCCCAGAGGCCGGCCGTTCACGCCGTCAGCTCATAGCGCGCGCGACCTCCGCGGCGCGGCGTGCGGGCTGGGTCGATCCAGGGTGGCGGGATGAGCCACACCGTGGCGGCCGTGCCTGCCCCGTCGACATCGACCTCCCAGCCGTCGTCGTGGATGCGGTGGTGGCACCCGGAGCACAGCAGCACTCCGTTGGCGAGGTCGGTCGGCCCGCGGTCTCGCTCCCACCATCGGATGTGGTGCACGTGGGTCCAGGCGGCGGGCGCGCCGCAGGACGCGCAGCCGCCGTCGCGCTCGCCGAGGGCGAGCTTCTGCGAGCGGGTGAAGAGGCGCTTGGCCCTTCCCCAGTCGAGGATCTCGGACTCGCCGCCCAACACGCACGGGATGAGCTCGGCGTCGGCGGCGATCCGGCGTGCGGTCCGGGCGCTGACGGGGGTGTCGATGCCGTCGATGGTCGCCACGCCCTCACCGGAGATCAGGGCGTCGAGCGCGACGCGCACGACCACGGTCGCCGACGGGGCAGTGGGGAGCGCATCGCACCCGAGCGCGTGACGGCAGAGGTCGGCGAGCGCGTCTGCCTGCAGCTGCTTCACGCTGCGCTGGTCGCGCTCCGCCTCCTCGCGGTGCTCGTTGCGGCGCAGCGCGCCGGTGACGATCCCGTCGATCGCCGCCCGGACCGGTGCGGCAGTCTCGGGGTCGAGCCGGGCCGTGAGGAGTGTCATCCCATCGCGTTCCTGGATCACCAGCGAGCGGTCGTCGCGCCGCTCGTGCTCGCGGGGTTCGACGCCGTCGGGGTCGAGGTGCGCCTCGGCGCGCGCGATCACCCGCGTGAGTTCGTCGGGACGGAGCCCGGGCGCGAGATCGACCAACTGCCGCTCGGCCTCGTCGCGCCGGGCGGCGTCGACCCGGAACGCGAGGCGGTCGAGCAGCCCCACGATCTGCGACGCGGCCCAGGTGCCGACCGTGCCCGCGGCGAACGCCGCAGCCACGTGCGGGTGAGCGGCCGGCAGCAGCTCACCGGTGAGCGACCGCCGCGGTGCCGTGGCCTCGCCGACCTGCAGGAGTCGTGCCGCCTCGCCGCCGGTAGCGGCGGTCGCGGTCGCGATCATCGCCACCGGAGTCCGGAAGCCCTGTCGCTTCGCGAGCGAGTCGCGACCGAGTTCTGCGCGGGACTGACGAGCGACCTCGGCCGCGACCGGCGCGAACGCCGCCTCGACGTGCCGCCGGAGCGCTCCGAAGGCGGCAGTCACGGCGACCAGCTCACCGGGTGACAGCGCCTCCGGCGGGCGCTCGCCGCCCGCGCTCGCGAGCGCGTCGAGCGCCTCGGCGATGCGATGGAGCGGGGTGGTCATGCGTCGAGAATAGAACAGATGTTCGATACTCGACGAGAGTTATCCACAGTGCCCGGCCGCCGTCACGGGGTGATCTCATCGACGAACGAGAACGCCTCCGCGATGATGCCGGGCCGTCAGTATGCCCGCCGTCGCGTGAGGGCGACCACCCGAAACGGGTATATAGTCCATCTGGACTATTCGACGGACGATCTTCCGCCGGAACAATCCCGCGGGCGAGCGCGGGACGCAACCAGGGGGACGAGATGACGGACGCCGCACGCGCACTCACCCCGCTCGGCGTGGTCGTCCTGGGGCTCCTCCGCGAGAGCGACATGCACCCGTATCAGATGCTCCGCCTCATGCGGCAGCGACGGGACGACCGGCTCGTGGGCGGCTCGCGCGGCACGCTGTACCACACGGTGTCGCGTCTGGAACGGTGCGGACTCGTCTCCGAGGCGGGGGTGGAGCGCGACGGCAACCGTCCCGAGCGCACCACTTATACGCTGACCGATGCCGGCCGGGCCGCGGCCGACGACTGGGTGCGGGACCGGCTGCCGCGGATCGACGGCATCCTCGAGTTCCGGGTCGCCCTCGGCGAGGCGCACGACCTGCCCCGCGGCGAGGTCGCGGATCTCCTCACGCGGCGCCGCGCCGCGCTCGCGACCGACCTCGACGGCCTGGACGCGAGCCTCGCCGGCGCCCGGGAGCGCGGTGTGCCGCTGCAGTTCCTCGTCGAGCTCGACCGCGAGCGCCACATCGTGGGCGCCGACCTCGCCTGGCTCGACGGGCTCCTCGCCCGCCTGGCCGACCCCGACATCCCTTGGGGCGTGCACGAAGTGCCCGCCGCCACCCTGGCCCGCCTCGCGGCCTTCAGAGAGAGCGTGATCGCATGAGCGACCCTTCCCCCACTCCGACGAGCACCGACGGCGTCGCGACCGCCTCCGCGCCTTCCACGCCGCAGCGGAGCCCCTGGCCGGCGCTGTGGGCGCTCGTCATCGGGTTCTTCATGATCCTCGTCGACACGACGATCGTCTCGGTCGCGAACCCCGCGATCAAGGCGGCGCTCGATCCCGACACCAACAACCTCGACAACGTCGTGTGGGTCACGTCGGCCTACCTGCTGGCCTACGCGGTCCCGCTGCTGATCACCGGCCGGCTCGGCGACCGCTTCGGCCCGAAGAACATCTACCTCATCGGGCTGGCGATCTTCACGCTCGCCTCGCTGTGGTGCGGCCTGTCCTCGACGCTGGAGATGCTGATCGTCGCCCGCGCCGTGCAGGGACTGGGCGCGGCGCTGATGACGCCGCAGACGATGGCGGTCATCACGCGCACGTTCCCCGCGAACCGGCGCGGCGCCGCGATGGGACTGTGGGGAGCGACGGCGGGCATGGCGACGCTGATCGGACCGCTCGCGGGCGGCCTCCTCGTCGACGCCTTCGGGTGGCAGTGGATCTTCTTCGTGAACCTCCCGGTCGGCGTCATCGGCTTCGTCCTGGCCTGGATGCTCGTGCCCTCGCTCGAGACGCATCCGCACCGCTTCGACCTCGTCGGCGTCGTCCTCAGCGCGATCGCGCTGTTCCTCATCGTGTTCGGCCTGCAGGAGGGCGAGAAGTTCGCCTGGACGACGTGGATCTGGCTCATGATCGGCGCCGGCGTGGCCGTGCTCGCCCTGTTCATCTGGACGCAGGCGCGCACCCGCAGCGAACCCCTCGTGCCGCTGGAGCTGTTCGCCAACCGCAACTTCTCGGTCGCGAACCTCACCATCGCCGCGGTCGGCTTCACGGTGACGAGCATGTCGCTGCCGCTGATGTTCTTCGTCCAGCTGGCCCGCGGGCTCACCCCCACCCAGGCGGCGCTGCTGCTCATCCCCATGGCCGTGCTCTCGGGCGTGCTCGCACCGTTCGCGGGACGCCTGCTCGACCGCACCGACCCGCGGCTCCTGCTGGTGCCGGGCCTGCTGATGGTCGCGACGTCCCTGTTCTGGTACTCGTCGCTCATGAACGTGGACACCCCGATCTGGATGTTCCTCCTGCCGTCGGCGCTCATGGGCATCGGCAATGCCGGCATGTGGGGGCCGCTGGCGACCACCGCGACGCGGGATCTGCCGCCGCGTCAGGCCGGGGCGGGCGCGGGCATCTACAACACGACGCGCACCGTGGGGTCGGTCATCGGCTCGGCGGCGATCGCCGCGGTCATGCAGTCCCGGCTGAGCGCGAACCTGCCCGGTGCCGGAGATGCGACGGAGAGCTTCGGCGGGGGCACCCTGCCGCCGTTCGTGATCGACGGCTTCTCGACGGCGATGGCCGAGGCGATCCTGGTGCCCGCGGGCGTGATCCTCATCGGCGTGGTGGCGGTGCTGTTCCTCCGCCGCCCGGAGTCCGTCCCCGCCACTGCCCGCTGAGCTTCCGCCTCTCGCCCCTCTCGCCCTCTCTCCATTCCGCCGAGCCGACACCCTTCGTGCGAGCCGACACGTTGCGAACCGCACGCAGCGTGTCGGCTGGGCAGAAGCGTGTCGGCTCGGCGGATCGAGAAGGGCGGCGGGGCGTCGTGTCAGTCGGCGACGCGGGCGGCGATGTCGGTGCGGTGGTGGGCGCCCTCGAGCGAGATCTCGCCGAGGGCGCGGTAGGCGCGATCCCGCGCCTCGGTGAACGTGTTGCCGAGCGCGACCACGTTGAGCACGCGGCCACCGGTGGCGACCAGTCCGCCGTCCTGCGACGCGGTCGCGGCGTGCGCCAGGTGGACCCCCTCGACGGATGCCGCGGCCTCCAGCCCGGTGATCTCGCGACCTGTCACGGGTGCCTCGGGGTATCCCTCGCTCGCCAGCACGACCGTCACCGCGACGGCCTCCGCGAACGCGGGTGCGGGCTCGTCCTCGAGGGTGCCCGACGCGGCGGCCAGCAGCAGGCTCGACAGCGGCGTGACCAGACGCGCGAGCACGACCTGCGTCTCGGGGTCGCCGAAGCGGGCGTTGAACTCGATGACCTTGATGCCCTGCTCGGTGAGGATGAGCCCGGCGTAGAGCAGTCCGATGAACGGTGTGCCCTCGGCGTCGAGACGGCGGATCACCGGCTCCGCGACGGTGCGGGTGACCTCCTCGACGAACGCGTCCTCGCCGCCGAACGCGCCGGCCAGCCACGGCAGCGGGGAGTAGGCGCCCATGCCGCCGGTGTTGGGACCCGCGTCGCCGTCGTAGGCGCGCTTGAAGTCCTGCGCGGGACTGAGCGCCCGGACGGTGTCGCCGTCGGAGACGAAGAAGAGCGAGACCTCGGGCCCGCTCAGGAACTCCTCGACGAGGATCGGCCCGGTCGGCAGGTAGGCGTCGGCGTGGGCGAGAGCCTCCTCCCGGTCGGACGTCACGACGACGCCCTTGCCGGCGGCCAGCCCGTCGGCCTTCACGACATACGGCGCACCGTACTCGTCGAGAGCTGCGGCCACCTCCTCGCGCGAATGCGCGCGAGTGGCCCGGCCGGTCGGCACGCCCGCGGCATCCATCACCCGCTTCGCGAAGGCCTTGGACCCCTCCAGCTGGGCCGCCGCCTTGCCGGGCCCGAAGACGGGGATGCCGCGCTCGCGCAGGGCGTCGGCGACACCGGCGACCAGGGGCGCCTCGGGACCGATGACGACGAGGTCGATCCGCTCCGTGTTGGCGTAGTCCGTGACGGCGGCCGGCGAGTTCGCGTCGAGGCTGGGGACGAGGGCGGCGTCGGCGGCGATGCCGGCGTTGCCGGGAGCCGCGAACAGCTCGTGACCCGCCTCCTCCGCCTTCAGGGCGAGGAGGATGGCGTGCTCGCGGGCACCGGAACCGAGGACGAGGATGCGCACCCGCACAGCCTACCGAGGCCGGTCACCGGCCTTCTGCCCCTCGCGCGACCTGCACAACTCCGCAAGGTCGGGGCCTCGGGTGCGCAGGAGGGCCGTTCCGGGCCTGCCTGCACACGAATCTGCGGAGTTGTGAACGACTACCGTGGAGCACATGGCGCGCAAGATCACGATCGACGAGGGGCGCGCGGCGCTCGCCGCGGTCGCGGCGACGGATCCGCCCGCGCGCACGGAGCTCGCGACGGCCGTCCGCTATCTCCTGCAGCTGCTCGCGGAGAAGGCGCCCGGCAACTCGGTCGAGGTGCGGGTGCCGCCCTTCGGTGCGGTCCAAGTCATCGAGGGCCCGCGCCATACGCGGGGCACGCCGCCGAACGTGGTCGAGACCGACGCCCGCACCTGGATCGCGCTGGCGACCGGAGCGGAGAGCTGGACGGATGCCGCGGCCGCCGGTCGCATCCTCGCCTCCGGCACCCGGGCCGACCTCACGCCGGTCCTGCCGCTGCGGCCGTGACCGCGCCGGCCGCGTCCGCCTCCGACCGCCGCCGCTCCCGCCGGCGCACCGACAGGACGACCGCGACGACGAGCCCGGCGACCGCGAGCAGCACCGCGAGGAGCATCCACGGCACCGCGACGACGTCGTACGCGAGGGTCACCGGCTCGACGGCCTGCGCCCCGAAGCCGACGACCTCGGACTGCACGGTCACCGTTCCGGTGAGAAGCCCCCAGGGCGTCGCCGGGATCTCGTGGTGCACGTCGACCGTCGACCCCGGGAGGATCTCGGGCAGCCGGCCGGACGCCGGGGTCTGCGCGAACAGTCCGAACGGCGCGGCGGTTCCGACGGCGTCGACCGCGGTGATGCGGGTGTTCCCGCTGTTGGTCACGCGGTAGTCGAGGGTGAGCACCCCGTCGCCGAAGGGGTTCCACGATCCGGTGTAGGCGACGGTGAGACCGTCGACGGCGACGGCGGGTGCGAGATCGCCGGTGACGCGGACGCTCACGCGGGTCGCGAGACGCCGGTCGACCGAGAGGGTGCCGCCGCCGTCCGAGCGCAGGGATGTCACGATGCCGGCGGAGTGGTCGCCGGGTCTCGCGTCGGCGGGGATCTCGACCCGGAAGGCGACGTCGGCGGTCTCGCCGGGCTGGAGGGCGAGGGAATCCGTCGAGAGGGTGATCCAGGCGCCGGCGTCGTCGGGCTCGAGGTCGACGGTGTCGAGGTCGATGTTCCCGGCGGGCGTCGTGTAGGCGTCGGCGGCGTAGACGGCGAGGTCGAGGGCCGTCGTCCCGGTGTTGGTGACGCGGAGGCGGTCGCGCTGGACGGCGCCGGGGTCCTCCGTGTAGGCGAAGTTGGGGCGGGCGGTGCCGTTGTCGCCGTCGACGGTGCCGACGCTCCAGGCGATGGCCGCCGGGTCGGCGGCGGCCACCGTCGATGCGGCGGCCACGGCCGGTGCGGC
>Ga0307406_10000320_pt1 | contig 27945 bp, 24 predicted proteins | sample 322Cmetagenome_3_FD_203706 | JGI IMG/M metagenome (GOLD analysis project Ga0307406, IMG submission 203706) | Maize rhizosphere microbial communities from greenhouse at UC Davis, California, United States - 322HYB-C-2 | ecosystem: Host-associated > Plants > Roots > Rhizosphere > Soil | place...
GATCCGGCCGGCCGGCGATGACGTCCTGCTCTTCGCCACGGATGCGGACCGCGTCTCGTCGAGAGCACTCTGGGGGGTGGTCGCCATCGCGTTCACCGGCGTCGTGCAGACGCGCCTGTTCCTGGATTCCTGGGCCGGGCTCGTGACGTCCGCGTACGGTCTTCTGGTGCTCGCGAAGACGGCCGGCCTCCTCGTCCTGGTCGCGTTCGGCGCCTACAATCGCCAGCGAGTCATGCCGCGCCTGACAACGGCGCCCAGTGCGACGGAAGCCGGCGTGCTACGGTCGTCGGTCGTGCGCGAGGTCGTTGTCATCGTCATCGTCATCCTCCTCGGCGGATTGCTCGCGTACGTGCCTCCGCCCGGCGAGTCAGAGGCTGGCATGTCCTCCGCCCCATCCCGGTTCCCCTCCCAACAAGCCAGGTCATGAGACGCGCTTTCCGTTTCGTCCATCACGGCCGCCGCCGACGTATCGCGCTCGCCGCCGTTGCCACGGCGGTTGGCATGGCGGTCTCGGTTCCGACGTTGTCGTGGGCGCACGCGGTGGTTTTCCCCCGGCAGTCCACGACCGGAGCGTACGAGAAGTACGTGCTGCGGGTACCTAACGAGAAAGCGGTCGCGACCACGCGCGTCGAGCTGCATTTCCCGCCGGAGGTGCGCGTGACGTCGTTCGGCGACGTTTCCGGATGGCAGCTCGAGGTCGTGACAGACTCGGCGAAGGCGATCACGGCCGCGATCTGGACCGGGACGCTCCCGCCTCAACGGTTCATCGAGTTTCCCTTCGTGGCGGTCAATCCGAAGACGGATGCTAAACTGACGTGGCCGGCGTACCAGACCTACGCCGACGGCGAGCGGGTCGAATGGACCGGGCCGGAAGAGTCGAAGCGCCCGGCGTCCATCACGACGATCGGTGCGGCGGCGGTCGCGGGTGACACCGGAAGTGGGTACGCCCGCTGGGTGCCGTGGGCGGCATTTGCCCTGTCGCTGTTGAGCCTCGGGCTGGCGATCCGGAAACCGGAAGCGCGCCCCGCCGTATGACGGGACGCGCCGCCTAACGAAGAGGGCTGTCCACTCGCATCAGCGGACGACGATCGTCCCCTTCATGGTGGGGTGGAAAACGCAGTAATACTCGTCACGTCCAGCGTTACCGGGCACGTAGCGCCAGGTCGCATTCGCGCCGATCTCCTTCGAGTCCCACGCCGAACTCTGCGCCGTTGACGAATGGGGAACGACGTCGGTGTTCGACCAGACGATGGTGTCGCCGCGCGATATCGTCAGCTCGGCGGGATCGAACACGAAATTCTTGATCGTGACCGTGTGCGCCCGTGGCGCGGGCCTCGTGCACGCGGCGACCACACCCAGAGCGAACACGGATGCGATCGCCGCGCAACGAACCGGGGAAGGCACTTAGGTCGTCTGCGACGACTGGATCTTCTTCGCCATGTCGAGGTGGGCGACGAACGCTGGCCGGACCTTCTCGAGCAATGCCTTGAGCTCTGCGTTCTGCGCGTTCGGGATGAGCGTCTTGTCGAGCGCATCGAGCACGGCCTGATGGTAGGCCACCTCGTTGTCGATGTACGCCTTGTCGAACTCCTTACCACTCAATCCCTGAAGCTTCGCGAGGTTGGCGTCGCCGCCCGACTTGAGCTGCTTGCTGGTGTCGTTGTCCTCCGGCGTGACGTTGAGCTTCGTCGCCAGCGCAACGGCCTGCTTGTTGACCCCGCCGTGGTCAGTGACCATGGTCTTGGCGAAGTCCTTCACCGCCTTGGACGCGCCCTTCTTCTCAGCCAAAACGCCGGCGGCGCTGTCGACGGAATTCGCCGAGACGGCGATGTGGGCGATCTGCGCGTCGTTGATCGCCGGCGCGGCGGCGGCCGCCGGCTTGGTCGTGTCTGGCGCTGGGGCGACTGCGGGCGCGGCGGTGTCGACGGGTGGGTTCTCGGTCTTCTTGCAGCCGGCTACTGCCACGGCGGTCGCAATCGCGACGAGCGTAACAAGAACGCGACGGTCGGTCGGACGGGTGGGAGACATGGCTTTGGCTCCTGAGGGTAGTGGAATCCGCTGATGCGCTATAAATTGAGAAACGACTAATTGTGCTGTCTTTTCTTTTGTATGATGAGGTGGACCACCCCAGCTTCGCAACCCCCACCCGTACCTTTCCTTCCAAGTGACTCCAGATCGTGCCGATACTCGCAGCCGCGTTGTCGAGTTGCTTCGCCGCGGGCCAACGACGCTCGACGAGCTCGTGAATGAGCTCGGACTGACCCGTACTGCCGTGCGGCTGCAGCTCGCGGTTCTGGAGCGCGATGGATCGGTGGAGCGACGCGGCGTGCGTCGCGGGCGGACGAAGCCGGCTCACGTCTACCAGCTCACCGGCGCTGCCGAACAACGGCTCTCGCGGGCCTACATCCCGGTACTAACCCAGCTGCTGCACGTGCTGTCCGACCGGCTTTCGAGCGCGGAGTTTGACTCGGTCATGCGGGATGTCGGACGGGAGCTTCTCGCGGAGCACCCAAGGCCCCGCGGGACCCTGAGGGCACGGGCGGATGCCGCCAGTGAGCTACTGAACGAGCTTGGTGGCCTGACCGATGTCAGCGAGGAAGGCCATGACCTCATGATCCGGAGTCACGGCTGCCCGCTCGCGGCGGCAGCTGTCCATCATCCGGAGACGTGCAACGCCATGGAAAGCCTGGTGAGCGAGTTCATAGGCGCCGCGGTCCGACAGCGATGCGATCGGACGAACCGGCCTCGCTGCCGCTTTCAGATTGCCGGCGACGGCGGCAGCTCCGCGGCCTAACGTCGCTCCACGTCGCGCTCACCCATGACGCGCCGGGAGTCGCGTCCCTGTCCGGGGTGCGTGAGCGCGTCGTAGAAGCGCTCACCCTTGAGGCGGAGATCGACCATCGTTGCCTCGAACTCCCGTGGCGACATCTCGCGCGCCACTTCGGGAATGAGCGCCTTGAGCAGGGTCACGCGGTCGCCGAGGGGCAGCGCGTTCGCCGAGTTCACCAGCTCGCGAATGGCGGGATGGTTGAGGTCTTCCGTCTGGCGACTCGTCGTCATGCACCCTCCGCGGTCGATCAAGAATCGAGGCGATCGCGACATGGCCGGCGTCACACCGCGATCGGGCCCGTAGCACCCGCAGTTTGCCACCGCCGGCCGACGGTTTCCAACTTACCGATCGGCGAGCCCGCGCGCATGTACCGAAGCACCAGTCAGCCGATGAACCTTGAGCGGCCCCGCAGAACGCGACAGTGTTGACGGGTCGCTGCTGCACGCCCTCCAACGCCACGGCAGGCATGTCCGCACCGCATACCGGCGACCTATCGCCCCGGTCAGATCGGGCGTTCCCGCTCCAAGGCGGGGTGTCGGCGTCGCTGTTGGTGGGAATCGGTGTGGCGCTCGTGGTCGAAGGCGCGGTGCTGCACCTCTGGCTCGCCGCCCGTCACCCGGCGTGGGCATGGACGGTCACGGCGCTCAACGCCGTGACCCTGGTGTGGCTCTGGCGTGATTACCAGGCTAGAACCCTGGCGATGCTGACGTTAGGCGATCGCGACGTCCTCATCGCGGTGGGCAATCAGCTGCGCTGCCAGGTGCCCCGCTCGGCCATTGCGAGCGCCGATGTCGCGACGTGGCGGTCGGTGCCCGACCCGGATATGGCGCGCGATTACGTGAACACCGCGAAGCCGCTCGAGCCGAACGTGATGCTCACGTTTGGGGAACCGGTGGAGGTGCGGCTCCCATTCGGTATCAGGAAGCGCTTGACGCGGCTTGGCGTCCGGGTTGGCGATCCGGAACGACTGATCTCCGAGCTCGCTACCGCCCCACCGCGATCCCCACGCTGAACGAGATCCCGTACGACACCGAATTGTCGTCGGCGGCGAACGGGAACCGCACGGTCGGCGCGATCGCGAGCCGATCGCGGAAGAGCGTGATTCCGAGTCCGAGATCAGCCACGCCGAAGGTATCGGAGTAGGTCTGCTTCCCGCTCGCCTGGTCCGTGACATCCACGGCCCCGTACTCGAGCAGCAGGCTGGCGTTGGGAATGAACTTCACGCTCGGCCGTGGCTGCAGCGTCATCCCGAGCGCGGCCCCCGCGGATCCCAATCGCGACTTCACCTCGAACCCATCGCCATCGGGACCCGTGCCGAAGCTCACTCCCACGATCGGGCACAGTTGGGCGCGTGTGCCCACCTCACGTTGCCACCCGACCTCGGCGAACACTTCGTCGTCCGTATCGTCGTAATCGTCGAAGTACGCGCGTGAAACACCAACGAGACCAAAGGCAGCGTTGTCCTTGCCGGCGATGAGCGACAACCCGTAGCCGGTGTAGTCTTTTCCGAAGAACGCACCGCCGCCCAATCGCACCGGGATTACGCCGAACGATACCGAGCCGAGGCACGCCTGCGCGCGGCCCGACGCGGGAAGAGCGACGGCGATCGCCGCCATCAGCGCGAGTCTGCGCATCTCGAGTCCGAGGAACGTGAGTGGGAGGGCGCGGTGTGTGCCGGCAGGCGTAGCGTGCGGTTGACGTGCCCAATACGTTGCACAACCAGCGACGACCTCCGTCGCAGCCTGTCTGGGAACAAGCTGAGGGTTCATGAGAAGGGCAGCGCTGCTGGCAGCAACGATACTACTGACGGCGTGTTCCAGCGACCCTGTGAGTGCGCCCATCCTCACTGTGGTCATCACCGCCCCAAAGGCGACGATCGCGGTGGGTGAATCGCTACAATTGACGGCGATCGCTCGCGACGTAAACGGCGTGACCATTCCCAACGCGAAAATCACGTACGTCGCGTCGCCCACGACCGTCATCAGCGTGAATGAGACGGGTCTCGTAACCGGAATCGCGTCGGGCACGGGCTCGATCACCGCGACGTCCGGTAACGTGTCCTCCCAACCGCTCTCCATCACCGTCAATTGACGGTGCCCTCGTGGGTCTGGCGTGGCGTGGCCGTCATCGTGGTGCTCGGGAGCACCGTTACGGAACGCGCGTTCGCGCAGTGGCGGGCGGAGATGCTGCCGGGCCTCCGCTTCGGACCGCCGCTCAAAGCGGGCGCCGCGCTCGGTGTCGCGTACGGCAAGCGCATGGGTCGAGTGCCGTTCGCCGGTCCGATCGCGCTGGCGGAGGTTGGCCTGGGCGGCGCGCGCGCGAGCGCCGGCTACTTCGTCGCCGGTCCGTTCGCGTCCGGGATCGAGGTCCTGGGGTCGGCGCTGCGGACCTGGGGTAACCCATCGCAGCTCGAGCCGAACCAGACGCTGGCAGGCGGCGAGTTGCGGGTGTCGTTCTTTCTCGTGAACGTGGGCGTCGCGGTACTCAGTCCGGTGGCGGGATTCCCGGACGACGATCGCCGGACGCGCTACTATCTGAATATCGGGCTCGGGATCTAGTGCGTCAGCGCGTAGAAGAGGTAGTTGACCCCCAGCTCGTACGCTTCGTTCGACTCTTCCATCGGCCGGAAGCCTAACGCCGAATACTCCCAGAAGTTCGAGATGTCGGTATTGAAGTTGATCATGACCATGAGCCGCTTCTGCGGGTCGTTGTCCTCGAAGATTCCGCGAAAGATCGGCGGACCCTGGTCGTAGAACTGCTTCACGATGTCGAACGAAGGAATGTCGAAGAACGCGTGAAAGATCGGATGCGTGACATTGAGCTCGATCGGATGCAGGTCGGGCAGCACGACCTGCAGTATCGCCGCCATATTGGCCCAGCCACTCTGGCCGCGGAACGCGTCCTCTCGCGTGTCGTCGATGATCAGGAACCCGCCGCGCAGCAGGTATCGCCGCAGCGCGAGCACCTCCTTGTCCGTCAGCGTCAAATAGCCCGCCTCGACGAGGAAGGCGACCGGGTAGCGAAATAGCTCGGGGTCGTCGATCGCGATGACGTTCGTCGCGTCGACGTGCGGCCGCATCACGCTGATCTCGGCGACGATCTTCATGAGATTCATCTCGGCCGTGCCGGTTTCCGCATAGCCGTACCCGTGCGCCCACGACGGCTCGCCGCGGTAGTAGCACTGGCCCGGGCCTCCCTTGTACTTGAGGCGAACGAAGGTGAACTGGCCGTCGTACGGGACGTTTTTCGCCATGGGCGGGTCGGGACAGTCTGAGAATCCGCCAAAGCGAGCTCCGCCCGGGAACCCACCGTTCTGTGCCTGCCCGATCGATCCCGCGCACAGCGTGATCGCGCAGGCGAAAACCGCCCGGCCCATCATTCGTGGTATCTCGTCTCGAGTCAGACCGGGGAATTTCGAGGCGCGGACCTCAACGCCGGATTTCAGGTCGCGTCAGAACCACGATCTGGCGCGAACCCTTTCGCGCATTCACCGGTCCAAGGGAGTGCGGCCGTCGTTTGATTCCGGCGGGCCACCGGCTACATTGCCTCACATGGTGAGGTACTCATCATGTGAGGCAATCCCGATGAGGACGCAATGGCGCAATCAGCACTCGGACTCCTGCAAGGCACCGTCGACGTCCTGATCCTTCGGACGCTCTCGTGGACGTCCATGCACGGCTATGGCATCGCCCGGTGGATCAGCGACCGGAGCGACGGCGCCCTGGCCGTGGAAGACGCCGCGCTCTACCAGGCACTCCACCGGCTCGAGCGGAAAGGGTTCGTCGAGGCTGAGTGGGGAACCTCCGACACGGGACACCGGGCGAAGTACTACACGCTCACTCCCGCCGGCCGACGACAGCTCAAGAGCGAGGTCGCCGAGCTGCGACAGTACATGGGCGTGCTGTTCCGCGTCCTCGATACCGCCTGACCCACGTCCGTCCTCATGACGCGCACTCCGGATCCTCGCGAGTTTCGTTTCGCCTCGCGATCCAGGCGACAGGTTGCCCGCGACGTCGACGCCGAGCTGGCGTTCCACCTCGCACGGCGCGTCGAGGAGCTCATGGCGCGGGGACTATCCGCCGACGAAGCGGGCCGCGAAGCCGCGGCGCGATTCGGCAACCTCGAATTCACCCGCGAGTATTGCCGCGACGAGGACGACCGGCGCGAGCGGGAAACCCGACACACCACGATGATCGACGAGCTCAAGCAGGACCTCATCTACGCGCTCCGAGCGCTCCGTTCGGCACCAGGGTTCGCACTGGTCGCGCTCCTCACGCTGGCGTTAGGCATCGGGGCCAACACGGCGATCTTCAGCGTCGTGCGCGGCGTGCTCTTGAGCCCTCTGCCCTTCCCCGAGCCCGACCGGGTCGTCCGCGTCTGGCACTCGAACCGGTCGGAGAACGACCTGAAGTCGCAGGTCTCGGAGCCGGACTTCAAGGAATGGGCGGCCGCGACCAAGCGGTTCTCCTCGCTCGCCGGCTACTGGTATTCGCCGGGCGGCAGCGGCGGCGACCTCACTGGTGTCGGCACACCCGAACGGATTCAGGGAGCGTACTTCACGCCCACGTTCTTCGAGACCCTGCGCCCACGCGCGCAGCTCGGGCGAACGATCCGTCCGGAGGAAGCCGTCGAGGGTAACGATCATTACGTGGTGCTGAGCGACGGATTCTGGAGGCGCCGCCTCGCGGGGGATCGCACCATCGTGGGCCGCGCTCTCACGATCGACGCCATCCCCTACACGGTCGTCGGCGTGATGGAGCCCGGCTTCACGTACCCGGCCGACCGCATCGATTACTGGATGCCATTGTCCAACCATGGTCCCGGCTCGATTGGGCGCCAGCGCGGGAGCCGCTTCCTCGATGTGATCGGGCGACTGGCGCCGGGAGCGACCATCCAGCAGGCGCACGACGAGCTTGCATCGCTCTCGCGCCTGACGGCCGAGCGCGAGCCCGAGGCGCGGGGATGGACGGACGTGGTGACGCTCCCGGTCCACGAGGCGCTCGTCGGTGACGTCCGCCGCCCGCTCATCGTTCTGCTCGGCGCCGTCGGGTTCGTGCTGCTCATCACGTGCGTCAACATCGCCGCGCTCCTGCTCGCCCGCGCTACGGCGCGGCAGCGTGAGCTCGCGGTCCGGTCCGCGTTAGGGGCCGGGCGCGGGCGCATCATACGCCAGCTCGTCACCGAGAGTCTCGTGCTCGCCCTGATCGGTGGCGCGTTAGGTATCGCGCTCGCGGTCGCCGGCGTCCGCGTGCTCGGAACCGTCGGCGCCGGGGATCTGCCTCGGGCGACGGAAATCCGCATCGACGCCGTCGTGCTGCTCTACGCGGTCGGCGTCTCGACGCTGGCCGGTCTCATTTTCGGCCTCCTGCCCGCGATCCGGGCCACGTCAAAGAATCTGCAGAGCGTGCTCCGCGCCGGGACTCGCGGCTCGGTTGGGAACGCCGGCCAGAGTCTGCGCGCTGCGCTGGTGGTCGCCGAGGTAGCGCTCGCGGTCGTGCTCGTCGTCGGCGCTGGGCTCGCGACGAAGAGCTTCGCACGGCTGCTCGACATCGACCCGGGCTTCAAGGCGAACAACGTGCTGGCGGTCCGTTTGGGCATCCCGTACGAGCGGTATGGTGACGAACGCGTTCGCGGATACTACCAGACGCTTCTCGATCGGATCGCCGCGGTGCCCGGCGTCGAAGCTGTCGGCTCGGCGAAGAATTTTCCGCTGCGGGGCACGGGCGAGCTGCGTCCGCTCACGGTACCCGGCGGCGCCAGCGGCGACGCGGAAAAATCAGTGCGCCTGGCCGCCCTCCACGTGAGCGCCGACTACTTTCGCGCAATCGGCGTCCCGCTGCGGGAAGGACGCACGTTCACGACGGCCGACCGCGAGGACGCGCCACCGGTCTGGATCGTGAACGAAGCGTTCGCGAAGCGCTATTTCCCTAACGAGAGCCCGGTCGGAAAAGTCGTGCGGATGGGGCCAGTCCCGATCCAGATCATCGGGGTGGTCGGCAACTTCCGACAGAAGAGTCTCACCGAACCGGCCGAGCCGTACGCGTACATCCATTACCCGCAGAACATGCGCGCGGGAATGAGCATCGCCATCCGGACGGCCGGCGATCCGCTCCGATACGCGAACGCGGTACGCGAGGCGATCTGGTCGGTAGATCGCGACCAGACGATCACGAACGTAGAGACGCTCTCCGCTATCGTCGGGGACGACGTCGCGCGGCCGCGTCTCCTCGCCACGTTGCTCGTGCTGTTCGGCGTCATGGGCCTCACGCTTGGTGTGTTAGGTATCTACGGCGTACTCGCGTACGCGGTGAGCCAGCGCCGGCAGGAGATCGGCGTCCGTGTCGCGCTCGGCGCCACGCCACGCGCGGTGCTCGGGTTGGTCATCGGCCAGGGCATGCTCCTGGCGGCCATCGGCGTGGCGACCGGGATCGCCGGCGCCCTCGTGCTCACGCGCGTGATGGCTACCGTGCTCTACGACGTGCGCACGACGGACCCGGCGACGTTCGCCATTGTGGTCGCGGTGCTCCTTGGTGCCGCACTCGTCGCGAGCTGGCTCCCGGCACGGCGGGCGTTGCGCATCGATCCGGTTCAGGCGTTGCGGTACGACTGATCCCCATGTGGGAAAGCCGACACTCGATTACCATCTTCAGTCCCACTCGCCGGGACTGGAGATGCGGTTCGAGATTCGGTCTCTGACATCCAAGGACGCTGCCGCCTTTCAGGTGCTCCGCCTCCGCTCGCTCCGGGAATCGCCCGAGGCGTTCGGTTCGTCGTACGACGAGGAGGTATCGAGGCCGCTCACCGCAGTCGGTGAGCGGCTCGCGGCGGCGCTGACGCCGAATGCCCGCGTCGTCTTCGGGGCACTCGCTGACGGGACCCTGATTGGCGTCATCGGGTGCGCGCAGGAATCGCGACTGAAGACGCGGCACAAAGCGGTCATCTGGGGCATGTACGTCACGCCCGAGGCCCGAGGCCATGGCGTCGGCCGGGCCCTGCTCGACCGCGTCGTAGCCGAGGCGCGCGGCTGGCCTAACGTCGAGCGGATTCTCCTGTCGGCCGTCGAGCGCGCGACGGCCGCACGGGCGCTGTACGCGGCGGCCGGATTCAAGCCGTACGCCCGCGAGCTCGACGCGTTCCGCCAGAGCGGCAAGAGCGACACGCTCGAGTTCTTCGCGCTCGAGTTGCGCAATCCACGGTGACGTGAGCGGTATGGCCATACGACACCTGGGGCGTGCGTAACCGCGGGGTTCCGGCGTCGATTCCCACGCGGCAGATTGCCGGTTCACACCCCCGGGACCGTTCATGCGACTCACGTCCGTCATCATCGCACTCGCCGCAGCGCCGTTGGTCGGAACGCCGCTCATCGCCCAACAGTCGCAGCCGTCGAACCGTGGGCCGGGCGGCGCGCGGGGCACCCAGATTCAGCCAGGCGAGTCCTGCCCGCCAGGGACCACCGAGATCCGGCCGCGGAACTGCCTGGGTCCCGAAGCGCCTGCGCCCAGCATCCTCGATTACCGTCCGAAGTCGACCCTCGTCACGACGACTCATCTCGTAAAAACGGCCAAGTTCCCGGCGATCGACTACCACGGGCACCCCCAGGACCTGCTCGACTCCGAGGAAGGGGTCGCGCACCTCATTGCCTGGTTGGACAGCCTGAACGTCCGCATGATGGTCGCCGCGGACAACATGTCGGGCGAGCGGCTGCAGAAGGCGATGGCCGTGATCAACGCGTCACCAAAGGCGAAGGACCGTGTGCGCGTGCTCGCCGGCATCGACTTTCGCAATGTCGGTCCCGGCTGGGCCCAGAAGGCGATCGCGCAGCTCGAGGCGGATGTCGCCGCCGGTGCGGTTGGCGTAGGAGAGGTCGGAAAGGGCTTCGGGCTCTCGATCAAGAAGGCCGATGGCTCCCGTCTCAAGCTCGACGATCCCGAGCTCGATCCGATCTGGGACGCGTGCGCGAAACTCGGGCTCCCGGTCTTCATTCACACGGCCGACCCCCAGGAGTTCTTCGAGCCAATCGACTACACGAACGAGCGCTGGCTCGAGCTGTCGCTCTTCCCGGGGCGGCGCTACCCGGCCGACAAGTTCCCGCGGTTCGAGGAGCTCATGGCCGAGCGGGACAACCTGTTCCGCAAGCATCCGAAGACGACCTTCGTTGCGGCCCACATGGGGTGGCACGCGAACGACCTCGGCCGGCTGGGCAAGATGCTGGACGCGATGCCTAACGTGTACACCGAGGTCGGCGCAGTGCTCTACGACATTGGCCGTCAGCCGCGCACGGCACACGACTTCTTCGTCAAATACCAGGACCGCGTCCTGTTCGGCAAGGACTCGTTCCAGCCCGAGGAGTACCCGTACTACTGGCGCGTCTTCGAGACACGAGACGACTACTTCGACTATTACCGTCACTATCACGCGTTCTGGAAGCTGTACGGGATCGATCTTCCCGACAGCGTGCTCAAGAAGGTGTATTATCAGAACGCGCTGCACCTCGCGTCACGGCTCCCGCAGACCGGCTGGCCACGCTGAGCCAGCCTCCCGAGCATCGTTTTTGCGGCGGTGGCCGCTCGTGCGTTGACGGGTGACTGAGGATGACTACGCCTCCGAGAGATCCGCCCCGGCGCGATGCGGAGGAGTGCCGAGCACCGGAGGTCGGCAGCGAGGCCCCGGACTTCGAGCTCACGGACCACGCAGGGCGGCGCCACCGGCTCTCCGAGCTGCGCGGTGCACCAGTATTGCTCGCGTTCCATCCGTCGCACTGGGACCCGTCGTGGGCCGAGTGCATTCGGGTGTACAATCGCCTCGTCGTCAGCGCCGAGCCGAGCGCCGGCGCGCGGCTGCTCAGCGTCGCCCGATCCAACGGGTGGCAGGCGCTGTCGTTCGACGATGCGACGCTCGACTTTCCGGCCGCGTGTCTCGACCCCGGCCCCATCGCCGAGCGATACGGTGTGGCCGGTGGCGCGGCGGTGTTCGTGATCGACGGCGCTGGTCGAGTGAGCTGGCGCCACACCGTCGGAGACGCACCACCATCACCTAACGAGGTGGCCGAGGCGCTGGGTGCGAGCCTGCCGATAGCGGTAGACCACCAGTCGATCGGTTGGTCGCGTCGACAGTTCGTCGCCACCATGGTCGCAGCGACGTTCGCCATTGCGCTCACGCGTCGCGTCGCGCGCGCCGAACCCGTTGCGCACACACGTCCCGCGACGACGTTCGGCTCGGGTGAGGCGGTGAAGCTCCGCGTCAACGGCCGCGAGCTGTCGCTCGATCTCGAGCCGCGCGTCACGTTGCTCGACGCGCTTCGGGAGTACGCCGGCATTACCGGACCAAAGAAGGGCTGCGATCACGGGCAGTGCGGTGCGTGCACCGTGCACATCAACGGCCGCCGTATCCTCTCCTGTCTCACATTCGCGGTGATGCAGCAGGGCAAGGAGATCACGACGATCGAGGGGCTCGCGGCCAGCGTCGGCGCTTCCGGTGATGCGCTGCACCCGATGCAGCAGGCGTTCATCGACCACGACGGCTTCCAGTGCGGCTACTGTACGTCGGGGCAGATCATGTCGGCGGCCGCCATGGTAAGCGAACCGTGGGGCCCGGCGGATGACGACGTGCGCGAAGCGATGAGCGGCAACATCTGTCGGTGCGGCGCGTATCCGGGGATCGTCGCGGCGATCCAGACTGTCCGGAAAAGCCCGACCACGCAGGAAGGCCGCCGATGAAGCCGTTCGACTATGCGGCGCCCGCCTCGCTCGACGAGGCCACGCGGGCCGGCGCGCGGGCCGGCACGCGATTCATCGCCGGCGGCACGACGCTGGTGGACCTCATGAAGCTCGAGGTCGAAACCCCCGAGCATCTCATCGATCTCAATCCACTCGGCGACCGTGATCCGTCGCTCGGAACCGTGAGCGAGTTGCCGAACGGCGGGCTGCGCATCGGCGCACTCGCGCGGATGAGCGACGTCGCGTGGACCGCGCACGTGAAGGAAGGCTATCCGGTGTTGAGTCAGGCGCTGCTGCTCGCGGCCTCGGGCCAGATCCGCAACATGGCGTCGATGGCCGGCAATCTTCTTCAGCGGACGCGGTGTCCCTATTTCCGCGACACGGCCACACCGTGCAACAAGCGAGAGCCGGGATCGGGGTGCTCCGCGATGCAAGGTTTCAATCGCAACCACGCGATCCTCGGCACGAGTGAACACTGCATCGCCACGCATCCGTCGGACCCGGCGGTTGCGCTCGTGGCACTCGGTGCCAGCGTCCGCGTCCGCGGGCCCGGAGCGCAGTCCAGCGCGGAGCGGACGATCCCGATCGCGAACCTCCATCTGTTGCCTGGAACTCATCCTGAACGCGAGACCGTGCTGCATCGGGGCGAGGTCATCACCTCGATCGACCTTCCTCCCCTGCCGTTCGCGCGCCGTTCGCTTTACCTGAAGATTCGCGATCGTGCGAGCTATGCCTTCGCGCTGGCGTCGGCGGCGGTCGCGCTGGACATCGCGCATGGATCCATTCGCGCCGCCCGTATCGCGTTAGGCGGTGTGGCCACGAAGCCCTGGCGATCGACCGCGGCGGAACGTGCCCTCATCGGCCAACGAGCTACTCCCGCGGCGTTCCGTGCCGCAGCCGAGGCCGCGCTTCGCGGAGCGGCGCCTCGCCGGGACAATGCGTTCAAGGTGGAGCTGGCCAGGCGCACGCTGGTGCGCGCGCTCACGGAGGTGTCGGCATGAGCGACCCAGCGAGGGTGACCGGCCACGCAGTGGAGCCGAGCGTCGGCACGCCGCTCAATCGGGTCGACGGCCGCCTCAAGGTCACGGGTGGCGCGAAGTACGCCGCGGAGTTCGCGGTGCCTAACGTCGCGCACGCCGTCATTGTGACGAGCACGATCGCGAAGGGACGGGTGCGGCGCATGGACACCGCGGCCGCCGAGCGCGCGCCGGGAGTCCTGGCGGTGCTCACCCCTCAGAATGCGCCACGGCTCCCCCAGCAGCAGAATACGTCGGGTGGCGGCCGCGCGATGCGCGTGCCGACGCTGCTGCAGGACGACGCGGTTCACTACAACGGGCAGCCCATAGGCCTGGTCATCGCCGACACGTTCGAGCACGCGACCGCCGCGGCGAATCTCGTGAAGGCGGAGTACGCGGAGGAGCGACCCGAGCTCGACGTCACCACTGCGCCACACGCGCCGTCCGAAACGGCTCGACCCGTTGGCAACAATCGGCGGCACAGCCAGCGGGGCGATACCGCCAAGGGGCTCGCCGAGGCGGAAGTGAAAGTCGAGCACAGGTACACCACGCCGTTCGAGAATCACAACCCGATGGAGCCCCACAACACGCAGGCCGCGTGGGACGGCGACAAGCTGACGCTCTACGACTCGACGCAGGGCATCTTCAACATCCGAAACAGCGTGGCCCGTGCGTTCGGCATTCCGCCGGAGAACGTGCGAGTGGTGTCGTACTTCACCGGCGGAGGCTTCGGCAGCAAGGGCGGTCCGTGGTCGCATGTGTACCTCGCCGCGATGGCGGCGAAGCACGTGTCGCGTCCGGTGAAGCTCGTGCTCACCCGGCGACAGATGTTCGGCCCATCCGGAGGTCGAGCTCACACGTCGCAGCAGATCACGCTCGGCGCGAAGAAGGACGGAAGCCTCACCGTCGTCAGGCATCTCACGACAGCCACGACCTCGACGCTCGAGGACTTCCTCGAGTCGAGCGGCATGATGACGCGGATGATGTACGAGTCCCCGAACATCGAGACGGACCATGAGCTCGTGCGCATGAACGTGGGGTCGCCGACGTTCATGCGGGCGCCGGGAGAGTCGACCGGGAGCTTCGCGCTCGAGAGCGCGATGGACGAGCTGGCCGTTGCACTCGACATGGATCCAGTCGAGCTCCGGCTCAAGAACTACGCGGAGAAAGACCCTGAGAGTGGCAAGCCCTGGTCGAGCAAGTCGCTCCGCGAGTGTTATCGCGTTGGCGCGGAGCGGTTCGGCTGGAGCAAGCGCTCGCCCAAGGCTCGATCGATGAGCGACGGCCGGTGGCTCGTCGGCTACGGCATGGCGACGGCAACGTATCCAGCGCGACAGCAGGCCGCCTCGTGCCTCGCCCGCATTCTGCCGGACGGGAAGGCACTCGTGCGTGCGGGCAGTCAGGAGATCGGCTGTGGCACGTACACCATCATGGCGCAGATCGCGGCCGACGCGTTAGGCGTGCCGGTTGAGCGCGTACGGTTCGAGCTTGGCGACACTGACATGCCGCCGACGCCGGCCTCCGTCGGTTCGGCCACCGCGTCCTCCACAGGTCCGGCGGTCAACGCGGCGGCATTGGCCGCGCGGCAGAAAATGGTGCAGATGGCCATCGCGGACAGTGCGTCGCCTCTACACGGAGCGCGGGAGGACGACGTGCGAACCGCCGATGGACGGCTGTCGCTCAACTCGGATCCGTCGAAGGGCGAGACGTTCGGAGCGGTGATCGCGCGGAATGGCGGCCAACCCGTCGAGGCCCGCGTGGACCTCAAGCCGACGCCCGATCAACAGCAATACTCGATGCATTCGTTCGGCGCCGTGTTCACGGAGGTTCGCGTGGACCGGGACCTTGGCTTCATTCGCGTTCCGCGTGTGGTCGCCGCGTATGGTGGCGGGAAGATCCTCAACGTGAAGACGGCGACGAGCCAGATGATCGGCGGCATCGTGTGGGGGATCTCGCAAGCGCTGCTCGAGCAGACGCACATCGACCATCGCTCGGGGCGCTACGTGAATTCCGATCTGGCGGAGTATCACGTGCCGGTGAACGCGGACATTGGGTCGATAGACGTGACGTTCGTACCGGAGGACGACGCACACATCAACCCGATCGGGGCGAAGGGCGTTGGGGAGATTCCGATTGTCGGAGTGGCGGGGTCGATCGCGAATGCGGTTTACCACGCGACAGGCAAGCGCATCCGCGACTTGCCGATTACGCTCGACAAGCTGCTCGCGTAGTAGGTATCGCGCGACCGATACAGCAACGGCAGGAGCTAACGCGGATTTCGGCGGCGATTACGCCGATGTTCGCAGATTTGCCACGCGTAGCATTGACGCCTCCTACGGCACGTCCGGTCTCGCTGTTTTCCCCCTTCGTCTGTAGGGCCAGCCCCCAAGGCCGGCATCTACGACGAGGGGTTGTTCGGATGCTTCGGATGTGGCGGATCAGCCGGATCGCTCCGGGAGCGGTCTAGCATGGTAGCGCAACGAGCGGGAATCTTTGTTCAACGGCCTCGGGACGCAGCCGGTTTAGCGGCCAAAACGAGCAGGTCGTGGCCGAAATCGCCGCTCGTCTGTCGTGCGACACGTCGCTAGATTCGCGTTGTGGCCGTCTCCGGAGTCGCCCCCGACCCGCTACTGACAGCGGTCCCGCTCGAGATCCCTTCCCCGTCACAGCGCGCGGCCATCGAAGCGCCACCGGGGCCCACGCTGGTCCTCGCCGGGCCCGGCGCCGGAAAGACGTTCTGCCTCATCGAACGGATCCGGTATCTCATCGAGCAGCTCGAGATCGACCCGACCCGGATCTGCGCCTTCACCTTCACCAACAAGGCAGCTGACGAGATCGCGTCCCGATTGGCGCGCCGCGTCGGATCGAGGGCCGAGGGCGTCAGGCGTCGGACCCTGCACGCCTTCTGCGCCGAGCTGCTTCGCGAGTACGGCTCGCACGTCAACCTCGGCGCCGGGTTTGGCATCGCCGACGAGGAGTACCAGCGCACCGTGCTCCGCCGGCTCGTGGGCGGCAAGCAGCCGCATCGGAAGATCCTCACGCGGTTTTCCGTCCACCGGCTCCGTGGCGACCACCTGTACGACGAGGATGCTCGCGTCTTCGCGAGGTACGAAGAGTTCCTGGCCAAGCGGAATGTGGTCGACTTCGACACGCTGGTCGTGAAGGCAGCCGAGTTGTTGGAGAATACTCCCGCCGCGCGCGAAGTCCGGAACCGGTGGCGGGTCATTCTCGTCGACGAGTTCCAGGATCTGAACCCCGTGCAGTACCGAATCGTCTGTGCACTGGCACGCGACCACCGCCACGTGTTCGCCGTAGGCGACGACGAGCAATCGATCTACGCGTGGGCCGGTGCCGACCCGCGCGCGTTCAAAGCGTTTCTCAACGACTTCGGCATAACAAGCCCGATCTATCTCGGCGAGAATCGCCGGTGTCCGCGCCACATCTTCGATCTCGCGCGCCGCCTCGTCGAGAAGAACCCACCGATCTTCGAGAATCGCGAGACGCCACAGGCCGATCGGACGTCACCGTTCGAGGTGACAGCGTTTCATTTCGATTCGGACGAGGCGGAGCTCAAGTGGGTCGTGAACGACATCGTTCAGGATCGCGCCGTGTATGCGCACACGCTCGGCGAGATTGCCGTCCTGTATCGGAAGCACGAGATCGGCGATGCGCTCGAAGCCTCGCTGCTCAACGCCGGTATTCCGTGCCGGCTCGCTCACGGGCGAGGGCTGTCGGACGAAAGGATCATCGCGTATGTGCTCGCCGCGCTGCACGTGATCGCGCGGCCCGGCGACGACGTCGTTCGGGAACGGTTCTTCGGGGCGACCCTTCCGGCAGCGCTGTTGGACCACGCGCGAACACGAGCCCGATCGCACAAGCGCACGCTCGCGCGCGAGCTCGCCGAGATGCGCGATCGCGCGCCGAGAGGCGACTCGAATCGCAAGTGGATCAGCCTTGCTCTAGCTCGCCTCCGCAACCTCTCGGCGCTCGAGAGAGCGCACCAATCGCTCGACCCGCTGGTCGCCGATCTGTTGTCGCAGAATATCCGGCCGCGCTCCCCGCTCGAGGAGCGTCACGATGAGCTGACTGACCCGGTGGATCATCCCGAGGTCGTGCGTCTGGCGGAGCGGCTCCGGAGGGCACGGGCGCACGACCGCTACGTGGACCTCCCGCGAATCGGTGGCGTGGAGATCGCACTCGGAGCCCTGCTCGCACAGATCGGCGTCACCTCGCGCGTCACGACCGGTCCGACCCCCGACGGCGAGCCGTTGTCGCCTGACGATGCTCCGACACTCGGCCTCGTGTTAGGTGTGTTCAAGGCGGCACAGCTCCTGGAGATCGGCAACGCGTCCGACGCGTTCCGCGACTTCACCGCCATCGACATCGAGACGACCGACAAGAACGTCAACGGCGCAGAGGTGGTGGAGATCGCGGCCGTGCGTGTGCGAGATGGTCAGATCGTCGAGGTGCTCAACTCGCTCGTGAAGCCGGACGGGTCGATTCCCGCGGCCGCGGCCGACGTCCACGGGATCCGGGATGCGGACGTGACGATGGCGCCGCGCTTCGCCGATATCTGGCCGAAGGTCGCGGGGTTTTGTGGCGACGATATCGTGGTCGCGCACAACGGCTACGCATTCGATTTCCGGATCCTCGATCGCATGGTACGCGCGCTCGGCAAACGATTCGATCTCTGCACCTACGATTCGCTCCCGCTCGCCCGAGACCTGTTCCGCACCAGCCGCAAGCTCTCGGAGCTCGCCCGCGTGCTCGGTGTCGACGTGGGCCAGTCGCATCGCGCCCTCGATGACGCGCGGACGCTCGCGCAGGTATTCCTCGAGCTCGGCGGCCTCAAGGCGCAACGGGCGCGCAAGACGGCGCTCGCCAACCTGCTCGACCTCGTCGGCCTCGGCCTCGCACTCTGCGACCGGACGACGCTGTGCGCCGAGGCGCTGCTGTTCCGCGATTGCTGTGTTCCGTACTCGTTAGGCCGCTACAGCTCCTGTCTCGAGATGTACGAGCGCGAGCGCGGAACCGACGAGTCGCTTCCCGGAGTCGATGAGGTCATCGACGCGCTCGGCGGGACGAAGATGATGGTGAAGATCCGGACCGAGAAGACGGCGCACGAGCGGTACCCGTCGACCATGCTGCGACTGCGACGGCTCCTCGAGCACGTCGAGCCCGGCTCTCTCCAGGCGCAGATTCACACGTTCCTCGAGCGCGTCGCACTCTCGGCGCGCGGCGACGGGGTGGACGTGGATCGCGAGCGCGTAAACCTGCTGACGCTGCACTCGACCAAGGGCCTCGAGTTCTCGCGCGTGTACGTGGTCGGGGTGGAGGACACGCAGATGCCAGGGCGGCCGCCGTCGGGGGAGGAAGCCCCGAAGTCGGAGGTCGAGGAGGCGAGGCGGCTTCTTTATGTCGGAATGACGCGGGCGAAGGACCGCCTGGTGCTGTCGCGCGCGGCCGTGCGTCGAGGCAACCAGACCGGCGGGCATCGGTTCCTCGACGAGATGGGGCTGATCCCTGTGCGGCGATGATCGCGGCTAAACGTTGACCAATGCGCGTGACGCTCGTCTCGCCTTCCCTCTCGTACCGGCTCGGACTTGCTGTCCTTCGCGGCGTTTCCGTGGACGAGACGCCGCTGGGGCTGATCTACGATCCACGCCTGGACGCGCTGGTCGCGCCCGGACATCGATTCAGCGAGCTGCGAGCGTGGGCAGCCGACCATGGCGTCGCTGATGAGGGAAGCGTAGCTGGCGATTTCGACGCGCCGCTCCTCGATCCGCGCGATCCACGCCCCTACCAGCGAGAGGCCCTCGATCGCTGGCGCGCTTCGGGCGCACGCGGGACCGTCGTGCTCCCGACGGGAGCTGGCAAGACACTCGTCGCACTGCTCGCCATCGATGCGCTGCGAGCGGGCACGTGCGTCGTTGCGCCGACACGTGCGCTCGTCTCTCAGTGGTTCACCCAGCTGGCGGATGCGTTCGGGGTCGACCGCGTGGGCGCGTACTATGGCGATGAGAAGGAAGTTCGAGCGCTCACCGTCACCACCTACCATTCGGCGTTCCAGCTCATGGAGCGGTGGGGAGCACAGTTCCCGTTACTCATCCTCGACGAGGTGCACCATCTCGCCGACGGCGCTGGGGGCGGCGCGACTGCGTGGCACGACCATCTGCGGATCGCGCCATCGCCGTACCGGTTGGGATTGACGGCGACGTATCCCGATGGCCGCGATACCGAGTTGCGCCGCCTCGCCGGACCGGTCGCATACCGGCGTACGATCGGGGAGATGACGGATGCCGAGCTCGCGCGGTACGCAATCGTCCGGCGGTATGTCCGCCTAACGGCTAGCGAGGAAACTCGCTACCAGGCCTTGACCGATATCTACGAGCGCCATCTGGGGAGTGCTGCGTATCGCGATCGCGTGGCGACTCCGGCCGACGCGTGGCGGATATTCGCCGCCAGCGCCCGGCGTTCGCCTGCGGCCCGTCGCGCGCTGCGGGCGTTTCACGAGCGCGAGCGCATTGTCCGTCTGGCCGAAGGAAAGCTTCGCGAAGCCGAGCGGATTCTCCGCGCCCATCCGGCCGAGCAAGCCGTGTTGTTCTGTGGCGGAACCGACGCTGCGGAAGCTGTGTCGCGCGAGTTGGCTATTCCCATGATCACGGCGTCAACGCCCGCATCGGAGCGACACGCCCTGCTCGGGGCGCTCGCCCGCGGCGACGTCCGGGCCGTCGCGAGCGTCCGCGTGCTGGATGAGGGGTGGGATGTACCTGGCGCGAAGCTCGGCATCGTGCTTGGTGATTCGACCCGCGGGAGCGGACGCCAGCACGTTCAACGGCTCGGCCGCCTGTTGCGCCGCCAGGGAGACGCCATCGCATCCCTCTACGAGATCGTTGCGGCGGGCACGTACGAATTCTTCGCCTCGCGGAAACGCGGGGCGAGCGTCAGGCGCGTGTCGGAGGGGCAGCTTGGGTTTGGCGTGTAGCGTGATGGGCGCTGATCCGACGTGTTGAGCCGATCTCACGTCGCCCCCTTCCTGCGCCGCGACGGCACGACGTTGCTGGTCGACTATCTCGCCGACCCCGACGGCCGCGTCAGCGCGCTCCTCGAGCATCTCTGCCGACTCGTGAGGCGCCTCGAGGGCTGGCGACGCGTGAGCGTCGTGGAAGCGCTGCGGCGACAGGAGCGTCGGGTACGGGATGTCGCGCGCCTTGCTGGCATCGCCAAGACGCTGCTCGACCTCTGCCAGTTCGTCCCGCCTGAGAATGCGTCGCTATCGCCGGCGGTCCGCGACGCCGTGTTTCGTGCGCGCGGACAACGATGGCCGCCGATACCGGGCGATCACGGCGTACCGTACGAGGAAGCCGCGGCCAGTCTTGGTCGGACCGCTCTAGACGTTAGGCGGCTGCTGTATGCCGACAGTTCTGGCGAACGCGTGTTGCATCGCGCTCCACGCATCGATGGCCGCGCGCTGCTCGGGCGATACAACCTCGAGCTCGCGCGCGGGGTGCTCCTGAACGCCGAACGCCTTACTGTGATCGCTCGGGGCGGTTGGCGGGGCATCTTTCGCGCACTGAAGGCCGCGCGTCTCATGTACGTGGTGAGACGGCGTGGCCGATCGTACGAGGTGGACGTCACCGGACCAGCGGCGGCGTTCATTGTCAGGCGCAGCCGCTACGGGGCGAGACTCGCGCGTGTGATCCCGGCGCTGATGCGCGCTCCGCGGTGGCGGTTCGAGGCGGAGGTTCGCGGCCCCGATAACGCTCCGCTCCGGTTTAGTGCGCGCGGACGGCCGCGCGCCACCGGATCCGCGGCGCCGGTTGGTGGGCGCGCACAGCATCCTCGGTACGACTCGTCGTGGGAGCGCTCGCTGGCCGTCGACTTTCGACGCCGGTTCGGGCGAGACGCCCGGAACGGTTGGACGCTCTCGCGTGAATCGACTCCAGTTGTAGCGGCCGATGAGCTGTTTCTCCCGGACTTCACGCTCCGTCACGTGGATGGTCGGGAGGCGCTGGTGGAGATCGTCGGCTTCTGGACGCCGGAATACCTCGAGGCGAAAGCGCGCAAAATCGCGGCGGCCAGAGTCGGGACGCTCATCCTGGTGGTCTATCGAGGCCTCGCCGTCGGCGGAGCCGCCACGGCGCTCGAAACGGCCGTCGGCGCTGATCGGATCGTGTGGTTCACGGCGCGCCCGCGCGCCGGTGATGTGGTGAAGGCCGCCGAACAGTGGGCGACCGTGCCGCAGACCTAGCGTTGGAATGCGGCGACAAGCCTTTTTCGGTAACTGCGATGATGCGGATCGTGCGGAAACGGGCCCGATCCGGCTTTGCATCGACGCCGGATCTCGCCACGAGCCGAGAATCGAGAATGAAACGGCCCGGGAAGCCGGAGGGGTCCCGAGGCCGCTCAACAGAGATCGCGGGCTCGTGGTGTGAGGAGTCAACCCGTTAGGCGGTATCCGGTAGTTTCCGCAACATCCGCGTCATCGCTGTTCCGATAAAGTCTTGCCCGTCAGCGATGTCGGAGCGAGCGACATCAGGCTCGTGCTGGCAGGCCCGCGGTGGCCGGGAGGCTCGCCTCCGACGCCCGGACGCCTCCATCCGCGCCGATCATTCCGACGAAGCGTTCCACTGCCAGTGGCCCTGACCCATCGATGTAGTCGTGCTTGAAGAAGACATACGCGTCGGTCCACGATTGCCGGGCAACGCGCGAGCGCCACTCCGCGAGCATGTCATCGTTGTAGTCCTGCCGATGCAGCCTGAGATACCCCCACGACGCCGTCGCGACGGTCACACCCGTGAACTCCTCGGACTCCGACACGCAGAGCGCGATGTCGTGCTCGCGGAGCGCGGCGAACACGTCCTCGTCGAACCAGCTCTCGTGCCGGAACTCGATCGTGAACCGGCGGTCGCGCGGCAGGAGCGTGAGAAAGTCTGTGAGCCGCTCGACGTTCTTCTGCATGTTCGGCGGGAGCTGGAACAGGATCGGCCCGAGCCGGCTGCCTAACGTCGATGTGTTCCTGAGCAGGAACTCGAGCGCGCTGGCCGAGTCGGGCTTGAGGCGCGCGTAGTGCGTGATGCGCTGGCTGGCCTTGATCGAGAACGAGAAGGACTCGGGCACCTGCGAGGCCCAGTCCTGCAGCAAGTGCTCCTTCGGCAGCCGATAGAAGGTGTTGTTGATCTCGACCGTCGGGTACTTGCCCGAGTAGTACCCGAGCATGGCGTCGTCCTTCAGGTCCTCGGGGTAGAACGGGCCCTTCCATTCCTTGAAGGCAAACCCGCTCGTACCCACTAGAACGCTCATGACGCCTTGCGCTCGGCTTCCTTTTCGTCCGGATCCGTCTGCGCGAGGCTGGCCTTCAGGGCTTCCATGAGGTCGATGATCTTGCCGCCGCCATCCGGCGTCACGTCGGCTGTGATGTCCTGACCTTCGATCTTCCGCTGAATGGCTTCCATCACCCGTTCGCGCACGGTGTCGCGATACTTGGCCGGCTCGAACACGTCGGTGGCGGTCTGCTCGATGAGCTGCTTCGCGAGCATGAGCTCCTGCGCCTTTACTTCGCCGGCGGGGACCGGGACTTCGTCCGTCGTGCGAACTTCGTCGGCGTAGTGTAGCTGCTCCATCACAAGCACGCCGTTGAGGGGCCGGAGCAGGACGAGGTGCTGCTGGCCTCGCGCGGCGTATTGGCCTAACGCGGCGCGCCCGGTCTCCAGCAGCGCCTTGGCGAGGAGGCGATAGGCGCGGTCGCCGCCCTTGTCGGGACCGAGGTAGTAGACCTTTTCCAGATACTCGCGATCGACCTGGGCGAGGGGGACGAACTCGACGACGTCGATCGTGCTGGTGGCCTTCTCCTCGAGCGCCTTGAGCTCCTCGGGGGTGAAGACGACGTACTGGTCTTTCGCGAACTCGTAGCCCTTGCTCGTTTCCTCGCGGCCGACAACCTCGTTGTTGTCCTTGGGGCAGATGTACTGCTGCTTGAGGCGTGTTCCGCACTTCTTGTGGAGCATGTTGAACGACACGCTCGACTTCGACTCCGAGGAGGAGTACAGGTTGACCGGGACGGACACGAGCCCGAACGAGATGGTGGCGGTTCCTATGGAACGAGCGGCCATGAGCGTTGGAGGCTAAGGGTGAAGCGGGGGGCCTTCCGACAAGCTAGTAAACCGGCGTAAAGTTTTCCACCTAAGAAAACACGACGCTCAGTTTTGTGATCCGGGCTCGGGCAGTACAGATCACAATTCTGGCGCGAACTCGAATGACCACAGTCGCAGATCGCAGTCGAATGAAGTCTGACGCTATCGAACCGCAGAGGTCACACACGGCTGGAGGTCGCAGGAAACAGATGGGGTTGCTCTGTGTCCTCTGCGGCCTCTGCGGTTAGATCGCTGGTTCTCTCAGTTCAGCTCTTAGACGTGGAGCACGACGACAGCCTCGGTACCTACCGCGCCAAACGGTCCTCTGACAGCTCGCCCGAGCCTGTCGGGACCGTGTCGCCCATCCCGGGGCGACTCTTCGTCGTGCACAAGCACGCCGCGCGACAGCTGCACTGGGACCTGCGGATCGAGATGGACGGCGTGCTCCGCTCGTGGGCGGTGCCGAAGGGCCCGTCGTACGACATGAACGACAAGCGGCTCGCCGTCAGAGTCGAAGACCATCCACTCGAGTACGGGGACTTCGAGGGCATCATCCCGTCCGGGAACTACGGCGCCGGCGGGATCATCGTCTGGGACCGGGGCGAATGGGTGCCGCTCGAGGATTGGCGCGAGGGCCTCGAGAAGGGCAAGCTCCTGTTCGAGCTCAAGGGCTACAAGCTCCACGGCAAGTGGACGCTCGTGAAGATCAAGAAGAGCGAGAAGGACTGGCTGCTCATCAAAGAGCGCGACGCGTACGTTAGGCAGCCCGGCGACGTCTTCCCGGAGCAGTCCGTCCTCTCCGGCCTCACCGTCGAGGAGGTCAAGTCCGGCCAGACGCACGCGAGCACCATCCGCAAGGCGCTGCAGGACGCCGGCGTGCCCCGCACGCGCCTCGACCTGAAGACCACGCCGGTAATGCTCGCCGAGCAGGCGGACGATGCGTTCACACGCGATGGATGGCTGTTCGAGCTCAAGCTCGATGGATACCGACTGCTCGCCTGCAAACGCGGCGGCGAGGCACTGCTCCTCACCCGCAACGGCAACGACTACACCGAGGTGTTTCCGGAGATCGCTCGCGCGGTGCAGGCCCTGCCGCTCGACTCCTGCATCGTGGACGGTGAAGTCGTCGTTCTCGACGCGGGCGGCATTCCGCGCTTCTCGCTCCTGCAGCAGCGCGGGCGGATCTCGTCACCGCTCGACATCAAGCGCGCCGCCGTGGAGCTGCCCGCGGCGTTCTACGTCTTCGACCTGCTGTCGTTCGAGGACTTCGACGTCAGGCCGCTGCCCCTCGCCCGTCGCAAACAGCTGCTGGCGGAGCTCGTCCCGAAGCTCGGCGCCGTGCGATACCTGGACCACATCGAGCGCGAGGGTGACGCGTTCCTGAAGCAGGTCACGGCGTTAGGCCTGGAAGGCATCATCGCGAAGAAGGCGGACGCGCCCTACCGTGGCGGGCGCACCGACAAGTGGCTCAAGATCAAGGCGGAGAAGACGGGCGACTTCGTCGTGGTGGGCTTCACGGCGCCTAACGGCGCTCGTCCGGGATTCGGCGCACTGCAGCTCGCCGACTACGTCAACGGCGCGCTGGTGTACGCCGGTCGCGCCGGCACCGGGTTCAACGACGGACTCCTGCGCGAGCTCCGCGCGATGCTCGATCCGCTCGTGCGTCGCGATCCACCGTGTCACGGGCCGGCGCTCAAGCCGGGCGCGGAGCCGCTGCCGAGCGACGCGATCCCGGAAACGAGGACCACGACATGGACGGAGCCCGTGCACGTTGTGGAGGTCCGGTTTCGGGAGTGGACGCCCGACGGGGTCCTGCGGCACCCCGCGTTTCTCCGACTGAGAACCGACAAGCGCCCGCACGACTGCGAGCGTCAGGGCTGGCTCGGTGACGGAGCCGCGTCGCCACGAGCGGCCGGGCCTAACGACGGAACCACAGCGCCGGCGGCCGTCGCGGAGCCGCCGGCGGCCGAGGCGCCCGCCCCACCAAGGCAGCCACAGAAGACCATCAACATCTCGAACCCGAACAAGATCTTCTGGCCGGCCGAGAAGTACACCAAGGGCGATCTGATCGACTACTACCGATCGGTCGCGCGGTGGATCCTGCCGTACCTGCGAAACCGTCCGGTCGTCATGACGCGCTTTCCTGACGGGATCGACGGGAAATCCTTTTACCAGAAGGACGCGCCCGAGTTCGCTCCCGACTGGATCCGCACCATCCCGATCTGGAGCAACGACACACAGCGGGACATTCGCTACTTCGTCTGCGACGACGAGGACTCGCTGGTCTACATCGCGAACCTCGGTGCCATTCCGCTGCACATCTGGGCGAGTCGCGTCGGAACCCTGGAGCAGCCGGATTGGTGCGTGCTCGATCTCGACCCGAAGGAGGCACCGTTCTCCGACGTGATCCGCTGTGCGCAGTCGCTCCATCGCATCTGCGAAGCGGCGGGGCTGCCCAACTACGTCAAAACAACGGGCAAGACGGGCCTGCACATCATGGTCCCGCTGGGCCGTCAGATGACGTACGCGCAGTCACGCACGTTAGGCGAGCTGCTCGCCCGACTGGTGATTCGCGAGCTCGGCGAGGTCGCCACGATCACCCGGCACGTCACGCGGCGCGGGGACAAGGTTTACCTCGACTACCTGCAGAACCGGCACGGTCAGCTCATCGTCGCCCCCTTCATCGTCCGGCCGCTCCCCGGTGCGACGGTGTCGATGCCGCTCGTGTGGGACGAAGTGGACCTTTCGCTGGATCCTCGCACGTTTACGATCAGGACGGCCGTCGATCGAATGGAGAAGGTCGGCGTTGACCCCATGCTTCCGGTCCTGACGGAGTCGCCCGATCTCGCGGCGGTGTTGGGAAAGCTGGCGGAGCTCATGAAGGCCTAATGGTCATCCCGAGCCGTCAGGCGAGGGATGACACCAGAGGATGACAATGAACAACTGGACCATTCAGGTCGCCGACGAGACGACCAGCGCGATATACGACCCGGCGCCTAACGGCGATACCTCGACCGTGTTCGTCTGCGCGCACGGTGCGGGCGGCAACATGACCGACAGGGCGATGGTCACGGTCACACGCGCGCTCGGCTCACGCGGACTCTCCACCGTGCGGTTCAACTTCCTGTACAAGGAAAAGCGGTCGAGCCGGCCCGACGCAATGCCGAAGCTCAAGGAAACGACCGCCGCGGTAGTCGCGCGCACCCGGGCAGAGCTCAACCCGAAGACACTCATCATCGGTGGCCGGTCCATGGGCGGGAGAGCCGCGTCGATGCTCGCGGCAGACGGCTTCGCCTGCTCGGGCCTTCTGCTGCTGGCGTACCCGCTTCACCCGCCGGGACGACTCGACCAATTGCGGGACGCACATCTGCCGTCGATCCGCGTCCCCGTGCTGTGCGCCAACGGGACACGCGATCCGTTCTGCACGCCGGAGCTCATGAAGGGCGTGCTCGAGCGCGTACCGGTGCCGTGGCAGATGCTGTGGCTCGAGGGCGCGGACCATAGCTTTCATGTCCTCAAGAGCTCCGGAAAAACCGATGCACAAGTCATGACTGAGGTCGCGGACGCCGCCGAGAAATGGGTCGCAACGGTGCGGGCGAATTGAGTGAGCGCGCGGGGGTGAGCCGCGAGGAGTCCGAGTGGACCGACCCACTGGATGTGCTCGATGTGCTCGGGCATCGATACCCGTTCCTGCTGGTCGATCGGTTACGCGTCGTGCAGCCCGGCAGGCGTGCGCTTGGCCTCAAGCGCGTTACCGCCGGAGATTGGTGGAGCGAGACGTCGGACTCCGGGACGTGGGAGATGCCCGGGACGCTCGTCGTCGAGGCGCTCGCGCAGACGAGCGCTGCGGTGCTGATCGGCCTTCTGAACGAATCGTCCGGCGCCGTGGGTTATTTCGCGGCCGCTGACCGCGTGCGGTTCCGGTCGCTCCCGCGCGTCGGAGACACGCTCATCCTGTCGGTCGAGCTGGTCTGGTATCGGCGCGGCGTGGCTCGACTCCGCGGGGCTGCGTCAGTCGACGGGCGCCTGGCGGTGAGCGCCAACTTCACGACTGTCGTCCGTGGCCGCGCCGCCTAACGAACCGAAGCCGAGCGTACACATGCCTGAACCTTCGACCGGAGCCACGACCCATCTGCGACCCGATGCAGGGCTGTCACGGCTCCCCGGCCCGCGCGGCGAGCGTTTCGTCGAACTTTTCGAGCACGGCACCCTGGTGGTGGAGCTCTATGCGCCACGCGGCCACGACCCGC